>Ga0136616_10002171_pt1 | contig 10390 bp, 10 predicted proteins | sample AntDrymUQ2992106_2_FD_106648 | JGI IMG/M metagenome (GOLD analysis project Ga0136616, IMG submission 106648) | Polar desert sand microbial communities from Dry Valleys, Antarctica - metaG UQ299 (21.06) | ecosystem: Environmental > Terrestrial > Soil > Desert | place: Antarctica: Dry Valley... | reverse complement strand
CGGCGCCCATCGGCGCCTGCGCGAACGTCGTGATCATCTCCCGGAGCAGATCCGGGCTCGCCTGCGCCAGCTGCTCGGAAAGCCAGCCAGACATGTCAATACTGGGTGTTGCGGCCATCGCGTTGCTCCTCGTCTCGAGTTCCTTGAGCAGATCTCGTTGAGGATCACGCGGTGGCTCGACCCGCCCTGCAACACCCGCCGACCAACTAGACCGCCCGGACCACGAGCCCTTCGGGGCCGTCCGGCAGGTCACCGGCTGCAACCGACCTCGCTGACCGCGACCACACCGCTCAGCTCGGCGAGCCGGCGCGTGAGAACGGGGTTGTCGACGGCAGCCACGTGCATACGGGCGGCTTCGAGTGCTCCGGGGAGCCCGGCCGAAGCCCGGAGCAGTGCAGCCTCGGCCTGGAACTCGCGCATGCCGTGGGTCGCGGCCAGCCGGTCCAACGCCTCGACGAGCGCCGAGGCGTTGGCTGCCCCCGTCGTGACGGCGTGCGCCGCCTGCGCCGCCATGGCGTAGGCCTCAACCCAGACATAGGTGTCGGTGAACCGACGGCACGCGACCGGCGCGTCGTGCAGCCAACGGGCAGCCGCCAAGTCGTCACCGTTGATCGCCGCCACAAGGCCGAGCCCCCGACCTGCCAGGGTCTCCCAGCACGGATCGGCCACCTCGAGCGCGAGGGCGTGGGCACGGCTGAACAGCTCCGCGGCCTCAGCGACGTTGTTCTCGCGCAGGGCCACCTCGGCCAGCCAGGCCGTCGGGTAGGACATGAACGAGAGCCAGCCAACCTGCTCAGCCAGGAGCACGGCGCGGCTCAGGTCCTCTCGCGCCTGCCGGGGCTCGTCACGCAGCACCGTGATCCGGCCAAGGTGCGTCAGGGCCATCGCCACTGCGTGCAGGTCACCGGCCTTCTCCGCGTGGCGGACCGCCTCGCGCAACAACGGCCCGGCCTCGCCGTGCCGGCCGGCGTCGCTGCGCAGCGAGCCGCGCGTCAGCAGGATCCAGGCCCGCTCCGAGTCGTCGGCCCCGACGACGGCCATGGCCCGGTCCAGCCAGCGCTCCGCCGGCTCGAAACGGCACCGGAGGAACTCCACCCAGGCCAGCTCCCGGCAGGCGCTCACCGCGAGCTCCGGACGTCTGGCTCGTTCGGCCACGGCAATCGCCTCGCGCAGCGCCGCGGCGCCGGACTCGTCAGAACCGCGCACCGCGTGCACCTGGGCGCTGCCCAAGGCGGTCAGCGCGCGTACGAGCAGCTCGGGGTCTGCGACCGCACGCGCTCCCGCCACCGCACGGCCCAACGACTCGACCCCGGCCTCCGGCGCGCCCGCGGACATGGCGGTCGCCCCCGCCTGGAGCTGGGCCAACGTACGCGGGCGGCTGGCGCCCTGGGGCCGGGCGAGCAGCGGGTGGGCGGCCGCGGCCAGCGAGCGGGACGGGCCGGCACCCAGCTCGTCGAGGAACATCCTGGTCACCATCTCGACGTGGTCGCGGGCCGCGTCGACGTCACAGCTCTGAGCGAGCGCCCGCACCAGCAGCTCGTGGGCGTTCTCGTCCCACGGCTCCAACGCCACGAGACGGCGAGCGTGGGCGACCGCCTCGGCCGGCCGGTCCGACGCGATCTCGGACCGGGCGGCCTCCCTGAGCACGGTAGCGGCCTGGCCGGCCACCCGCCGCCGCTCACCTTCGAGCCAGATCTGGAACCCGGCACAGGACGGCAGGTAGATCCCCTCCAGCAGGGGCGTGGTCAGGTCCGGCAGCTCGATCGCCTCGTACCACGGCGCCGCGGCCAGCACCTGCACGTCGACCTGCACCTGGGGTCCGAGGGCGAGGATGACCGGGTCCCCGGCGAACGCATGCGGCACCCCGACGCACCGCCGCAGCTCGGCCAGGCTCCAGCGCAGCGCCGCCGGGCCGTCCGCGGCGTCGGGGAACAGCAGCGGGACGAACCGATCCCGCGGGACGGGTTCCGGGCTGCCTGCGAGGTAGGCCAGGATCGCCCAGGCCTTGTTGCCCCGCGGGCGGGGGAGTTCGACGCCGTCGGCGACCAGCGCCGGGCGTCCCAGCAGCTTGACCAGAATCATCCGCGTCCCTCTCCATCCGCCATTGTGCAGCGAAAGGGCTGTGCCGTTCGGCCCGATTTGAGGCCTCGCGATCCGGACCGCGGCTTTGCCCTCGACCGATATCGCACCTCGCCGCTGGCCACGACGCACGACTTTGTTGCGGGCCGCCATAGACATCGCCCGCGAGCAGGATCCGGTCGAATCGGTGGTTGCCCTCGATCGGATTCTGCACTGCGGGTCACTCAGTCACGAGACGTTGCGAGCCGCTGTCGAGTCGCTGCCGCCGTGTCGTGGCAGCGCTCGCGCTCGCGCGGCGGTGTCCGTCGCCGACGGTCGTGCGGAGTCTCCGCCGGAGACCAGGACTCGACTCCTCCTGCAATCCGCTGGGCTACATCCGGAGCCGCAGTACGAGGTACGAACCCTCGCCGGCGATTTCGTGGCCCGAGTCGATCTCGCACTAGTCGAGCGGCAGGTCGCGGTCGAGTACGAGGGTGCCTGGCATTGGCAACCCGGTCAGTTGGCCGCCGATCGTCGCAGGCTCGACCGGCTCACCGCAGTGGGCTGGCGGGTGATTCACGTGACGGCAGCAGACCTGCATAGTCCGAGCAGCTTGCTGGCCCGGATCAGCGCCGTGCTGACTCTGGCCGGCCGATAGCGATCGGCCCCGTCGGCCGAGACCTGGGTTGTCGCCCTGTGCGCCACTGCTTTTGGGGCAACAAACCCCGATCTGACCATGGAATGGGCCCGGATGGTCGGCTAGCGGCGGCGCTTCGCCGGACGGGCAGTTCCCTTGTTGCGCCCGGCCGGCACGTCGGCTCCGGTCGGGTCTCGGTCGGCCGGGATGTTCTGGTCCGCGGCAGGCATCGGCGTCGTCGTCAGCAGCGGAGCCAGGGCGGCGGCAATCCCGGCCCCGACGAGGGGAGCAAGGATGAACACCCATACATGGGTAAGCGAGTCGCCGCCGTTGAACAGCGCCGGACCCAACGAACGTGCTGGGTTGACCGACGTGCCGTCGAGCGGGATACCGACGAGGTGGATGACGGTCAGGCTGAGTCCGATCGCGAGACCGGCGAATCCGGGCGCCGCCTGCTGTGCAGTGACGAGCAACACGACGAGAACAAGCAGGAAGGTGAGGATGACCTCGAGGAGGAACGTCCCGCCCGCGTTGGCGATCCCGGCGCCGTCGCCCCAGTTGTTGGTCCCGAACCCGCCCGTCTGATCGGTCACATCTCCCAGCGACGCGACCGCCTTGAGCAGCGCCGCACCGACGATGCCGCCGAGTAGCTGTGCGGCCCAATAGACCCCGGCCTCGGTCAGGCTGATGCCCTTGGCGATGAGGACTCCTAGGGTGACTGCCGGGTTGACGTGGCAACCGGAGACGGGCCCGATCGCGTAGGCCAACGCCAGCAGGACAAATCCGAAGGCGAAGGCCACCCCAACCGGCCCGATGACATCGATGCCGAAGATCGCCGATCCCACCGCGAAGAACACGAGAATGGCTGTGCCGACGAATTCCGCAATAGCCTTTCGCACAATGGCGGGCGACATGGCGGCTCCATTCTCGCGTGCCTAGGGCTGCGGCCTTGACCGCAGCGCTTCCGACCGACGAGGTCAACCTTGATCAATCATCGGCCAAGTTCACCTGTGCGCAGCGATCGACTTCCTCAGGCCGAGATCGGGGTTATCGCCGTAACTAGGGCCGAGCTTGGGGCGACAACCCAGATCTGATCATGGAATGGCCGGCAGCGGTCAGCCCGGTTCGGCCTCGTGCCCGGCTTTGACCTCGCTCAGCAGGCCGCGGTAGGCGTCGTCGGGACTGATCGAACCGTCGACGATTCCGGCAATCTCGGCGGCGATCGGCATGTCTACGTCGAAGCGCTCGGCCAGGGCCATCGCGACCGGGGCGGTCTTGATGCCTTCGGCGACCTGGTTCATCTCGGCGAGGATGTCGGCCAGTGGACGTCCCCGGCCGAGTTGTTCACCGACGTACCGGTTGCGGCTCTGCGGGCTGATGCAGGTGGCGATCAGGTCGCCCATCCCGGCCAGGCCCGCCAACGTCTCGGGCTGTGCGCCCAGACTCACCCCGAGCCGGGTCAACTCCTGAAGCCCGCGGGTGATCACCGCCGAGCGGGTGTTGTCACCCACGGATAGACCCTCGGCGATGCCGGTCGCGATCGCCACGACGTTCTTCAGCGCCCCGCCGATCTCGCAGCCGATGACGTCGTGGTTGGTGTAGACGCGGAACGTGCCCCGTGCGAAGACCTTCTGGAGGGCGGCGGCTACGTCCAGGTCCTCGGTCGCGATCACGCTGGCCGCTGCGTTGCCGGCCATGATCTCCTTGGCCAGGTTGGGACCGGTCAGGGCCGCTGCCGAATGCCCCGGCAAGACATCCCGGATGACCTCGGTCATCCGGAGCATGGAGCCAGATTCCAGTCCCTTGGTCAGACTCACGACCGGTATCCATGGGCGCACGAAGGGCTTTGCGGCCTCGAGGGTTTCGCGGAACGAGTGAGACGGGATACCCATCACCAGGACGTCTGCGCTGCTGACTGCCTCCTGCAGATCGGCACACGCCGTCAGGCGTTTGGGAAGGCGGAACCCGGAAAGGTAGCGGGAGTGGGTGTGCTCCTCGTTGATCTCACGAGCGACGTCTGCATCTCGGGCCCAGACCGTGGCGTCGTTGCGGCCGGCGGTCAGACTGGCCACCGTCGTACCCCAGGAGCCGGCTCCGAGCACGGTTACCCGCATCATGCCCGCCCGTATACGGGGATGTGCGCGCCGCTGATCGCGCTTGCCGCAGAACTGGAGAGGAAAAAGATGACGTCGGCGATCTGCCCCGGAGCGACCCATTTGCTGTGGTCGGCCGCCGGTTGACCGGCCCGATTTCCAGGGGTGTCGATAACGCTGGGCAGCAGGGCGTTTACCCGTACGCCGTCGGCCAGGTACTCAGCTGCGAGAGAGTCGACCAGACCTAGAACTGCCAGCTTGCTGGTGATGTATCCGGCGGCACCGGCGAAGGGGCGCACCGCCGCCCGGCTGGAGACGCAGGTGATCGCGCCGCCGCCGGCCTCGATCAGGTGCGGGACCGTGGCCTGCGAGACGAGATAGGTTGCCCGGAGATTGAGTCGCAACTGGCTCTCGAACTCCTCGACCGGAGTCTCGTGCACCATGCCGCCCGTCGCGAATCCGCCTACCAGATTGGCAACCGCGCGCAACGGCTGGGCGGTGTCACCGGCGGACTGCTCGGCGACCGTACGGACGGACTTGACGTCGAGCAGATCCGCTTCGAGCAGTTCCAGCGATTCACGCTGTGCCATCCAGCTCGCCGCTGGCCGATGGGCCCAGGGCACCACAACCCGCCATCCGGCATCCAAGAAGCGGCCGACGACGGCCGTCCCGAGTCCACCGGTGCCGCCGGTGATCAGAATGCTCGCGTCAGTGGCAGGCATACGGCCACTCTGCCAGTCACGAAGGGAGACTGCTCGCCGCCAGACCGCTAGACGGGCAGTGCCTCGCGGGTCTTGCGGGCCAGCCGCTCTGCTGACTCGGTGGTGTTCTCTGCAGCCTGGCCGACGTTGCGGGAGAGTCGACGAGCTGCCATGCGGGTACGCCAGGCCACCGACGGCTTGCCCTCGGTATCGACGACTGCGAGCAGCAATCCACCGAGCATGCTGGCGTTCTTGAAGAACTCCTGCTTTTGCAGAGCACGGTCGGCCTCATCGTCGATCTTCCAGAAGCTATGTGCGGCAAGCGTTGTCGGAATCAGACTTCCGCTCAGCACGGCGGCGGCCAAGCGCGGTGCCCTGCCAAGACTGAGGGCGAGTCCGGCCACCAGCTTGAGGGCGCCATCGATGCGGATCACCGTGGCGGTGTCGTCGGGTATCGCTCCGCCCGCCTTCTGCCTCAGGAACTGGACTAGGCCCACGGCGGCCGGACGCTTTTCGTGCGGGTTTCGGACCTCGTCGATGCCTCCGAGGACGAACATGGATCCAAGCAGTGGTCTGGCCAGCCTGCGGACGAGCATGGGCTGCTCCTTTGGGAAGTCGGCGTCGTCAGATAGGTCCTGGACGCTACCCGCCGTCGGCCATTGCCCGCAGCACCGTTGCGCGCAGGGCGATCGGATCGATGCCGAGGGCCAGGAGTAGTTCACGAGCCGCGACCGAGGCGTCGAGAAGTCCGAGCAGCAGGTGTTCTGACCGGATCCGCCGGGTCCCGAGCGCGCGCATCTCCTGCCGGCTCGCTTCGATGGCAAGTTTCGCGTCGGTCCGGAAATGCGGTCGGCGGGTCCGCCAACGGGTGGTCAGGCGGTCACCGACCTGCCGACGTACCGCGGCGAGGTCGATTCCCAGACCTGCCAGCAGGCGGGCGTCGTGTGCGCCACGGAAGACGGCGTCCTCGAGCCGGGCCGCATCCACCCCTTGTGCGGCCAGTGTCGAGGCGGCCCGGCTCGGTACCTCGGCCAGGCCGACGAGCAGATGTTCGCCCCCCAGCTCGAGGGCGCCGTGCCGACGGGCGCAGTTCAGCGCCGCCTTCAGGGCCAGCGAGAACTCGCGGTCGAATCGGTCGGGCATGGCTGGCTCCTTCGGGGTGCTGCGACGGATGGGGTGGCGGCCCTTTGGCTGGCTCATCGGGTGTGCCGATGCTTGCGGTGAACTGCTTGCTTGCTCACGCCGAGCGCCATGGCGATCTCCTGCCAGGACCAACCAGCCGAGCGTGCGCGCGCCACGTGGGCGCGCTCCAACTGCTCGACCAGTCGGCGCAAGGCAGCAACTGCGTGCAGCCCCTCGCGAGGGTCATCGTCTGTTGCAGTGGCGATCAACGCGGTGGGTGAGCTCATGGCTGTCATCATATGTTGACGAGCCGTTCTCGTCAACAGAAGCTGACGCGACCATCTGCGTGTCCGGTTCGCGTGCTCTGGGGACGAGGGGCCAGAATGGTAGGCCACGGGGCTCACCGGCCATCACACTGCGCACCATCGGTGGTCGGGGGCCAACCGCCATGAGCGTGACTGGTTTCGAAGGAGTGCCATGTCGATTCATCGGGGCAGTGTGCGAGGTCTCGTTCGGGCCGTCGCCTACGACGTTCGAGGCGTACGACTGGGTCGAGTGGCACAGGTGTTCATCGACGATCGGACTGACGAACCCGCTTGGGTCGCCGTCGACGTCACTCGTACGCGCGGGATGCGTCTGCTTCCCCTGGCCGGCGCCGGACTCAAGGGACGGCACCTGGTCATCCGAGCCGAACGGACCACAGTGCGCTCCGCACCACGGATCGACCTCGGTGACGGACAGCTTTCCAGTCAGGACGAGTCCCGACTGCTCGAGCACTACGGACTGGCCCCCGCTGCGGGCAGTACGCCGACCCAGCCCCTCGATCAGCGCCCAGCCTCGCCGTGGTCAGACGACACCGAGCGGGAGACGGCCTGGGAACGCCCGACTCAACCCGCCTACAGGGGCCAGGACACCCAGGCAATCTCCCAGGGTTGGCAACAGCCGACCGGCGCGCCGGTGTCAGCACCGCAACCGACTTCCGGCTCCCAAATCACCGACCAGCAGACCCCAGGTCAGCCGCGCCATGGGTCCGGCGAGATCGGGGACCGGGCAGACAGTCGGGACCGGGGCGTGGCCGCGCAGGCACCGGAGGCAAGGGCGCCTGAGACAGCCGCTCCGCCGGCCCCTGCCCCGGCGCCCGCTGCGGAGGCGACGATGCCGATCCCGAGCCAAGGATCGGCTCCGCCTGGACCGCGTGCCGAGCCTGAATCCCAGGGGTCCGCACCGGCTTCGCCGACTCGCTAGTCTGGCGCCACCCTCGGCACAACAAACCATCTGGAGGAGACGCGCGTGAGCGCATCGGCCGTCACCCTGCGCACCGCCCTGATCCCCCGCACGTCGGTGCTGACCGACACCCTGCTGGTGGCCGGGGGAGCAGTGTTCATCGCGCTGGTTGCCCAGCTGGCCTTCTATCTTCCGTTCACGCCGGTTCCGGTAACCGGCTTGACCTTCGGCGTACTCGTCACCGGTGCGGCCATGGGTTTGACGCGCGGTCTGCTGGCCACCCTGCTCTATGTCCTGGCCGGTGTCGCTGGCGCTCCGGTGTACGCCGACGGCAGCTACGGGATCGACGTCGTGCTGGGAGTGACCGGCGGTTATCTCGTCGGGTCGGTGCTGGCTGCCGCCCTGACCGGCTACCTCGCGGAGAAGGCATGGGATCGCAAGGTGATCTCGGCCGTACCGGCGATGCTGCTCGGCGAGCTGGCGATCTTTGTCGTCGGGGTGGGCTGGCTGATGGTCGTGCTGGATGTGGGCCTGGCCAATGGACTGGCACTTGGATTCGTGCCGTTCATCATCGGCGAAGTGGTCAAGCTGGTGGCCGCCGGACTACTACTGCCCGGCGCGTGGAAGCTGGTCGAGCGGATCAAGAGCTAGCCCGGCGGGACCACCTTGGGCTTGCCCCTCGGTTTGCCGGTGGCGGCCTCGATTGCCCGGGCCTCCTGCTCTGCCTCCTGCTCCTCCTTCTCGGCTCGCTTGCGGAGCCACCCCAGGCCGGGGAGCCCGCCTAGGGCGACCTGGAGATCCTGGGCGATCTCGAGCAACTGGTGCAGATCCGGAGCCACTCGGTCCAGTGTCGTGAGGATGGGGAAGACGTCCTCGTCGAGATGCTTGAGCAGCATCGGCAGCCGGTCGACGAGTTCGACCATGGCCTGCACCTCGGCGGGATCGACCGACTTGGCGAACGTCTGCAGTGTTGGCGCCAGAGCGCGCAGCGATTCGTCATAGAGCTCGAGGAGCTCGCCCGCCCGCGACACTGTCGCCTCGACCGTGGCCACGACCTGCTGGGCGGACTGATCGGTAGCCGCGACGTTGCTGATCAGAACGTCGGCCCGGTCGACCGTGGCCTCGATCTTGCCGACGACCCGGTCGACACGGCCGATCAGGGTCTCGGCGTCGCCGACCAGGTTGACCAGCCGGGGCAGCAACTCGATGGCATCGCCGACGCCATCTCGTACCGAGGCAGCAGCCTGGACGAGGTCGGCGGGTCCGGGTATCGGGAGTCTCACTCGCTCACCCTAAACCGCAGCATCGCGGTAACGGTTTGGCAACAACCACCCGGTAGCAGCCCGACACGGGCAGCATTCCCCCGGTGGGGGTCCCCATCGCGACCCTGGGTTGTTAGCTTCAGGTTTCGCCCAGACGCTCGACCCGCCCACCCGAGGAGGCCACGCCGTACATGCTGATCGTGGACAACCTGGTCGTGCGCTACGGCGCGGTCGAGGCTCTGAAGGGGGTCTCGCTGGAGGTGCCGGACAACAGTGTCGTGGCCGTTCTCGGCAGCAACGGGGCTGGCAAGAGCACTCTGCTTCGGGCGATCTCAGGAACCCACCGCCTGCACCGAGGCCGGATCGAGCAGGGCTCGATCTCCTACGGCTCAGCAGAGGATGGCAAGGGCACGGGGCTGAAGCGCATCGACAAGCTGGACCCGGCAAAGACCGTGGGCAGAGGGATCGTGCAGTCCCCGGAGGGCCGGCGGATCTTCGGCCGGCTCACCGTCGATGAGAACCTGCGAGCCGGGGGGATGAACTCCGCAGCCACGAAGGGGCACCGGTCCGAGACCAGGGACCGGGTCTTGACCCTGTTCCCCATCCTCGCCGAGCGTCGCAGCCAGCGTGCCTCGCTCCTGTCCGGCGGCGAGCAGCAGATGTTGGCGATGGGTCGTGCCCTGATGGCAAGTCCGAGCCTGCTCCTGCTCGACGAGCCATCCCTTGGCCTTGCGCCGCAGATCGTCGAGCAGATCGGCGAGATCGTCCTGGAGATCAATGGCATGGGCACCTCGGTGCTCCTAGTGGAACAGAACGCCAGCATGGCGCTTCGGGTTGCCCAGTACGCGCATGTCCTCGAGGTGGGCAAGGTGTCGTTGTCGGGCCCGGCCGACGAACTTGCCAAGACCGACCAGGTGCGTGACCTCTACCTCGGTCACGGTGCTGAGGAGATCTCTGGTACGGCGGCAGAAGGCCGGAGCCAGCACTTGTCGCGGTGGACCGGATGACCGCGCAAGAGGTGGCCGCCCCACCCAGCGGCGAGGGCGCCGCCGACGACATCCCCGAACTCGTCGTCGACGCGGTGACCGTGCGCTTCGGCGGCCTGACTGCCCTCGACTCGGTCTCACTGCGAGTGGCCCCGGGAGCCATCCATGCTCTGATCGGCCCCAACGGAGCCGGCAAGTCCACGTTGTTCAACGTGATGTCCGGCGTCTATCCCGCGACCGCGGGCCGGGTACTGCTGGGGGATCAAGAACTCACCGGGCTGCGTCCGTTCAAGATCGCGAGTCTCGG
>Ga0136616_10002169_pt1 | contig 10395 bp, 8 predicted proteins | sample AntDrymUQ2992106_2_FD_106648 | JGI IMG/M metagenome (GOLD analysis project Ga0136616, IMG submission 106648) | Polar desert sand microbial communities from Dry Valleys, Antarctica - metaG UQ299 (21.06) | ecosystem: Environmental > Terrestrial > Soil > Desert | place: Antarctica: Dry Valley... | reverse complement strand
TCTACGCCGGTGGCCACCGCAGACTTCATCACGCGGTTCGTTGGACATCACACCGCTGTTCGTCCGCGAGGGGTCGTCCGGTTCAGATCGGGCGAAGCATCGACGACCCACAGCTCCTGCAGATGACGTTCGCGGTGTCGGACATCCGCGCGATCGTGGAATGCTCGCCGCATCCCGGGCAGTCCGAGCGCAGCTCGAAGCGGTGCAGGCAATTCACGCAGCGGTAGCGGCCCGCCAGGTTGGTGGGGCGCAGCCAGGGCTCGCCGCAGGACGGGCACTGCGGCCCGAGATCCACCTTCGTGTCAGCCATTCCTGGAATCTTGCCGATCCGAGCGGACCCGCCCGCGCAGGTAGTCCCCGGCGGACATCGGCCGCCCGCCCGCCGGCTGGACCTCCAGCAGCTCCAGCGTGCCGTCGACGGTGCCGAACAGCAGGCTGTCGTCGTGATCGTCCAGCTGGCCGGGTCCCGGCCCTTCGCCGGCGGCCGTGCGGGCCCGGCGCACGCCCAGGCGGTCCTCGGCCCCCAGCTGCACGTACGTCCCGATATGCGGCGTGAATGCCCGCACCGTGCGGGCCAGCTCCTCGGCCGGTCGCTCCGGGTCCAGGCGCCGTTCGGATCGGTCGATCTTCTCGGCGTAGGTCACCCCCTCCTCGGGCTGTGGCACCGGATCGGGGCGCTCGTCGAGCGCTCGCACCAGGAGGTCGCCTCCCAGCGCTGCAAGACGCGGGGCCAGCGCGCCGTAATCGTCGTCGGGCCGGATGGGCTCGCTGCGGGCCAGGTAAACCGGGCCAGCATCCAGGTCGGCGACCAGCCGCATGATCGAGACGCCGGTCTCGGTGTCGCCCGCCTGGATGGCGCGCTCGACGGGCGCTGCCCCACGCCAGCGAGGAAGCAGCGAGGGATGCACGTTGAAGATCTCGTGTGCCGACAGCAGCGGCTCGCGGATGAGCGCCCCGAACGCGCAGAGGCAGACTGCAAGGGGCCCTGCATCGGCGATCCGGCCGATCTCCCCCTCGTCGTTCACGCTCTCTGGCTGGTCGAGCTCGATTCCCAGCTCGCGTGCGGCGTCTGCCACCGGTGGGCTGCGCAGCCTCCGGCCGCGCCCAGTGGGCCGGTCGGGCCGCGTGACGACCAGCGCCGGCCGGTGCGCCGAGCGCGCCAAACGTTCAAGAACGGCTGCAGCGAAGTCCGTTGTGCCGAGGTAGACGGTGCGCACCGGCTCAAAGTACCGGCCATTGCTTCAAGCTGGCCATACATCTCGCCGACGCACTAGGAGAAGATGGACCCTCTGCGGCCAAAAGCCACGAACGGCGCCAGCCCGCACGTGCGCGGCGTGGACTACCGCCGCCGGATAGGCGGCGGGCTGATGTTCGGCGCAGGCCTGCTGGCCTTTACGACCCTGTTCACGCCCCACTCGGGTATGGGGACGGATGAGGCGCTGGCCGTGATGGGGGCGCTGGCGCTGCTGATTGGAGTGCTGCTCGTCGCCTGGCCCGCGTTCGCCCCCCTGTGGGCCACGCCCCTGTTCGTGGGCTTCGGAACGATGCTGATCACCCTGGACATCTACACGGGTGGCCTCCAGAACAGTCTTACCTCCGACAATCAGGTGTTCTACCTGCTGGTGGTCTTCTACTCGTTCTACTTCCTGCGGGGGCGCCTGGCGGTGGTGCAGCTGGTACTGGTGGGAGGTGCGTACGGATTCCTGCTGATCGACGCCGTGCCAGTCGGTCAGGCCGCCGCACGTTGGGCGGTGATGATGCTCACCCTTACCGTCGCGGGTCTGCTCGTGGGCCTGCTCAACCGCCGCGTGGAATTGCTCCTCGCAGAGCTGACGACCAGCGCCCGTCGCGATCCGCTCACGGGAGCGCTCAACCGACGCGGACTGGACGAGCGGCTGACGGTGGAGATAGCCCGCGCCGAGCGCACGACGGAGCCGCTGACGCTGGTGGTGGCCGATCTCGACGACCTCAAGGGGCTCAACGACCGGTACGGTCACGGCGCCGGAGACCAAGCGCTGGAGTTGGCCGCGAAGGTGATGAGAGGCGGTTTGCGGGAGACCGATGCCCTGGCCCGTATCGGAGGTGACGAGTTCGTGCTGATCCTCCCCAACTGCGAGCCCGAGGCCGGGCTCGAGATAGCGCAGAAGGTGCGCGCCCGCCTTCGCCAGCTGTCGGCCGACGAGCTCCAGCCGCTCACGATGAGCGCGGGAGCGGCCGGAGCGCCGCCGCTGCCGCTGGAGCCCGTCGAGCTGCTGGCAGCCGCCGACCGCGCGCTCTACCGGTCCAAGCAGGAGGGCCGGGACCGGTCGTCCCTGGCCGAGGCCTAACCGACCAGGATCACATGCAGGGTCCGCGGGCCGTGCACGCCCTCCACGCGGATCAGCTCGATGTCCGAGGTGGCGGACGGCCCCGACACGAACGTGAGCGGCTGCCCCTTGCGCACGGCCGGCTGTAGCCGCTCGATCGCCTCCGGCAGCAGTCCCACCACCTGATCAGCCTCGATGACGCACAGGTGAAGATCCGGAACCAGGGTGAGCGCCCGGCGGCCCGAGGTCGGGCCGCCGTCCAGCACGATCGTGCCCGTCTCGGCGATCCCCACGGCCGCGCCGGTGAGCGCGCCGTCGAGGCGGTCGAGCTGCGTCGCCGAGAGCCGGGCATCCTCCACGAGTTCCACGCCGGCGGGACGCAGACGGTCCGGCAGGCCCGCCGGAACGCCCAGCCGGGCCACCTCGTGCTCGTGGCAGGCCGCGGCGAGAGCATCGGCCACGCCGTCACCGCTCACCCGGGTCACGGTGGCGCGGTAGTCGGCCACCCGCCCGGCGAACAGATCGAGCAGTTCGGCTCCTCCCATGTCGAGTGTCGTGCGATAGGCGGGGTCGGCACAGGTGTCGGGCGGGGGCTCCGCGTCCTCCACCGCCTGCCGCACCCGTCCGAGCATCTCCTCGCGGGCGGCGCTCATCGCCTGGACCGCCACCACTCGCGGAAGGTCTGTTCGGGCACGACCGGCAGGTCACGTGCCGAGCTCCAGCCCGCCAGCGGACCCGGGAGCGCGCCTATGTGGCCACGGCCGCGCGCCAGCGGCCACTGCGCCAGCCGGCCCGCCCGCTGCAGGGTCTCGTAGCCGCGCCGCGACGAGAACGCACGGGCCAAGCCCTCCATCGCCCGGCGCTCAGGGCTCACCTTGGCCCCCACACCGGGCCGCGAGCGCTGCTCGTCCACCACCTGGCGGCGCAGGTCCACCAGCACGGACGGAATGTCGATCTTCACCGGGCACACCTCGTAACACGCCCCGCACAGACTCGAGGCGAAGGGAAGCGAGGAGGCGTTCTCCACCCCCACGAGCTGCGGGGTGAGGATGGCGCCTATCGGACCGGGATAGACCGAGCCGTAGGCGTGGCCGCCGGTGCGCGAGTAGACCGGGCAGACGTTCAGGCAGGCGCTGCACCGGATGCACCGCAGGGCCTGGCGACCGACCTTGTCGGACAGCGCCTGCGTGCGCCCGTTGTCGAGCAGCACGAGGTGGAACTCGCGCGGGCCGTCGTCGTCGGTCACGCCGGTCCAGAGCGAGGTGTAGGGGTTCATCCGCTCGCCGGTGGAGGACCGAGGCAGCAGCGCCAGCATCACCTCGAGGTCGCGGAAGGAGGCGAGCACCTTCTCGATCCCCATCACGCTGATCAGCACCTCGGGAAGCGTGGTGCACATGCGCCCGTTGCCCTCGGACTCCACCACGCACACGGTTCCCGTCTCGGCCACGGCGAAGTTCGCCCCGCTCACCCCCACGCGCGCCTCGAGGAACTTGCGCCGCAGGTGGCGCCGCGCCACCTCGGCCAGCGCCGCCGGGTCGTCGGGCAGATCCTCGGCGTCCAGCTCGCGCGCGAAGACGTCACGGATCTCGGCGCGGTTGAGGTGGATCGCCGGCACGAGGATGTGCGACTGGACATCGCCGGCCAGCTGGATGATCAGCTCCGCCAGGTCGGTCTCCACCGCGCCGATCCCGGCGTCCTGGAGGGCCTCGTTGAGCCCGATCTCGTCCGTGGCGATCGACTTGACCTTGACCACCTCGTGGGCCCCGGCATTCCTGACCAGGGCAGTGACGATCTCGTTCGCCTCGCCGCCGTCGCGCGCCCAGTGCACGGTGCCGCCGGCGCCGGTGACCGCCTCCTCCAGGCGCACGAGCTGCTCGTCGAGCGAGAGCAGCGCGCGGTCCTTGATGGCGGCGCCGGCGTCGCGCAGCTGCTCCCAGTCGGGCAGCTCGGCCACCACCTTCGCGCGCTTGTCGCGGATCGTGGCGGTGGCATGGCCGATGTTGCGGCGCAGCTGGGAGTCGCCCAGGGCCTCGCGGGCGGCGTCGGGGAACGGCCGCTGGGGCATCGCGCCCGGGGCAACGACGCGCACGCGCGGCAGCGCGCTCACGCCGCGGCCTGGGGCTCGGTGGCGGCGAGGATCTCGGCCAGGTGCACGGCCCGCACGCCCGTGCGCTGGCGCGACAGCGCGCCGCCGATGTGCATCAGGCACGAGTTGTCGGCGGCGGCGACCACCTCCGCCCCCGTGTCGAGCACGGCCTTCACCTTGGCCGACAGCATGGCGATCGAGGTGTCGGCGTTCTTCACCGCGAACGTGCCACCGAAGCCGCAGCACTCCGTGGCCTGCTCGAGCTCCACGAAGTCGATTCCCCGCACAGAGCGCAGCAGCCTCACGGGGCCATCCCCCAGCCCCAGTCCGCGGAGCCCGTGGCAGGTCGGGTGGTAGGTCACGCGGTGGGGGTAGTAGGCCCCCACGTCCTGCAGTCCCAGCGGGCCGGTGAGCAGCTCTGTGAGCTCGTGCACCCGCGGCACGAACGCATCCACCTCGCGGCGCAGTCCGGCGTCGCCGGCCAGCTCGGCGAGCCCCCGGTAGTGGTCGCGCACCATGCCCGTGCAGGAGGCCGATGGGCACACCACGGCGTCGGCGCCCTCGAAGGCATCCACCATTCGCCGCACCAGCGGCAGGGCGTCGCGTGCGTAGCCGGTGTTGAAGTGGATCTGCCCGCAGCAGGTCTGCTCCTCGGGGAAGTCCACCTGGTGCCCGAGCCGCTCCAGCAGTCCCACGGTGGCCCTCCCTGTCTCAGGAAAGAGCGTGTCGTTGAAGCAGGCGATCAGCAGCGCGACGCGCATCGTGTGTCCTCTCTACCACTCGCGACGGTTCATTCGCGCCAGGCGCTGGGTATGGGATGGTTGCGAGGGCAACAGAGGGAGAGGGAGAGAGAGAGGGAATGTACGAGCAGATATTCGACCCGGTGAGCAACTCGCTGGGATTGTCATCGATCTTCGCCGCGCTCCCGCTGATCACGTTGTTCGTCATGCTGGGCGCGTTTCGCATCACGGCATGGATCTCGGGGCTGGTGTCCCTGGGCGTGGCTCTACTCGTGGCGATCCTGGTCTACGACGTGCCCGTCGGGCAGTCGGTGGACATGGGCGCCGAGGGAGCCACATTCGGCTTCTTCCCGATCCTCTGGATCGTGATCAACGCGGTCTGGATCTACAACCTGACCGAGAAGACGGGGCACTTCGCCGTGCTGCGCCGCTCGTTCGCGAAGATCTCAGACGACAAGCGCATCCAGGCCGTGATCATCGCCTTCACCTTCGGCGCGCTGATCGAGGGCCTCGCCGGCTTCGGCACCCCCGTCGCGATCACCACCGTGATGCTGATGGCGCTCGGCTTCTCGCCGCTCAAGTCGGCGGCGCTGTCGCTGATCGGCAACACCGCTCCCGTGGCGTTCGGCTCGATCGCCACCCCGATCGTGACGCTCTCCGCGCAGACCGATATCCCGATCGAGGACCTCGGCGCCATGGTGGGGCGCCAGACCCCGTTCCTCGCGCTGATCGTTCCCCTCGTGCTCGTGGGCGTCGTAGACGGCGCCCGCGGTGTTCGCCAGACCTGGCCCGCCGCGCTCGTGGCCGGCGTGAGCTTCGCCGTCGCGCAGTACGTCTGCTCCAACTACATCTCGGTGGAGCTCACCGACATCTTCGGCGCACTAGTGTGTGCGGGCGCGCTCGTGGCGTTCCTGCGCGTCTGGAAGCCCTCCGAGCCGCTGCTGAACGATGAGAGCGAGACAGCTCCGGGTGGCCACCGGCCGGCCATCGCGGGCGCCGAGGGCCACAACCCGGCGCTGGAGCGCCGCGTGCGCCTCACCGACCAAGAGCACGACTCCACGCGCGAGAAGCTGGAGGCCTACGCGCCCTACATCATCATCGTCGGCATCTTCTGCCTGGCCAAGCTGGTCGACCCGATCGAACAGTTCCTGTTCGATGTCTCCGGGGGAACCGGCTTCGGTACCGAGGAGAAGACTCCGAACGGCTTCGACTGGCCCGGCCTGAACGTGCTCACGCCCGACGGCGAGGCACCGTCGGCCCAGACCTTTCAGTTCTCCTTCTGGGACACGCCTGGCACGGTGGTGTTGTTCTGCGGCCTGTTGACGATGGCGGCGCTGAGAATCAAGCCAGGCGTGGCCTTGCGCACCTACGGGGAGACGCTCAACCAGCTCAAGCTGGCGATCGTGACCGTGATGGCCGTGCTCGGCCTGGCCTACGTGATGAACCTCTCCGGCATGACCACCACGCTCGGGCGCTGGGTGGCCGGCTCCGGCGACGCGTTCGCCTTCCTGTCGCCGATAGTGGGATGGCTGGGAGTGGCGATCACCGGCTCCGATACCTCGTCGAACGCCCTGTTCGGGGCGCTGCAGGTAGAGGCCGCCAAGGAGGCGGGGCTGTCCGACGTGCTGCTGGCGTCGGCCAACAGCTCCGGCGGCGTGCTCGGCAAGATGATCTCGCCCCAGAACCTTGCCATCGCCGCGGCGGCCGTGGGCATGGCGGGCAAGGAGGGCGACATCTTCAGACGGGTGTTGTTCTGGAGCGTGGCCCTTACGCTGGTCATGTGCGTGATCGTGTACCTGCAGTCGACGAGCGTGTTGTCGTGGATGGTGGTCTAGTCACCGCCCCCGCCACGGGGGAGGGCGTGGACATCGACGCCCTCGCCGCCGACATGCGCTCGATCTGCGGACCCGAGCACACGCTCACCCACCACGACCAGCTGCGCACGTATGAGTCCGACGGTCTGCTGCAGTACGCGGCCCTGCCCGGCGTGGTGGTGCTCCCGAGCACCGGCGAGGAGGTGCGCCGCTGCGTGGAAGCCTGTCACCGCGCGGGCGCGCCGTTCGTGGCCCGCGGCGCGGGCTCGGGGCTGTCGGGCGGAGCGATGCCGGTGGAGGGCGGTGCGCTGATCGCTTTGACGCGGCTGCGGCGCATCCTCGAGGTCGATCTCTTAAACCAGCGCGTGGTCTGCGAGCCCGGGGTGACCAACATCGCGATCTCCGAGGCGGTCGGGCCGTCGCACTTCTACCCGCCCGACCCCTCCAGCCAGATCGTGTGCTCGATCGGGGGCAACGTGGCCGAGAACTCCGGCGGCGCGCACTGCTTCAAGTACGGCTTCACCACCAACTACGTGACCGGCCTCGAGGTCGTGCTCGCCGATGGGCAGATGGTCCAGCTGGGCGGGAAGGGCCTCGACATCCCGGGCCTGGACCTGGTGGGCGCGTTCGTGGGGTCGGAGGGCACGCTGGGGGTGGCCACCAAGATCACGGTGAGGGTGGTGCCCTCGCCCGAGACCACCCGCACGCTCGTGGCCTTCTTCGACTCCACCTTCGAGGCCGGCGATGTGGTTTCTGCCGTGGTGTCCGAGGGCATCGTTGCCGGGGCCATGGAGATGATGGACAACCTCTCCATACGCGCCGCCGAGGCCGCCACCGGCGCGGGCTTTCCGCAGGACGCGGGCGCGGCGCTGGTGGTGGAGCTCGACGGGTCGGAGACCGAGTGTGAGGCGCGCTTCGACCAGGTGGTGGCCATGTGCGAGAAGGGCGGCGCGTGGAAGGTGCGCGTGGCACAGGACGAGGCCGAGCGCGCGCTGATCTGGAAGACGCGCAAGGCGGCCTTCGCAGCGATGGGCCGGATCGCGCCCAACTACTACGTGCAGGACTCCGTGATTCCGCGCACGCGCATGGCCGAGGTCCTGAGGCGCATCGAGGAGCTGGCCCAGGAGTACGACCTTCAGGTGGCCAACGTGTTCCACGCCGGCGACGGCAACCTGCACCCGCTCGTCTGTTACGACGGAGCCGTGGAGGGCGAGCCCGAGCGCGCCGAGGAGCTGGCGGGGCTGATCGTGAAGGCGTGCGTGGACGCGGGCGGGTCGATCACCGGCGAGCACGGCGTGGGCGTGGACAAGAAGCGCTACATGCCATCGATGTTCAAGGAGGAGGACCTCGCTACGTTCCAGCGCCTGCGATGCGCCTTCGATCCGGACGGCCTCGCCAACCCCGGCAAGGTGATGCCCACGCCGCGCCTGTGTGGCGAGGTGCCCGGACCGTATCGCGAGCATCCGCTCGAGGCTGCCGGTATCGCGGAGCGGATGTAGGTGGATCGATACCCCGCCTTCGGAGGGCACAAGGAGGCGGTCAAGGAGGCGCTGGTGGATCGGCTGCGTGCAGCCGGAGAGGCCGGCACGCCCGTCCGCTTCGCGGGTGCGGGCACGAAGCTCCGCTGGGGTGCGCCCGTCGAGGGTGCTGAGGTCCTCCGGCTCGAGGCTCGGGAGATCCACGAGCACAACGCGGGGGACCTCACCGCCGTCGTGGATGCGGGGCTGCCGCTGCATGAGCTTCAGGAGACGCTGGCCCAGGAGGGGCAGATGCTCGCGCTGGATCCGCCGCTCGGCGACGAGGCGCGGGCCACTATCGGGGGCATCGTGGCCACGTCGGACTCCGGCCCGCTGCGCCACCGTTACGGCTCGGCGCGCGACCTCGTGGTCGGCATGACCATTGCTCTGTCCGACGGCACCGTGGCGCAATCGGGCGGCAAGGTGATCAAGAACGTGGCCGGCTATGACCTGTCGAAGCTGTTCACCGGCTCCTACGGCACCTTGGGTGCCATCCTCAAGCTGTCGCTGCGACTGCACCCCCTCTCGCCCGAGAATGCCACCGCGGTCGGGCGCTCGCCCGACCCCGCCGCGCTCGCCGCCGCCGCGCTGGAGCTGAGCCACGCGCGGATCGAGCTGCAGAGCCTCGACGCACGGTGGGAGGCCGGTGCGGGCATCGTGCTCGCCCGCTTCGGCGGCACCAGAGCCTCCGCCCCGGCCGAGGACGCCGCCGAGACCATGAAGTCCCACGGCCTGCAGACCGAGCTGTCCGCCGACGACGCCGAGTGGTGGGGCGACCAGCGCGAGGCCCAGCGCTCGGACTCCAGCGTGGTGGTGCGCATCTCCGGCGTGCAGAACCAGCTGGGTGCGGTGCTGGAAGCCGGCCGGCACCTCGGCGCGCGGGTGGTCGGCCGTGCGGGCCTCGGCCTCTCGTGGATAACCCTTCCGAACGGAGACCACGCAGCAGGTACGGTGCAGGATCTGCGCCGCACCTTCGCCCCATCCCCCTGCGTGGTGCTCGACGCACCGGACTCGGTGCGCGCGGCCGTGGACGTATGGGGTGAGCGCGACGCGGGCGCGGTCACCCTGGGCAAACGGGTGAAGGAGCGCTTCGACCCCGCCGACATCTGTGCTCCGGGTCTGATGGAGGGTCAATGAGCAGGATCTCCACGGAGCGGGCCACGTTTGCCTTGACATGCGATGGAAACGTGGCCCACCGAGCGTGATGACCCCCCTTTACGAGGCCGACCGATGAGCGACGGGCCGATCAAGATCGTCGAGGGGCCCGCCACGGCCACCGCCTGGGATTCCACCCGCCCGCCCGAGATGGAGCTGATCGACGACTGCGTGCACTGCGGCTTCTGCCTGCCCACGTGCCCCACCTACGTGCTCTGGGGCGAGGAGCCCGACTCACCGCGCGGCCGGATCGTGCTGATGAAGGAGGGCCACGCGGAGGGCAGCGAGGTGTCCGCTCCGATGGTGCGCCATTTCGACAACTGCCTCGGTTGCATGGCGTGCGTGACTTCCTGCCCGTCCGGCGTGCAGTACGACAAGCTGATCGAGGACACGCGCGCCCAGGTAGAGCGCCACACCGAACGCGACGCCGGCGATCGCTGGTTTCGGCGGCTGGTGTTCTCCCTGTTCCCTCATCCGCGCCGCCTGCAGGCGTTGTCGCCATTCCTGCGGGTGGCAAGCGCGCTGGGCCTGGACCGCCTCGGCGCGCGCATGCCGCTGGGCCGCCTGGCCGCGATGGCCTCGCTCGCCCCGCCGCCGGGCCGGCGGATCAACGTTCCCGAGAGGCTGGCGGCAGTGGGAGAGTCGCGCGGCACCGTGGCGTTGCTCCAGGGCTGCGTGCAGCGTGTGTTCTTCGCCCAGGTGAACGCCGCCACCGCGGCGCTGCTCTCGGCCGAGGGCTGGGAGGTGCACACGCCCGAGGACCCGCAGTGCTGCGGC
>Ga0136616_10002167_pt1 | contig 10398 bp, 8 predicted proteins | sample AntDrymUQ2992106_2_FD_106648 | JGI IMG/M metagenome (GOLD analysis project Ga0136616, IMG submission 106648) | Polar desert sand microbial communities from Dry Valleys, Antarctica - metaG UQ299 (21.06) | ecosystem: Environmental > Terrestrial > Soil > Desert | place: Antarctica: Dry Valley... | reverse complement strand
TGACCCGGTGACCTGCGTGTACGTCGGTGACATCGGCGACAACCGCCGCACCCGCGAGCAGGTCCGCGTGCACCGCTTCGTCGAGCCGGACCTCGCCGTGGGGGTGCCCGCCGAGGTCGGCGCGGACTCGGTGGCCCTGCGCTACCCCGACGGCGCCCACAACGCCGAGGCGCTGCTGGTTGACGCCGCCGGCGTCCCGTACATCGTCACCAAGGCCCGCTTCGACTCCGACACCGGTGTGACCGGCCCCACTGGGCTGTACCGCGCGTCCGGCTACGCTGACGGGACCATGGAGTGGCTGGGCAACCTCACCCTGCCGCCGACCCGGCGCACCCTCGCCGCCGGGGTCGTGGGCAACGTGGTGACGGGCGGCGACAGCCGCGCCGGCCACGTGCTGCTGCGCACCTACGACGCCGTGCTGTCCTTCCGCTCCCCCGATCCCGCCGCGCCCCTGGCCGGGCTACCCACCTGGCCCGTCTTCGAGCTGCCCTCGCCGGTCCTGCGCCAGCCAGAGGCCGTGGCTTTTGCCAGCGACGGTTGCGGCTACACCATGGTGTCCGAGGGCGACGGCGATCTGTGGGTGGCGGCCTGCCGTCCCTGAGCCGCGGCGGGTCAGCGCCCGGCTCGCAGCCGGTCCAGCGCCTCGCTGAGGTCTTGGGGCAGGGGCTCGTCGAAGGCGAGCTCCTGGCCGGTCACCGGGTGACGCAGGCCCAGGTGGCGGGCGTGCAGCCCCGGATGGACAAGGCCGAGCTGGGCGGCGAGCACCGGCGAGGCGCCGTAGGCCGTGTCGCCGCTCACCGGGTGGCCGATCGCCGACAGGTGGACGCGCACCTGGTGGGTGCGGCCGGTCTCCAGGCGGACGTCGAGCAGTGCGGCGCGGCCGAAGTCCTCCTCGACGTCGTAGTGGGTGACCGCCCGGCGCCCGGCCGGGTCGACGGCGAAGCGGGTGCGGGTGGTGGTCGAGCGGGCGATCGGGGCGTCGACGGTGGCGCGCCGCTCGCCGGGCACGCCGTCGACCAGTGCGGTGTAGCGCCGCGTCACCGCGTGCTTGGCCAGCAGCGCGGACAGCGCGATCTGCGCCTCGGCGCTGAGCGCTACCAGGAGCAGGCCCGAGGTGCCGCGATCCAGGCGGTGGACGATCCCGGGCCGCTCGGGGTCGCCGGTGCGGGCGAGCGGCAGTCCTTGAGCCAGCAGCGTGTCGACGAGGGTGCGGTCGCGCACACCCGCGCCCGCGTGCACCACCAGGCCGGCGGGTTTGGCGACCACGGCGAGGTGCTCGTCGGCGTAGCGCACGGGGACCGGGACCATCGACGCGACCTGGTCGTGCGCCGGGGCCCCCGCCGGCGTCTCGACGGCGAGCCGCTCCCCCGCCCGCACGCGCCGGGACTTGCCCACCGGGCGGCCGTCGACGGTCACCTCGCCGGCGGTGATGCGTTCCTGGGTCCGTGAGCGCGGCTCGCCCAGCCAGTCCGCCACCAGCACGTCCGCGCGCCGGCCGTCCTCGGCGTCGCTCGCCACGCGCTCGACCAGGACCTCGGCGCGCGGCGGGTCAGGCGTCGTCATGGCCGACAGGCCAGCGGTCGCTGCGCGGCGGCCGGGTCTCCGGTCGCACTGACGCCGGTCCCGCCTTGGCCGCCTTGGCCACCTCGTCGCGCTCGCGGCGGTCGGCTCGGGCGAGCAGCAACAGCAACAGCGCGGCGCCGATGTTGATCGCGGTGTCGGCGAGGTTGAAGACGGGGAACCAGTCCAGGAAGCCGCCGAGCGCCACCCAGTCGACCACCGCGCCGGCCGGGAACCCGGGGTCGCGGAACACCCGGTCGGCCGCGTTGCCCAGCGCCCCGCCGACCACCATGCCGTAGGCCAGACCCAGCGGGGGTGTCTCGGTCCGGCGCAGGACCCGTGCCACCAGCACGCAGACCACCACGGTGACGGCGAGGAAGAGTCCGGGAAAGCCGGGGATGCTGAACGCGGCGTTGGGGTTGCGCACGTCGACGAGCCGCACGAAGCCCAGGTCGACCGGCGCTTGCGCGAACACCCGCACGGCATACAGCTTCGTCAGCTGGTCGGCCAGCACGACCAGCGCCGCCGCGGCGGCGAACACTGCGACCACCACGCGCCGCGACCGCGCGCCGCCGTGCTCGGCGGTCCAGGGCGGTGCGTCGAGTGTGTCGGTCGGCATCCGCGCACTTTACCGGTCGGGGTCGGCGCCGCCCTCGTCGAGGGTGACCGCGGGACGGGTCCGGCGACGGTCGATCAGCAGCACGACGACGGTCACCGCGGCGAAGACCGTCGTGAGCCAGCCGACGTTGCGGTCGCTGAACGCCACGACCGCGCCCAGCGGGCCGGCCGCGGCGTCGGCCAGCAGGCGCAGGGCGACGACCGCGGCGACCGACCCCGCGAGGTTCAACGCGACGAAACGGCGGGGCGGCATGCCGGTCGCGCCGGCGAGCACGCAGACCAGCGCCCCGGGGAACAGCAGGACCGCGGGGACGGCCAGCCGGACGAAGACCCGCCTGACCGATTGCGCCCAGGGGCCGCCACCCGCGCGCCGTTGCGCCCAGGCCACCCCCCGCTCGCCGTACCAGTGCCCCAGCAGGTAGAAGAACGGGTCGCTCGCCAGCCGGCGCAGGACGCCGACCACCACGAAGGGCACGAGGTCCACCCGGGCCGCCGCGAGCAGCAGGTACCGGTTGCGCGACTCGAGTACGAGCAGCAGCAGCGGTGCGTCCCGCACCAGCAGCGGCGTGAACGCCGCCGCCAGGATCCCGCCGACCGACAGCACCGCGATCGGCACGGTCAGCAGCACCAACCGCCGTCTGTCCCGCAGGCCCCCCACCCCCGGCCGCCCCGCGCCGGCGTCCGGCTGTCCCGCGTGGGCGTCCGGCTGTCCGCGTGCGCGTGGCCGACTGGCCGCCCCGTGTCCAGCGGTGCCGTGCCGTGCTCCCCTGATCCGCCCGACACCGAGCTCCCGCCGCCGTGCCTGCCGCTGCCTCCGCCTCACCGTAGCCGTCCGCACCTACCCTGTCGGGCATGCTTGAGGTCACGAACCGCGCACGCCGCGCCCCGGCGTGCGCGCCGGGTGCTGCTCGAGGACCGCAGAGGCGCACACCCCGCGCACCCCGCAGACCCCCGGACGGAGCCGCCCGCTGGCTGGCCGCGATCGCGGCGTTGGCGGTGCTGGCCGGCTGCAGCGCGAGCGCCGGCAGCAGCGCCGCCACCGGTCGCGACGAACGCACGGCGCCCTCCGCCGCCGAGCCCCGCGCCTCCGCCGCGCCCGCACCCGCCAGCCGGACGCCGACCGCCGCCCCCGCCCCCGCCCCCCCGCCTGCGCCCGCCGCGGAGCCTACGCCGCCCGGCGGTCCCGTGAACCTCGTCGCCGAGGGGCCGGACGGCGACGTGCTGTCCGCCGAGGAGCTGCCCGCGCCCGCCGGAGTCCGCGCCTGGCGGGTGCGGTACCGCTCGCGGTCGCTGGCCGGGGCGCCGATCGGCGTGTCGGGCCTGATCGTGCGGCCACCTGGCCCCGCGCCCGAGGGCGGCTTTCCCGTCATCACCTGGGGTCACGGCACCACCGGCGCCTCGGACGCCTGCGCCCCCTCGCGCGGCGACGACCTTGCGGTCCCCGAGCTCGCCGCCCTGCTCGCCGCCGGCTACGTGGTGGCGGCAACGGACTACGAGGGCCTCGGCACCCCCGGCCCCCACCCCTACCTGGTGGGTGAGAGCGCTGGGCGCTCGCTGCTCGATGCAGCGCGCGCGGCCGCCCGCCTGCCCGGCGGGGACGCCGGTCCCCGCGTGCTCGCCTTTGGGAGTTCCCAGGGCGGGCACGCAGCGCTGTTCGCCGGCCAGATCGCCGCGCGCCACGCGCCGGAGCTCGAGCTGCTCGGGGTCGCGGCGGCCTCCCCCGCGGCCGATGTCGCCACGCTGATCGGTACCGCCTCCGAGAACGCGCTGTCATTCGGCTACGTGCTGCTGACCCTGGCCACCTGGACCGCCGTGTACCCCGACGTTGCGCTGACCCAGGTCGTCACGCCCGCCGCCGCCGCCGAGACGTCGATCCTGGACTCCCAGTGCCTGGGCGGGCTGCTGGGCGCCTTCGCCGGGCGTTCCATCACCGACCTCCTGGTGGCCGACCCGCGTGATGTGGCCGGCTGGGCGGACCTGCTGGAGGAGAATTCCGCAGGCCGCGAGCCGACGGGCGCCGCGGTGCTGGTGGTACACGGGACCGCGGACCGGGTGGTGCCGCTGGCCCTGTCCGAGGCGCTCGTCGAGGACCTGTGCGCTCAGGGCACGCCGGTGGCGCTGGGCCGCTACGCCGGCGCGGGACACGGCGACGCGGTGGTCACCGCGGCCGCCGACGACGTCCTCGCCTGGTTCGCGCAGCGCCTCGCGGGCGCGGACCCGGCCTCGGACTGCCCGGCCTGAGCCGCTATCCACAGCCACGGCCGGGGGGCCTGCACCGGCCGCTACCATGCGGAAGAAATCACCCCAGCACGGAATCAGGAGAAGGTGTTCGCGTGGGCTTCGAGCCCGTCGTCCAGCAGCCGGACTTCCCGGCGCTCGAGGAGACCGTCCTCGAGCGCTGGCGCAAGCGCGAGGTGTTCGCGCGCTCCCTCGAGCAGACCGCCGGCGGCCCGCCGTTCCGCTTCTACGAGGGTCCGCCCACGGCCAACGGCCGTCCCGGCGTCCACCACGTCGAGGCTCGGGCGTTCAAGGACCTGTTCCCCCGCTACCGCACGATGAAGGGCTACTCGGTCCCGCGCAAGGCCGGCTGGGACTGCCACGGCATCCCGGTCGAGGTGGAGGTCGAGAAGGCGCTCGGCTTCACCGGCAAGCCCGATATCGAACGCTACGGGGTGGCCGCCTTCAACGACCGCTGTCGCGAGTCCGTCGGGCGCTACGTGGAGGAGTGGGAGCGCCTCACCGAGCGCATCGGCTACTGGGTCGACACCGGCGACGCCTACTGGACCATGAGCACGTCCTACGTGGAGAGCGTCTGGTGGTCCCTGAAACAACTGTGGGACGCCGACCTCATCTACTCCGGCGACCGGGTGGCCCCCTACTGCCCGCGCTGCGGGACGGCGCTGTCCACGCATGAGGTCGCGCAGGGCTACGCCACCGCCGTCGACCCCAGCGTCTACGTTCGCTTCCCCGTGGCCGAGGGGCCGCTGGCCGCTGCGGGTGCGTCCCTGCTGATCTGGACCACCACCCCGTGGACGCTGGTCTCCAACACCGCCGTGGCCATCGGCGAGGACGTGCGCTACGTGCTGGCCCGCGTCCCCGAGGATGACTACCCCGTCGTCCTGGCCGCGGACCGCGTGACCTCCGTCCTGGGCGAGTCCGCCGAGGTGCTCCGCGACGTCACGGCCGACGAGCTGGAGGGCGTGCACTACCGCGCCCCGTTCGACCTGGTCGGCCCGGGCTCCGCGGACGGCACGCCGGCTGCCGATTGGCGCTACGTGACCGTCGCGGACTTCGTCGCCACCGGCGAGGGCACCGGAATCGTCCACCTCGCCCCCGCCTTCGGGGAAGACGACATGCGCGTGGGCCGCGCCCTCGGGCTGCCGGTCGTGAACCCCGTCGACCTGCAGGGCCGCTTCGACGAGCGCGTGACACCGTTCGCCGGGCAGTTCGTCAAGGCGGCGGACCCGGCCATCGTCGCCGACCTGCGCGCGCGCGGGCTGCTCCTGCGCGCCGAGGAGCACACCCACACCTACCCGTTCTGCTGGCGCTGTGGAACGCCGCTGCTGTACTACGCCAAGCCCTCCTGGTACATCGCCACCACGCGCCTGCGGGACCGCCTGATCGCCGGCAACGCCGAGATCGAGTGGCACCCCGAGCACATCCGCGACGGCCGCTACGGCGACTGGCTGGCGAACAACGTCGACTGGGCGCTGTCGCGCGAGCGCTACTGGGGCACGCCGCTGCCGCTGTGGCGCTGTGACGCCTGCGACCACGTGACCGCCGTCGGGTCGCGCGCGGAGCTCGGCGAGCTCGCGGGCGCGGACCTGTCCTCGCTCGACCCCCACCGCCCCTACGTCGACGAGATCACCTTCTCCTGCCCGTCCTGCAAGGAGGGCGCCGCGCGGCGCGTGCCTGAGGTCATCGACGCCTGGTACGACTCCGGCGCGATGCCCTTCGCCCAGTTCGGCTACCCCGCCGTCCCGGGCAGCGAGGAGACCTTCGCGGAGCAGTTCCCGGCGGACTACATCTGCGAGGCGATCGACCAGACGCGCGGGTGGTTCTACTCGCTGCACGCCATTGGCACGCTGCTGTTCGACCAGCCCAGCTTCGAACGCGTCCTGGTCCTCGGTCACATCGTGGACGCCGACGGCCGCAAGATGTCGAAGTCGCTGGGCAACATCCTCGACCCGTGGGCGCTGCTCGAGGAGCGCGGCGCCGACGCGCTGCGCTGGCTGCTGCTGACCGACGGCTCGCCCTGGGTCACCCGCCGCGTGGGCGACCAGCCGCTGCTCGCCGTGATCCGCAAGTTCTTCCTGACCCTGTGGAACACCTACTACTTCTTCGTCACCTACGCGCTGCTGGAGGGCTGGACGCCACCGGACACGGAGGGCGGCGCGATCCCGCCGCCGGCGCAGCGGCCGGTCATGGACCGCTGGGTGCTGGCCGAGCTGGCCGAGACCGTCCGGGTGGTCGACACCGCGCTCGACGCCTTTGACGCCACCGGAGCGGGGCGGCGGCTGCAGGACTTCGTCGACGACCTGTCGAACTGGTACGTGCGCCGCAGCCGCGGCCGCTTCTGGAAGACCGACCCGACGCCGACGGCCGCGGCCGACAGCGCCGCCGCCTTCGCGACCCTTCACGAGTGCCTGGTCACCGTGGCCGCGCTGCTCGCACCCTTCACGCCGTTCCTGGCCGATGAGCTGTACGAGAACCTCGTGCGCAACGTCGAGGAGACCGCGCCGGACAGCGTCCACCTGCTGCGCTACCCCACCCGCGATGAGGCGGCGGTCGACGACGGCCTGCTCGCGGCGATGGCGGCGGCCAGGCAGATCGTGGAGCTGGGCCGACGCGCGCGCAGCGACGCGCAGGTGCCGGGCCGCCAGCCCCTGCGCGCGGCCGTGGTCACGCTGCCCGCCGGGCAGCGTGCGGGCTGGGAGGTGGTGCGCGGCGTGGTCTCCGACGAGCTGAACGTGAAGGAGGTGCGGCTGCCGGACACGGCCGCCAGCCTGGTGACGTTGCGGCTGCGCCCCAACTTCCGCGCCCTCGGACCGGTGTTCGGCAAGCGTACGCCCCGCGTCGCCGCCGCCGTGGAGGAAGCCGACGCCGACGCGCTGGCCGCCGCGCTGGCCGGGTGGGGTTCGGCGACCGTCACGGTGGACGGCGAGCAGGTACGCGTAACCAGCGAGCAGGTGGCGGTGATCGAGGAGCCCGCCAGCGGCTGGCAGGTGGCTTCGGAGGGCCCCTACAGCGTGGCGCTGGACCTGGAGACCGACTCTGGCCTCACCCGCGAGTGGATCGCCCGCGAGCTCGTGCGCGGCGTCAACGAGCTGCGCAAGCGTGATGGCCTCGCGCTGTCGGACCGCATCGTGCTGTCAGTGGTGCCCGACGGCGAGGTCGCGGCGGCCCTGACCATGCACTCCGACGACATCGCCCGCGAGGTGCTCGCGGTGGATATCCGCACCGAGCCGCCCGCGTCGCGGCCGGGCGCCGAGCCCGGGGATGGCACCGTGCTGGAGCTGGGCCCGTCCTCGCGCGCCACCGTCTGGCTGGAGCCAGCCACATGAGCCGGCGCGGCAGGCGGTCGCTGGCGCTGCTGGCACTCCTGGCGGGGGCGGGTGCACTCGTGCGCGTGCGGCGTGCGGCGGCGTCCGCCCAGCTCCGCCCGGTCGATGCGCTGGCCCCGGCAGCCGAGCTCAGCGGCTCGCCGCTGGCCGCCGGGACGTTCCTCCCCGACCGCCTCGGCGCCGTCGGGGGCAACGCCCAGGTGCTGGGTCCGGTGTGGGAGCATCCGACGCTCGCGGCGTTCGCCGAGTGGGTGCCGGCGCCGCCCGCCTCCACGCTGACCCGCGCCCTCGCCTACCTGTGGGCGGCGCCCATGACGGCGGTGGGGCTGCTGCTCGGCGCCACCACCGGGGTGCGCCCGGTGGTCCGCGACGGCGTCCTGCTGTTCCCCGGCGCCCGGGGACCGGCCGCTGCGCTGCTGCGCGCCCAAGGCTACGCGGCCACCACCCTCGGCCACGCCGTCATCGCCACCCGCGGCCCCAGCCCCAGCCTGATGGCGCACGAGCTGGTGCACGTCCGCCAGGCCGAGCGCTTCGGCGTGTTGTTCGCGCCCGTCTACGGCCTGCTGTGGGCGATCTACGGCTACGGCCGCCACCCCATGGAGCGCGCCGCCCGCCGCGGCGGGCGCCTCGCCACCACGCGCTGACGCCCCCCGTCCGCCGCCCTCAAGATCATGGGCGAGGCGATGCGCCGGATCTTGGACGCGCTGTCTGGCGACGCCCTATCTGGCCGGTAGGCGGACGATTTGGTAGGCCGTTTCGGGCGACGGCTCGGTGGCAAACTGGGCGTTGGGTGTGTAAAGGGACCGTCCAAACATCCGCTGCGGTCGGGAAGTCGAGGCGGGGGTCGGTGATTGTTCGCTCGAGCTGGGCGGAGGTGGAGGACGAGCCGAGACGAAGCACCGAAACCTGGTTACCCACGGGCTGGACGACGTAGAGCGTGCGACCCCGGCGGAGCAGTGAATTGCCGCACTCCAGGGTCGCTCCGTCGAGGTCGATGGTCCGCGTCACGCCGGTCGCGGGGTCGATGGAGAACGCCGGGCCGGTGTTGAACTGCACCGAGCTGAGACGCCGGCCGTCGGGGCTGACCTCCAGGCCGTTGAGATTGAGCTCCGGGTGCGTCGGGGCAGCCGGCGCCGTCTTCGGTGTATGTGAGGTCGCCGGTGAGCGGAATGCTTCGCACCGCTGGATGCCGTTGTGGGCACGGTGCCTGATCGTCGCCGCGGTCGGGCTGCCCGTGGCCCTGCGGCATCGCTGGCCGCTGCCCGTCCTCGCAGTCGTCGTCGTGGCGTCGATGGTGTCGGCGCTCCCCGGTCTGGTGCGGGCGCCGTTCCTGTCGCTGGCGTTCGTGTTCTACACGGTCGCGCTCACCCGCTTTCGGCGCGTCCTTCCCACCCGTGCGATCGCAATGGTGAGCGTGGCCGCGCTGGCCACCATCGCCGTCGCCGGGACGGCGCTGTGGTGGGGGAACGATCTGGGCGTGACCCTGGCGGGCGTCGCGGTCGTCGGCGCCTGAGCTTCGCCGGGTCCGTGCGGGCACTGACGTGGAGACCTATCGGCGCAGGTTGGTCCCGCCGTGCGGCTACACTCCTCCATAAAGGGGACGGCCATCTTCTTCGCCGTCGCGCACACTGCCGCGCAAGGAGGGCCACCCGTGAGCGTCGAGTTTCTGGTGACTACACTGATTATTGTGGCTACACCTGGCACCGGCGTGATATATACATTGGCGGCAGGCCTTTCCCGCGGGGGTCGCGCGAGCGTGATCGCTGCGTTTGGATGTACGCTCGGCATTGTTCCGCACATGCTCGCGGCGATAACGGGTCTCGCGGCACTACTGCACGCAAGTGCATTAGCGTTTCAGTTCTTGAAGTATCTAGGTGTGGCATACCTTCTTTACATGGCGTGGGCGACTTTGAAGGAGAGGGGTGCGCTGGTCGTGGAGGGAGACACCGCTCCTCGATCAGTCTCGAAGGTCATCTTTTCCGGCATCCTGATCAATATCCTCAATCCGAAGCTGACGATCTTCTTCTTCGCATTTCTGCCACAGTTCGTCAGCACCAGCGAGCTCAACGCTTTCTCGCGCATGCTTGAGTTGAGTGCCGTTTTCATGCTCTTCACGTTCGTCGTGTTCGGCGCCTACGGAGTGTTCGCCGCCGCGGTGAGAAGCCACGTAGTCTCTCGACCTCGCGTGATGATCTGGATGCGGCGTGTCTTCGCTGGCTCCTTCGTCGCACTCGGTGCCAGGCTGGCTCTGACTGATCGGTGAGCGCCTTGGGACAGCGCCAGCGCGGCCGCCTGCAGCAGCCCGGTGACGCCGGCCAGCACCAGCACCGGCCGGCCGGCCCGACCCTTGCGGGGCCGGACCGCGGAGTTCGTCCCCACGAGATGATCTAGCTGCCCACGGCCGGCGGGAGGTGATCGGAGGCTTCGACCGCGCCGCCGATCTCTTCCGATGTCAGATCCACGACGACCTCGTCACCGTCGAGCCTGCCGCTCTCCGTGATGGCCAATCCGATCAGGCTCAACGTTCCCCGCCCGTAACTATTCAGAGGGGCGGGGTCGGGTCCTGCCGGGGAGACCAGGCGGAGAGCCGGTTTGACGGGGTAGTCACGCCCGTGTAGTTCTAGGGCATGCCCGGACTTTCCCCCGAGCAGCCGGG
>Ga0136616_10002165_pt1 | contig 10400 bp, 9 predicted proteins | sample AntDrymUQ2992106_2_FD_106648 | JGI IMG/M metagenome (GOLD analysis project Ga0136616, IMG submission 106648) | Polar desert sand microbial communities from Dry Valleys, Antarctica - metaG UQ299 (21.06) | ecosystem: Environmental > Terrestrial > Soil > Desert | place: Antarctica: Dry Valley... | reverse complement strand
GTCGAAGGCGACGCCGGCGATTGGGTCGCGCCCGAGATGTCCGGAGGCCGGATCGTCATCAAGGGCAATGCCGGGCACATGATCGGCAGCGCCTATCGGGGAAGTCCGGCCGGCATTCGCGGCGGGGAAATCATCATCCACGGCAATGCCGGCAACGAGATCGGTCACGCCATGCGCAAAGGTCTGATCGCGATCGGCGGAGACTCTGGCGACTTTACCGGGGTCGACATGCTCGCGGGAACCATCATCGTGATCGGCGATCTCGGCAACCGCACGGGGGCGGGGATGAAACGCGGTTCCATCGTCTCGATGCGGCCCGCGCAGATGCTGCCGACCTTCAGCTATGCCTGCAGCTATCAGCCGCAGTTCCTGCGCCTGTACCTATTGCATTTGTCACGGCTGGGCCTGCCGGTCACGCCGGCTTATCTCAATGGCCGTTACCAACGCTGGAGCGGGGATGCGCTCGAGATGAACCGCGGCGAGGTGTTGCTGCTCAACGGCGAGGCCGCGTAGATCGGCGATGCACGCCTGAGCAAGCACTCCAAACCGGAATAATAAACCAGTCGCGAGGAGATCCAAATGACCACTATCGTAACCGAAAATTGCCTCCGGTGCCGCTTCACCGACTGCGTCACGGTCTGCCCGGTGAACTGCTTCCATGGGGACGATGAAATGCTGTATATCGACCCCGAGGTCTGCATCGACTGTAGCGCCTGCGTACCCGAGTGTCCGGTACATGCCATCCATGAGGGGGAAGACATTCCCGACAACCTGAAAGACTGGATACAGATCAACGCCGAACGCGCCCCGAACTTACCCGTGATCGATGGCAAGCAAGATCCGCTGCCCACGGCCGAGGCGCGTCAAGCAGAGTTAGGGTATTGATGTTGATGGAAGTATGTTGCGCGTGCGCAGAGACTGCGGATGAATACCTTAGGAACCTCTGAAAACCCATTGCAGGTTGCCGTCGTCGGCAGCGGCCCTAGCGGCTTCTACGCCGCCGAAGCCTTGATCAAGTCCGGGCGCGCCGTGCGCGTGGGCATGTTCGAGCGGCTCGCTTCGCCCTTCGGGCTCGTGCGCAGCGGCGTCGCGCCCGATCACCCCAAGCTCAAACAAGCCATCCTCGTCTACGACAAGATCGCGCGCGCGCCCGAGTTTTCATTTTTCGGCAATATCAACGTGGGCAAGGATATCATGCTCGGCGAGCTGCACCAGAACTATCACGCGGTCCTGTTCACCTGCGGGGCGGAAACGGACCGGCGGCTCGGGATCTCGGGCGAGGATCTCCGCGGCAGCCATACCGCCACCGAATTGGTCGGCTGGTACAACGGTCATCCCGATTATCGCGACCGGGTGTTTGATCTCTCGCACGAGGTCGCGGTCATTATCGGTCAGGGCAACGTGGCCGCGGATGTTTGCCGCATCCTGGCCAAAACGGCGGACGAGTTAAAACATACGGATATCTCGGAGCACGCGCTCGACACGCTGGCCGAGAGCAAAGTGCGGGAAATCCATGCAATCGGACGCCGCGGACCGGCGCAAGCGAAATTCACCAGTCGCGAACTGCGCGAGTTCGGTGAGCTGGGTGATTGCGATCCCGGCGTCGATGCGCTGGAGTTAACGTTGAATCCGGAAAGCGAGGCCGAGCTCGCCGACAAGAATAACGTGGTCAGCGCCAAGAATGTTGAGATCTTCCGTGATTTCGCGCGGCGCACGCCGAGCAAGCACCGCCGCTGTATTTTCCAGTTCCTGCGCGGCCCCGTGCGGCTCGAAGGCACCGGTAGGCTTGAACGTGTGGTGCTGGAACGCAATCGGCTGCAAGGGGCGCCGTTTCAGCAGTCGGCGCGGGGCACAGGGGAGATCAGCACGCTCGAATGCGGTATCTTGTTCCGCAGCATCGGCTATAAAGGGGTGGCCGTTTCCGAGGCGCCCTTCGACGAGCGCAACGGCGTGATGCCCAACCGCGCCGGACGCGTGCTCGACAGTGACGGCAGCGTCGTTCCCGGTCTTTATTGCGCGGGCTGGATTAAACGCGGTCCGACCGGGATCATCGGGACCAATCGCGCTTGCAGCGTGGAAACCGTCGGTTCGCTGCTTGCGGATCTTGACGCACTCGCGACACGGGACGCAAAAAGCGGGATGGCCGGTGTCCGAGCGCTGATCGAGCAGCGCGGTTTGCGCGCGGTCAACTACGACGGTTGGCTAAAGCTCGACGCCGCCGAAGTCGAGCGGGGTAAACTCAAGGGAAAACCGCGCGAAAAATTCACCCGGCTGCATGAAATGCTGGCGCTTCTCGGATAAAGCTCGCGCGGAGCGAAGTTCGCGATCGCCGTCTGCGCCGCCGGCGCATGCCACAGGGCGCCGAGGGCGCCGCCGCACGGGATGGGATAGGGACGCTGGGCTTTGTGGCAGCTTCTCGCAGAGCGTCTGTATAGCAAGGGTAGAGTGCGGTGCGCAGGGCAAGCTCGACGAATCGCCGCGGAAAATCTCGTCCGCATACGGCATACCGCTGAACGTGTCGTGCTTCACATCAACACCCTTCTGCGCGCGTATGTGGATGCCCACCGCAGGTGATGTTTTAAGCGTGGCTCCTTTCCAGATTCAGCGACGCCGTCCGCGGCACTGGATTCCGGTCATTCCCTGGCCTATTAATACCGTTGCCCGAGGGGCGAGCATTATGGTAAGAATTGATCCCGCGTATGACCAACCAAGCTCTGAGCTTAATCCGGCCATCCGCGGTTCCGAATCACGCGCACTCGGCCTTTTCGATGATGACCGGATCGGTCGGCACGTTTTGATGGCCCGCCTTGTCGCCGGTCGGCACCGTCTTGATCTTATCCACCACATCCATGCCCTCGATCACCTTGCCGAAAACTGCGTAACCCCAGCCGTCCTGCCCTGGATAGTTGAGGAAGCCGTTGTTCCCAACATTTATGAAGAACTGCGACGAAGCGGAGTGCGGATCGGAGGTGCGGGCCATGGCGAGGGTGTACGGATCGTTCTTGAGCCCGTTCTTGGCCTCGTTCTGGATCGGCGCCCTGGCCGGCTTTTCCGACATGTCTTCGGTGAAGCCCCCGCCCTGGATCATAAAGTTACTGATGACGCGGTGAAAGATTGTACTGTTGTAGTGGCCGCTTGCGACGTATCCGAGGAAATTCTCAGTGGATATCGGCGCTTTCTCAGGATCGAGCGCAATGACGATGAGGCCGTGATTGGTGTGGAGCTTGACCATAGGTTTAGCCTTCATAGGTATACAGGAGGGTGAAGCTTTTTCCGCCGCTTCGGGTGGGACGGATGCGGCCGGTGGCTGCTCGGCAGGGGCAGCCGTGACGAACAGCGACAGCATGACGGGAGTGACGGATCGGGCGATACGGATCATAAGGTTTCCTTCGCTAAGGCAATGGACAAAAAGTACGCAGAGGCAGGCCGCGGTCTCATCAAGGATCTGCGCGGGAAGCTCTCCAAAGTTACTGCGCAGCCCATCTGCTTTGTCGCGTGCTCGCTCGTCGCTCCCCTATCGACTTGATATGTCTCGCGACGCGCTCCGCGGCTTCGCGCATCTGTGCTTGCTGGCGACACTTTCGCAGAGCTTCCCGAGCAATCATTCTCCTGGAACCCGCATCGGCGCTCCTGCCCGTTAGATCGAAGGATAGGAATTTCCGTGGCAATACGCAACGGTTAGTGCTACCTTCCGCACTTGCGGCGATTCCTGCACCTGGCACTAGAAGATTTGTCGTTGCGCGCCGAGCACGGTAGTATGACGGCCAAACGACAACAATCGAGCACTGCCATGACCTTCCTCTATAAGAGCAGCCTTCTCTACCACGGATTGATGACCATGGTGTACCACGTCCACCGGCGCGAGCGCTTCGAGGAGGTGGCGCGCTGGGTCCCGCGGGACGCGGAGGTGCTCGATGTCTGCTGCGGTGACGGCTCGCTGAGCAGCTTTCTACCGGCCTCCGTAGGTTATCGCGGCCTCGATGAAAGCACGGCCTTCATCAAAGCGGGTACGCACCGGGGCCGGGATCTCCGGCACTTCAATTTGATGGCGGAACCGCTACCGGTATCGCAGATCGTGATCTGCCAGGTGAGCCTGTTTCAGTTCTATCCGAAAGTGGAAGAAGTGGTCGGGCGCTTGTTTGCGGCGGCCGCCGAGCGCTTAATCGTTTCGGAGTCGGTGAAGAGCTTCAGTCAATCGAAATATGCGTTGCCGAAGGCCATCTGCTCGTGGGGCACCTGCGTCGATGGCCTCAACGATGGGAGCTTCCGCTTCAACGCAACAAGCCTGGAAGCGCTTTTCGCACCCTATCGGCCCTACCTTCGGCATACCGCGGAGGTTTGCGCGGGCCGCGACTGGATTTATGTGTTCGATAAGGACGACGCCGCTAAGATTTGATGTGCGCGGCGAGAATCAACTCGGCGAATTCCCGAAAGGCCCCGTGACCGCCCGCTTGGGTGCAAATAAAATCCGCGCGGTTTTTGACCTCGGGCAGAGCATCGGTCGGGCAGGCGCATAAGCCGGCCAGCGACATGGCCCCGAGATCGTTGATGTCATCGCCGATATAAGCGATTGCCGCGAGCGGCAGAGTGCGGCGGCACGCAATAGACTGCAGGACCGCGGCCTTGTCCGAGATTCCGAGGTGACACTCCTCGATACCCAGCTTTTCGGCGCGGCGCCTTATGGAGGGAGATTGCTCGCCCGTAACGATCCCGGTCGCGATGCCGGCCAGCGTTCGCAAGCGTTCGACACCCATGCCGTCGCGGATGCTGAAGCGCTTTAGGATCTCGCCCTCTGCGCCGTAATACACGCCGTTGTCGGTGAGCACGCCATCGCAGTCGGTGATCACCATCCGGATCGCGCGGGCGCGCTCAGTGAGGCCGTTATACATGCGATCGGACGTGGCGGAGCAGCCGTTTGCGCTTGAGCGTCTGGCGGCGCGTGAGCGGATTGTGCCTGCCTTTGAACGGGTTATCGCCTTGGCGAAACTCGATACAAAGCGGTGTGCCTTGAAGCTGTAGCGCCTCGCGAATCGAACGCTCCAGATAACGGCGGTAAGAAACCGGCACATGCTCGCCGCGATTGCCATGGATAAGAATCCGGGGCGGGTTATGACCGCCCAAGTGTGCGTAGCGCAACTTGATGCGTCGCCCGTGGATTAAAGGCGGTGGATTGAGCGCGACGGCTTGCTCGACGATGCGCGTTAAGGTGGCCGGGGGCACATCGATGAACGCCGAAGCGTAAGCGAGGTCGATAGAGGCGAACAGATTGCCAACGCCGCTCCCGTGCAGCGCCGAGATAGTGTGGATCGCCGCATAATCGAGAAACCCCAAACGGCGATCGGCTTCCTTTTGAATGCGCGCGCGCTGGTCGGGGCCGAGCCCGTCCCATTTATTGATCGCGATCACGAAACCGCGGCCGCTGTTGACGATCATGCCGAGCAGCGCGGCGTCTTGCTCCGTGACCGACTCCGTGGCGTCGATGACCAAAACGACGACATGCGCGCGTTCGATAGCCCCCAGCGTCTTGATGACGCTGAACTGCTCAATCGCCTCCGAGATCCTTGCGCGGCGGCGGATCCCCGCGGTGTCGATGAGTACGTAGTCTTTTTGGTGGCGTCGGAAAGGGGCGAAGACGCTGTCGCGGGTCGTGCCCGGTTGATCGTAGACCAGCACCCGTTCCTCGCCGAGGATGCGGTTGACCAGCGTCGATTTGCCCACGTTGGGCCGGCCCACCACGGCGATCCTAATCCCGGGCAAATGCGGACCGTCCTCATCGACGGACGCCTCGGCCCGCGGCAAGGCCTCGAAGACGAGATCGAGCAGCGTGTCCATCCCATGGCCGTGGGCGCTCGATACCGCAACCGGCTGCCCGAGCCCCAAGCTATGAAACTCCGCGATGGCGCTGTCATCCTCGATGGCCTCGGCTTTATTGACGACGACCTGAATCGGCCGCCCGAGCGATCGTAAGCGGATCGCGATCGACTCGTCGCGGCCGGTCAGTCCTTCCCGGGCATCGACCACGAACAAGACCAGATCGGCCTCTTGCACCGCGCGCAACGATTGTTCGGTGACGAGCCCGCCGAGCCCGTGCGGATCGTCGCTAAGTCCACCCGTATCGACCGCCAGGTAGGCGCGGCCTCGGTGAATCGCGGCCCCGTAGATGCGATCGCGCGTCAGCCCGGGGGCGCCTGCGACCAGTGCGTTGCGGCTACGCGTGAGGCGGTTGAACAACGTGGATTTGCCCACGTTGGGACGCCCCATGATGGCGATGACCGGTCGCATCTACTCGGACCCGGCGCGATAGGCGCTCAAGGTGCCGGAGGAACTATACGCAATGACAGTAGCGTTGACTATCAACGGGGGCACGATGATCGCCGAATCGTCGACTTGTACCCTGGCGGCGAGCTTGCCGCTGTCGCGCCGCATCCAGTGCAGGTATCCTTCCAAGTCGCCGACCACGACGTAGTCCCCGGCGCTCGCCGGCGCCGTCGCCGCGCGGCCGCGCAATTTTTTTTGCCGCCACGCGGAGCTACCGGAAAAGCGATCGAGCGCCCACACGATGCTCTCATCATCGGCGAGGTAGAGGTTATCGGCATCCACCCCCATTCCGGCATACGAAGAATGCTCCTGGTCCCACTCGACGCGGCCGCTCTCGATCGATACCGCAGCCACCGGTCCGCGGTAGCTGGCCACGTAGAGCGTATCGCGGAAAACCAGCAGATCGGCATCCACATCGACCATGCGTTCGAGGTCGGATCGGCCTCGTGGCTGGGCGATCTGTATCTCCCAGGCGACCTTTCCGGTAGCGATCTCGAGGGCGACCAGCGCGCCGCTGTCGAAACCGGCGATGGTTAGCCCCGCCACCACTATCGGGGCGCTGGTCCCGCGTAGCGTCAGGACCGGCACTTGCCGATCGTAGGTCCACAGCCGCTTCCCGTTGACTGCGTCGATGCCGAATAGCTTGCCGTCCACGGTGCGAGCGACAACGATGCCTTCCTCCCCGGCCGGGGGAGATAACACTTCGCTCGACACCGAAGCGGTCCAAAGCAGCTCCCCGTCCGACCGCGATAGGGCCAGCACCTCACCATCCTGGGTCCCCAGCAAGACCATCTCCTCGGCGATCCCGGGTCCCCCCGATACGGGCGCGTCGGTATCCCGCTCCCACAGCGTATCGCCGCTATCGATATCGACCGCATAGACCTCGCCGTTGCGATCGGCAATGAAAACCGTTTCGTCCGCGATCGCGGGCGCAAGCTTAAGATAGTGCTCGTCGGTCCCTGTTCCGATATCGACCGACCAAAGTTCCTCGACCTCGATAGTCGGCTCGAATTCGGTCAAGGGCGCGGGAGGCGTGGTATTCTCCTCGCCGGCCATGAAGTCGGAAACGTAGGTCCCGAGCCCGCACCCATGCAACTGGACGGCGATTACGCCGGCAACCAGCCAGCGATTAAGGCCGCGACCCCTCGGCCTCACCGATCTCATCGAGCTTCATTTGCACGAACGACGGATCCGAACCCGCGGCGCGGGCGGCCTCCAGAGCCTCTTGATAGGCCTTGCGCGCCGCTTCAATCTTGCCCTGAGCAAGAAGGACATCGCCCTCGGTCTCCTTATGGAGGACCGAGTCGGCTGCCCCGCCTTGCCCTTCCAACACGCTTGCCGCTTGAGCGCCTTTTCGCTCCTCAAGGTAAAGGCGCGCAAAACGCAGACGCGCTATTTTCGCCAACGGGGTCGTCCCGGCGTGATCCAACACCCACTGCAGATGGTCCATCGCCTTGGCGACATCACCTGCCTCGACCGCTAAGCGGGCTAGCATGAGCGCGGCAAACGCCGCGTACTGGCTGTCCTGGTGGTTCTCGACGAGCCTGCGCGCGGCGCGCTTGGCGGATTCGGACCGATGCTCGGCAACGTGGGTTAACAACTCTTCGTACGCCGTTGAGACCTCATCCGCCCCGGTGCTCACCTGAGACTGCCAGGCCCGCCATCCGTAGATTGCGCCCAGACCGATGCAAAGACCGCCGAGGATCGGCATTCCGTTCCTCTTCCACCAATCTTTGATAAGCTCAATCTGTTCGTTTTCGGATGCGTAGGGGTCCACGTCGATCTCCACGGCTAGGGTTGATGATGCGATCGTGCGAGCAGGCCTAATTTACCGGCCCGACTAGGATACCACGCCGCGCCAGAAGTTCCCCTAAGCAATCGAGCAGATCTCGTTGCGCAACGGTCATTTGTTCGCCTTCTTCCTCCAAGGCTTTAATGCCGACGGTGCGCTGGCGGACTTCTTCCGCCCCTAGGATCAGGGCGACATGGGCCTGGCTCTTGTCGGCGCGCCGGAACTGACTCTTAAAGCTACCGCCACCGCAGTTGGCGATCAGTCGCAGCCCGGGCCAGGCTTCCCGCGCGGATTCCGCGAGCCGCAAGGCCGCCGCGGCTGCCTCCTCCCCCACGGCAATCAGATAGACATGCGGCCGCGTAGCCTCCGGCGCGGCCTCTTGTTCGAGCAACGCCACGATGCGCTCGAGGCCCAGCGCGAATCCGATCGCCGGCGTAGGGCGGCCGCCAAACTGTTCCACCAGGCCATCGTAACGCCCTCCGGCGCAAATCGTTCCTTGCGCGCCGAGGCGCTGCGTCACCCATTCGAACACCGTGCGGTTGTAGTAATCGAGCCCGCGCACCAGGCGCGGATTCACGCTGTATCGGATACCGACGGCGTCGAGCAAACCGCGGAGCTCGGTGAAATGGCGTTCGGATTCGGGATTGAGGTAGCCGATCAAGCTTGGCGCCCGGCCGATGAGATCCTGCATCGCGGGATGCTTGCTGTCTAGCAAGCGCAAAGGGTTTCCGGGGAGTCTGTTCTTACTGTCCTCGTCGATTTCGTCCACATGCGCGGAAAAGTAATCGAACAGTGCTTGCCGGTAGCTCGCCCGCGCCTCGCGATCACCCAAGGTATTAATCTCGAGTCGGATATCCGCGAGCCCGAGCTTCCTCCAGAGGCGCGCGCCGAGGCAGATGATCTCGGCGTCGATATCCGCGCCCGGCATGCCGTAAGCTTCGGCACCGACCTGGTGAAACTGGCGGTAGCGCCCTTTTTGCGGACGCTCGTGGCGAAACATCGGGCCAGCATACCAGAGACGCTGGATCTGGTTATGAAAAAGACCATGCTCAAGCCCCGCGCGCACGCAGCTCGCGGTCCCCTCGGGCCGCAAGCTGAGGCTATCCCCATTGCGATCCGCGAAGGTATACATTTCTTTTTCGACGATGTCCGTCTCCTCACCGATCGAGCGCCGGAAGAGATCGGTGTGCTCGACGATCGGTAGACGGATCTCTTCATAGCCGTAGCTCGCGAGCACCGTGCGTACGGTTTCCTCCAGATACCGCCAACGCGCGGCATCCACGGGCAGGATGTCCTTCATGCCCCGCACGGCTTTCATCTGCTCCCTCAACGGATTATTCCGGACAACTCTTTAGGAATGGATCGAACGCCCGCTCCCGCCCCGCCCGCGCTTCGCGCAGGCGATATTAATCGCCAGGTTGTGAAACCCGAGCGCTTACCGGGGCTCGCCGGCGCCTTCGCCGCCCACCTTAAACCGTGCCACGCCGCCGCGTGACCAAGGTGTTAGATCAAGCAGCCTACCGTTATAAAATACCGCCACGCGCGGCGCGTTTCCGAGCACCACGCTGAAGGGCGCGCGCCCCCCCAGGCGTATGGTTTGTCCTTCGGTTGCAAGTTTGGAATAGAGCTTCACGCCCTCGGCGTCCTTGACTTCAGTCCAGGAGTCCCCTGAAAGCTCGAACACCAGACGATGCAACTCTTCCGTGGCTGCGCGAGCGATGTCTTCCAGCGGTGTAACTATAACCGGATGAACCGGTGCTTCGGGCGGCGTGATCGCCGCCACCAGAGGTTCGGCGCTTACACTCGGCGTCTCAGTGGGGACGGCCGCCTCGGGCGTCACCTTGGCCTGCGCTGCCGGCAGCGCGAGCTCGGGGGCCGGCTCGGCGGCGGGGATGTTGGTGATGACAGCGCTTTCCTGCGGTAAAGGTATGTCGGGATCTTGGGTCCGCCAGGAGGCGGCCGTGAGCACACCCAGTGTCCCGACAATGAGATAGGTGGCCAACTTTAGGTAATCCTGTGCTTCTGTCAAGGGCAGTGATTTCCGAACACTGGCGCAGGGTTGAAAATCGATGGGACTGGATGCGATCTCGCTGCCGGCATCGAAAAGCCCCGCGGGATCCAGTCCCACGATGTGCGCGTAGTTCTTGATATGCCCTCTCAGGTAAACCGGCGGAAGGCAGTCCCAGCGGTCAGCCTCGATCGCCTCGATGATGTCGAGCTTGAGGCGAAGCTGGCGCGCAATCGCTCCCGTGCTTAGCTGTAACGCCTCGCGCGCCTGTTGCAATTTTTT
>Ga0136616_10002164_pt1 | contig 10400 bp, 4 predicted proteins | sample AntDrymUQ2992106_2_FD_106648 | JGI IMG/M metagenome (GOLD analysis project Ga0136616, IMG submission 106648) | Polar desert sand microbial communities from Dry Valleys, Antarctica - metaG UQ299 (21.06) | ecosystem: Environmental > Terrestrial > Soil > Desert | place: Antarctica: Dry Valley... | reverse complement strand
TCGCCGGACTTCTCGCGCATCCTCGAGGTCGAGTCGTTCAGGTGGATCGTCGCCTTCCTGTTCGTGGCCAGCCTCGAGTCCCTGCTGACGGCGTCGGCGGTCGACAAGCTCGACCCGTGGAAGCGGCGCTCGAACATGAACCGCGAGTTCCTCGGCAAGGGCTCCGGCAACATGATCTCCTGCATGATCGGCGGTCTGCCGATGATCGCGGAGGTCGTCCGCAGCACGGCGAACATCCTCAACGGCGCTCGCACGCGCTGGTCGAACTTCTTTCACGGGATGTTCGTCCTGCTGTTCGTGGCCGCCCTGCCCGGCGTGCTCGAGATGATCCCGCTCGCCGCGCTGGCCGGGATCCTCGTGGTCGTCGGCTGGAAGCTGTTCAACCCGGCGCAGTTCGTCGAGGCGTGGCGGATCGGGCGCGAGGAGTTCCTGTTCATGGTCGTCACGATCGCGATCGTCGTCTACCGCGACCTGCTGGAGGGCGTGATCGCGGGCATCATCGTCGGGCTGATCGTGACGCTCGTGCGGGGCACGAGGCTCGGCAACCTCTTCCGGCCGACCGTCCAGATCTTGGGGGACAAGGACAGCGACGAGGTGGTCGTCAAGTTCGGGCGCAAGCTCGGGTTCACGAACTTCGTCGGCGTGCGCACCAAGCTCGACGAGCTGCCGCCGGGGAAGACCGTGGTGCTGGACTTCACCGACGTCGAGCGCATCGACCACACGGTGGTCGAGCGCGTGCACGACTTCGAGGAGGAGTACGAGCGCGAGGGCGGCCACGTGGTGCGCCGGGGGATCGACCACCTCGAGAGCGCCACCGAGCACCCGTTCTCCGCGTTGATACCGCGCCGCTCGGTCCCGAGCCACTCGGTGTGATGCTGGTGACGGCGGCGGTCTTTCCCCGGCGAGGCGGAAGCTCACCATGCCGATTCTCAGCCTGATCGTCTGGACGCCGCTGGTCGGCGTCCTGGTGGTGCTGCTGCTGCCGAGAGGGCGGCCGGGGCTGATCAAGGCCGTCGCGCTCGCGTTCTCGGGGATCTCGCTCGTGCTCTCCTACGGCCTGCTGCTCGACTTCGACTCCGGCAACGCCGAGCCGCAGTTCAGCGAGCGGATGGAGTGGATCCCCGAGCTCGGCATGACCTACTCGCTCGGCGTCGACGGGCTCTCGCTGCCGCTCGTGCTCCTGGCGAGCCTGATGGCGACGGTCGCGCTCGTGGCCTCTCTCGGGGTGAACGAGCGCGTGAAGGGCTACTTCGCCTGGTTCCTCCTGCTCGAGTTCTCGATGCTCGGGGTCTTCATGGCGCAGGACTGGTTTCTCTTCTACGTCTTCTTCGAGGTCGGTCTCGTCCCGATGTTCTTCCTGATCGGCCTCTGGGGCTCCGAGCGCAGGGACCTGGCCGCGATGAGCTTCTTTCTCTACACGCTCGCCGGCTCGATCCTGATCCTGCTCGGGATCATCGCCATCTACCTGAACTCGGAGCCGAACACGTTCGACATGCGCGAGCTCGAGGCGCAGGCGGGCGGCTGGACACGGTCGTTCCAGATCGCGCCGTTCCTCGCCTTCTTCGTCGGGTTCGCGGTCAAGATCCCCGCCTTCCCGCTCCACGGTTGGCTGCCGCTGGCGCACGTCGAGGCGCCGACCCCGGTGAGCATCGTGCTCTCGGCGGTCCTGCTGAAGATGGGCGTCTACGGCCTGCTGCGCGTCAGCGGCGTTCTGCCGCTCGGCCTCGAGTGGTTCGCGCCGGCGCTGATGGCGGTCGCGCTGATCACGATCATCTACGGAGCCCTGCTCGCCTGGCGCCAGACCGACCTCAAGGCGATGGTCGCTTTCTCGTCGATCAGCCACATGGGGTTCTGCCTGATGGGCATCGCCGCGCTCAACGCCACCGGCTTCACCGGCGCCACCCTGCAGATGGTCACACACGGCATCATCACGGGCGCGCTCTTCCTGCTCGTCGGCGCGCTCTACGATCGCACGCACGTCCGCGACGTCAACGAGTTCGGCGGCCTGGCCGCCCGCGTCCCGCGTCTTGCCGTGCTGATGTCGCTCGCCCTGCTGGCCTCGATGGGACTACCGGGGCTGGCGCAGTTCGTGAGCGAGTTCCACGCCCTCGTCGGCGCGTACGACCGTTTCGGGCTCTACATCCTGATCGCCAGCGTCGGGATCCTGATCGCCGCCGCCTACTCGCTGCGTGCGATCGGAAGCATGTTCCTGGGCGCGCTGAACCCGCGCTGGTCGAACCTCGCGGACCTGCGCGGCAGCGAGCTCGTGGCGGCCGTGCCGCTCGCCCTGCTGACGATCGTGCTCGGTCTCTACCCGAGCATCCTGATCGATCTCACCGACGCCACCATCACGCGCATGGCCGCGCCCTTCTCCGAATGAGCGATTCAGCCGACGAACTGCGCCACCACCTCCGGCACGTGGTCGAGCACGCCAGCCACCTGCTCCCGCCGCAGGGGCCGATCACCACGTTCATCCACCACAACACGCTCCATGGCCTGCAGCACCTTTCCTTCCACGAGGCGATCGCCGAGGCGAGCCTGGTGCTGGGAGGCCGCGGCTACCTGCCCAACGACGACTACCGCGCGCTGCGCGCCGCGGGGCGGATCACGGAGGAGGAGATCGAGGCTGCGCTGGGCGCCCGCACGGACGCCGACGAGCCACTCGCCCACGCCGGCAATCGTGCGATCACTCGCCCCGACGTCGAGCGGGCACAGCTCGTGCACGGCGTCGAGGCCCTCGACCCCGGCCAGCTGCGTTTCGAGCTCGAGGAACGCGACGCCGGCCGTCGCTTCCGCCGCGACGTGCCGCAGGCGACACGCGCCGCCCTGCTCGAGCGCGCGACCGCCGAGCTCGCGCAAACCCTCGAGCGCGTCGGACGCGACTGGACGCTCGCCGACTGGATCGCGCACCACACCGACCTCGACCTGCCGGCTCGGCTGCGGGCGGAGGTCGACGCAACCCCGCCCGCGACGGACCGGCCCCGGAGGGGCCGGGACGCGCCGCACTGGTTGCGCAAGCTCGCGATCCCCGCCGACCGGTGGGAGGGCTATCTACACGCTGTCGACCGTCGGCTCGGGGGTGCGGGGGTCGGGACGCCGGAGCGCGACCGGCGGCGCCAGCGCTGGCTCGAGGCCGAGTCGCGGCTCGTGCGCGCGCTTGGGCCGCGTCAGCTCGGGTGCCGCGGCAGCTTCACCGCGATCGCCACCCACTTCGAGCGAGACCTCGAGGCCTACGCGATCCTCTCCCTCTGGCACGCGTCCCTGGCCAGCTTCGGCGTCGACGATCCGCTCTCCCGCAGCGACCCGGCTCAACTCGTCGAGCTCGACCCGAACAGCGCTGGCGAATCGTCGCTCGCGGGACTCGAGCCGGGCACCGAGCGGCGCCTGCGCATGCTCGCCCGTTCCCGGGACGCGCTCGTCGAGGAGCTCGATCGTCTCGGGCGCGGGCGCACCCACGCCGATCTGCTGAGCGACCTCACGGGCACCGACCCCGCCGAGCGCGTCGACGCCTACATGATCAGGCTCTGCGCGGCGTTCCTCGACGAGGGCCAGGCGGCCTGGCGCATGCCCGCGCGGACGCTGGGCTTCTACGACGCCTGGCGGGGGCTCGCGACGCGGGACTGGACGTTCGCGCTCGCCGGGGTCGACGGCTGGCGCGAGGCGGTGGGCGACCTCCCGGCGAGTCCGGAGGACGCAGTCATCGAGCAGCTCCAAGCGCTGGGGATCGCGCCGGAGCAGTGGAGGGCGTACCTGCTCCGGCTGCTTGCGCGACTACCCGGCTGGGCCGGCATGATCGCCTGGCGAGAAGATCGCCCGCACTACCCGAGGCAGGAGGTGCAGCCGATCGGCTTGATCGACTATCTCGCGGTCCGCCTGGTCTGCGAGCGGCTGCTCGTGCAGGGGCTGTGCGACGCGACGTGGGGAATCGATGCCAGCGTCGAGAGCTTGCGCAAGCAGTTCGAGGCTCGCCCGTCGGAGTTCTTCTTTCGCCTCGAGCTCGGACGCGCCAGCGTTCCGGACCACTTCCAGCCTGAAGCCCGCGCGCTCATGGAGAGCTCGGGCTCCGGCGAGGGAGCGCGCTGGGACGCCCTCGCCGAGTCGCTCTGGGCTCACCGCGAGAGCGAGGCTTCCGGCTCCGGAGCGGTCTCCGCCGGCGTCTGGCGGCTGTTCCATCTCGCCCAGCTCCTCGGTCTCACCGCCGTCGAGGTGCGCTCGCTGAACCCCGCGGAGCGGGACGCGCTGATCGCCGCCGTCGACGGCTTGCCCCCGCACGAGCACGGGCCGCTGTGGCTGGAGGCGTACGAGCGCCACTATCGCGACCGGATCCTCGCCGCGCTGCTGGCCAACCGCGGCCACGGGCGCTGGCGCACGCGCGAGAGCAGGCCGAAGGCACAGGTCGTCTTCTGCATCGACGAGCGCGAGGAGGCGATCCGCCGGCACTTCGAGGAGCTCGACCCGGCCTACGAGACCTTCGGCACGGCCGGCTTCTTCGGCATCGCGATGAACTACCGCGGCCTCGACGACCACGAGCTGACGCCCCTCTGCCCGCCGGTCGTCGCACCGGGCCACCTGGCCGAGGAGGTCTCACGGCCGGGGGTGGAGCCGCGCCTGGAGACCCACCGGGCGCGCGCGAAGTGGGAGGACGTGGCCCACGCCAGCTATTGGGAGGTCAAGCGCAACGCGGTGTCGGCCTACTTCCTGGTGGATCTCATGGGCCCGTTGCAGACGGTGCCGCTCGTCGGCAGGGTGCTCTCGCCGTGGCTCTCCGGCCGGATCTCCACGGCGATCGAGCGCCGGCTCGTGCCGCCGGTGCCGACGAAGCTGGCGATCGACGCCGACGACGGCCAGAAGCCCGCTGAGGGCGGGCTGCAGGCGGGCTTCACGACGTCCGAGCAGGCGGACCGCGTCGAGGCGACGCTTCGCAACATCGGCCTCACCGACGGCTTCGCGCGCTTCGTCGTGCTCACGGGGCACGGGTCGGTGAGCCTCAACAACCCCCACGAGTCCGCCCACGACTGCGGCGCGTGCGGCGGCAAGCACGGCGGACCGAACGGCCGCGCCTTCGCCGCGATGGCGAACCGGCCGCAGGTCCGCGCGCTGCTGCACGAGCGCGGGATCGAGATCCCGGACGACACGTGGTTCGTGGGCTCTCAGCACAACACCGCCTCGGAGCTCTACAGCTACTTCGACACGGAGGACATCCCGGCGAGCCACGTGGAGGACTTCGACCGGCTCGTCGCGGCGCTGGACGAGGCGCGCCAGCGCTCGGCGCAGGAGCGCTGTCGCCGGTTCGCATCGGCGCCGAAGGACGTCTCGCCCGAGCGCTCGCTGCGCCACATCGAGACTCGCTCCTCGGACTTGAGCCAGGTCCGCCCGGAGTGGGGCCACGCGACCAACGCCTTCGCCGTCGTGGGCCGGCGGGCGATCACCCAGGGCCTGTTCCTGGATCGCCGGCCGTTCCTGATCTCCTACGACCCCAGCCAGGACCCCGAAGGCACGATCCTCGAGCGCATCCTGCTGGCGGTCGGCCCGGTCGGCGCGGGGATCAACCTCGAGTACTACTTCTCGACCGTTGACAACCGCCGCTACGGTTCCGACACGAAGGTCCCGCACAACGTGAGCGGCCTGATCGGCGTCATGGAGGGGGCGGCGAGCGACCTGCGCACCGGGCTGCCGAAGCAGATGGTCGAGGTTCACGAGCCGATGCGGTTGCAGCTCGCCGTGGAGGCGAAGCTGGAGGTGCTCGGCGCGATCTACGGGCGTCAGGAGTCTCTGCAGGAGCTGCTCGGCAACGCGTGGGTGCACCTGATCGCGATCGACCCGGACACCGGCGACCTGAGCGTGTTCCTCCCGCACGGCGAGTTCATGGCTTGGGATGGGCCGCTCGCCCCGCTGCCGACCGTCCGTTCCTCCTTCGAGTGGTACAGCGGAGAGCGCGACTTCCTTCCCCCGGCCCGCATCGTCCAGGCTGCCGACCGCGAGCCCGTCGACGCGAGCGCCGCCTAGCGTGCCCGACGTCGCGATCGCACTGATTCCCGGCCTGCCGCTGCTGGCGGCGGTCGTCAACGGAACGCTCGCGCTGCTCCCGATCCGCTACCCGGCGACGTTGGCGGCGCGGCTCGCCTGGGGCTCGGTCCTGCTCTCGCTCGCAGGCTCCATCTGGGTGCTGGTCGAGGTCCTCGTGGATCCGCGTCCGCGCGAGGTGGTCGTCTACCACTGGCTGGTCAGCGGCGACCTGGACGTCGGGTTCGCGTTCCTGGTCGACGCGCTCTCGGCGGTGATGATGCTCGTCGTCACCGCGATCAGCTTCCTGATCGCCCGGTTCTCCGTCAACTACATGCACAACGAGCAGGGCTTCGCGCGCTTCTTCACCGTGACTCCCCTGTTCGTCTTCGCGATGCTCGTGCTGGTGATGGCGGACAACTACGTCCTCCTCTTCCTGGGCTGGGAGGGCGTCGGCGTCTGCTCGTACCTGCTGATCGGCTTCTATCACGAGCGCAGGGCCGCCGCGCAGGCCGCCACCAAGGCGTTCTTCATGAACCGCATCGGCGACGCGGGCTTCCTGCTGGGCATCTTCCTAATCATCGACAGCTTCGGCACGGCCGACTACGCGGCCGTCTTCGACGGTGCCGGTGAGATCGGCACCGGGACGGCCACCGCGATCGGCCTGCTGCTGCTGGTGGGCGCGACCGGGAAGTCGGCCCAGCTGCCGCTCGCCACCTGGCTGCCGCGTGCGATGGAGGGGCCGACTCCCTCGAGCGCCCTGATCCATGCCGCGACGATGGTCACCGCGGGCGTGTACATGATCGCGCGCAGCCACGAGCTCTACGCGCACGCGCCCAACGCGCTGCTGGCGGTGGCGATCGTGGGGGCGGCGACGGCCCTCTTCGGCGCCGTGGTCGGGCTGGTGCAAACCGACATCAAGGGACTTCTCGCGTACTCGACGACCGCCCAGCTCGGACTGATGTTCCTCGCCTGCGGCCTGGGCGCCTACGCCGTCGCGATCTTCCACCTCGCCGCGCACGCCGTCTTCAAGACCTTCCTCTTCCTCACCGCCCCTTCGATTCTCCATCATCTGCACCCGGCGCCCGTCGACGCCCCGCACGCCAAGGCGAGCAGGACCGTTCCGCTCGCCAGCTTCCTCTTCCTCGTCGGTGCCCTCGGGCTCGTCGTCTTCCCGTTCCTGTCGGGCTGGTGGCAGGGCGAGGTGCTGGGGGGCACCTACCTCCTGCTCGGGGTCGGTGGGCTCGCTGCGTTCTCGGCCGCGTTCGCAACCGGCCGGCTCGTGCGGATCGTGTTCGCAGGTTCGGGGCATGGCGAGCATGGGGGCGGCTCGAGTGTCGGCGCGGGAAGGATCGTGCCGCCGCTTGCCGTGCTCGCCGCCCTCGTGGCGATCGGTCTGCTGCTCGGCCTACTGCCAGGAGGTCTCGAGGGTGGCTGGTTCGAGCGCTTCCTCGACCCGGTGGTCGCGGCGGCCGGACCGCCCGGCGGCAGCCCGGTGCTCGGGGTGCTGCTGATGCTCGTGCTGATCCTCCTCGTGGGTTCCGGCTGGATCACGCCTCTCTACCTCGACCGGTTCCGGGGCGAGCTGGCGCCCTTGTGGTCGCGGCGCCTGTACAACCTCGCTCTGCACCGCCTCTGGCTCGACGAGCTCTACGACCGAGCGGTGGTGCGTCCCGCTCTGCGGCTCGGTCGTCTGCTCGGGCGGCTCGACGACCGGCTGATCGCTCGCGCGGCGGGCGCGCCGCCCCCGGCGGGCGCGATGCGGGCGCCTGCCCCCGCCCCGAGGCATGTTCCAGCGAGCGCGGCGGCTGGCGGGTTGGGCGCGGTGAGCGGGATCGCTGCCAGGCTGCTCGAGTCGGTCTCCGCGGGCTTCGAGCGCGTGGAGCGCGACGTGATCCGGCGGGCCACCGGCGGCCTCGCGGGTGGGCTCGTCAACCTCCTCGCGAGGCTCACCGGCTGGATCGAGACGGCGTTCGTCGGCCGCGGGGAGAGGGTCGTCGACCGGCTCGGCCAGGCCTTCGTGCACGTTTCGGCGAGCGTTGAGCGGCGGGTCTTCCAGGAGGGCATCCACCTCGGCGTGCCCCGTGCCGGTGACGTCCTCGGCCGCGTGCTCACACGCACGGAGGAGCGGCTCGGGCACCCGGTGGTGATCGGCTCGATCCTGGCCGTCTCGCTCCTGGCCCTGATCGTGGGGACCACGTGGGGCTGACCGAGGCCACTGGCGGGCTGGGATTCCCCATCCTCAGCACGCTGCTGTTCCTGCCGATGGCCTTCGTCGTCGCCCTCCGCTTCGTTCGCAGCGACGCCGTGGCCTACAGGCTGGCGCTGGCCGGCGCGCTGCTCGAGCTGGTGCTCGCCTGCCTGGTCGCGGTCGAGTTCGTGGGCGGGACGGAGCAGGTCCAGTTCGCCGAGCAGCTCGGCCCGCTGCCGCTCCTGGGGATCAGCTACCAGCTCGGCGTCGACGGCATCAGCGTGCTCTTCCTCCCGATCACCGCTCTGCTGACCGCGCTCGTGATCGTCTACGCGGAGTACGCGGTCGGGGCCGACTCGCGACGCTACCTGATGGCGACGCTCGCACTCGAGGCAGCGCTGATGGGCGCGTTCGTCTCGCTCGACCTCGTGCTGTTCTGGCTCTTCTTCGTGCTCGAGCTCGTGCCGAGCTACTTCCTGATCACCCGCTTCGGCACGGGGCCGCTGCGCCACCGGGCCGCTCGCGAGTACGTCGGTTTCATGCTCACCGGCTCGGCGCTGATGCTGGTGGGCATCGTGCTGCTCGGCCTCAACTACGACAGCGAGCGGGGGACCGGGCTCTCGTTCGACTATCTCGACCTGACCGGCGTCACGGTCCCGGGCGACTTGCAAACGGTGATCTTCTTCCTGCTCTTCTTCGGCTTCGCCGTCAAGGCGCCCATCTTCCCCTTCCACACCTGGCTGCCCAAGGTGCTCGAGCACGGCCCGATCGTGGGGATGAGCGTGTTCCTCGTCGGGATCAAGCTCGGCACCTACGGCTTTCTGCGCTTCGTCATCCCGCTGGTGCCGGAAGCCGCCAGGGAGTGGTTCTGGCTGATGGCGACGCTCGGAGGCGTCGGCATCGTCTACGGCGCGCTGATCGCGCTCGTGCAGACCAACCTGCGTCGCCTGCTCGCGTTCGCCAGCCTCAGTCACATGGGGGCCGTGATGGTCGGTCTCTTCGCGTTCAACTTCCACGGTCTGCAGGGCGGCCTGCTCCAGATGATCAACCTCGGCATCGCCGGAGCCGGGCTCTTCTTCGTCGCAGGCTTCCTGCACACGCGGTTCGGGCCGCCCGAGCTTGCCTCGATGGGCGGTCTCGTCTACTCGCTGCCGGTGCTCGCCACCGTCTTCCTCGTCATCGCGCTGGGCACGGTCGGGCTACCAGGCACCGGCGGGTTCAACGGCGAGCACCTGATCCTGATTGGCGCCTATGAGGTCGGCTGGAGCCTGGCGCTGGTCGCCGGGGCGGGGACGCTGCTGACCGCGGCCTACCTCCTGTGGTACTTCCAGCGTGCGTTCATGGGACCGAGTGAGTCTGCCGGTCAAGGCGCGCCCGGGAGCCCCGACAAACGATCGCCGGACCTGCTCCCGCGCGAGCTGCTGATCGCGCTGGCCCTCGGCGGCCTGATCTTCTGGATCGGCCTCGACAGCGGTCCGTTCCTCCGGCACATGGACGGGTCGTTGCGCTGGATCGAGTCGCGGGTCGCCCAGGGCTCGCTGATCGCGCCGACCGGCGCCTGGAGCCCGTCGCTGCTCGGAGGCTCGGCGTGAGGCTGCAGGAGACCTTCGCTTCCGACCAGATCGGCTTCCCCGTCCTAACGGTGCTGATCCTTCTGCCGCTCCTCGGCGCAGCCGTCATCGCCTTCATGCCCGACCGTCGGCTCGCGCGTACGGCGGCGCTCGTCGTCGCACTCGCGGAGCTGGCGCTCGCCGTCGTGCTCGTGCTCGCCTTCACCCCCGGCGTCTCGGACGTCCAGTTCGCGGAGCGCGTGAGCTGGATCGAGACCGTCGGAGCCCAGTACCACGTCGGGGTCGACGGCATCAGCGTCCTGTTCATCCCGCTCACCGCGTTCATCGCGGTGCTGGTGATCCTCTTCTCGTGGAACTCCCCGCGGTTCTTGGCGAAGCCCTACTTCGTCGCGGTGCTCGCGATGGAGGCGACGACGATCGGGATCTTCGCTTCGCTCGATCTCGTGCTGTTCTTCGTCTTCTGGGAGCTGATGCTCGTCCCGAGCTACTTCCTGATCAAGCTCTGGGGCGGCGGGCCGCAGCGCCAGCAGGCGGGCCAGAACTACGTGATGTACATGCTCGTCGGCTCCGCGCCGATGCTGATCGGCATCGTGCTTCTGGGCGCCAACTACAGCGACGTTCGTGCCGGCGGGGAT
>Ga0136616_10002163_pt1 | contig 10400 bp, 8 predicted proteins | sample AntDrymUQ2992106_2_FD_106648 | JGI IMG/M metagenome (GOLD analysis project Ga0136616, IMG submission 106648) | Polar desert sand microbial communities from Dry Valleys, Antarctica - metaG UQ299 (21.06) | ecosystem: Environmental > Terrestrial > Soil > Desert | place: Antarctica: Dry Valley... | reverse complement strand
TCCACAGAAAAAGAGACCCAGTTGATTGCAGGATAAGAAGAAGTTGGCAGAATGCTCGGCGGCATGATCGCGCATCCTGAAAGATTCAGCCGCTAAGCAGCAGGAGGCAAACAGCAGGAGGCAGGAGCAGGAGGCAGTCGGCAGGTAAGACCGGATTGCTTTTCCTGCTTCCTGCCCCTGCCTCCTGCCCCTATTTCAGCCTCGCTCCGTTCGGCACGTCTTCCGTGAACGTCGCCAGCACAGGCCGGCCTTCGTCGCTGACGGAAGCGGCCAAGACCATGCCTTGCGACTCGAAGCCGCGTAGCTTGCGCGGCTTTAGATTAGCGACGACGACGATCTTGTGCCCGACGAGTTTTTCCGGCTCGTAATGTTCGGCGATGCCGGCGAGGATTTGTCGCGGTTCGGCCTCGCCGAGATCGACGGTGAAGCGTAGCAGCTTGTCGGACTTTGGCACGCGCTCGGCGGTCAAGACTTCGCCGACGCGCAACTCGACTTTCGTGAAATCTTCGATGCCGATCTGCGTGACGAGTCCTTCGAGTCGCTGCCCTTGAGCGGTCGCGGTCGTCGCACCTTGTTGCTGTTGCTGTGGCACGGCGTCGGCTTCGGTCGCGCCGCGCATCGGCGATTCTTCGGGTTGAATTTCGCCAGCGAATGTCGAACCGGGTACGGCATCGGCTTCTGTGGCGCGCGTGCCGGAGCTTTCAGTTGCCTGTTTAATCTCAGACATAATTTTTGCTTTATCGAGACGCGGGAAGAGCGGCTGCACTTCGCCGATCCGTGTCTCCGGTTGTAAGCCTCCCCATTGCAGTTGTGCCGGATCAAGGTGCGTTAAATCAGTCGTCTGTCCCAGTTGTCGCCAGAGCGATTGCGTCGCTTCGGGCATCACTGGATGCAACAAGACGGCGAGCCAACGCAGCGTCTCAGCCGCGCGGTAGAGAACCGCGCCGAGAATCTCGCGCTGGCTTTCATCTTTCGCCAACTCCCACGGCTTCGCGTCGGAGATCAGCTTATCGACACGGGCGATCACACTCCACGTAGTTTCGAGCGCGCGACTAAAAGCAAAATCCGCAAACTGTTGCACGAAACTATCGCGCGCGTGTTCGAGCGCGCTCGCGAGCGCCTGCGCTTCCGCGTCAATGCCCGCGCGTTTGGCGGCCAGCCGCCGCTCTTCGGCGATCTCGCCGGAGGGGACCAAGCCATCGCAGTAACGCCCGATCATGGTCAGCGTGCGGCTACTCAGATTGCCCAAGCCGCTCGCCAGATCGCTGTTCGCGCGTTCCACGACCGCTTCATAACCGAACTTGCCGTCTTGCCCGAAAACCATCTCGCGCAGGCAAAAATAACGCACGACATCGTTGTTGAAATAGCGGTGCAGCGTGTCTAAGTTAATGGTGTTGCCGAGCGTCTTCGACATCCTGCGTCCCGTCGGATCGAGCCACATGCCGTGCGCGAAGACGCCGAGCGGCAGTTCGACGCCGGCAGCGATCAAGAACGCGGGCCAATAGACGGTGTGAAAGCGCAGAATATCTTTGCCAACGAGGTGCAAGCCCGGCCAGAATTTTTCAAAGCCGACGCCGCGCTCCCGCTCTTCATTGCCGAAGCCGATGGCGGTGATATAGTTCGTCAAAGCGTCGAACCAGACGTAGATCGACTGCGACGGATCATCCGGCACAGGGATCGCCCAACTGACCGAACTTTTCTGCCGGCTGACGGATAAATCCTGCAAACCGCCGCGCACGAAACTGACGACTTCGTTGCGCCGCGCTTCGGGACGAATGAAATCAGGCCGCGTCTCATACAGCGCGAGCAGGGTCTCGGCATAATCCGAGAGACGAAAAAAATAACTCTCTTCCGAAACGCGGTCGAGCGGCTTCAAGTGTTCTTGACACAGCGGCGCGTCGCCCTCCCGCTCCGGCTTGAGATATTCGTCTTCAGTTTTATAAGCCGCACACGAAGCGCAAAACCAGCCTTCGTAATGCCCTTTGTAAATCGCCTCGCGACCAGCCGGCGTCTGTGCGCGCGCGACGCGCCGCCACAATTCGCTGACGCCCGCGTAATGAAAAGGCTCGGTCGTCCGCATGAAAATGTCATAGCCGCCATGCTCTGTGTCCAACCCGAACATCGCGAACATCCGCTTGTATTCCCGAACGATTGAATCTGTGAACTCCTTCGGCGTGACGCCCGCGCGCTCGGCGATGCGTTGGATGTTGATACCGTGTTCGTCCGTCCCCGTCAGCAAGTAAGTTTCAAACCCAAGCTGCCGCTTGAACCGGCGCAGGCTGTCCGCGACGATGGTCGTGTACAAACTGCCGAGATGCGGCGAACTGTTGGCGTAATAAATCGGCGTTGTGACGTAGAAAGTTTTCATAACTGGGAACGGAGTTTGAAGTTTGAGGTTTGATGTTTGAAGTTGTCGCTTGTTCCCGAACCTCAAACCTCAGACATCAAACTTATTCTCATGATCTACCCTGAATCAGAGCCATCGCTTCGGCGCGGGTGCGCGGGTCTTTGCGGAAGCCGCCGCGGATCGCGGAAGTGATCGTGATCGCGCCGGGCTTTTTGACGCCGCGCAGGGTCATGCAAGTATGCTCGGCCTCCATCACGACCATCACGCCGACCGGCTGTAAGCCTTCAAAGAGCGTGTCGGCGATCTCGGAAGTCAGCCGCTCTTGCACTTGCAAGCGGCGCGCGAACGTCTCGGCCAAACGCGCGAGTTTCGAGAGGCCGAGAATACGCCCGTCCTTCGGAATGTATGCGATGTGGCAACGACCGACGAACGGCGCGAGATGATGTTCGCAGATCGAAGCGATGTGGATGTCTTTGACGATCACCATCTCGTCATGGCTATCGCCGGGCAACGGGACGACATGTGCGCGCGGGTCTTCGCGCATCCCGGCAGTCAACTCGGCATACATCTCTGCAACACGCAACGGCGTGCGCCGCAAGCCCGGACGCTCCGGGTCTTCGCCCACGCCTTCGAGGATCAAACGCACGCCCGCTGCGATCTTATTGAGATCGATCCCTCTCGGCGGCGTCTCAAATTCTTCTTCCGGTTCGGTGGCGGAAAATTTTTGGCTCATGCAAACGCTCCCTCATCTTGATTCAAGCTGACCTATGCCAAGACGCATGAACACCTCGCGCGCTTCCACCTCTACCTCACGCAATGGGACGCCAGCCCGCAAGGCAGCCGCGCGGCATTCTTCAAACTCCGGCGTTGCATTGACGACGCGCCCGTTCAGGCGCGCGACTTTGATGCTGACTGCGCCGAAGCTCGTTTGGACGCTCACAAACACACGGTCGAGCGTCCGCCGCTCGACTTCGTAACAACGAACGCCGATGGTCGTCGTCTCTGAGAACAGCAATTCAAACATTGTCTCGCGATCCGGCGGGCGGCACAGAATGGTGACGAGGACGCCGGGCCGGTTTTTCTTCATCTGCACCGGCGTGAAGTAGCAATCTAACGCGCCCGCTGCCAACGCGCGCTCCATCACATGCCCGATCAATTGTGGCGAACAATCGTCGATGTTGGTCTCGACGACGAGCGCTTTCTCTGTTTCATTCGCAGCCGCGCTCTCACCAATGAAAACTCGCAGCACGTTCGGGAAATTTTCATACTCTCGTGCGCCCGCGCCATAGCCCGTCCGGGCAACGCGCAATGCGGGCAGGGGACCAAAGTCTTCGCAGACGCTACTGATGATCGCCGCGCCGGTCGGCGTCATCAATTCGCCTTTGATGTCGGTGGCGTAAATTGGCGCGTCGCGCAGCAACTCGACGACGGCGGGGGGCGGTACGGGAAAACGCCCGTGCGCCATCTCGACTGTGCCGCTGCCGACGTGCAGGGGCGAGGCCATAAACTTTTCGACGCCGAGCAACTCGAAGCCGATGCACGCGCCCACGACATCGACAATCGCATCCAACGCGCCGACCTCGTGAAAGTGAATTTGTTCAAGCGCTACGTTATGCACGCGAGCTTCGGCCTCTCCCAAACGGGTGAAGATTTTGGCCGCACGCTCTTTCACACTCTCAGTCAAACTCGACGCTTCGATGATCTTGAGAATGTCGCTCAAGTGGCGATGCTGTCGCTCGTCGCGCGCCTGCACGTGCGCCCGCGTCGCGCTGATGCCGGAACGATCCACTGTCTCGAATGAAACATCAAAGCCTTCGACGTTGAGCCGCGAGAGTTGCTCAATCAATAGGCGCGCGTCCACTCCTGCGCTAACGAGCGCGCCGAGAATCATGTCGCCGCTGGCTCCGGCGAAGCAATCGAAGTAAAGCGTCTTCATCAAAATATAATAAGCGGTTGATGGTAGCAGAGCGCGACACCGAAGTGTCAAGCAGTGTGTCCGGCAAGCGAAAGACATTTCACGCAAAGGCGCAAAGAACACAAAAAAGACTCAACTCTTTGCGCCCTTTGCGCCTTTGCGTGAGATTCTTCGGGCGACGCCCAACACAGATTTGGCGGAAGTCGAAGCGGCTAGGCTATACTGGCGACTTTTCAAGGGCGCGAATTTTATTGCTGAGACAAACAGCCGTCACTGACCGCTTAAAGGATCGATAAAGACTTTGGAACTCATCAATCTGCAACACAACTTGCGCGAGCAAGTGCGCGCGATAGCCGCCGAGAAATTCGGCGTCACGCTCGATCATGTCAACGCGGAGATACCGCCGCGCACGGAGTTGGGCGATCTGGCTTTCCCTGTCGCCTTCGAGTTGGCGAAGCGTGTCAAGCAAGCGACCGGGCAGAAGACGAACCCGCGCGCCATCGCCGAAGAATTGCGCCGCGCGTTGGAAGCACAGGCGGGTGTTGCGCGCGTCGAAGTGGCGGGCGCGGGCTACCTCAATGTTTTCTTCGACCGCGCGCGGCTGCTCGCCAAACTCACGGAAGAAGCCGAAGCTCTAATTGAAAACGGGGAAGTCTCGACTTCAGCCGCCAATGAAAAACTGATCGTCGAACACACCAACATCAATCCGAACAAGGCCGCGCACATCGGGCATCTCCGCAACGCCGTCTTGGGTGATACGTTCGTGCGCGTGTTGCGCGCGGCGGGCGAGCGCGTCGAAGTGCAGAATTACATCGACAACACGGGCGTCCAAGTCGCCGATGTCGTCGTCGGCTTCAAGTACATCGAAAAGATGTCGCTCGAAGATGTGCGGCAACTCGACATATCGCTGCCGCCTGAACGTCCTTTCGATTATTACTGTTGGGATTTGTACGCGCAGGTCGGCCTCTTTTATCGTCATGGCGATGCGGAAGCGAAGGAAGACCCGGAGTTATTGAAGCTACGCGGCGAGACGCTCCACGCCATCGAAGCGGGCGACAATGCGACGGCGGAATTGGCCGACTACATTGCGACGCGCGTCGTGCAATGCCATCTCAAGACGATGGATCGCTTGAGCATTCGTTACGACGTGCTGCCGCGCGAGTCGGAGATTCTGCATCTGCGTTTTTGGGATCGCGCGTTTGAGTTACTGAAATCAACCGGCGCGATCCGCTTTGAGACCGCAGGCCGCAATGCCAATTGTTGGGTGATGCCGACCGATTTGCACGCCGGCACGGACGAACATGAAGCCGACAAGATCATCGTCCGCTCCAACGGCACAGTGACCTACGCCGGCAAGGACATCGCCTATCAACTGTGGAAACTCGGCCAACTCGGCCTCGATTTTCATTATCGCCCTTTCAAGTCCCACGCGGACGGCCACACGGTCTGGATCACGACCGATGAAGAGAATGCTATTGAGCAATCGTCTCAACTGCCGCCGCCCGAATTCGGCGGCGGTCGCGTCGTCTATAACGTGATCGACTCGCGGCAATCGTACACGCAAGACGTAGTGCGGAAGGGCGTGGCGGCGGTCGCGCCGGAAGTCGGCGATGCGGCAAGCGTGCATTTGGATTACGAGATGGTCGCACTCTCGCCGGCAGCTTGCGCGGAACTCGGTATCGAATTGAGTGCTGAAGATCGCGCCCGTCCATTTATTGAGATGAGCGGGCGGCGCGGACTCGGTGTTAAAGGCGACGACTTGATTGATCGTCTGATCGCGGGCGCGCTCGCAGAAGTCGCCGCGCGTCACGCCGAGTTGTCGGAGGATGAAAAACTTTTGACCGCGCAAGTAATCGCCGTCGGCGCGCTCCGCTATTTTTTGTTGAAGTTCACGCGCAACTCGATCATCGCTTTCGATTTCGCCGACGCCCTCTCGTTCGAGGGCGAGACTGGTCCCTATTGCCAGTACGCCGCCGTCCGCGCCAACTCGATCTTCCGTAAGCTGGACAGGTCTGCACTTGCAGAAGCGCGAGACTTTTTTCGACACTCTTTTGAGCATGAAGAGGCCGCGCAAACCATTCGGCAAGTCTTCGACGGCGAGGGCGGCGATGAATTGTGGTCGTTGGTCACATTGGCCGGGCGGCTCGAAGAGATCATCGCGCAGTCGGCAGCGCAGGCTGAACCAGCCTACCTTGCCAAGTACACGTTTCAACTAGCGCGCGCCTTCAATCTTTTTTACCACCGCCACAAGATCATCAGCGAAGAGAACGCTGCCCGCCGCGCCGCGCTCATCACCATCGCCGACCTTGTCAGGCGGCAACTGACCGCCGCGCTCGCCACGCTCGGCATCGGAGTGCCGGAAAGGATGTAAGAGGCCGCACGTGCTGGGAGCGCGGACGTCTCGTCCGCCAAGCTCGCGCCAGCGAGCTAACTGAGTTCGTTTTCATTCAATGTGGAATGATCGTGCAACCTTTATTCGCGCTGACGCGCTCACGGCGGACGGGACGTCCGCGCTCCCAGCTCATGCGGCCCTTGACGCGCCCGCGTCTTTGCCACTTATGGAACGTGTATTACAGTAGCTGTCAGTGTTCGGAGAGAATAAGCAGGCAACTGGAAACTGTCATCGAGGTAATTGAAGAATGCTGATCGTGATGAAAGCGGATGCGACCGAGAAAGACGTTGAAGGCGTCGTCCGCGTGATTACAGATTTGGGGTTGCGGGCGCATCCGCTTCCCGGCGCGCAGCGCACGGCCATTGGGATCACTGGGAATCAAGGCGCGGTCGATGCCACTCGCTTCGAGACTTTGCCCGGCGTCGCCGAGGCGATCCGCGTCTCGAAGCCGTATAAGCTGATCACGCTCGATCTCAGGCCGGAGAAAACTATCGTGCGTGTCGGCGACGCTGGTGTCGGCGGCGAAGAATTGGCGCTCATCGCCGGGCCGTGCGCGATTGAAAGCCGGGCGCAGGCGTTCGCCATTGCCGAGACTGTCCGGCGCAGCGGCGCACGCTTTTTTCGCGGCGGCGCATTCAAGCCGCGCACTTCGCCTTATGCTTTTCAGGGTTTAGGCGAAGAGGGTTTGAAAATTCTCGCCGATGTGCGCGAGGCTTACGGGCTGAAGATCGTCACTGAAGCGATGGACGAACACGGTCTCGACATGGTGGAAAAATATGGCGACGTGATTCAGATCGGCGCGCGCAACATGCAAAACTTTTCCTTGCTCCGCCGCGCGGGACGCTCGCACTTGCCTATCCTCTTGAAGCGCGGTCTGGCAGCGACGCTCGACGAATGGCTGCTCGCCGCCGAGTACGTGATGGCCGAAGGCAACTACAACGTGATTTTGTGCGAGCGTGGCATCCGCACTTTCGCGCAGCACACGCGCAACACGCTCGACTTGGCCGCGATCCCAGCGGTGCGCCGTATCTCACACTTGCCGGTCGTCATCGACCCTTCGCACGGCACGGGCAAGAATTACATGGTGACGCCGCTGGCACGCGCCGGCGTGGCGTGCGGGGCCGACGGACTGATCATCGAAGTCCACGATCAACCCGAACGCGCTTTGTCAGACGGCGCACAGGCACTCACGCTCGAACAATATGAACAACTCGTCACCGAAGTCCGCGCGATCCATGAAGTGATCGCGCCTGCACCGGTCGGGTGAGAGAGCAAGGATGAGGACGGAAGGCGGAAGGATGAATAGTTACATTTTCATCCTTCCGCCTTCTGTTTTTGCATGTTGCAGTTTTTTCAGAATTGTCCTTGGAGGATTTCGGGCAAGCGTTTTGTGAAGGCGGAACGCGGCATGACATGATTGATGCCTGCTGCTTGTGCGCGCTTTTGCAATTCGGTTTGCACATGTGAGTAGAAGCCGACGAGCGGCACGCCGCTGATGCGTTCGTCACGCTTGATCCGCTCCGCGATGGCGAACGGATCACAACGTCGCGAGTGCAGATCGAGGATGATGAGTTGCGGTATGGTTTCGCACAGCAGCTTCTCAAGCGCGTCCGAGTTACGCGCGAATGAGACGGCCACGCCGAGGGCTTCCGCCGTCGCGCGAATCTTCGTGGCGAAGAACATATCATCGACGGCGGCAATGACGGGTGCGTTCATTTATAATTGGCGGCAGACGGGACAGATCAAGTTACGGCTGATTGTGCAACGTGCGACAGCCGCGCGTAAAGAGGCAGCGAACAAGTGGCGTTAGCGGAAGAAAAATTGACGGACAGCCCGCGTGAAACTGCGGCGGGCGTGGAACTGGCAGCACATGCACAGGCGAAAGCCTCCGCGTGCGAGCAGCACAGGCTCGTGATCTCGACTTTTAATATCCGCTACGCGGTCGGCTCGTTTCTGATCACCGGCAGTTTATTCAGGCGCGTTGGGCTGTCGCGCCCGCAACGCCGCGCGGCGCTGCTCGAACGCCATCTCAAACAAGCGGCGCGCGCTTTCTCAGACGGCAGGTTGATGCCACACGCTGACATTATCGCGCTTCAAGAAGCTGATCGTTTTACCAAACGTGCCGGCGGGCGGCACATCGCGGCGGAACTGGCAATCAAGCTCGAGATGTTTTGGGCGCACGCTCGCATGAACATTCAGCGCGAGGCAGAGCCGAAGAAGAAGCAGTGGTATCTAGACTTTGAAGAACACATCGCGCCCGATGATCCGGGCGAGACAGGTGTCGCGCTCTTGAGCCGTTGGCCGGTTGCTGCCGCCGCGCGCGTCGATCTGCCGTGGACGAAGTGCGCTTGGCGGCCACGCTTGGCGATGCACGCCGCCGTGCGTTGCGGAGGACAATTGCTGCACGTCTTCAACTCGCACATCGATCCGCACGCGACGATTGATGAGCAACTCGCGCAGCACACGGCGATCCTCGACGCGGCTGACAACGCCGATGAAAATGCTCCGGTGATCCTGCTCGGCGATTTCAACACGCTCACGCCCGTCTCACGGCGCAGGATGCGGGGATTGCTTGAAGCGCGTGGTTACACGACGCCGATGCCATCGGGCGTTGCCACTTGGCGAGCCGGGTTGGTGCGCCTGCACAATGACTGGATTTTTACGCGCCGCGCACAGGTCACGCGCTGGGGCGTCGCCCGACCGCTCGGCGTTTCCGATCACTGGCCGGTGTGGGCCGAGATCGATTTGGGCGAACCGCACGGAGTCTCAAACGCTTGAGCGACACGATCATCAACAGCCGTCACAATCCACTGGTGCAACACGCCCGCGCCGTGCGCGAAGGGAAAGAGAAAAATTTGCTCTTCGTTGAGGGCTTGCGGCTCTGTGAGGAGGCTACTCGCGCAGGCCTCGATGTCGAAGTGGCTTTCCACACCGCAGCCTTCGCCGCGCAAGAGAGAAGCTCGAACTTACTCGAGCTTTTGTGCCCGACGGCGAAGCGGCTGCAATTGATCAATGAAGATGTCCTCGCCGCGATCTCCGATACCAAAACACCACAGGGCGTGATCCTCATCGCGCAGCGGCCAGATACATCAGAGGCAACATTCGACCGCTCACAAAATGATGTGCCGCTCCTCGCCATCATGCACGGCGTCAACAATCCAGCGAATGCGGGCGCGATGCTGCGCGTCGCCGAAGCTGCCGGCGCAAGCGGCATTATCTCGACTGCCGGTTCGACCGATCTCTTCTCGCCCAAATCCTTGCGCGGCGCGATGGGATCGAGCTTTCGTCTGCCCGTGTGGGACGGCACAGACCTTCCCGCCGCGCTCCATTGGTGCGCCGCGCGCGGCATTCGCACGATTAGCACAAGTTTGCAAGCATCACAGTCTCACACCGAAGTTGACTGGACGGAGCCATGCGCCATTCTCGTCGGCGCGGAGGCCGCCGGATTATCCGCCGACGAAATCGCAACCACTGATCTCAGCATCCGCATCCCGATGCGCCCGCCCGTCGAAAGCCTCAACGTCGCCGTCGCCCTCGCCGTTATTCTCTACGAAGCAGCGCGACAAAGGAGGGGAGGCAGGGACAGTCGGCAGGAGGTAGAAAGCGGGAAGCAGGAGGCAGGAACAGGAGGCAGAAGGGAGGAGGCAGGAGGCAGGAGCAGGAGGCAGGAATAGTCAGATGTTTTCTGTTTGCTGTTCTCTGCCGTCTGCCTCCTGTTCCTGCCTCCTGCTTCCCGCTTTCTGCCT
>Ga0136616_10002158_pt1 | contig 10404 bp, 6 predicted proteins | sample AntDrymUQ2992106_2_FD_106648 | JGI IMG/M metagenome (GOLD analysis project Ga0136616, IMG submission 106648) | Polar desert sand microbial communities from Dry Valleys, Antarctica - metaG UQ299 (21.06) | ecosystem: Environmental > Terrestrial > Soil > Desert | place: Antarctica: Dry Valley... | reverse complement strand
TGCGCAGGTGGTGCTCTTCGACGAGCTCGTGCAGCTCGATCGCGTCGGCCGGGCCGATCTCCTCGAATCCGACCAGCTCGGTGTTGCAGCGCCCCGGGAAGCCTGTCTCGTCGTCGAGCACGTACGCGATGCCGCCGCTCATGCCCGCCGCGAAGTTGCGACCCGTGGGGCCGAGGATCACGATCCGCCCGCCGGTCATGTACTCGCAGCCGTGGTCGCCGATGCCCTCGACCACCGCGGACGCGCCGGAGTTGCGCACGGCGAAGCGCTCGCCCGCGAGGCCGCGGAAGAACGCGCGCCCGGACGTCGCGCCGTAGAGCACGGTGTTGCCGACGATCACGTTCTCCTCGGCGGCGAACGCCGCCTCCTCCGGCGGCCGCACCGAGAGCACGCCGCCGGAGAGCCCCTTGGCGACGTAGTCGTTCGCGTCGCCGACCAGCGACAGCTCGACGCCCGGCGCGAGCCACGCGCCGAACGACTGCCCGGCCGAGCCGCGCAGGCCGAAGCGGATCGTCTCCGGCGGCAGGCCGGCCGCGCCGTGGACCTTGGCGACCCAGTGCGAGAGCAGCCCGCCGACGGTGCGGTTGACGTTGCGTACGGCGAACTCGCCCGACACGGGCCGCCGGTGGTCGATCGCGTCGCGCGCCGCCTCGATCAGGTCCCAGTCGAGCGCGCCCGGCAGCGGCGACAGCTGGGGCCGGAGCCGGCGGCGCGCCGCGTCGGGCGGCACGTCCGGCGCGCCGAGCACCAGCGAGAGGTCGATTCCCCGCGCCTTCCAGTGGTCGACTGCGGGCACGGGCTCGAGCAGGTGGGTGCGCCCGACCAGGTCCTGGTAGCGCCGCACGCCCAGCTGCGCCATCAGCTCGCGCGCCTCCTCCGCCACGAAGAACAGGTAGTCCACGACGTGCTCGGGCGTGCCCTCGAAGCGCTTGCGCAGCTCCGGGTCCTGCGTCGCGATGCCGACCGGGCAGGTGTTGAGGTGGCAGGCACGCATCATGATGCAGCCCGCGGCGATCAGCGGGGCGGTCGAGAAGCCGACCTCGTCGGCGCCCAGCAGCGCGGCGATCACGACGTCGCGGCCGGTCTTCATCTGCCCGTCGGCCTGCACCCATATGCGCGAGCGCAGGTCGTTGAGGACCAGCGTCTGCTGGGTCTCCGCGAGCCCGATCTCCCACGGCACGCCGGCCGACTGGAGCGAGGAGAGCGGGGAGGCGCCCGTCCCGCCGTCGTGGCCCGAGATGAGGATGTGGTCGGCGTTCGCCTTGGCCACGCCCGCGGCCACCGTGCCGACGCCGACCTCGGCCACGAGCTTGACCGAGATCCGCGCCGCGGGGTTGGCGCAGCGCAGGTCGTAGATCAGCTGCTTGAGGTCCTCGATCGAGTAGATGTCGTGGTGCGGCGGCGGGGAGATGAGCCCGACGCCGGGCGTCGACGAGCGGATCTTCCCGATGTAGCCGTCGACCTTGTGGCCGGGCAACTGGCCGCCCTCCCCCGGCTTGGCGCCCTGCGCCATCTTGATCTGGATCTCGTCGGCGTTCGTGAGGAAGTGCACGGTCACGCCGAAGCGGCCGGACGCCACCTGCTTGATCGCCGACCGGCGGGAGTCGCCGTTCGGGTCGGGCAGGTAGCGCGCGGCGTCCTCGCCGCCCTCGCCGGTGTTGGACCGGGCGCCGATGCGGTTCACGGCGATCGCCAGCGTCTCGTGGGCCTCGCGCGAGAGCGAGCCGAGCGACATCGCGCCCGTGGCGAAGCGCTTGACGATCTCGCTCGCCGGCTCGACGTCCTCGAGCGCCAGCGGCTCGGCCGCGGCCTTCAGGCCGATCAGCCCGCGCAGCGACGACCGCCGCGCGTTGGCGGCGTTCATCTCGGCCGCCCACTCGTCGTAGGTCGGCTTGCCGCCGTGGCGCACGGCGTGCTGGAGCTTGGCGATCGCACCCGGGTTCCACTGGTGGTGCTCGCCGTCCCGGCGCCACGCGTAGATCCCGCCGACCGGGAGCAGGTCGCCCGCCGCCGGATACGCGCGCGCGTGGCGCGCGAGGGTCTCCTGCCCGAGCACGTCGAGGCCGATGCCGCCGATGCGCGAGGCGGTGCCCGTGAAGTGCCGCTCGACGAGCGCGGAGGCCAGGCCGACGGCCTCGAAGATCTGTGCGCCGTTGTAGGACTGGATCGTCGAGATGCCCATCTTGGAGAGCGTCTTGAGCAGCCCCTTGCCGATCGCGCGCACGACGTTGCGCTCGGCCTTCTCCAGATCGCCGCCGCAGACCTCGGGCAGCGACTCGAGCATCAGGTACGGGTTGATCGCCGACGCGCCGTAGCCGATCAGCGTCGCGAAGTGGTGGACCTCGCGCGGCTCGCCGGACTCGAGCACGAGGCCGGCCTGCAGGCGCGTGCCCTCGCGCACCAGGTGATGGTGCACCGCCGCGACGGCCAGCAGCGACGGGATCGCCGCCCGCGTCGGCCCGACCCCGCGGTCCGAGAGGACGAGGATGTTGGCGCCGTAGGCGATCGCCTCCGCCGCCTGGTCGCAGATCCGCTCGACCGCGCGGGCCATGCCCTGCGGGCCGTCGGCGACCGGCCACGTGATCGGGATCGTGTGCGCGCGGAAGACCGAGGAGTCGACGCCGCGCAGCGCCTCGAGCTCGGCGTTGTGGAGGATCGGGTGCTCGATCACGAGCTGGTGCGCGTGGTCGGGCCCCTCGGTCAGCAGGTTGGACTCCGACCCGACCGCCGTGCGGATCGACATCACGACCGACTCGCGGATCGGGTCGATCGGCGGGTTCGTCACCTGCGCGAACAGCTGCTTGAAGTAGGAGAACAGCGGCGGCGCCTGGTCCGAGAGCACGGCCAGCGCGAGGTCGTTGCCCATCGAGCCGATCGGCTCCTCGCCCTTCGCGGCCATCGGGGCGAGCAGGACGCGCAAGTCCTCCTGCGTGTAGCCGAACGCGAGCTGGCGGGTGCGCAGCGGCTCGCGCGGGACCCGCGCCTGGCGCTCGGGCAGGTCTTCGGACCGCACCACGCCCTTGGCGTACCAGTCGCCGTACGGCCGCCGCGTGGCGATCTCGCGCTTGATCTCCTCATCGCCGACGACGCGGCCCGCCTCGACGTCGACCATGAACAGCTTGCCGGGCTGGAGCCGGCCCTTGCGCAGGACGTTCGCGGGCGGCTCGTCGAGCACCCCCGTCTCCGACGCGAGCACCACCCAGCCGTCGCGCGTCTCCAGCCAGCGGCCGGGGCGCAGGCCGTTGCGGTCGAGCGTCGCGCCGATCACCCGGCCGTCCGTGAAGGAGATCGCGGCCGGCCCGTCCCACGGCTCCATCAGGCAGGAGTGGAACGCGTAGAACGCCCGCAGGTGCTCCGGCAGGTCGTCGCGCGCCTCCCACGCCTCGGGTACCATCATCATCACCGCGTGCGGCAGCGACCGCCCGGCCAGGACGAGCAGCTCGAGCACGTTGTCGAGCGTGGCCGAGTCCGATCCGCCCGGGCGCACCACCGGCAGCACCTTCTGCAGGTCGGGCCCGAACAGCTCGGACGCGAGCTGGGACTCGCGTGCCCGCATCCAGTTGACGTTGCCGCGCAGCGTGTTGATCTCGCCGTTGTGGGCGATGTAGCGGTACGGGTGGGCCAGCTCCCAGCTCGGGAACGTGTTGGTCGAGAAGCGGGAGTGGACCAGCGCGAGCGCGGTCTTGGTCCGCGCGTCCTGCAGGTCGGGGTAGTAGCCCAGCAGCTGCGTGGCGGTGAGCATCCCCTTGTAGACGATCGTGCGGCTGGAGAAGGAGGGGATGACGAGGTCCGGGCCGGCGGCCAGCTCGGCCACGCGGCGGATCACGTAGAGCTTGCGCTCGAACGCGTCCTGGTCGGTGGTCAGCTCCGGCGACGCGGCCACCACGAGGTGCTTGATGTACGGCGCGAACCAGTTGGCGGTGATGCCGACGTAGTCCTTCTCCACCGTGATGTCGCGCCAGGTGACGATGCGCTGGCCCTCTGCCTGCACCGTCTCGGCCAGCAGGTTCTCGAGCTCCGCGCGGCGCGTGTCGTCCTGCGGGAGGAAGCAGACGGCCACGCCGTAGGCGCCGGCCGGCGGGAGCTCGGGGCCGATGACGCCGCGCATCAGCTCGTCGGGCATCTGCAGGAGCATCCCGGCGCCGTCGCCCGTGTTGGGGTCGGCGCCCGCCGCGCCCCGGTGCTCCAGGTTCTCGAGGGCGGTGATCGCCCGCTTGACGGTCTCGTGCCCGGGTTCGCCGCTCAGCCGCGCGACGAACGCGACGCCGCAGGCATCGTGCTCGTTCGCGGGGTCGTACAGGCCGACCGGCTCGGTCGGCCGTGTGCGTGGCGGCAAGGAAGTGCTCCCGAAGGGCGCGGCGTGGGCACGGCGGAGCCGGAACGGTAGCAGTGGGCATGCCGCCGGCGGAAGGGGCGTAGGGTGCGCCGATGGCGCCCGCGCGCGCGAGGTGACCGTGCTCGCCGCCGGGCTGGGCAGCGGCACGACGCTGCTCGACGCCGCGCTCGCCGACCTCCTCGGCCGGAGGCCTCGTCACCGCTTCGCTCGGCCGACGGGCTCGTGGTGGTCCTGCACGGCGCCGGGCACGCGCCACCCGCCTTCCTCGCGGCCGCCCGCGCCGCGGCCGCACGCGTCCCGGTGGTCGCCTGCGTGCGCCCCGAGTCCGGCCGCATCCTGCGCGCCACCTACGGCTTCGCCGGCGCGGAGGGCGAGGTGCGCGCCGCCGGGCTCATCCTCGCGCCCGCGCTCTCGCCCGCGGCGGCGCGCATCACGCTCATGGCCTGCCTCGGCGCCGGCTACAGCCGGGTCGCCACCGCGGCGGTGTTCGTGCCTGCCGACCCCTAGCGCCTCCTGAGCGCGCCGGGCTTGTGCACCGCGGCGCCGCCCGACGTGTCGCTCTTGACCTCGTCCCCAGCGATCGTTCACGCTCCGGTCACCCGCCGTTGTCCGGACGGTCACAAAAGCGAGTCGTCTGCAGGGGAAACTCGTCGCAACATGACGCGATCGAGCTCTGTCTCCCGAGTCGACCTGCACTGCCACTCGACCGCCTCGGCGGTCGCCAAGCTCGGCGTCCAGGGCGCGCTTGGCCTACCCGAGTGCGCCACGCCGTCCGAGGAGGTCTACGCGCTCGCGAAGCGGCGCGGGATGGACTTCGTGACGATCACCGACCACGACACGATCGACGGCGCCCTCGCGATCGCCGACCGGCCGGACGTGTTCGTCTCGGAGGAGCTGACGGCCGGCTTCCGCGGCGAGCCGCAGCAGGTCCACGTGCTGTGCCTGGGCATCACGCCCGACGACCACGCTTGGCTGCAAGCGCACCGTGGCGACGTCGAGGTCGTCGCCGCCTACCTGCACGAGCACGGGATCACGTGCGCGCTCGCGCACCCGTTCTTCGCGGTCGCGGCGCCGCTCACGGCCCGCCACCGGCGGCGGCTCGCCGAGCTGTTCGCGGTCTGGGAGGTCCGCAACGGGGCGCGCGACGCCGAGCTCAACCTTCCGGCCGAGGTCTACATCGAGACGCGCGGGGGCACCGGGGTGGGCGGCAGCGACGACCACGCCGGGATCGACGTCGGCCGCACCTACTCGGAGACGCCGCGCGCGGCGACGCCCGCGGACTTCCTGGCGCACGTGCGCGCCGGCCGCGTGCAGGCCTGCGGCGACCACGGCAGCGCGGCGCGGTGGGCCCACACCGCGATGGCCCTGACGGCGCGGGCGCTCGGGACCGGGCCGGCGGACGCCGTGCCGGACCCGGCCGCCGTCCTGCGGATGGTCGAGCGCGTGCTGGGCGAGGCCGGCCCGGGTGAGGAGGATCTCGGCCCCGACGACGCCCGCGCGCTGCTGCGCGCGTGGCTCGCGGCGGTCGACCTGCCGGAGGGCGACCTGATCGCGCTGGGGCAGGCCGACGGCTTCACCCACGCCGATCTGTACCGCCGCGCGCGGCGCAGCCACGAGCGCCGGCTGCACGCGGCGGTGAGCAGGACGACGGTCACGTCGCAGGCCGGGTTCGAGGCCGCCGCGCTCGCGCTGTTCGAGGCCTGCGTGCCGGCGATCCCGTACGCGCCCGCGACCGCCTTCCTCGGGCGCGAGAAGCGCCGGCTCGCCCCGCGGACGCACGAGCCGGTGCGGGTCGCGCTCGTCGCCGACGGCGTCGGCAGCATGCACGGGGTCACGCGCAGCCTCGACGAGATCCGCCGGCGCGGCATCCCCGGGTTCGAGGTCGACGTGATCGGCACCGACGCGGACGTCGACCGTCGCCTCGCGGCCGTCGCCGAGGTCGAGGTCCCCTTCTATCGGGGCCTGCGGGTCGGGGTTCCCGGCCTGCCCGCGGTGGTCGACGCGCTGGCCGAGGGCCGCTACGGCCTGGTGCACGTCTGCGCGCCGGGACCCGCCGGCGTGGCCGGCGCGCTCACCGCCCGCATGCTCGGGCTGCCGCTGGCCGCCTCCTATCACACGGAGCTGACCGCGTACGCCCGCCTGCGTTCCGACGACCCGCGCGTGGCGGCCGGGATGGAGCTCGCGCTCGGCGCGTTCTACGGCCACCCCGCCGTGGTCCTCTCCCCCTCGGCGGCGGCCGACGACCGGCTCCGCGAGCTCGGCGTCTCGCCCGACCGGATCGGGCGCTGGGATCGCGGCGTCGACACCGGCCGCTTCTCCCCCGCCCGGCGCGACCCCGAGCGCCTCGCGCCCGATCGCGTCCACGTCCTCTACGCCGGCCGGCTGGCGCGGGAGAAGGGCGTCGACCTGCTGGCCGACGCGTTCCTCGCCGCACGGACGCGCGATCCCCGGCTGCACCTGCTGCTCGCCGGCGGCGGGCCGGAGGAGGAGCGGCTGCGCGCGCGGCTCGGCAGCGCCGCGACGTTCCTCGGATGGCTGGCGGACGACGCGCTCGCCGTCGCCTACGCGTCGGCCGACCTGTTCCTCTTCTGCTCGGCGACCGACACGTTCGGCCAGGTCGTGCTCGAAGCCCAGGCGTCCGGGCTGCCGGTGGTGGCGGTACGCGCCGGGGGTCCGGCCGAGCTGGTCGCCGACGGGCGCAACGGACTGCTGTGCCCCCCGCGCGCCGAGGCGCTCGCCGGCGCGCTGGCCGGACTGGCCGGCTCGCGCGCGATGCGCGAGCGGCTGGCGCGCGGCGGGCTCGCGACGGTCCGCGAGCGCACGTGGGAGGCGGCGCTCGGCCGCCTGGCGACGGGCTGGCGGCGCGCGCTGGGCGCGGAGCCGTCCGCGCTGCGGGGCGCGGCATGACGCGGCGCATCGCGGTGGCGATCCACGACGTCGAGCCCGCGACGTTCGAGCGCTGTGCGCTGATCCGCGACTGGCTGTCCGACCACGGCGTCGACCGCGCCACCCTGCTCGTGATCCCGGCGCCGGACCTGCACCCCTTCTTCCAGCGGCGCCCGGACCTCGCTGCCTGGCTGCTCGACTGCCGGGACCGCGGCGACGCGATCGCCCAGCACGGCTTCCAGCACCGCCGCTCGGGCGCGACCGGGCGGTTCGGGCGGCGCAACCCCGACGCCGAGTTCGGCGGCCTCGACCCCCAGGCCACGCACGCCAGCATCGACTCCGGCCGCCGCATGCTCGCGCTCGCCGGCGTCGAGCCACGCGGCTTCGTCGCCCCGGCGTACGCCTACACGCCGGCGCTGCGACGCGAGCTGGCGGCGGACTTCGACTGGTGGGCGACGCTGCTGCGCCTGGTGGGACGCGAGCGGGCGGCGCTCGCGCCGGCGTTCTCGCTGCGCAGCTCCGTCCTCGCGCCCCTTCGGGCTCCGCATCGGGGCGCTGGCCGCCGGCGGGCTGCTGCGGCTCGACCTGCACCCCGCCGACTTCGACCGCCCGCAGCACGTGCTGGCGCTCGAGGCCGTCCTGCGCAGCGCCGGGCGCCGCACCCCGGTCACCTACGACGAGCTCTGCTGAGCCGTTTGACGCGGCCACGTTTGGGGGTAGCGGCCATCTCGTGAAGGTGCTGGTCCTCACGCCCGAGCCCGTCGACGCCGACATGCTGCGCTCCGCGCTCGGCCCGGAGGTCGAGGGGGCCGAGGTGCTCGTCATCTCGCCGGCGACGAACCAGTCCAAGCTCGCGTTCTGGGTTTCGGATCCCGACGAGGCGATCGCGGAGGCGGAGACCGCGCAAGTGGAGACCGTCGAGCGGCTGGAGGAGGCCGGCATCGACGCCACCGGAGACACGGGCGAGAGCGAGCCCGCGGTCGCGCTCCAGGATGCCCTGGCCACGTTCCCGGCGGATCGGATCGTGGTCTTCTCCCACCCCGAGGGCGACCGCGACTACCGCGAGGACGAGGGCCTCGCCGAGACCGAAGCGCGCTTCGGCATCCCGGTCACGCACGCCGTCATCGGCCGCTGATGGGACCGCCGGTCGACGCCGGTTCGACAGGTTGACCAATAGACAAATTGGTTCTTGTCCTGTTCGTCGGGCGCCGGTAAGGTCGCGCTCCGGATGGACTCGCCCCCCGACGTCACGCGCATCGGGCGCTTCGGCAAGCAGGCGCCCGCGCCGAGCTTCCGTGAGCGCACCGCTCGCGACGGAACCAACTCCGTCGCCGCCAGCCAGGCGCGCGCGGCGCACCGTCGCGAGGCGCGACGCGACGAGCAGGCGGTCGCCGCCTGGCTGCGCGAGCTGTCCGGGCGCACTCGCTGACATTCCCCAGTTTTCGCCGTCGCGCCACGGGTAGCGGAACCTGTGATGCCGTCGTGGCATCCTCGCCGCAGACGCAACGAACCCGCCCCGCCGCCCGCAGGAGGCACCGCATGCCCGACACCCCGCTGACCCAGCTCTCCGATCACGGCCAGAGCGTGTGGATCGACTTCCTCTCGCGCCCGTTCGTGCAGGACGGCGACCTCGAGGCGCTCGTGCGCGAGGGCGTCGACGGCGTCACGTCGAATCCGACCATCTTCCAGTCCGCGATCGCCGAGGGCGACGCCTACGACGAGCAGCTCCGTGAGGTGCTCAAGACCGAGACGGAGCCCAAGGAGATCTTCCTCGCGCTCGCCGTCGAGGACATCCGGGGCGCCTGCGACATCCTGCGTGCCGAGTGGGATCGGGCGGGCGAGAACGCGCGCGACGGCTGGGTCTCGCTCGAGGTCGACCCGAACCTGGCGCACGACACGGACCGCACCATCGCGGAGGCCAAGCGGCTGCACGAGCTCGTCGACCGACCCAACCTCTTCATCAAGATCCCGGCGACGAAGGCCGGACTGCCGGCGATCGAGGAGACCGTCGCGGCCGGCATCCCGGTGAACGTCACGCTGATCTTCTCGCTGGACCGCCACCGCGAGGTCGCCGAGGCCTACATCCGGGGCGTGCAGCGCCTGGCCGACGACGGAGGGGACCTCAGCCGGATGGCGTCGGTCGCCTCGTTCTTCGTCTCGCGCGTCGACACGGAGGCCGACCGCCGGCTCGACGAGGTCGGCGGCCATGACGAGCTGAAGGGCACGCTGGCGATCGCGAACGCCAAGCTCGCCTACGAGACCTACAAGGAGCTCTTCGCCGGCGACGCCTGGGAGTCGCTCAAGGCGAAGGGCGCGTCGGCGCAGCGCTGCCTGTGGGCGTCCACCTCCACGAAGAACCCGGAGTACCGCGACGTGATCTACGTCGAGGAGCTGATCGGGCGCGACACCGTCAACACGATGCCGCGCGAGACGGTCGAGGCGTTCCTCGACCACGGCAAGCTGCGCGACTCGCTCGAAGAGGACGTCGACGGCGCCCGCCGCACGCTGGAGGCGTTCAAGGCCGCCGGCATCGACTACGACGACGTGGTGGAGACGCTCGAGCGCGAGGGCGTGGAGAAGTTCGCCAAGTCCTTCCAGCAGCTGTTCGCGGACGTCGAGGCCAAGCGCGACGACATGGTCACGGCATGAGCAGCGAACGCTGGAGCGAGCTCGGGCAGCAGCTGCGCGTGGACTCGATCCGCATCAGCGCGACGGCGGGCTCCGGGCACCCGACCTCATCGATGTCGGCCGCCGACCTGATGGCGGTCCTGCTCGATGGCGGCTACCTGCGGCTCGACACGGACGATCTCGACAACCCGGCCAACGACCACCTGATCTTCTCCAAGGGCCACGCCTCGCCGCTGTACTACTCCGTGCTCAAGGCGGCGGGGATCGTGGACGACGAGGAGTTCGCGACCTTCCGCAAGCTCGGCTCGCGGCTCGAGGGGCACCCGACCCCGCGCATCCCGCCCACGGACGTGGCGACCGGCTCGCTCGGACAGGGGCTCCCGATCGCGGTCGGGGTGGCGCTGACCGGGAAGAAGCTCGACCGCCTGCCCTACCGCGTGTGGTGCCTGTGCGGCGACTCGGAGATGGCCGAGGGGTCGATGTGGGAGGCGTTCGAGCACGCCGCCTTCGCCGGCCTCGACAACCTGACCGCAATCATCGACGTGAACCGTCTG
>Ga0136616_10002157_pt1 | contig 10407 bp, 10 predicted proteins | sample AntDrymUQ2992106_2_FD_106648 | JGI IMG/M metagenome (GOLD analysis project Ga0136616, IMG submission 106648) | Polar desert sand microbial communities from Dry Valleys, Antarctica - metaG UQ299 (21.06) | ecosystem: Environmental > Terrestrial > Soil > Desert | place: Antarctica: Dry Valley... | reverse complement strand
GGTGCTCATCTACGACCGTGACCGCTTCACGCTGCCGCTGGCGCTTCGATCGCTCGCGACGCTCGACCCGTCGAACTTCCCGGTCTTCCTGGCCGGCGCGGTGATCGCGACGGTGCCTGCGGTGATCGTCTTCGCGCTGGCGCAGCGACGGTTCCTCCAGGAGGACATCCGGCTCGGTGTGGGTTCCCGGTGACCCGGTCGCGTCAACAGTCGCGCCTGCTCGCACTGCTGCTCATCGCGGTGAGCGCAGTCGGGCTGGCGGCGTGCGCCGGTGGAGCCGACGGCGCGAACGACGGCACGGGTCCGGTGCAGCTGCTCGTGTTCGGTGCGCCCGAGGAGCTGGAGGCCTACCGCACGCTGGTCACGGCGTACGAGGTGGCCGAGCCCGGGGCGGAGGTGCAGCTGGTCGAGGCGAGTGACCGCGAGGACCTGATCGCTCGCCTCGGGACCTCGATCGCCGGTGGATCACCGCCGGACCTCTTCCTGATGAACTACCGCTACTACGGCCAGTTCGCGGCGACGGACGCGATCGAGCCGCTGGACGAGCGGATCGCAGCGTCGGACGTGGTCGACCCGGACGCCTACTACCCGACCGCGATGAACGCGTTCCAGTGGCAGGACCGCCAGCTGTGCCTGCCGCAGAACGTCTCCAGCCTTGCCGTCTACTACAACCGGGACCTCTTCGAGCAGTACGACGTGCCCGAGCCGCCGGCGGGCTGGACCTGGAGCGATCTCCTGACGACGGCCATCGCGACGACCCGCGACGCCGGCGGCGCGGTCGTCCGGGGCACCGAGTCCGAGGGGGGCCCACCGCAGGTGGCGGTGTACGGGCTCGGGATCGAGCCGACGATCATCAGGGTGGCACCGTTCGTGTGGTCCAACGGCGGCGAGATCGTCGACGACCTCGACCGGCCGACGCGGTTCACGCTGGACACCCCGGCGGCCCGGGAGGCGTTGCAGAACATCATCGACCTGCGGATCGCGTACGGCGTGATCCCGACCGATGCGGAGGTCGAGGCCGAGGACGACGAGACCCGCTTCCTGAACGGTCGGCTCGCGATGCTGATGTCCTCACGCCGGTTCACCACGACGTTGCGCGCCTCGGCCGGGTTCGACTGGGACGTCGCATCGTTGCCGGTCTATGCCAACCAGGTCGGCGTCCTGCATTCCGACGCGTACTGCATGACCCGAGGATCTGGCCGCAAGGACGCAGCCTGGCGATTCCTCGAGTACGCCATGAGCGCGGACGGCCAACGCACGACCGCCGCGACCGGCCGGACCGTCCCGTCCATGATCGAGGTCTCGACGTCCTCGTCGTTCCTCGATCCGACCCTTCCACCGGCCAATGCCCAGGTCTTCCTCGACGCGATCGCCACCGTGCGGCCGTTGCCCACGATCTCCACCTGGCCGGAGCTCGAGGACGTCACCGCCGGCATCCTGGAGAACGCCCTCTACCGCGGGGACCGCCTCGACGACGCGATCCGGGCGATCGACGAGCTGACCCGGCCGATCTTCGCCCGTGGCGAGCATGCCGCCGACTGACGTCGTCGGGCTGCGCCTCGACGGCGTCCGGGCCGCGCCGGGCGATGTGGAGGTGCTCCACGGCCTCGACCTCGAGGTCGCCCGCGGCGAGCTGCTGGTCGTGCTCGGGCCGTCCGGGGCCGGCAAGTCGACGCTGCTGCGCGTCGTGGCCGGTCTCCTGGCGACGACCGCCGGCCGGGTGGAGATCGCCGGGCGTGATGTCACCGGCCTGCGTCCCGGCCGGCGCAACGTCTCGATGGTGTTCCAGTCGCATGCACTGTTCCCGCACCTCACGGTGATCGAGAACGTCGCGTTCGGGCTCGAGGTCCGCGACGTGCCCCGCTCGGTCGCCCGGGAGCGGGCGACGGCGGCGGCCGCCGCGGTCGGGTGCGCCCATCTGGTCGACCGCCGGCCCGGCCAGCTCTCCGGCGGGGAGCGTCAGCGGGTGGCGCTGGCACGCGCGCTGGTCCGTGAACCGGATGTCTTCCTGCTCGACGAGCCGCTGTCCAACCTCGACGTGGAGCTGCGGGTGGAGACGCGCGCGGAGCTCAAGGCGCTGCAGACGCGGGTCGGCGCGACGATGGTCCACGTCACGCACGACCAGACCGAGGCCATGGTTCTGGGCGACCGGATCGCGGTGCTCCGCGACGGCGTGCTCGAGCAGGTCGGCACGCCCGACGAGGTCTGGCGGACGCCGGCCACGACGTTCGTCGCGCGCTTCCTCGGCGCGGTGGCGATGAACGTCCTGCCGGCGGACGGTCCGGTGGTGCCTACCGGTGCCCCCACCACGGCGCTCGCACCAGACCGCCAGATCGGGTTCCGGCCGGAGGTCGTCGGGCTCGGCAGCGCCGATGGGGCGGCCGGCGTGGTCGAGCGGGTCGACGTCGTGGGCGAGGACGCGTACGCCTACGTCCAGCTCGACGGAGGGCCCACCGTGGCGGCACGCGTCCGGGCGGTCGACCGACCGGCGGTCGGCGACGCGGTGACCGTCGGCGTGGGGTGGCCCGAGACCCACCTGTTCGACGCCGGCAGTGGCCAGCGGATCACCGAACCATGACCGACGGGCCGGTGGTCGACAAGCCCATGGTCGACAAGCCCATGATCGACAAGCCGGTGGTCGTCGAGCGCGACCGGGAGCACCGGGCGCTCGGGCTCATGCTGGCGCCCTACGTGCTCGGGATCGTCGCGCTCGTGCTGATTCCGTTCCTCGTCACGATCGTCATGGCGTTCGCCGACTACGACCTCGTGCGGGCACCGAGCTGGGTGGGCCTGGACAACTTCGTCGAGCTGGCGGACGACCCGATCTTCCGGGCCGCGCTCAGCAACTCGCTCCTGTTCGCCGCGATCGCGGTTCCGCTCCGGCTCGTGATCGCGCTCGGGCTCGCGCTGCTGCTGCACCGCCGGGCGGCCGCGGTCGGCACGGCGCGTACGGCGGCGATGCTGCCGTACGCGGTGCCGGAGGTCGCGTACGGCCTGCTCTGGCTGTGGCTCCTCAACCCGCTCTACGGACCGATCAACCAGCTCCTGCGGGTCGGCGGCGAGAACGGCGCGACGGTTCTCGGCCGGACGCCACCGCAATGGCTGACCGACCCGGTCGACGCGCGTGCGGCGATCATCTTGATGAGCCTCTTCACGATCGGCGAGACGTTCGTCATCCTGCTCGCGACGCGGCGGGCGCTGCCCGGCGAGGTGTACGAGCTGGCCGCGATCGAGGACGCGACCGGCTGGGACGTGGTCCGGCGGGTCACGCTGCCGCTCATGGCGCCGGTGCTCGTCCTGCTGCTCCTCCGCGACGCGATCCTCAGCCTGCAGATCTCGTTCGTGCCGGCGCTCGTGGTGACCGACGGCGGACCACCGCCGTACTCGACCACGTACCTCTCCCTGTTCGTCTACCGCAACGCGTTCGAGTACCTCCGCTACGGCTACGCGGCGGCGGCGACGGCGGTGATGCTGCTCCTCACGCTCGCCGCAGTCGCGCTCCAGTGGCGCCTGGTCCGCCGCTTGCGCTGGCTCGGCCGGACCTGACGGGGGTCAGGGCAGGCGGGTGAGCCCGATCGGCTCGGCGGCTGCGCCGACCGCGACGTCGTGGGGCCCGGTGGGCACGCGCTGCCTGGGTGGCAGCAGCTCGCCGTCGTGCAGCAGCGCCGTGACGAACGTGCCTGGCCGCACCCGGGCCAGCGCGCGGTCGTAGAAGCCACCACCGCGCCCGAGCCGGTGACCGGACCGGTCGACGGCGAGTGCAGGCGCCAGCACGACGTCCACCCGCGCGATCGCGTCGACGCCGAGCCGCGGACCGGTGGGCTCGAGCAAGCCGTGTGCAGCCGGCTCGAGGGCATCCGAGCTGTCGAACGCGGCCCAGTCCAGGGCACGGTCGGCGAGCACCACGGGCACGAGCACGAGCACACCCCGTTTCGCGAGCACGTCGAGCAGGTGCCGCGTACCCGGCTCCCGGCCGACCGAGACGTACGCCGCAACGCAGCGGGCGGCCCCCACCTCTGGGATGCCGAGCACCACAGCGGACAGGTCACGAGCCGCGGCAGCGAGCACCTCCGCCTCGAGGGTGCCCCGCCGGGCCAGCACCCGCCTCCGGAGCGCCGCCTTGGAGGAGTCGGCCACGATCATCGGCCGACCACTGCCTCGCCCCGAGAACACGTCACGATCGACGATTGTGCTCCCTCGGTACTGTTCGGTGCATGGTTCCTCCCCGCGTCGAGACCACCCCGGTGCGCCAGTGATCGCGGTGACCAAGGCGGTCATCCCGGTCGCGGGGCTCGGCACCCGCTTCCTCCCGGCCACCAAGGCGACGCCGAAGGAGATGCTGCCGATCGTCGACACGCCGGTGATCCAGTACATCGTCGAGGAGGCGGTCCGGGCCGGCCTCGACGACGTGCTCATGATCACCGGACGCAACAAGCGCGCGCTCGAGGACCACTTCGACGTGGCGGACCAGCTCGAGGCGGCCCTGCGCGCCAAGGACGACGAGGAGCGCTTGCGTCTCGTCGAGGACGCAACCCGGCTCGCCGACGTGCACTACGTCCGGCAGGGCCAGCCCAAGGGCCTCGGCCATGCCGTGCTCTGCGCTTCCCGGCACGTGGGTCGAGAACCGTTCGCCGTGCTGCTGGGCGACGACATGATCGATCGCCGTGACCCGTTGCTGACTCGCATGCTGGAGGTGCGCGCTCAGCACGGCGGCAGCGTCGTCGCGCTGATGCCGGTCGACGCCGCGCACATCAGCATGTACGGAGCAGCCGCCACCGAGCTCACCGGCGACTCCGACGTCGTCCGTGTGACGGCGCTGGTCGAGAAGCCGGCCGCGCGCGACGCACCGAGCAATCTCGCCGTGATCGGGCGCTACGTCCTCGACCCGGCGATCTTCCCGGTGCTCGCCGCCACCCCGCCCGGCCGCGGGGGCGAGATCCAGCTGACGGACGCGATCAACACGCTCGCCGGCGGCCGGATCGACGACGGCGGACCCGTGCACGGCGTGGTGTTCACCGGCCGTCGCTATGACACCGGTGATCGCGCCGAGTATCTCCGTACCATCGTCCGGTTCGCGGCCGATCGGCCCGATCTCGGTCCTGACTTCCTCGCCTGGTTGCGGGAGTTCGTGGCCGAGCAGGACCAGCCCGGCGGCAGGCCCGTCTCCGCCGAGGTTCGCGCGTGAAGACGGTCGAGGAGCACCTGGCCGAGGTGCTCGCGCTGGTCGCGCCGCTGCCACCGTTGGATCTCCAGCTGCTCGACGCCCACGGACGCACCCTGCTCGAGGACGTCGTCGCGCCGCAGGACCTGCCGGGCTTCGACAATTCCGCGATGGACGGGTACGCCGTCCGGCTCACCGATGTCGCGGCTGCCGCCGAGGGGAGCCCGGTCACGATGCCGGTCACCGGTGACATCGCCGCCGGCAGCCGCTCCGCGTACGCGCTCGGCCCCGGGTTCACCACGCGGATCATGACCGGTGCGCCGATGCCGCGCCACGCCGACGCCGTGGTCCCGGTCGAGTGGACCGATGGTGGCGTTGCCCGGGTGGAGATCCGACGGGCTCCGGCGCTCGGTGAGCACATCCGTCGAGCCGGCACAGACGTGCGCTCCGGCCAGGTGGTGCTCGAGCACGGCACGGTGCTGGGCCCGACCCAGATCGGCCTGCTTGCGGCGATCGGTCGGGACCGGGTGCTGATCCAGTCGCAGCCACGTGTGGTCGTGCTCTCGACCGGGGACGAGCTGGTCGAGCCGGGGCAACCGATCGGCATGGGCCAGGTCGCCGACGCGAACAGCTACATGCTCGCGTGCGCGGCGCGTGAGGCCGGCGCGATCGTCTACCGCGCCGGCATCGTCGGCGATGACGCCCGGAAGCTCATGAACGTGCTGGAGGACCAGCTCATCCGCGCCGATCTGGTGATCACGACCGGTGGCGTGAGCAAGGGTGCCTACGACGTCGTCAAGGAGGTGCTGTCGCGTCTCGGCACCGTGTCCTTCGCCGAGGTCGCCATGCAGCCGGGCAAGCCGCAGGGTTTCGGAACCATCGGTCCCGACGACACCCCGATCCTGACACTCCCCGGCAATCCGGTGAGCTCGTACGTGTCGTTCGAGGTGTTCGCCCGGCCGGCCCTGCGCCGGCTCGCCGGACATGCAGACGACGAGCTTCGCCGGCCGTTGGTCACCGGCCGGTCGACCGCGGCGATGCGCTCGCCCGCTGCCCGCCGCCAGTACGTCCGGGTGCGCGCGGAGAAGCGGCGCGAGGGGTGGTCGGCCACGCCGGTGGGTGGGCACGGCTCGCACCTGATCGGCTCGCTCGCCCAGGCGAACGCATTCGCCGTGATCGGCGAGCACGTCGTCGAGGTGCCCACCGGCGGTAACGTCGAGATCATGCTGCTCGACAGCGCTCGAGATCGACAGGACGCGGCGCGACGATGACCGACGTCGGCCGCGCGACCGGACCACCTGACCGGCTCACCCACGTCGACGAGCGCGGATCTGCGCGCATGGTCGACGTGTCCGCCAAGGAGGTGACGGTCCGGACCGCGACGGCGACCGGACGCGTCCAGGTCTCGCCGACCGTCATCGCCGCGCTGCGCGGCGACGGCGTGCCGAAGGGGGACGCGCTCGCCGTCGCCCGGCTGGCCGGCATCCAGGGAGCCAAGCGCACCCCGGACCTGATCCCGCTCTGCCACCCGATCGCGCTGCACGGTGTCGAGGTGGACGTCGAGCTGCACGACGAATTCGTCCGGATCACGGCGACGGCACGTACGGCTGATCGCACGGGCGTGGAGATGGAGGCGCTCACCGCGGTCGCGGTCGCGGGGCTGGCCATGATCGACATGGTGAAGGCGCTGGACCGGACGGCAGTGATCGCCGACGTTCGTCTGCTCACCAAGACCGGCGGCCGTTCGGGCACCTGGGAGCGCCCGGAGGAGCCCGCATGAGACGAGCGCTCGCGGTGACCGTTTCCAACCGTGCCGCGGCCGGCGTGTACTCCGATCGCGGCGGTCCGCTGGTCGTCTCCGGGCTGGCCGAGATCGGGTTCGCGGTCGACGGTCCGGAGGTCGTCCCGGACGGCGCCGCGGTCGAGGCAGCGCTTCGGGCCGCGGTGGCCGCGTCGTACGACGTGGTCGTCACGACCGGCGGAACGGGCATCTCCCCCACGGACCAGACCCCAGAGATGACCATGCGGGTGATCGAGTACCAGGTGCCAGGCATCGCCGAGGCGATCCGGGCGTACGGCGTGGCGCACGGAGTGCCGACGGCAGTGCTCTCGCGCGGGCTGGTCGGGGTTGCCAGCCGCACGCTCGTGATCAACTTGCCGGGATCGACCGGTGGCGTCCGCGACGGGCTGGCCGTCCTCGCCCCGGTGCTCCTGCACGCGGTCGAGCAGATCCGCGGAGCGGACCACCCTCCGCCGCCCGGGGGGCACTCCTGACGCGCGGCTGGCCGGTCACGCTCACCGCTGGGGAGGTCGGGCTCCGGCCGCTGGCCCGCCGCGACGGTGCCGCGTGGCAGGAGGTCCGTGGGCGCAACCGCCAGTGGCTCGAGCCCTGGGAGGCGACCTCGCCTTTCGGCGCCCCGGGGAAGCTCGCGTACGGCAAGCTCCTCAAGCGGCTCGGGGCTGGCGTGCGACGTGGCGAGCTGATGCCGTTCGCGGTGACCTACGGAGGCCGCCTCGTGGGACAGCTCACCGTCGCGAACATCCTCTGGGGCTCGGCGTGCTCGGCCACCATCGGCTACTGGGTCGACCGCGCCGTCGCCGGCCGCGGGGTGATGCCGACCGCAGTCGCGCTCGCGACCGACCACTGCTTCGGCGCCGTCGGGCTGCACCGGATCGAGATCAACATCCGGCCGGAGAACACCGCGAGCCTCCGGGTCGTCGAGAAGCTCGGCTTCCGCGACGAGGGGATCCGCCTGCGCCTGCTGCACATCAACGGTGCCTGGGCGGACCACCGCTCGTACGCGCTCACTGCCGGGGAGGTCCCGGACGGGTTGCTCGCCCGCTGGCAGGCGGCGCAGGCCGGCGCACCATAGCCACACGGGCTGAGCCAGTTGTCACAGCAGTCACAGCAGTAGACCTGCGACACACCGGCGACAATCCCCGCGCAGCCGGGCTCCCGCCCGTACCGTCGGCCTCGTGAGCGGGATGATCTACGCGGTGATCGTGGTCATGTGGGCCGCCTTCCTCGTACCGATGTGGTTGCGTCGCCACGACGAGCTCGCCGAGGCGAAGTCGGTGGACAAGTTCGCCAGCAAGATGCGGGTGCTGGCCCGTCGCACCGGCGAGGCGGACGGCGAGCCAGGCGACCTCCAGCGAACGGCCCCGGCGACGTCCAGCCTGGGGTCCAGCTCGACGGCGAGCAGCCGCGCAGCGGCTGCTGGGTCGACCCGGACCGTCTCGAGCACCGTCCGGATCGTCGGTCGCCCCGCGCCAGCCCAACGAGACAGCACGCCCGCGACGGCTGACGTCCCCACTCGCGTGCCGGTGCGAGCCCAGGCGCCGGCCACGGGGCGCGCGGCGACCATCTCGGCCGGCCGACGCCGCGATCTTCGCGACGGGTGGGCCGACGATGCAGACGACGCCGCACTCGCCGCCCTCGCCGCGCCCGACCTCGCCCGGGATCTCGCCCGGGACCGGGGCTTCGGCCACGCGCCGGCCTCACTGGTCGCCCGACGGCGACGCGTCCTCGCGGTCCTGATCGCCGCATCCCTCTTGCTCGCGGCTATCGCAGCACTGTCCGCACTGCCGTGGATCCTGGCCGGCGCGAGCGGTGCGGCCGCTGTCGCGTACGTGCTCCACCTGCGCGTCCAGGCCAAGCGCACCGGCGAGATCGCCCGCAGTCGCACGCACGCGGCCCGGACCCGGCCCATCGCTCCGGCCACGCCGACCAGCGCGAGCGCGATGCTTGCCGGTCCGGACCTCGCGCCAGCGCAGCAGGACGACCGCGACGACGACGGCTGGCAGCCGGTCTCGGTACCGGTGCCGACGTACGTGACCGCACCGCGCGCAGGCCGGGCCATCCGTCGGATCGACCTGCACGGCGAGGATGCCTGGACCTCCGGGCGCCTCGTCGCGGATGCCGCGGCCGCGGGGCGAGCGGCGGCCGCCGCCGCGCACCAGGAGTCCCTGGCCGCTCATGAAGCCCATGATGCGTCGGTCCAGCGCGCGGTCGGCGACTGACCGTCGCTCCCACGCTGGCGAGTCCCGCCGCGCCGGCAAGGTATCGTCGACTCCCGTTCAGGGGGCTGTGGCGCAGTCCGGTAGCGCACCTCGTTCGCATCGAGGGGGCCAGGGGTTCGAATCCCCTCAGCTCCACCAGTAACGGCTTGTTCGAAACACCGACACAGTCGACGCCGTCGGGGCTCACGCCCCGGCGGCGTTCCTGTTCCTGCGTGACGACACGGCTGAGGTTTGCGTCACTGTCGCGGTGCCCGTGGAGGGCCTCGATGACCCTGGGAGAGATCGACAGCAAGCGTCTCGCCAAGGGGCCCTGATCAGTTCGGTGCTCCGCGACAAGGACAAGTCCTAGTGCTTGCTGTTTAGGGCCAAAATGGGGAGAATGGGGTACATATGAGTGATTTTAATGGCCCATCCAAATCTGAGCTACCGCTCGGCTCCCCATTTGCTTCAGAGCTAGACAGTCAGCTCAGTCCGGATGGAGTTGACCTCCTTCGTGGCGTACTTACGGTGGTGGTGACCGGCGTTCCAGGCTCTGGGAAGACAACGCTTGGGCGTGCGCTCGCCCAAGCATTGGACGCGCGGTTCTTCAGTTTGGACGCGATCAAGGAGAGCCTCTTCGAGACCTCTGGCGGCACGCTCGACGGCACGACCTTACGGTTGGCTGCTGAGGCGCAGCTCGGCGCTGACCTCGCTGCCACGACCGGGCCCACAGTTGTCGACATCTGGATCCAGCCTGGCCGTGACACCGCGAGAGTCGCGGTGCTTCTCGCCAGCATCAGTTCGCGCATGGTCGAGGTCCTGTGTTGGGTGCCGGCCGAGGTCGCAGTGGATCGATACAGTCAACGATCACGCTCTGGCCCGCACAAGCCACCAGATGAAGAAACATTGCAGCGCATCCGTGATGCTTCTGCCGAGTTGGGGCCTACTGGCGTAGGGCCTTGCATCGAGATCGACACCTCGGCTCCTGTCGACGTCGACACATTGGCCGCGAGCCTGCGGGATGCGCATTATCGATAATCTGGCTCTACGCAGCCAAGCGTGGTAACCGGCCTCTGAGTGGTGTCGGTTGGGGAGTCTGCCAGGTGACGCCGCAGTGCAGCAGGAGCCGGAGTCGGTAGTTGTCGAAGTTGCGGAACCCGTGCCCGACTCGCTTGATCTTCTTGATCAACAAGTTCATCGCCTCGGTCGGTCCGTTGCTGATCCCGCCGGTGCTGAAGTAGGCGAGG
>Ga0136616_10002156_pt1 | contig 10411 bp, 9 predicted proteins | sample AntDrymUQ2992106_2_FD_106648 | JGI IMG/M metagenome (GOLD analysis project Ga0136616, IMG submission 106648) | Polar desert sand microbial communities from Dry Valleys, Antarctica - metaG UQ299 (21.06) | ecosystem: Environmental > Terrestrial > Soil > Desert | place: Antarctica: Dry Valley... | reverse complement strand
CGACATCGTGTTCGGCGAGCTCGATCTCGCCGACGCCCGAGCGCGGGTCACCGAGGCCATCGAGGTCGGCGCCATCACCTTCCCCCCGTTCGAGACCGACACCTGGCCAGCCGCGCGACCGCTCGTCGAGTGGGTGGTCGGTCAGCTGCCCGAGGGTGGGAGCGGCTTTGAGCGGCCTGAGTGGAGCGAGCAGGACCGCGACGGGCTGGCGGAAGCCTTCTTCGCCTCGGAGTTCGCGCGGGGCCACCAGGAGCAAGCGGATCGGGACCTGTTCGGCTCGCTGCTGTGGTTCGGTTGCGATTATGGCCCGGGCGACCCGCTGCGCTGGAGCCCTACCGCCGTGGAGATCCTCCTCACGGACTGGTTGCCACGCAAGATCGTCGCGGACGCCGAGTTCCTCGGCCGTGCGCCGGACCTGCTGCGCGGGTTCATCCGCTTCAGCCACGACCAGCGGGGCATCCGGCCCGCCCTGACCGCGGACACACTCGCCGCGGTCGACCGCTACGAGCCCGAGTATCGGCAGGCCATCAATTCCCCACGCCCGCAGGGTCCCGCGGCGCTGCTCGCCGCCATTGGCCTCCTCGATCAGGAGGACAGCGACGCACCCCTGTCGAGCCTCGAGGGCATCCCCAGCTACGAGGAGCGGATGCTCGAGCTCCTCCGCGAGACCGTCGGCGACGCCGCGCTGCGCGATCTCGACGCCATGCCGCTGCCCGACGAGCCCCTCGACCTCTCGGTGGTCGCCGAGGACGTGCAGGGCAAGGTAGCCGCGGTCGGCGACCTGGTCGACGCCTGCTGCGAGGAGCTGCTCGACGCCGAGCATCGCACCGCATGCCGCCGGTTCCTCCGCGACGTCGCTGCCGCGGAGCCGGGCATCTTCCGACGGCGGGGCCGCGCCGAGACGGCCGCCGCGGCCATCGTATGGATCGTGGCCAAGGCGAACCACGGGTTCAGTCAGCGGGACGGCGGGCTCACCGCAAAGGCGCTGGGCGAGTGGTTCGGCGTGGGCGGCAACCCGGGGCAGCGCGCCCCTACGCTGCTGCAGGCCATCGGTGCACCCACCCAGCGATACGCCGACATCCGTCTCGGCACACCGCGCTACCTCGTCGCCGGGCGGCGGCGCTGGATCATCGAGATGCTGGATCGCTACGGACGCCAGAGTTGAGCCTGGCTATGCATCTCGGGTTCGCTCAGCTGATGGGGGCGACGCGGTCAGGTGGCGTGTCACGCGCTGGGGTTGCTGGGTCGCCGAGGTGACGGCCGGGGCTGGGGTGGTCCAGGGGTCGTCGAGCTCGGCGATGCTGGCGAAGTCGTCGCCGCGGCAGGCGGCGGCGAAGCGGGCGAGGTGGGCGGCCACACGCTGCTGCGCGTAGTGGGCGGACTGGTCGCGGACCAACAGGAAGGGCCAGTCGCTGGCCTGGGCGAGGGTGAGCTCGCGCCAGGCGAGGTTCCGGCCGGGCGCATCCGGGGGCAGGGCGACGAACGCGCGCTCGGCCTGGCGCAGCGCGGTCCACAGGCCGCGCGTGCGTTCGGTCACCCAGGCGCCGAAGCCCTTGCCGATGCCCCACGAGGACTCCGGCAGGGCCAGGCGCCGGTCGGGCGGGCGGCGCTCCAGAGCGCTGGCCAGGGTGGTGGGGCACAGCTTCGGCGTCTCGGCGAGCCGGCGCAGCACCGTCTCGAGCCAGATCGGGCCTTCGTACCACCAGTGCCCGAACAGCTCGGCGTCGTAGGCCGCGACCACCAGCGCCGTGTCGGGGCGCGGCGCGAGGTGACGCGCGGCCAGGGCGACGAAGTGCTCGGCGTGGGCGACGGCGCGCTCGCGGGCGGCGACGGGCTCGTAGGGCTGCTTGTCCATCCGCTCACGGGCGGTCACCCGCCAGGACTTGAACCCGCCCTCCAGGTCCACCGCGCCGAAGTCGCGGTAGGCGGGGTCGGCCGGATAGCCACCGAAGGGGCTCCACACCGCGTAGCTGACCGCCAGGTTGCGGCCGAAAGCGGAGACGTCGCTGTCGCCGATCAGCACGGGCGCGTCGAGGACGTCGAGGGGGTCGCCCGGCGCGACCACGTCCCCGCCCGACGAGCCCCAGTCGCGTTCCCTCGCGCCGGCGGCGCGGGCCAGGGTCGGCCCATCGAGCACCAGGTGGTCCACGCCCGCGTCGGACCAGAATGCCTCCAGCCCGGGCAACTCGTGGGCGGTGCGCGCCAGCCGGGGGGCGCCGCCCTCCAGCGATACCGGTGCGACGGTCGGGTCGGCGACCGTCCCGGCCGGGCGATAGGCGCACTCCGGCGTCCAGACCCCGCGCGGGCGGTCGGGACGGTCGCCGAGGTGGCGCTGCGCGACGGCGAGCCCGCTGGCGAGCTGTCCGCGCAGCAATGCGGCGTCGTCGACCAGCGCGAGGCAGGGGTGGGTCGCCGGGCCGGCCAGCAGTTCGATCACGCCGGCGTCGGCCAGCGCGCGGAACGCCGCGGTCAGCCCATCGCCGAGGAAGCGGGACTCGACCACCTCCAGCAAGGCCGCCTGGCGCCGCCAGTGGTGGCTCCACACGTCGGCGAGGCGCCGCCGGTCCGCCGCGCCGTAGCGCGACACCGTGTACTCCAGGTCGAGCAGGCGCCGCCCCAACCAGCCGTGGAACTCGGCCAGCAGGTAGGGGTCGTCCATCTGCTCGGCGAGGACGGGGGTGATCCCGAGCGTCAGGACGTCGCGCGCGCCGCCGGCGGCCAGGCGCTCGCAGGCGAGCAGCAGGGGCAGATAGGACTCCGACCAGGCCTCGAACAGCCACTGCTCGCCGGCGGGGTAGGTGCCGTTGCGGCGCACCCAGGGCAGGTGGGCGTGCAAGACGAACGCGACCGGCACCCGCTCACCGGGTCCGCGAGCCGGGTCCCGCCAGACGACGGTGCTGGGAGAGCCGCAGGCGGCGGACCCAGCTCCACTCCGACAGTTCCTCGACCCGGCGCGGTTCCAGGTCCGCGCTGAACAGTCCCGCGCCCGCGGCGCGCGTGCCGAGATCCGCTGACCGGTCCTCCTGGGCAAGCGTGAGGGGCGCCGCCTCGATGAACACCGGGAGCCGGGCGCGGGCGTCCGCGCCGTCCAGTGCGCTCGCGAGCGCGGCGTCGATCTTGTCGTAGTCCATGGCGACGCCGACGTTACAGCGCGGCGCAGGCGCCCTCCTGGTCCAGGTCGCCGCGGCGCTCCAGCAGCAGCGCCAGGCAGTCCGGAGACGAAGGGCGCGGCCATGCTGGTGCCCGGCAGCACGACGTGCTCGGCGTCCAAGGATCAGCTCGGGCGGCAACGCCGCGTCGCGCGACAGCGCCGAGGCGATCCAGGACCCGGGCGCGGTGAGGTCGGGCTTGGCAGGCGGTCGCGCCGCGGGCCCTCGCTGCAGAAGGTGGAGATGGCGTTGCGCTGCGCGGGGACCGAGCGCGCGACGCCGGACGCGTCTGTCCACGCCGTCCTCGTGGTGTAGGCGCCGACGGTGATGGCCCGCGTGGCTCGCCCCCGGCGAGCCGATCTTCAGCCGGTCGGCGACGTTGGCACCGGTGAACCTGGGCGTCGAGGGTCGGACTGTCGTCGAGGATCCGCACGTCGACCTGCCCGCGCGCAGCTCGGGTGGCGCGCACCTGCAACCGCCAGGTGCGCGAGGTCGCCGGCGGGACCACGCCGGCGGTCGGCTCCACCTCGACCACTACTGCTGTGGTCGTCGTTGGGCGGGTCGGCACGGGGGTGGTGATGCGCACGCGCCCGGCCCGGCCCTGCAGCGGCAGCGCGGCGTGGATGCTCTCGTCGCCCTCGTTGCCCGCCGCGCAGCACACCAGGCGACCAGGTCCGGACTCGGCGTCGATGATCTGGGACAGGGGGTCAGTGCCGTCGTGAGCGTCGGCGTGGCCGCTCAGGCTCAGGTTCACCACCGCGGGACGTCCCCGCTCGTCGGCCAGGCGGAAGGCGTAGCGGACGCCATCGGCGATGTGGGCGTCGAGCAGGTCGGACTTCACGACCACGAGGTCGGCGCCGGACGCGACCCCGCCGAACGGCGTGCCCGCCGCGCCACGATGCCCGCGACATGCGTGCCGTGCCCCTCGCGGTCGCGCGACAGCCGCTGGTCCGCGCCGGTCAGCTCGGCGCCGTAGCGGCCTTCTGCGACCCCGGCGCCGCGCAGCGTCTGGTCCCAGACTGACAGGACGCGACCGGCGCCCGTCAGGCCGGAGGAGGCCCGGAAGCCGGTCATCCCCACCTTGCCCGGCGCGATATCCATCAGCGGGCGCAGCCGGCGCGCGGGGGCGATCTGGCGCACGACCGGGGACTCGGAGAGCGCGTCCAGGCTGTCCAAGGGGATGCCGGTGCGCAGGCTGCCGGCCGGCTGATGGACCTCGACGCCGAGCTCGGCCAGGTGGTCGAGTGGCGCGTCCGGGTCACAGCGTAGAAAGCCACCGTGCGCACGGGCTTGCGCAGGGGAGAACAGGATGCGCCACGTCGCTATCGTCCGTTGTGGGCCGCCCGGCCCAGTGCCGCGATCGGGGCCGTGTCCGCAGGCTCGGTGCCGCGCGGAAGATCACCGGGAGTTCACTGCGGTTTGACGTTCGCTTCCATGGAGGTCGTGGTCAAGGTGCTGACTAGTGTTGTCGCGGTGATGGTGTTCCGATGACCGGCCGGCATCTGACTTACTATCACCGGCCGCGGGTGCTCACGCCGAACCAGGCCCGCGCCCGGCATCGCGGCGGCCACCCGTACACGGTTCTGGTCGGCGACCCCGAGTCACCGTGCGTCGCGCTTACCATTGGCGAGGGTGGGCGTGCGATTCGTCTTGCGATCCTCGACCCGACTGACAAGCACAACGAAGTGATCTCCGGGTCGCTGTTGCCACTGGACGACCCGCCTCGGCGGCTGCTAAACGGCCTCACCGATCGCCGCGGCGGCCAGATTGTCAGCTACTCGCTGCCACCCAATGCCCTGGCCGTTCTCACCATCGGGTCCGCCAAACGATCCCGGCGACACGCCAGCTCGTGGGAGCAAGTGCTGCTCCACGGCGACTACTCTGAGTTCGATTACTACCAGGACCTCATCGACCTCGCCGAACGATTGCCCGCCGTGCTCGAGCGTCTTGAGGGCCTTGCCTGGACAGACCTGGAATCTGACCTGGACGCCCGGCTGCGGGCGGTCGTGACCGACCGGCGCCTGGACGAGCGTGTTGACTTCCTCAAAGGGCGCTACCGGGAGTGGGCACCGATCTCGGTCGATGAGGTGAAGGCCGTGCTGAAGGATACCGACCGCAGGTGGCGGGTGGAGAAGACCGAGAAGGCGCGGGTGCTTACCGCCGACGTGCCCGGTGGCCGCATCGAAGCCGTAATCCTCACCAACTGCCCCGCCGCGCCGGTGACGGCAAGGTTCCAGCCGGGCCACGGCATCCTGCTGACCGTGGATCTCTGTGGTGTCCGCGGCACCTGGGGCGACACCGACCCGCGGCCGGATCCCGGGCCTGGTCCTTACCGGGGTTGGCTGCCACCGTTCACACCGCCGGACACGCAGACCTTTGTCGAGCTGGTCGCGGTCCTGCTCGACGGGATGGACGCGTTGGTCCGCGAGTTCATTGAGCGGCCGTTCGAGCTACCGACCTGAGTCAGCGGGAGGGGCCGCGGACGGCGCTGGCGGAGACGTCGGCCGCCAGCCTGGTTGAGTTCCCGCGTGAATGAGGTGAGCTTTCCGAGAGGCCTTAGTGCGCGAGGTCCGGGGGTGGGCGCGCCCGTCGGGGTCATCGTCCTCGGCGAGACGTACGAGGGCGATGACGGCCAACCGGGTCGCGGGTTAGGGCGTCGAGCAGCTCGCGCCAGCTGCGGTACACGCCGAACAGCCCGACGGCGCGTTCGGCCCAGTCGGTGAGCAGGGCGAGCCGGCGGACCTCGCCAGGTCACTGCCGATCTGAGCGGTGCCAATGACCGCCTGGCTAGCGGCGGCTGGATCGTCGGCGGCGATCCAGTAGCCGTCGGGGGTGTTGCGGGCGGCCCGCTCAGCGGCAACCAGCCGCGCGACCATTCTGCGGTGCTCCTCGGCCTCATACCCGCCGCCAGCGCGGAGCCGGGCTCGGATTCGTGCGCGAACGTGGCCGGCGATGTCGCGCAGCCGTCCGTCGCTGACGTGCAGCATGTCGTCGCCGGAGTCGAGCAGCACAGTGGCGTCGCCCAGGAGCAGCCACTCGAGCGGCTGGCCGCGGCGGCGGGCCGGCGCCACAGTGGCCGACGGTCCGAGCGCGCCCGACGCTGCGCATCGGCCTAGGAGCAGGCTCATGGACCTCGCCCACTACCAGCAGCAGACCAGCTGACCGACCAGCGCGCTGGAGGCGATCACGATGCCCGGCTGGTTCCACTCCTCGGTCTGGCGGGAGAAGCCGGCGCGCTGTTGTCGGAGTACAAGAAACACCTCCGCGACGGCGACGCACATGGCCGCTTCCTCGAGCGGATCGCCGAGGACTTCCGCGACGTCCTGTGGCACGCGGCTGCCACCGCTAACCACTTCGGCCTTTCGCTGGACGCCATCGCCCACGACAACCTCGCCAAGACCCGTCGCCGCTGGCCGGCCGCATCCCACCGCCGGCGCCGCGTCCGCCGTGGGGTTGTTCGACGAGCTCACGTGCCGACGAGCAGCTCCCACGCCACTTCTCCGTCCGCTTCACCCCTGCCGCGGACCGGTGGGGCGCCCACCGTCCCGCATGGAGTTGGACGGTCGGCCCGTCGGCGACCCGCTGTCGGACAAGGCCTGCAGCGACTTCGGCCACCGCTGGCATGACGTGTTCCACCTCGCCTACTCCGCCTGCCTGGGCTGGTCCCCGACCTTCCGCACCCTGATTTGCCGTCGACGTGTTAGCGATCCGGTCGTGAACGAGGTCGAGGACGGCGGCGCGCCAAGGTCATCGACGAGCGCATCGCCGCGCTGGTGTTCGACTATGCCCGCCGCCACTGCTTCCTCGACGGCGTTGCCGCTGTCGACGACGGGCTGCTAGCGATGATCTCCTCGTCAACGCCACTCCGTTCCTGCTCGCGCCGTCACCTGCGTCATTGCATCATCTGCACCCGTCCGCAGCCATGGGACGGGCTGCCGGCTCCGGCCGAGGCGGGGCGACTGCGTTCACGCGGCGGCTAGGTACCGTTGAGTAGGTTTCCGCAGAGGCTCCTGGGAGGACACCGAGTGCGCATCATCTGCCCCGTGAAGCGCGTGCCGGACACCGCGGCGCGCAAGTCCACCGACCCCGACCTCACCTTGGACCGCGAGGGCGTGGAGACGGTGCTGAACGCCAACGACGAGTGGTCCATCGAGGAGGCGATGCGCATCAAGGAGCGCACGCCGGACACCGAGGTGATCGTGCTGTGCGTGGGGCCGCAGCAGGCCCAGCAGACCATCCGCAAGGCCCTGTCCTACGGGCTGGACGGCGCGATCCAGGTGACCGACGACGCAATCGCGGGCTCCGATGCCGCGGGCATCGCCCAGATCCTGGCCGCAGCGCTGCGCGAGGAGACCTTCGACCTGGTGATCATGGGCAACCAGTCCTCCGACGCCCGCACCATGCTCGTCCCGGCGATGCTCGCCGAGTACCTCGACCTGCCGGCGCTGACCTACGTGAGCAAGCTGGAGATCGACGGCGCGACCCTGCGGGCGGAGCGCGAGACCGCGACCGGCCACCAGGTGGTCGAGGCGCAGGCGCCCGCGGTCGTCTCGGTCGTGGAGGCCATCAACGAGCCGCGCTACCCGTCCTTCAAGGGAATCATGGCGGCGAAGAAGAAGCCGCTGGAGGTCCACGACCTCGCCGCCCTCGGCGTTGACCCCGGCGAGGTCGGGCTGGAGCACGCCTGGACCCAGGTCCTGGAGGTCACCCCCCGGCCGCCGAAGCAGGCGGGCGCGAAGGTGGAGGACGACGGCTCCGGCACCGTGGGCGCGAAGGCGCTCGTGGACTTCCTCGCCGCGCAGAAGATCATCTGAGGAGCATCCGATGGCAGACGTGCTGGTCCTGGTCGACCACGACCGCGGGATTCCCAAGAAGATCGCGAACCAGATGCTGACCGCCGCCCGCGAGCGCGGCGACGGCGAGGTCCACGCCGCGCTGTTCGGCGAGGGCGCGGTGTCCAGTGCCGAGCGCCTCGGCGCCTACGGCGTGACCCGCGCGTTCGTCTGGGACTCGCCAGACGCGCATCGCTACGCCACCGAACCGCTGGTGATCGCGCTGGAGGCCGCGCTGGACGCGTCGGGGGCGGAGATCCTGCTCTACCCCAGCGACCAGTTCCTGTCCGATGTGGTGGCGCGCACGGCGATCCGCATGGAGGCGGGCGTGGTGACCGACGCCGTCGACCTCAAGCTGGAGGGCGACCGCATGGTGGCCACCAAGGCGATCTTCGGCGGCGAGATGACGTCGCGCTGCCAGGTGCGGGGCGACCGTCATCAGTTCCTCGGCGTCAAGGCGAACAGCTTCACCGCCGAGGAGGTGGGCGGCAACCCCGCCGAGGTGGTCCCCCTCGAGGTCACCCTCGACGAAAGGGCGAAGCGCGCCCGGGTGGTGGACACCGTGGAGGCCGCCTCCGCGGGCCGTCCCGAGGTGACCGAGGCCACCATCATCGTGGCGGGCGGCCGCGGGCTGGGCGAGGCGGACGGCTTCCGGCTGGTCGAGGAGCTGGCGGATGCGCTCGGCGCGGCCGTCGGCGCGTCGCGCGCGGCCACCGACGCCGGCTGGTACCCCCACCAGCACCAGATCGGCCAGACCGGCAAGACCGTGTCGCCGGCGCTCTACATCGGCGTCGGGATCTCCGGCGCGATTCAGCACCGGGCCGGGATGCAGACCTCGCAGACCATCGTCGCGGTGAACAAGGACGCCGAGGCGCCCCTGTTCTCCATCGCCGACTTCGCGGTGGTCGGCGACCTTCACAAGGTCCTCCCGCTGGTCAGCGAGGAGATCCGCAAGCGCAAAGAGTAGCGCTCCCGCCACCCCCCGTCATCGAACACTTTCCGCCCTCCCGGACGGGAAGTGTTCTTTCGTGTGCCTCGACCCGCTGACCTGCGGTTCGTCCTCGTGGGGGAAGGTTCTCCGCCCGCTGCGCCCACTTTGTGGGTGCTGGCATGGTCATTTTGTGGGAGGATGACGCCTTCGGTCGAGGTGGGCCCGGGCCAGACAACCCCAACACCGGCGGCGGCGCTGTCGGCCTGTGGCGTTTCGGTGCGACGAGTGGACAAGTGCATGCTGGTCGATCAGCGCAGCGCGGCCTGGGACGCGGCCAGCGGGTTGGACCGTGCGACCTGGTCGCCGCCGCTGGACCGGGTGCTGGCCGACCGTGCCCAGCCCCGGCTGGTGTTCCAACCCATCGTGGACCTGCAACGCGGGTTGATCGTGGGCTATGAGGCGCTGGCACGGTTCGACGGGCCGCCCTATCAGACCCCGGACCGCTGGTTCGGCGCGGCCGCCCGGCTGGGGGTGGCGCCACAGCTGGAGGCGCGGGTGCTGTCCGCCGCCCGCGCCGCGTTGCCCAGCTTGCCGCCCAACTGCTTCCTCACCGTCAACGTCAGCCCCCACGTGCTGTGCACCGCCGCGGTCGAGGCGGCGCTGCAGGCGCCGGGCAGCCTGTGGCCGTTGGTGCTGGAGCTGACCGAGCAGTCCGAGGTGGTCGACGCCGAGGCGGTGCGCCGCGCGTTGGACCGCTACCGGTCGCGTGGGCTGGTGGTCGCGCTCGACGACGCCGGCGACGGCTATGCCGGTCTGGGCCGGTTGCTGTCGCTGCGGCCGCAGCTGGTCAAGCTGGACCGGTCGCTCACCAATCACGCCGACCGCGACGAGGCCCAGCGCGCGTTGGCCCAAACCGTCGGCAGCCTGGCCAGCCGCCTCGACGCCTGGCTGCTGGTCGAGGGCATCGAACGTCCCCGGCAGCTGGAGACGTTCGTGCGGCTGGGGGTGCCGCTGGGACAGGGCAACCTGCTGGGCGTGGCGGGTCCGCGCTGGCCGGCGCTGGACCCCGCCGTCGCCCAGCTCATCCACGCCGCCGCGGTCCACCCCGACAGCGGCGCCGACGAGGTCGGCGGGCTGGTCGAACACGCACCCGCGATCCCCTCCGCCCACGCCGCGGCCGGCGGCGTGGACGTGTTCCTCGACCAACCTGACGCCGACGTCGCCGTCGTCATCGACGACCGCGACCGCCCCGTCGGCCTGCTGGCGCGCGACGACGCCCTCGCCCGGCGCCCCTTCAACCCCGTCATCCAACGCGCCGCCCCCGCCAGCGGCATCGCCGAGCTGGCCGTGCGTTCCATGACCCGCCCGCTGTCCACCCGCTATGACCCCTCGGTGTGCTGCGACGACACCGGACACTACCTGGGCATCGTGCGCGTGGAACGCCTGGTGGAGCAGCTCGCCCAACGGGCGGTGCCCGGTCAGCCGCGTATGGCCGACGT
>Ga0136616_10002154_pt1 | contig 10432 bp, 13 predicted proteins | sample AntDrymUQ2992106_2_FD_106648 | JGI IMG/M metagenome (GOLD analysis project Ga0136616, IMG submission 106648) | Polar desert sand microbial communities from Dry Valleys, Antarctica - metaG UQ299 (21.06) | ecosystem: Environmental > Terrestrial > Soil > Desert | place: Antarctica: Dry Valley... | reverse complement strand
TGTCGTTTGCGGAGCCAGCCGACGATCCGCCAGAAGGCGAAGTGGTCGACGTAGTTGAAGGTCCGCGAGGACACGCCGTGGCGGAAGTAGTTGCACCAGCCCCGCAGCGTCGGGTTCAGCCGGCGCAGCAGGTCGGCGAGCGTTCGATGCTTCGCTCTGCGAGTGAGCGTTCAGACCTTGCCCGTCACCGAGAGCAGGCTCTTCTTCGACGGGTAGGTGTAGACTGCTCGCTTGCCGGGTCGGCCCCGCCAGGTTCGGCACTGGATGCGCCAGCCGAGGAAGTCGAACCCTTCGTCGATGTGGCAGACCCTCGTCTTCTCCTCCGACAGGCGCAGGCCCATCGGCGCGAGCACCATGGCCACTTCGTCCCAAAGCGTTTCGGCGTCGTCGCGGGTGCCGTGGACCATGACCACGAAGTCGTCCGCGTAGCGGATCAGCTTCATGGCCGGTTCCCCGGCGCGGCGGCGCTTGGCGCGGGTCCATGACGGACCCATCGCGGCCCAGCGGGCGGCGAAGTGCTCGTCGATGGGAATGTCAACTCGATTTGGCCCCACCGTGCCAGCTTGATTTGGCCCCACCCGGGATGTGATTACTGGCGCCGCCGTCACGGTGTGTGAGCGGCGGGTGGTGCTGATGGGTCGTGTTGGTGCCTTTCTCGTCGGGACGCCGGTCTTGATCGGTCGGGTGGGGCGGCGGTGCGGTGGACGGGGTCTTCCTCGGTTGTGGGTGGTCACAGGTCGGGGTGCCGGCGTCGTCGGTGGTGTCGGTGGGCGCAGTGTCCCGCGCGGCTATCGGGTCGTGGTGGTGGCTTTGTTGGTTCGGGTGGACCGCAGCCGGTAGGAGTCGGTTCCGGTTTCCAGGATGTTCTCTCCGCCGAGGCGGAGATGCGCGCTGCCGCCCAGCCCGGATCTGCCAGGTTCGAGCTGGTGGTCTCTCTTGAGGGGCGTTCAGCCGCTGGTTTCTCACGTACGCCTCTCCGTCTCGCTAGCCGGACCCGGACCATCTGGCAGTGCTGGCCCGTCCCGTCGTTGTCAGGGCTGCTGTCCACCCTCCCCCTCGTCCCAGGGATCAGGCTGCCCTCAGCTTCAACCGACCCGCTGCGACGAGCCGGAGGCGGTGTCCTTTCACCACCGCAGGGTTCGAGAGCGCCTCGTGGCGCTCGATACCGGTGAACCACAACCGGTCCGGCGCCTCCACGGCGAACTGGCGGGCGACCAGGTCGCCCTCGGTCGCCGGCCGCGCAGCCGCCCGGCGGCTGCGGCGCCGGTACAGCCCCTGCAGGCACGAGGCGCGCATCAGCCGGGCGACGCGCTTGTGGTTGACCGGCAGGTCCAAGCCGATGGTCAGCTCGGCGTGGACCCGCGGCCAGCCGTAGGCGCACCACTTCCACGGGTTCGCGATCCTTGGTGAACCCGGTGTCGACGACGAACCGCTCGTGCTCGTTGAGACAGCAACCCGCGAGCTGTACCTGCGCGACCAGCAGGACGTCGTGACCTATCTGGACGAGTTCAGGAAGCTGGCCGGCTGTGCCACCCGGTTGGGCGGGGCTCTGGCGGCCAGCCGCATCCGGGACGCGATCGTAGACTGCGGACGGCTGAGCATCGAGACGCCAGTGGCGCCGCTGCGGACCGCAGCCGACACGCTGCTGGTGGTCGCCCGCCCGCGGCTGGATGAGCTGGCGCACCTCACCCACCGGCTGCCCGCGCTGGCCAAGGCCAGCCGCAGGGTCGGGTTGCTGCTGATCGGTGAGGTCCCCTACCGGCCCGACGACGTGCGGGAGGCGGTCGGTGTCGGTCTGGCGTTCATCGTTCGCCTGGCCAGCGACCCGCGCGCTGCGGCCGCGTTGAACGGCGACGGTGGTGCAGGCACCCCGACGGCTGGCCCAGTCGGGGTTGATCCGCGCCGCCCGCGCGGTCGTGGATCAGATCACCGCGGCCGCTGACGTTCCGCTGTGGGCCGCCGAGCCGCGACCGGCGCCGGTCGCATGAGCGACCATCGGGACGAGCGGCAGGCGTCGCCGGCCAAGCTGCGTGAGGCCGCGGCCCGCGGCGAGGCTGAGCAGGCGGCCGTGGCCGCGGAGCAATGCCATGACCACGGGGCTCACGGTGCCGGGCATGGGGACCACTCGGCAGCGCGTCCCGCCGTCGTTGATCACCGACCTGGACGACGCGCTCCGGCTGCACCTCGCGCTGTAACGCGCGCTCCACCGTAGCAGCGGCATCGGCCTGACGACGTCGTCCGAACCCGACCACCGCGGTCCGCGGTCAGCAGGAGTCCTGAGGATCGGGCATCCGGACACCTCCTCGGTGTCCTCCCTATTGATGAGCATAGGCCACGGTTCCATGCTCATTGATGCGCGTCAATAGGCGTGGCAAGCTGGGTCCATGACGTCGACCTCGCTGCCGCCCGCCGACCTGTGCTGCGCCCCACTGGGGGAGGGGCCGCTGTCCAGCGCGGACGCCATCCAGCTCGCAACGGCCTTCAAGGCGATCGCGGATCCCGCCCGGCTCCGGCTGCTCAGCCTCATCGCCGACCAGCCCGGCGGCGAGGCGTGCAATTGCGAGCTCGTCGCACCCCTCGGCCTGTCCCAGCCGACGGTGTCGCACCACCTGAAGGTGCTGCACGACGCCGGGCTGCTCACCCGCGAGCGCCGCAGCCAGTGGGCCTTCTACCGGATCGTCCCCGAGCGGCTCGCCGCGCTGCGCGACGCTCTCGTCCTCGGCGCCGGCGTGCCCGCCGACAACAAGGTGCACCAGTGACCATGTGCCGACCGTGGTCTTCCTCTGCATGCACAACGCGGGGCGCTCGCAGATGGCGGTTGGCTGGCTCCAGCACCTGGGCGGCGACCGTGTGGAGGTCTTCTCGGGCGGCTCGGATCTCGCCAGCGAGGTGAACCCGAGCGTGGTCAAGGCCATGCCCGAGGTGCATCGACACCACCTCGGAGTCCGCCTAGTCAGCAACGCCTCATGGCCGAGTTGGGTATCCCCGGCCGCCCGTAGGCGTGGCCGCAGCCGAGGGCGACACCGAGGGGCTTTCCCTGTGCGGTAGGCGCCGGCGGTCGGCGGCTGTTCGGTAGGGCGATGGACGCGCTGAAGCCATAGAGCTCGGCGCTGGCGAAACCGATGTCTCATACTAGCGTCAGTGCGCCCCGCCGGTGGCGACCAACGGGGCGTGTGGCCACCTTGACCCTGAGCGGGAGGCGACCGTGTCCGACTATACCTGTATCGATCCGGGCACACCCGCCTCGACACGGCCGATCGCGGGACCTGCACCGCTGGTGGTGTGGTTGTCGCAGTTCCCGGCCGACGTCCCCGCGTGCACGCTGGCGCTGTTCCATCCCGAGGAGCAGGGCGCGGTGATGGAAGGCCAGATGGCGGGCTGGCTGGCGAGCCCGCCCCACGAGCCGCCGGCGCTGGTGGCGGGCGGGCTGGCCAGTAGCCAACTGGTGCTGCTGCCGGTGGGGCCCGCGGACTTCCTAGCGAGGGACCATGCGGCCCGCTCGGTGCAGATGATCCTGGGTGCGACGCGTTATGCCGCGCAGGAGCTGGGCGCGCACCGGCTGGTGCTGGGCTCGCTGACGTCGTCGGTGACCCGCAACGGCGTGATGGTCGCCGACTACGTCGACCGGCACAACGCCGAGCACCCGAGCGCCCCATGGCCACTCAAGATCACCACTGGGAACAGTGGCACCCTGGGGGTGCTGCGCTCGTTCCTGGCCGAACTGTTACCCGGCCGCGACACCGTGGTGGCCATCGTCGGCCTGGGCAACCTCGGCAAGGGCCTGCTCGGGCTGCTGGTCGCCCGCAGGCAGCGCCGGGTCCTGGTGTTCGGCCGCTCGCAGGCCAGCCTGGAGCGGGCCTTGGCCGGGATGCCCAACACGGGCACCCAGGTGGTGGCCTCCCCCGACGTTCCGGGCCGGCTGCGCGAGGCGCATTTGGTGGTGACGTTGACCTCCAGCCCGAGCGCGGTGGTACACCCCGAGCACCTAGACGCACCGACCGTGGTGGTCGATCCATCCCTGCCGTACGCGGTGGTCGACGACCCAGGGTGGCGGGCGGGTGGGCACGTGGTCTGCTCCCACGCCGGGCAGCTCGCCGTGGGCGCGAACCTGGATGTCCCATCGTGGCGGTGGGCGGGCCGGCCGGGCACGCTGTACTCGTGCCTGGCCGAGGGTGCGGCATCCGCGATCGCCGACGGCCAGGAGCCGGGCCGGGAACGCCACCACCACGTGGGCGAGCCGGACCTGGCCCACGCGGCATGGTTCGAGGCTCAGCGCGCGGCGCTGGGCTGGGGGCAGGCGCCGACATGCATGTTCGACCAACCGGTCAGCGTGGACGAGGGCCGGGTGGTGCTGGCCCGGCGGCTGGTCGACTCGCCTGAGCTGGCCTACAAGGGCTGAACCGCGCGGGGCGCATCGACGCCGAGCTGGCATGATGGCGCGCCGTAGTCATCCGGGCCGTACCCGACCTGCCTCAACGGTTTCTGGGCACCGACTGGGAGGCACGCTGGACGGACCTTGACGACACGGCCCAGGCCTGGGAGCGCCTGCCAGTGCCGGGCGTTGCGCTCCTCACCGTCGGCGAGATGCGGCCGCACCCCGCCGCGCCATCAGTCTGTGGCACCGCTCGCCCCCACCGTCCCGTGCTCGACGACACGGCCGCCTGTCACCTCCAGCCGCCGGGTGGTGAAGACCGCGGCCAGGAGACGGCGGTCGTGACTCACGAGCAGCAGCGTGCCGTCGTAGCTCGCCAGCGCGCCCTCGAGCTGCTCGATCGCGGGCAGGTCGAGGTGGTTCGTCGGCTCGTCGAGCGCCAGCAGGTTCACACCCCTGGCCTGCAGCAGCGCCAGCGCCGCGCGCGTGCGCTCGCCCGGTGACAGCGTGACGGCGGGCCGCAGCACGTGGTCCGCGGACAGGCCGAACTTCGCGAGCAGGGTCCGCATCTGCGCCGGCGACTGCTCCGGAGCCTGCGCACCGAAGGCGGCCAGGAGCGGCTCGTCGCCGAGGAACGCCCCGCGGGCCTGGTCGATCTCGCCGACCACGACACCCGCGCCGAGCGTCGCGGTGCCCGCGGCCAGTTCCGCGCGGCCGAGCAGCGCGGCGAGCAGCGTGGACTTGCCGGCGCCGTTCGCGCCGGTGATCGTCACGCGATCAGCGCGGTCCACTTGTACGTCGACCGGGCCGAGGGTGCAGGCGCCACGGCGCACGACGGCGCCGCGCAGCACCGCCACGACCTCGCCCGAGCGCGGCGCCGCGGCCACGCTCATCTGCAGCTGCCACTCCTTGCGCGGCTCCTCCACCTCATCGAGCCGCTCCAGCCGGCGCTCGGTCTGGCGCACCTTCGACGCCTGCTTCTCGGTCGACTCGACCCGCGTGCCACGGGCCTTCCTGTCGCTGTCGGGCGCCTTCCGGCGGGCGTTGCGCAAGCCCTTGTCCGCCCACGAACGCTGTAGGCGGGCGCGGTCTAGCAGGTCGCTGCGGGTCGTGTCGTAGGAGTCGTAGGCCTCGCGCGCGTGCCGCCGGGCCACCGCCCGCTCCTCCAGGTAGGCCTCGTAGCCTCCGCCGTACGCGCCGACGGAGTGCTGGACGAGGTCCAGCTCGACCACCCGGGTGACGGTGCGGGCGAGGAACTCGCGGTCGTGGCTGACCACCACGACCCCGCCGCGCAGGCCCGTGACGAAGCGCTCCAGCCGGTCCAGCCCGTCCAGGTCGAGGTCGTTGGTCGGCTCGTCGAGCAGGAAGACGTCGTGGCGGCTCAGCAGCAGCGACGCGAGCGAGGCGCGGGCCGCCTGCCCGCCGGACAGCGCGGTCATGGCGAGGTCGAGGTCGACGCCGAGCTGCAGGTCGGCGGCGACACCCTCGGCGCGCTCGTCGAGGTCTGGCCCACCCAGCGACAGCCAGCGCTCCAGCGCGGCGGCATAGGCGTCGTCCGCGTCCGCGTCACCGCGGCCGAGCGCCGCGGCGGCGTCTTCCATGGTGTGCTCGGCCGCCGCGACCCCGGTGCGGCGCGCGAGGAACCCGCGCACGGTCTCCCCCGCCCGCCGCTCGGGCTCCTGAGGGAGGTGGCCGACGGCGGCGCCGGGCGGGTTCAGCTCGACGGCGCCGCCCTCGGACGGGTCGAGGCCCGCGAGCAGGCGCAGCAGCGTGGACTTGCCCGCCCCGTTCGCGCCGACGAGGCCGATGACGTCGCCCGGCGCCACCACCAGGTCGAGCCCGGCGAACAGCGACCGCCCGCCATGCCCGGCAGCGAGGTCGCGTGCCACGAGAACGGCGGGCACGGGACACCTCCTTGGAGCGTGCGGTGACTACCAGTGGGCGAAGACGCGGCTCTGCCCGCCGGAGCCGTCCTGGTATGGGATCAGGCCGACGACGATGGCCGCGCCGCTGGGCGGGATCCGGTCGAGGTTGGCGAGGTTCTCCAGACCGTAGCGGTCGGCGCCGGTGAGCACGAGGTGGGTCGCGAACGTCGCGGAGTTGCCCGGGTCGATGCTGAGGGTGTCGACCCCGAGGCTGGCGATGCGGCGGCGGTCGAGCAGCCACTGGGTGGTCTCGGGGTCAAAACCCGGGAAGTGCAGCACACCGGCCGTGTCGGCGCCGCGGTAGGCGTCGGCGTCGCCGACCCGTGAGCCCCAGCCCGAGTACATGAGGACGGCGGCGCCGCGCGGCACCCGGCCGTGCCGGCGCTCGAAGCGGCGCACGTCGTCGACGGTGACGACCGCGTCGGGGTCGGTCGCGGCGCGTTGGGCGATGTCGATGACCACCGCGGGCGTGATGAGCTCTTCGAGGGCGAGGTCGGGTGCGAGCCGGCCGCCGGCGGTGAAGTGGCCGGGCGCGTCGAGGTGCGTGCCGGTGTGCTCGGTGAGCGTCCACTCCTGCGAGTAATAGCCGTTGTCCTCAAAGCTCACCGTGGTCCTGCGCCGCGCCTCCTCACCCGGCACAAAGGCGGGGAAGTTCTCCGACACGGTGTAGGTCAGGTCCTGCAGACCCCGCCGTCCCGGCCTCGGCAGCGCGGGCCGACGCCCGACGTCCGCGGCGGCCGTCCCCGCCGCCGTTCCCGCCAGCGCCGTCCCCGTGAAGGCCGCCGACACCGCGACGGTCGCCCCGCCCACCAGCGCCGCCCGGCGCGTCAGCCCCGCGCCGTGTCCGTGGACCGCCCCAGCTGTGTGTTCCGTGCACATCTCGCGCTCCTTCGGCGCCCGACCTCTCGGCTCCATCTTCGCGGACCTGCGAACCGCTACAAGGGCGGGTGCCGCGTCACGCCGGTCCGGCGGTGAGGTCCTCCAGCCGGCGGGTCGGATACCGGTCTCGGATCTCGGTGCTGAAGAAGCGCCCGGCCGACGGGGCCGCGAGCAACCCCTCGTGCACCTCGGCCGGAAACCCGGCGTAGGAGTAGACGGCGCCGGAGGTGAAGGCGAGCACCAGGGTCTGGGTGGCCGCGTCGTACCCGACCGCGGTCAGCACCGACGACGCAATCCGTTGCAGCCGCACGCCCGCAGCCTACCGGGTCACGCGGGCATCCCGCCGGCACGATGGGGTCGTCATACGATGACGTTCTCGATGTCAGGGAGATGAGACCCTCGCGCCCAGCTGGACAATGCCGACGACTGCGTCAAGGGGATCGTGGGCATGTCGCAGATCACGACGGACACGTCATCCACAATGTTCGTCGACGGGTCCGACGTCCTGACATGGTTCGACCTGCACACCACGTCCGCGGCTCCGTTACCCACGGCCAACTGGGGTCACGTGGAGAACGGCAAGATCACAAGAATCCGCGTGACCTTCGACCCCGCCCGCTGACCTCACCATCGGACCAATAATCGTCCACGTTGCACCGCCATGGAGGCAGATCGTGAGCACGTCACGGGCCGCCGGTGACCAGCTACGGCTCCCCGGGGCGGGCGGTCGGGCGGAGGTGGCCGCCGGGGCCGTCCATGTGCCGGGCTGGCTGGACCCTGCCGACCAGCTGCGGCTGGTGGCCGCCTTCCACGAATGGGCGCGGCCTCCCGCCGGGCTGCGCCACGCCCGCATGCCCAACGGCGTAGCCATGAGCGTCGCGACGGTCTGCCTGGGCTGGCACTGGTACCCCTACCGCTACTCCCGCACCGTCGACGACGGCGGCGGCGAACCGGTCAAGCCCTTCCCCGGCTGGCTCGGCGACCTCGCCCGCGCGGCGGTGACGGATGCGTACGGCGACGCGGGCGGTTACCGGCCCGACGTCGCCCTGATCAACCGCTACGACACCGACGCCCGGCTGGGCATGCACCAGGACCGCGACGAACACAGCCCGGCCCCCGTGGTATCGCTCAGCCTCGGCGACACCTGCGTCTTCCGGTTCGGCAACCCGCACACCCGCAACCGCCCGTGGACCGATGTCCAGCTGCGCTCGGGCGACCTGTTCGTGTTCGGCGGCCCCTCCCGGCTGGCTTACCACGGCGTGACCAAGACCGTGCCTGGCAGCGGCAGGCCAGCACTCCGTCTGGCCGGCCAGCGGATCAACATCACTGTCCGCGAGTCCGGCCTGTAACGTCCCACCGCGCCCAAAACGACGGCTACGAGCATTCTGTCAACGGCGGTCGAAAACTGACCCCCTCGCGGCGGCTCGATCGCGGTAGGGACCGCCCTTGCGGGCGGCCCCCCGCACAGATCCCAGCGTGCGCTGCTAACGCGCTGGGCTCCTGCCTTGGGTACGGGCGTCGAAGCGCACGTTGGGGAAGGGGCGCTTCACGCGGGCGGGTGGTAGCCATCGGGCCGCGAGGCGGTTCATCGGTGTCCAGTTCATACGGCTGCGTTGGCTGCGACGCCGGAGCGCCTTGAGCCATAGCCGCGTCACCTGGGTACGGAAGGCCGCCACCGCGTCGGTGTTGCCGGGCACGGCGTGGTAGGCGAGGTGGCCTCGCACCACGCTTCCCAGCCAGCGTCCTTGTTCCGGCAGGGGCAGATGCCGACGCTGCTTGACCAAGGCGTCGACCTCGACCAGCTTGGCTCGCATCCGCTTCGAGATCGCCTCGCGGTGATCGTCAAGCAGGCTGGTGTCGCCCTGCATGTGCTCGACGGCACCTGTGCCCTGGTCTGCTCCCGCGGGATGTGCTTCGTGGCGGCGAGGTCAGTCCGCAGCGCGCCCACCTTGCGGCGCGCCGCGGACCGAGCCGCGGTTGCCCGACGAAGCGGCACGACCGCACTCCGTTAGCCGCCCGCCATGGCGCCTACGACCAAGAGTGGTGCGGCTCCCGTCGCGACCGCGTCAGGCAGCGGGGCGTCGGGCTGCTCGTGGGACAGGTCTTCCTCGCAGGCGAAGAATCTCACCATCGCGCGGCGTCGTTGCGTGATGGGGTCACGGATCGTGCCGCGCAGCGTCGGATAGCAGGTCTCGAGCGCATCGAGGACCGAGCGCTGTGTGACCTGGCCCTCGACGTGGAGTTCCACCTCACCCTCGACCTGCGCGAGCGTCCGCAGATGCGCCGGGAGCACGACCCGGATCACGGCAGCGTCTGGACTTCAACGGACAGCACGGCCGGAAGATCACGGACGATGGGCGCCCAGTTGTCCCCGCCGTCGGCCGACGCGTACACCTGTCCCCCGGTTGTGCCGAAGTACACGCCGCACGGATCGAGCGTGTCGACGGCCATCGCGTCGCGCAACACGTTTACGTAGCAGTCCCGTTGCGGCAGACCCTGACTGAGCGCCTCCCACTCGTTCCCGCCCGTCCGGCTGCGGTACACCCGCAGCTTTCCGTCCGGAGGGTAGTGCTCGGAGTCGCTCTTGATCGGAACGACGTAAATGGTGTCCGGCTCGTGGGCGTGAACCTCGATCGGGAACCCGAAGTCTGTCGGCAGGTTCCCGCTGACCTCGTGCCACGACTCGCCGGCGTCGTCGCTGCGCATCACGTCCCAGTGCTTCTGCATGAACAGCACGTCCGGACGCGACGGGTGCATCGCAATGCGGTGAACGCAGTGGCCGACCTCGGCATCGGGGTCGGGGATGCCTTCGGACCGCAGGCCGCGGTTCGCCGCTCGCCACGTCTTGCCGGCGTCGTCGGTCCGAAACACGCCAGCGGCCGAGATGGCGACAAAGATCCGCCCCGGGTCCTGCGCATCTAGCACGACCGTGTGCAAGCACATCCCGCCAGCGCCTGGTTGCCAGGAGGGCGCTGAGTCATGGTTGCGCAGTCCGGACAGCTCCTGCCAGGTCTGCCCCCCGTCGATCGAGCGGAACAAGGCGGCGTCCTCAACCCCTGCGTAGACCATGTCCGGATCGGTTGGCGATGGCTGGAGATGCCAGACGCGCGCGAACTCCCAGGGGTGCGGCGTGCCGTCGTACCACTGGTGCGTCCCGGGGCGGCCGTCGTATGTGAACTGCTTCCCCGCCGGCTCCCACGTCATGCCACCGTCGTTGGAGCGCTGAATCAGCTGGCCGAACCAGCCGGTGGACTGT
>Ga0136616_10002153_pt1 | contig 10434 bp, 7 predicted proteins | sample AntDrymUQ2992106_2_FD_106648 | JGI IMG/M metagenome (GOLD analysis project Ga0136616, IMG submission 106648) | Polar desert sand microbial communities from Dry Valleys, Antarctica - metaG UQ299 (21.06) | ecosystem: Environmental > Terrestrial > Soil > Desert | place: Antarctica: Dry Valley... | reverse complement strand
TCGTACCGACCTCTATCGGCGAATGGGGCGGCAGTAGCCTTACCCAGCCGAGGTCGAACTGCCGCCATCCGCGCAGGGCCTCGACCGCCCGCGCGTACGCCTCGGGGCCCTCGCCGAGCTTTACCCGGTAGCGGTCCACGGCGTAGCCCTGCGGCGCCGCGCCCTCCCGCGAGGCGCCGACTTTCTCGTAGGAGAACGGCAGGTTCTCTTGGGAGGAGATAAAGCGTCGGGCGGCCGCTTCGGAGGGCTTACGGAGCGAGAACATCAGCTTGTGTTGCCGGCTTTGTTTCGCGTCTCTCTCCGAAGACTCGCTCGAGGCGGCCCCCGATCCTATCCCAGTGCGAGCCGTGCCAGAAGACGCGATCGCGCCCGCGGCAGCGAAAGAACCTCTGGTGGTCCCGGATCACGCCTGGCGGAACCCGCTCGACGACGGCGCCGGGCCGCACGGTCTCCAGCTCCCCGTTGCACTCCATGCAGCGGGAAGGAAGCTGGGCGAGGTCGAAGCTACGGGCCACGAGGTGGAGCTGGTCCTCCAGGGAAAGGTGCGGCACCACGAGGAGCGATACCTCCTCGTCCCTGACCGGCTTGCGCTCCAGAAATCCCCTGTCGCTGGTCAGGAGCACGCGCCTCTCCTCGATCGCCCTCCGGACCAACGACCCGTCGGAGATATCGGTTCCCTCGCGGGCGTAGTAGGCATCGTACCCGGCCGCGCGCAGCCACTTCGCCAGCCCCCCAAGCATGGCGTCGCAGAGGAACCTCATCCCGTCCCCGAGGAGCCAAAGCCCCCCTCCCCGCGGCCGTCGGCGCCCTCCTCGAGCAGCTCGACGCTCACGAACCGCGCCTCCGCCGCCCGCACGAGGACGAGCTGGGCGATCCTCACGCCAGTCTCGACCTCGAAGGTTTCCGCGCGGTCGTGGTTTATGAGGGGGACCATGAGCTCCCCGCGGTAGCCGGGGTCTATGAGCCCCGGGGCGTTGACGAGCGAGATGCCGTGGCGCACCGCAAGGCCGCTCCGCGGCAGCACGAGTCCGGCGTACCCATCGGGAACGGCTATCGCTATCCCGGTGCGCACGACGGCCCGCTCGCCGGGCGCGAGCACTACGCTCTCAGCAGCGGCCAGGTCGTAGCCGGCGTCCCCGGCGTACGCCCGGTCGGGAACTTTGGCCTCCGGTCGCAGCCGCCGGAACGGCACCTTCAAGACGGGTTGCTCGGATGGGGTCATCGCAAGAGACCGGGGATGAGACGGGGAAGAAAGGGGTCCATACGGAGCGCTATATTAGCACGGCTTCCGATGCGTCTCGTTCGCGTCCGGGACGGTTCGCAGATGCTATTCTTTGTGCATGAGCGAGAGAGATGCGAGGAACGGGAGAGAGCGTTATCTGATCACTTCGGCGCTACCCTACGCCAACGGCCCACTGCACATCGGGCACATGGCGGGGGCGTACCTGCCGGCGGACGTGTACGTGCGGTACATGAGGATGCGGGGGGAGGATGTTGTCTTTGTTGGGGGGACCGACGAGCACGGCGTCCCGATCACGCTGACCGCCGAGCGCGAGGGGAAGGAGCCCCAGGAGGTCGTCGACTACTGGTACGCGCACATGAAGGAGACCTTCTCGCGTTTCGGCATAAGCTTCGACAACTTCTCGCGCACCTCGACCCCGCTGCACGCGAGGAACACCCAGCTCTTCTATCAGAAGCTCAAAGAGGGCGGCTACATCTCCAAGGCCGAGAGCAAGCAGATGTACAGCCCGACCGAGGGCCGCTTCCTGCCGGACCGCTACGTCGAGGGTACGTGTCCCGTGTGCGGCTACAAGGAAGCCCGGGGAGACCAGTGCGACAACTGCGGGTCCTGGTACGAGGCGTACGAGCTCATAGACCCGCACTCCAAGATCACCGGCGGACCCGTCGAGGTACGCGAGACGACGCACCTGTACCTCGACCTGCCGAAGTTCTCCGACCGCCTTACGGAGTGGGTCGGCAGGCAGGACCACTGGCGCGACTCGGTCAGAAACTTCGTCCTCGGCATGATCGGGGCAGGTCTGGAGAAGAGGCCCATCACCCGCGACATACTGTGGGGCGTTCCGGTTCCGGAGCCGGGCTTCGATGACAAGCGCTTCTACGTGTGGTTCGACGCGCCCATAGGCTACGTCTCCTCCACGATGGAGTGGGCCGAGTTCGCCGGCGACCCGGACCGCTGGCGTGCGTACTGGCAGGAGCCGGAGACGAAACTCATCCACTTCATCGGCAAGGACAACACCGTCTTCCACGCCGTGGTGTGGCCCGCTATGCTCATGGGCGTGGGCGAGGACAGCGAGGAGCCCTACATCCTGCCCTACGACGTGCTCGCAAACGAGTTCGTGAACCTCGAGGTGGTCGTGAACGGCGAGCGGCTCCCGATGCAGATGTCCACGAGCCGCGACCTGGCTGTGTGGGTACACGAGACGCTCGACGACTTCCCGGCGGACCTGCTGCGGTTCTACCTCGCCTCCATCCTGCCGGAGACGGCAGACGTAAACTTCTCCTGGCGCGAGTTCGCCGAAAGAGTGAACTCCGACCTTATAGGGAACCTCGGCAACTACATAAACCGGACCCTCTCCTTTATGGAGCGGTACTTCGACGGCGAGGCCACGCGTCCCAAGGAACTGTCCGAGAACGCTCGTGAGGCCCTGGGCGATTTCAGAGAGTTGGAGCAACGGTACGAGGCGCGCATGCGCGCCGGACGGCCCAGAGAAGCCCTGGGAGAACTCCTCGCTATGGGCCGGCGGTCGAACCGCTTCTTCGACGCCGAGGCGCCGTGGCAGAGCCGCAAGGAAGACCCGGAGCAGGCCCGGGCCACGCTCTACGCCTGCTCGGTCCTGCTCGGCTCCATCGCTTACCACGCCGCCCCCTTCGTCCCGGAAGCCGTCGAGCGGCTCGCGGAGTTCTTCGACGGGCCGATCTCACGAATCTCCGACCTCGAAGCTCTCCCCGACTCCTACCACGCGCGCAACGCCAAACCCCTCTTCAGGCGGGTCGAGTACGCCGAAGTCGAGGCAGCCGAAAAGAAGCTCTCGGACGCGGCGGAGGGTTAAAGGACTTTCGACCCGCGGCTAGCTTTCGGCTTCATCTTTGCCGATAGCTGAGGATCGGTCGCTGGCGGCCAGGCGGAGCGAGAGGGTGAAGATCAGGGCCCCCGCCGCCGCTATGGTCCCGAGGGCCGCTCGCAGGCCGAGGATCTCCGCGAGCCCGCCGACGAGCACCGGCCCCAGCAAGAACCCGCCGTAGCCGAGGGTGGTGACGACCGAGATCGCCGCTCCCGCCCGTCCGGGCGCGAGGTCTCCCGCCACCGAGAATGCCACGGGAACCACCGCCGAAAGCGCGAGACCCACCACGAGGAACCCGGCGACGACGAGGATCGGCTGCAGGGTCGCGAGCGCGAGCGCCATCCCGACCGCCGCGAGTAGCCCCGCGCCCAGAAGGGTCCGGCGGTTGCCAAAGAGAGCCACGGTCCAGGCGGTCCCCAAGCGTCCGGCGGCCATCGCGGCGTGGAAGACCGCGACCCCCGAGGCGCCGAGGAGCGCGGGGAGTTCCAGGTTCTGCCGCAGGTATATGCCGGACCAGTGCTCCATCTCCCCCTCCGAGAGAAGCCCGAGGGTAGCGATGAAAGCGACGAGCAGGAGAGGTGAGCTCCGGTAGAGCCCGAAGCGGCCGGTCTTTTCGCCGTCTCCCGAGGGCTCTGTGGAGGTAGGGAACCGGGTTATCGCCACGGCGAGGAGCACCACAGCGAGCGGCGCCAGGACGGCGAGGTAGACGTACCGGAAGCCCATCTCAGCCGAAAGGAAGGCGCCCGCCGAGAGTGCCCCTGCCACCCCGCCGGCGCTGAACGTCGCGTGCAGGACGGCCATTATGCGGCGGCCGGCTGCCCTCTCCAGGTCGACCGCGGCGGCGTTTATACCGACGTCGTAGAGCCCGGAGGCAGCGTACAGTATCGCCAGGGCCGCGAGCAGAGACGCGTAGTTGCCGGCGGCGGCCAGGGCAGCGATTCCCGCCCCAAAGGCCACACCCGAGAGGACCAGGAACGGGCGCCGTCCCAGGCGGTCCGTCGTCCACCCGAGGAGAGCCATCGCGAGGATGGAAGCCGCGGCCCCCACGAGGAGGGCGAGCCCCAGAGGGCCGGGAGAAAGGACGAGCGCATCGCTCAGGTCCGCCAGCAGGACCGCGAAGGAGCCCCAGAAGAGGCCAAAGAAGCCGAAAGCCCCAAGCAGCACCGGCAGGGCGCGCGTTCCCGCGCGCAAGCTCCCATCGCTCGGTCCAGCTCCGCGCACGCGGCCCCCTATCGTCGGCCAGCGGCCCTGAGGGTATAGTCGGGAAGAACTTTTTACAAGAAGCAGGCTACGGATTCTGCTACCGGATGTTGGCGCAACGAGGATAGCAACATTAGCTTCCTTAACTTACTGTCACGTATGCAGCGAATCTTGCGTAGGTCCTCTGATAGCTTAGGAAATGCCAAATGGTGGAACCAGGTCGGAAGAATCGCCTGCGGGATCGACCGGCCAGTCCAGAACAGCAGCCCCTTACGGCTAGAGGCAGGAATCGACAGGTGTAAGGGTTTCGTAAGAAAAACGCAAGAGCTGCGTAAGGCCGGTCAGGTAGTATTCACGGTGCAATATCTCGGAAGGTTGAAGGGAAACTAAGGCGATCAGAGCTACGACCCGTCGGCCGGCTTCGATCCGGAGGTACACCGGGCGGTCTCGGCGTGGTGCAAGCGCTTTACTGCCGACTTCGCGGCCGCGCCTTTGCGGTAACGATTGTCTCGTACAATACGATCGGGTAACCGTTCGGGAGAGGAGAGCCGTGCCTTATCGACCGATAGAGAATTATGGGATCATCGGGGACATGCATAGCGTGGCCCTGGTGGGCATGGACGGGTCGATAGACTGGCTCTGTTTTCCGCATTTCGACTCTCCAAGCGTCTTCGCGGCCATCCTCGACGACGAGAAGGGCGGGTGGTTCAGGGTCTCCCCCGCCTCTGGAGATTACACGTGCAAACAGCTCTACTGGCCGGATACCAACGTCCTGATCACGCGGTTCTTCTCTCCGGACGGGGTCGGGGAGGTCACGGACTACATGCCGGTGGGCGCCCCCGAAAACGGTCACGGGCACCATCAGCTAATACGCCGTGTCAAGGTAGTCCGCGGCGAGATGACCTTCCGGATGGTGTGCTTCCCGGCCTTCGACTACGCCCGGGAGGAGCACGAGACCGAGATCTCCGACGAAGGCGCGTGCTTCCGCTCGCCACAACTTAGCCTGGGCCTGACGGCGAGCGTTCCCCTGGACCAACAGGACAGCGGGGTCGCTACCGAGATTACGCTTCAGGAGGAGCAGACAGCGATGTTCGTGCTCCGGGAGATCGAGGCAGGAGCCGGGTGCGGAATCTCTCTCTCCGAACCAGAGGCCGAGGAACTTCTGAGGCAAACGGTGGAGTACTGGCGCCGCTGGCTCTCGCAATGCACCTACACCGGGCGCTGGCGCGAGAGGGTCTACCGCTCGGCGCTGGCCTTGAAGCTCCTGACTTTCGAGCCGACGGGGGCGATCGTGGCGGCGCCGACGTGTAGCCTGCCGGAGTCTTTGGGCGGCGAGCGAAACTGGGACTACCGGTACACCTGGATCCGGGACGCCGCCTTCACCCTCTACGGCCTCTTGCGCATCGGGTTCACGGACGAAGCCGCCCAGTTCATGGGCTGGCTGGAGTCCCGCTGCCAGCATTCCAATCCCGACGGCTCCCTGCAGCTGATGTACGGGATAGACGGGAGAAGCGACCTGACCGAGGAGACCCTGGACCATCTGGACGGCTATCGCGGCTCGCGCCCAGTCCGGATCGGTAACGGCGCCTACGACCAGCTCCAGCTCGACATCTACGGCGAGCTGATGGACGCCGTCTACCTCTACAACAAGCACGGAGACCCCATCTCGTACGACCTGTGGACCCGTCTGCGCGTGCTCATCAACTGGGTCTGCGACAACTGGCAACAAAAAGACGAGGGGATCTGGGAGATCCGCGGCGGGCAGCGGCACTTCGTGTACTCGAAGCTCATGTGTTGGGTCGCCATAGACCGTGGCCTCAGACTGGCATCCAAGCGTTCGTTCCCTGCGGACCGCGATCGGTGGCTAAAGGTGCGCGACCAGATCTACGAGGAGATCATGGACAAGGGGTGGAGCGCCGAGCGCAAGGCGTTCGTGCAATCCTACGACGATGACACCCTGGACGCTTCTAACCTGATCATGCCGCTCGTGTTCTTCCTCTCCGCCAACGATCCCAGGATGCTCGGCACGCTGGACGCCACCAACCGTTCTCCGAAAGACGGCGGCCTGGTCTCCAACAGCCTCGTGTACCGATACGACGTCGAGAAGTCGCCGGACGGTCTCAAGGGAGAAGAAGGGACGTTCAACCTCTGCTCGTTCTGGCTCGTCGAGGCGCTTACCCGCGCCGGAAGGGTCGACGAAGCCCAGCTCATCTTCGAACAGATGCTGGGCTACTCCAACCACCTGGGGCTCTACGCAGAGGAGATCGGCCCGGGCGGCGAGGCCCTGGGCAACTTCCCGCAGGCCTTTACGCACCTTACCCTGATCAGCGCCGCCTTCAGCCTCAACCGGGTGCTCGGAGCCGGGAGCCCGGGATAACAGCGACCCGTAGGACGATCCAACCAGAAAAACGAGAAACGAGAGGAGCTACATGACTGAAGCAAAGAACGAGTTCGGAGTGGTCGGGCTGGGCCGGATGGGCGGCGACCTCGTCCTTCAGGCACTGGAGAAAGGCATGCGGGTAGTTGGTTCCACGCGCAAGGGCGCCCCGGACGACATGCTCGAGGCTGGTCTCGTCGAGGTCGGCTCCCTGGAGGAGTTCAAGGCGCAGCTCGCTTCCCCGAGGGTAGTATTTCTCTACATCCCAGCGGGACCGCCCGTAGATCAGGTCCTCGACGACCTAGCAGAACAGCTCGACGAGGGCGACATCCTCGTAGACGGCGGGAACTCTTACTGGGGTGACTCGATCCGTCGCCACCGCCGTCTCAAGGAACAGGGCATCCACTTCGTGGACCTCGGGACCAGCGGCGGCATCGAGGGCGCGCGCAACGGGGCCTGCTTTATGGCCGGTGGCGAGGAAGAGGCTATCGTCGAGGTCGAGCCGATCCTGCGCGAGCTCGCGGTCGAGGGCGGCTACGTCCACGCAGGTCCCCCGGGAGCCGGGCACTTCACCAAGCTGGTTCACAACGGGATCGAGTTCGGAATGCTGCAAGCTATCGCGGAGGGCGTGGACCTGTTGGAGCATTACCGCGACAAGCTGGAGATCGCCGAGGTTTTGCGCTGCTGGCGCCACGGGTCGGTGATACGGTCCTGGTTGATCGACCTGATGGAGGAGGCCTACCGCTCCGATGGCAGGTCGAACAGCATCCCCGCCTACGTCGAGGATACGGGCGAGGTGAACTGGCTCGTCGACGACGCCCTCCATATGGAGGTGCCGGTCCCGATCATCTCGCAGTCCGTGATGCAGCTGTTCGCCTCGCGCGACGACGAGAAGAACTGGGCCCGCTTTATCGCCATGATGCGCCACGGGTTCGGCGGACACGCCTACGGAGCCGACGAAGGGGCAGCCCGCGAACGCCGGGAGGGACGTATCGGAGGTTTCCCGAGTGAGTAGGGCCACCTCAAGCGTGTCAGCCAAATTAACGGGGAGGCAGTGCTCGTGGGAGGAAGCGAGGAAGGCGCCCGCGCAGCCGAGGGTCGCACACCACCCAAAAAACCTTCTCGTTGCGCTCCCATTACGCTGGATCTCTACCGTGGGGGACGTAGTCGAGAAAGGAAAGAAGAGTCAACGTGCTGCTCGCCGGTGACATAGGTGGCACCAAGACCGCCCTGGCAATCTTCTCCCCCGATGATGGGCCGCACGCACCGGTGGTGGAGGAGACCTTCCCGAGCGCCAGCTACCCGAGCCTGGAAGCGCTCGCGAGCGAGTTTCTGGAGGAAGCCGGCCTGCCGGTGGACCGCGCGAGCTTCGGCGTCTCCGGCCCGGTGACCGGTGGCGAAGCCACGGTTACGAACCTGCCCTGGAAGATGGACGAGGCACGTCTGGGGGAAGCCCTGGGCTTACGATCGGTTCGCTTGCTCAACGACCTGGAGGCGATCGCGGGCGCAGCGCCGTTCTTGGGGTCCGAAGACCTCCACACCCTGAACGAGGGGGAGCCGGATGCCGAGGGCGCTCTGGCGGTGATCGCACCGGGCACCGGACTCGGGGAGGCTTTTCTGACCCGGGAGGGATCTGGTTACCGGGCCCATCCCTCCGAGGGCGGTCACGCCGACTTCGCGCCCACCGACGAGCTGGAGCTGGGACTGCTGCGGCACCTCCTGGACCGCTTCGGGCACACCAGCTACGAGAGGGTTTGCTCCGGCCGGGGCCTCCCCAACGTCTACGGCTACCTGAAGGAGATCGGGCACGCCGAGGAGCCGTCCTGGCTCGCCGAGAAGCTCGCCGCCGCCGAGGACCCCACACCGGTCATCGTGGAGGCGGCCTCGGACCCCGAGGCCCCATGCGAGCTCTGCGTCGCCACCCTGGACGTCTTCGTCTCCGTCCTGGGCGCTCAGGCCGGGAACCTGGCCCTCACGGTGGTGGCGACCGGCGGCGTCTTCCTCGGCGGCGGGATACCGCCGCGTATCCTGCCCTTCCTCGAGCGCGGCTGTTTCATGGAAGCGTTCGGGCGCAAGGGCCGCTTCTCCGAATTGCTAGACCGCGTGCCCGTGTACGTGATCCTGAACCCGAAGGTCGCGCTCGTCGGCGCGGCCCGCCGCGGGCTCGAAACATACAGGGACGAGACCGGCGACCAGCCAACGAAAGAAGGGTGAAAAGTCGTGAAAACCGATAACGCGGTGCTCGACCGAGATTGTGTAAATGCCGTGCGCTTCCTGGCCGTGGACGCGGTCGAGAAGGCCGGCTCCGGCCACCCCGGAACACCGATGGGCGCGGCGACGATGGCGTACGTGCTGTGGGACCGGTTTCTTAAGCACAACCCGGCCAACCCCGCGTGGCCCGACCGGGATCGCTTCGTTCTGTCGCCCGGCCATGCCTCGGCGATGCTCTACGCGTTGCTCCACCTGACCGGCTACGACCTGCCGCTGGAGGAGCTGAAGAACTTACGCCGTTGGGGTTCGAGGACACCCGGCCATCCCGAGCGCGGGCACACGCCCGGCGTGGAGATGACCACCGGGCCTCTGGGACAGGGCCTCGCCCACGGGGTGGGGATGGCGGTCGCCGAGCGCTTCCTCGCCGAGCATTACAACCGTCCCGGACACGAGATCGTCGACCATTACACCTACGCCATCGTCTCCGATGGGGACCTGCAGGAGGGCGTGACCGCCGAGGCCGCGAGCCTCGCCGGCACCCTCAAGCTCGGCAAGCTCATCTACCTCTACGACGACAACGACGTCCAGCTCGCGAGCGCGACCGAGCCGGGCTTCAGCGAGAAGGCCGCCCGCCTCTTCGTGGACTACGGCTGGCAGGTCATCGGGCCCGTGGACGGCTTCGACGTGGAGGCCGTGGACGCGGCCATCCGCGAGGCGCGGGCCGACACCGGGCGTCCGTCCTTGATCGTCTGCAAGACGATAATAGGCTACGGCAGCCCGCAGCAGGCGACCTCCAAGGCACACGGCGAACCCTTGAGCGAAGAGGGCGCGCATGCCGCCAAGATAGCCCTGGGCTGGCCCGAAGACCCCGCCTTCTACCTCCCCGACGAGGTGCTCTCCCACACGCGCCGGGCACTCGAGCGCGGCCGCGAGTACGAGGCCGGCTGGGAGGAGCGACTGAGCGCCTACGAGGAGGCGCACCCGGAAGAAGCCGCGCGCTTTCAGGCGGAGACGAGCGGAGAGCTCCTCGCCGGGTGGGACGCGGGGCTCGATGGGCTGTTCTCCAGGAACGGCGAAGACGTGGCCACCCGCAACGCTTCGGGGGAGGCGCTAAACGCTTTGGTCGGGCGCCTGCACGGGCTGACCGGGGGATCGGCGGACCTGGATCCCAGCACCAAGACGACGATCACCGGCTACGGCGACTTTGGTTGGGGCGAGTACTGCGGGCACAACCTGCACTTCGGCGTGCGCGAGCACGCGATGGGCGCGATCGCTGGTGGCATGGCGCTGCACGGCGGCTTGATCCCCTACACCGCCACCTTCCTCACCTTCGCCGATTACATGCGCCCGCCTATGCGCCTGGCCGCGCTGATGGGCCTCCGCGTGATCTACATCTTCACCCACGACAGCATCGGCCTCGGCGAGGACGGCCCCACACACCAGCCCATCGAGCACCTGATGAACCTGCGCGCCGTGCCCAACCTCACCGTCATCCGCCCCGCCGACGCGACCGAAGCCGCCGAGTCCTGGCGCGCCGCCCTCCTGAACACCACCGGCCCCACG
>Ga0136616_10002151_pt1 | contig 10435 bp, 10 predicted proteins | sample AntDrymUQ2992106_2_FD_106648 | JGI IMG/M metagenome (GOLD analysis project Ga0136616, IMG submission 106648) | Polar desert sand microbial communities from Dry Valleys, Antarctica - metaG UQ299 (21.06) | ecosystem: Environmental > Terrestrial > Soil > Desert | place: Antarctica: Dry Valley... | reverse complement strand
GACGACGCGGGCGATGCCGGCCTTGATCAGCGCTAGGCGGCAGGGCGGGGTGCGGCCATAGTGGTTGCAGGGCTCGAGCGTGACGACGGCCGTGGCGCCTCGCGCGTGCTCGCCGGCGGCTCGCAGAGCGTTGACCTCGGCGTGTGGGTCACCGGGCCGCTCGTGCCATCCCTCACCGACCGTCTGCTCGTCGCGATCGAGCACGACGCAGCCGACGACCGGATTTGGGCTTGCGGTGCCAAGCCCGCGGCGGGCCAGCTCGATCGCCCGGCGCATCGCCTCGATCTCGCGGTCGCTGGCCATCACCGATGAGCGGCCGATGCGGCTGCTGCGTAGGCGTCGCGAAATTCTCGACTGGCTGGGAGTGTCGCGTGATCGGCCAGCTGACGGTCCAGCGCGCCTAGCTCGAGCATGATCCGGGCCGAGTTCGTCGCCCGAGCGATCTGCAGGGCCGCGATCCCGTCGCAGGCGGCCCTATCAGGCTGCCTGTTCGCCGCGCGGGCGCGTGCGAGACGCGCGTGATGCAAGCCGGCGTCGCGATGCAGCGCGGCTGGCCAGGATGCAAGTGCTCGGCTCATCGTCGTGGCGGCCTTGTCGTCGCGACGAAGCCAGCTCCAGCATTGGGCCTCATGCACGATGACGTAGGCATGCGTGGCGTAGTGTGCTCCGAGCGCATCGAAGGGATCTGCAGCGATCTGCTCGCCGGCATCGTCGAGCAGGCGGTGCGCGGCGTAGAGCTTGCTCTGACAGCCGGCTGCGTTGCCGCCCAGCGCGTGCCCCTGCGCCTCGCGTATCGCGGCCAGTGCGTGCACCGCGGGGGTCAACGTCCTGGGACGCTGTGCCGCTCGGGCGAGCGCGACCGTTCGCTGCGCGTCGCCGCGCTCCGAGGCTCGCTGGCTTTGGCGCATCAGGATGTAGGACGTCATGAGGTGATCGCCGCTCTCCTGGCTGAGCGTCATCGCGCGATCGATCCAGTACTCGGCGGCTTGCGTGTCGCCGCCGTCATCGCTCAGCCAGCTGGCGAACTCGGCCCAGCGCGCCTCGACGCGAAGCAGGTCGATCCGCAGCCTGCCACGAGCGATCTGGCGCTCGCGGCTCGTCACGGCAAGCTCGCGTCTGACGGCCGCGGTCACGGCCCGCGGCCCGAAGACGTTGTCTTGGTCGACGAGCAAGCCGAACATCTCCAACGAGCGCTCAACACGCTCGGGATCGGCCCGCGGTGCGATGCCGCGAATCGTTGACGTTGGCGCTATGGCGAGCGTCAGCGCGGCTGCCTCGCTCAGAAATTCGCGGCGGTCGAGCGGTTCCACGGGCGTGCTGGGTTCCAGGGCAAGGAGTCCATCGAGAGGGCTCAAGCAGGCCCATAGGTGAGGGAGGCCCAGTACACGAGCGTAGTGGGTGAGATCACGCAGATCCCAGACGAGCTCCTTGCCGGACTCGATCCGGCTGAGCTTCTCCTGGCTGATGCTCAGCCAGCCCGCGACGAGCTCCTGCGACAGCCACGCTCGGCGCTGCGCAGGATGAGGTCGATCGCTCCAGTATGGATGCAGCCGGAACGCCCGAATGACCGCGCCGATCTTTCGCGACAGCAGCGCGACGACCATCTTCTCGTCACGCCAGAACTCCCGCGGCAGCTCGCCCGGCCCCTCCGCGGCGCACCGACATGCAGCACACAGCGCATCGCTGTTGTCGTGCGCCAACCACGCGCCGCAGCGCCGACATGCCCGTTGCTCGCGCCCCATGTGGTGCGTCGGAGTCTAGGCCCAAGCTCACTGCGATCGATCATCCAGGCGAGGAGTTATGCGATATCCGCATAACTATGCGGGCCGGGCTCGTTGCGCCGCACGCTCGTGCGCCGAAGACTTGCGCGATGCAGATCCGACCGCGCCCGACTCGCCGCAGACCGATCGAGGCGGGACACGGCGACGCCGTGCGTGTCGTCGAGCAGCGCCACGAATGGGGTCAGGCCTACCGCGACGGCTCGCTCGTGTGCGCACGTGTGCGTGTCACGTTCAGTCGCGACGATCGCCTCGGCCTGGCGCCCCGCGAACGCCGGACGGTGAACGCCCGCTTCGCGGATCGACTGGACCCCGCGCTGCTGGCCGAGCTGGCTGACCTCGCGCGCCGGCGTGGCGCGGCCGCGCTGCGTGCCGCCGACCGCATGGAGCCGATCGTGCTGATGGTCGGCGACCCACGCAACGGGCGCGAGCGGATCGTCGGCAGGATCGCGCCGCCGCAGACTCGCCGCGGTGACCTGCGCGACGTCGAGTTCGGACTGCGCGAGCTGGTGTCATGACCGACCAAGCGGAGCCCGACTACCCCCAGCTCAGCCGCGAGGAGCTGCTGGCCCTGAAGTTCGCCGTCCATCGCCAGCTGTCGCGGTGGTCCAGCAAGCCGCTCGTCGCGCGCAAGCAAGCTCAGCGCGACGCGCTGCTGGCCGCCGTGCGCAGCCTCGACGACGACAGGCTCGCCCGCGGCTGCCAACTACGACCCACGCTGGCCAGTGCCTGAGGGCTGGCTCAAGATCGACCGCGGGCTGTTCGAGTCCCCTGACGGTCGGTGGCGGATCACCAACCCCTGGAAGACCGAGCTGCGCCACCGCTGGCTCGTCGCCCAGCGACGCAGCGACGGTGCGGGATGGTGCATGCACGACGGCGACCACGCGACCCTGCACGACGCCCGCGCCTACGTCGAAGCCCTCGCTGACGTCACGCGCGCCGGCGACCGTCCCGCCCACAGTCACCGAGCGCTCTGAGGGGAGGCCACCATGGAGCACGGCGCTACAGCCGCAGCCTCCGTCCCAGCCTCGACCCCGGGTGCTCCGGCCTGGCCGCTCGGCTATCCGCAGGGGCTGCGTCGCGACCGCCTCAGCCATCATCGCGCTTATGCGGAGCGCTACTACGCGGCAAAGCTCGTGCCCGGCATCGGGCTGGAACGGGTGCTCGAGCTGCTCGTCGAGCACGGGGCCGGCGGCCTGCGTGAGGACGGAGGCGGGTTCGTCGACTGCAACACGCCACTTCGGTCGGTCGGCAAGGCGGCGATGCTCGTCGAGCGCGAGCGGACCGCGCCTGTGCTCACGGTCTCAGTCCCAAGACCGGGCGCCAACCATCTAGGTTCTGCGCGCACATGTCCGACCGGATTGAGCCGCTGCCGCGCAAGCGGGCGGCCGCGACGATGCTGTTCACCGATCCGGCGGGCTGCGTGCTCGTGGTGAAGCCGACCTACAAGCGGCGCTGGGAGCTGCCTGGCGGGGCCGTCGAGAACGGCGAGTCGCCCAGTGCGGCAGCGACGCGCGAGGTGGCCGAGGAGCTGGGCATCGACCGGGCGGCGGGCGCCCTGCTCGCGGTCGACTACGTATCCGCCGGCGGGGATCGAAGCGAGGGCCTGATCGTGGTGTTCGACGGCGGCGCGATCGACGACCCGGCGTGCCTGCGCCTGCCCGCCGACGAGCTCAGCGACTGGGCCTTCGTCGCGCCCGCCCGTCTGGCGGACTACCTGCCGCCGCGCAAGGCGCGGCGCGCCCGCGCCGGGCTGCGCGCACGGGCCGATCGTCGCGCGATCTACCTCGAGGATGGGCATCCGCGTTAGGCCCGCCGCCGGGCAGCCGGCCGTCGATCTATCGCGTCGTGTGATGGCTGGCCCCAGGGACCGATCTTCGACTTCTTCATGGCGACCTGAGAGGCTTTGCGCATGGAGCTTCGACATCTACGCACGGTCGTCGCGATCGCCCGCCACGGCTCGTTCACGAAGGCCGGCGCGGAGCTTCATCTGGCGCAGTCGGCAGTGTCGCAGCAGCTCAGCCGGCTCGAGGCCGAGCTGGGCATCACGCTCTTCACGCGCTCGAGCCGCAGCGTCGACCTGACCGCGGAGGGAGCCCTCGTCCTAGACTACGCCCACCGCGTGCTGTCGGAGGTCGACGGGCTGCGCGACGAGCTCGACGAGATCGCCGGCCTGCAGCGCGGCTACGTGCGCCTGGGCGGGATGTGGCCGACCGGCCTGTACGACCTCTATGCCGTGATCGCCGACTTCCATGCGCAGCACCCCGGCGTCGCGATCCACTTCGTCGAAGGCACGCAGGAGGACCTGCTCGCGCAGATCCGCGCCGACGAGCTCGACGCGATCTTCACCGCCGTCGACCCGGACGCCCTCGGCGACGAGTTCGCGGCGACGCTGCTCAGCGAGGAGGAGTTCGTCTGCACGCTGCCGGTCGGTCACCCGCTCGCGCGCGAGGACCACGTCACGTTCAAGCAGCTCGCGGGCCTCGACCTCGTGACCTACCGCGAGAACTCCGCGCTGCGCCGCCGCTTCGAGCAGACGCTCGACGAGCACGGCCTGACGCCGCGCAACGCGTTCATCTGCACGGAGATGGGCGCCGTCCGCGCGCTCGTGTCCAAGGGGATGGGCGTCGCCGTGATCCCGCGCTCGGCCGCGGAGGAGCCCGGCCCGCCGATCGAGCTGCGCCCGATCGGACCCGAACCGTTTACGTGGCCGGTCGCGCTCGTCTGGCGCGCGACCCGCCGCCAGCCGCCCGCCGCCAAGGCGTTTCTCGCGCTCGCGATCGCCCGCGCCGAGGCCACGCCGAGCGTGCGGCTCGTGGCCTGAGGGATAGTTCGGATAACCCCGGTCAAGCGTTGCCCGGACCAGCGGTTTTTTGTATCGTGGCGCGGTAAGCGAGCGATGGTTTGCTCGCCATCCGCCCGTTCGGCGCAGGTCGCGCGGGTCGGACAGTTCAGAGGGTCCGCCACCCAGGGAGAGGGCGGGTTCGAAGATACCTATCAATGCGGATCATCCGCTTCCACGACGGAGGGGTTTCCAAGGTGCTGGCACAGGTTTTCGGAGGTGACGTCAAGCTCTACTTCGCGCCCGACGAGCGGGTTCCGCCGCCAGGCGCCCCGACGGGCGGGTACGCGTCGCTCGGCGCGAACGCGCCGATCGCATGGCCGTCGGGTTCCGCCAAGGTGCCGGTGACGGGGCAGCTGTCGCCGCACGCCCTTGCCGCGCTCGAGCGCATGGGCATCACGAAGGGCAAGTAGTCCTAGAGCAGTAGCCAGTCGAGGTTTCGGGGCCGGAGCGCAAGCTCCGGCCTCGTTGTCGTTTCAGGGGGCGTCGACGCGAGCCAGCGCGGCCACCCGCGCGTCGTCGGAGACCGCCGCGACCTCGCCCGGCACGTCGGCGAGCCGCACCTGGCGGACGAAGCTCAGGCGCCGGCCGAGCGGCGCGAAGAAGTCGTCGTAGTGCGTCGGAACGACGACGCGCGGATCCAGCCGCGGCAGGATCCGCTCCCAGTAGCGCGGCGTGAAGCTGCGTCCCGCGACCCCGGCGAGGAAGACGTCGACCGGCGCGTCGCGCAGCTCGTCGTCGTCGAGATCGGCCGAGCCCTGGTGGTAGAGGCTCACGCCCGCGACGTCGATCCGGATGCCCCAGACCTGCCCGCAGCGGTAGGCGCGCGGCGACAGGCCGTGCAGGTGGTCGCAGGTCAGCTCGCCGTCCATCGGGATCTTGCGTCCGAACAGCAGCTTGGAGTGGCGGCTGGGCACGAAGCGCACGACGAACGGCCCGAGCTCGTAGGGCTTGTGCGGGACGACCTCCCTGGCGAGCTCGCCCAGGCCGTGCAGGCGCATGAGCTGGGCGAGCGAGGAAGAGCCGTAGGCCTTCGTCGCGAAGCGCCGCGCGATCGCGGGCGCGTCGATCGCGTGGTCGAAGTGGGTGTGGCCGACCAGCACGCCCGCGACCGGCCCCGGCGCGGAGATGTAGCGGTCGATCAGCGCGGTGTCCGGCGTCGCGAGGCGGCCGAGCAGGAGCGCGCGCAGCGGCACGCGCGAGACGTAGGGGTCGACGAACAGCGAAACGCCCTCGTAGGTCAGCCGGTAGCCGGACACGCCGAGCCACTCGAGCTCGAGTCCCGCCGGCAGCCCGATCGGCACGGCCTCGAGCTCGCGCAGCGCGCTGACGTCGTCGGTGGCCTGAGCCATGCCCAGAGGCTCGCAGACGCGCCCGCCGGCCGGGCCGGCACGATCCCCCCGGGCGGGGGGTAGTCGTTGGGTCGGGGTCCCGCGGATGACACGCTGCACTCGTGTCTGATCACGGCCACGGGGAGCGGCTGTCAGCGATCGACGCTTCGTTTCTGCAGCTCGAATCCGCCAGCGCTCACATGCACGTCGCGTGGAGCGCGATGCTCGCTCCGTCCGACGAAGTGGCAGGACCATCCCTCCAAGCGCTGCGCGAGCGCATCAGCGCGCGCCTGGGATGGGTGCCGCGCTGCCGCCAGCGCCTGCTGCCGTCGCCGCTCGGGCTCGGCGAGCCGCGCTGGGTCGACGACGTGCACTTCGACATCGCCCACCACGTCGTGCAGCTCGGCGACGCGCACGAACCGATTTCCTCCGCGAGCTTCGCGGCGATCCGCGACACGCTGCTGTCCACGCCGCTTGACCGCACGCGCCCGCTCTGGCAGATCGCGCTGATCCCGCGCCTGAGCGACGGCCGCGCCGCGGTCATCGGTCGGGTCCATCACGCGATGGCCGACGGCGCCGCGGCGTTCCAGGTCGCGATGCTCATGCTCGACGTCGACGATACGCCGGAGACGGCGCCCGCACCATGGCAGGCGGCGCCGCCGCCGAGTTCGCTGCAACGAGCGCTTGATCCGTTCGTGCATGGCGCCGAGGTCACATCCCGCGCGGCACGCGACGTCGCGCGGGCCTGCGAGCATCCACGGACGGCGGCGCGCGACGCGCTGCGCGAGCTCGGCCACATGGCGCAGGCACTCACCGAGGACCTGCTGCCGAGCGCTCCGCAGTCACCGCTGAACGGGCCGCTCGGGCCGCGGCGCACGCTCGTGCAGCACCGCGTGTCGCTCAAGAAGCTCGGCGCGATCACGCGCGGCACGTCGTCCACGCGCAACGACGCGGGTCTGGCCGCGGTCGCCGGGGCCCTGCGCACGCTCGCGCTCGAACAGGGCCTGCCGGCTGAGCCGCTCAAGGTGCTCGTGCCCGTCAACGTGCGCCGTGCGCACGAGTACGGCGCGCTCGGCAACCGCGTGTCGATGACGTCGGTCTGGCTGCCGCTGCAGGTCACCACGCCCGGCGCGCGCCTGGAGCACGTCCACGCGCAGACCGCGCGCTTCAAGCGCAGCGCACGCTCGGAGGGCACGCAGGCCGTCATGTCGGGCCTCTCGCTGCTGCCCAGCCCCCTGCGCGCGCCGGTCCTGCGCGCCGTCGCACCCGGCCGCTTCAACCTGACGATCTCCAGCGTGCCCGGGCCGCGCACCGCGCTGTTCATCCAGGGCTCGCAGCTGGAGGAGATCTACCCGGTCATCCCGATGGCCGAGGAGCAGACGCTCTCGATCGGGATGCTCGCCTACAACGACCATCTGCACTTCGGCCTGTACTCGGACCCGGACGCGCTGCCGCAGGCGACGCGACTGGCCGAGCTGATCGACGACGAGCTGCGCGCGCTGCTGCGCGCGCGCCGGCCGCGCCCGCCGCTGCCCGTCGTCGCACCCGCAACCGCCGGTCCCGTCGGGACCTACGCGAACCGATCGGCTGTGCTGACCGCGGCCGGACGAGGAGGACACCCATGACATCCGCGACTTCGACACGGCGGCTGTCGCCGCTGGACGGCTCGTTTCTGCGCCTGGACACCCAGCAGTCCCCGATGCACGTCGGGTGGAGCGCGGTCTTCGGCGCGCCCGGCGACCGCCCGCGGCCGACCGCCGAGGCGATGCGCGAGCTCGCCGCCGGACGGCTGCACGAGGTCCCGTGGTGTCGCTGGCGGCTCGCCGGTGCCCCGTTCGGCCTGTCCGAGCCGCGCTGGATCGACGACGCGGACTTCGACCTGTCGGCGCACATCGTGCAGCTGACCTCGCCCACCGATCGCGTCAGCGACGAGACGTTCGAGGTCCTGCGCTCGACCGTGCTGTCGACGCCGCTGGACCGGACGCGCCCGCTGTGGCAGGTCTTCCTCGTCCCGCGTCTGCACGACGGCCGCGTCGGCATGATCGGCAAGATCCACCACGCGCTCGTCGACGGTATGGCGGCGCTGCAGATCGTCAAGCTGTTCGTCGACTCCGAGCCCGACGCCCAGCCACGCTCACCGGTGCGCTGGCGTCCGGCCGGCCGGGGTGGCGCGGCCGGCTGGGCGATGGACGCCGCGCGCTACGCCGTCAGCGACGGCATCGGTGCGCTGCGCGCCGGCTCGGAGGCCGTCACGCACCCGCGCAGCAGCCTCGCAGCGGCCACGCGCGCAGCGAAGCTGATCGTCGCGGCGGTCGCCGACGACGTGCTGCCCCCGGCGCCCACCTCCCAGCTCAACGCGCGGATCGGCACCCGCCGCACGCTGATCGGCTACCACGCGCCACGCTCGTTGCTGCGTGCGGCCCGCGGCCGCGGCGGCACGCTCAACGACGTCGGTCTGACCGCGGTCGCCGGCGCGCTGCGCACGCTCGAGCTGCGGCGTACCGAGCCGCCCACCGAAGCGCTGAAGGCGATGGTTCCCGTGAGCATGCGCCGCATCGGCGAGGAGGACGCCGGCAACCAGATCGCGATGGTCTACATGCCGCTGCCGATCCACCTGGCGACGAGCGGCGAGCGGCTGGAGTACGTCCGCGAGCAGACCGCGCTGCTGAAGCACACCGAACGTCCGGAGGCCACGCAGGCGTTCGTGCAGGCCGCGGGCCTCGTCCCGCCGCCGCTGCGCACGCCCGTCGTGCGAGCGCTCGCGACCCCGCGCCAGTTCAACCTCACCGTGTCGCAGTCGCCGGCCCCGCGCGGTTCGCTGTACCTGCTCGGCTGCGAGCTCGAGGAGGTCTACTCCGTCGTGCCGATCGCCCAGGGCCACGCCCTCGCGATCGGCATGGTGCGCTATCGCAACGAGCTGTTCTTCGGCTGCTACGCCGACCCGCTGGCGCTGCCGGAGGTGCACGACCTGCCGGGGCTGCTGGAGGCCGAGCTCGAAGAGCTCGCGGCCGCCGCGGCGGCACAGCGTGGCGGGCGTGCGGCGCATGCGACCGCCGTCCCCGCGCCGCCGGTGGCGCCCGCGACGGCGACCGCGTCGTCGAGCACTGCCCGTTCGCGCGCGAACGGGCACGCGCTGACGCCCGCCGGCTGAGCGGCACAGCGCGAGCAGCGGGCCCGCGCAGCTCGCGCGCGGGCCTTTGAGCCGGACTAGAGTTCGGCCGGATGCGGCAGCTCACGATCTCCAATGTGCCCGGCCCGCGGTTTGCGCTGTACTGCGCGGGCGCGAAGCTCGTCGCGAACTACCCCGTCTCGGTGATCACGCATGGGGTCGAGCCGTGATGGGCAACGACGTCTTCGGCGTCGAGCCCTGGTCGATCCCCGAGCGCCGGCTCGACCTGGACATCCTGCCCCAGACGGAGTCGATCTTCGCGCTGTCCAACGGGCACATCGGCCTGCGCGGCAACCTCGACGAAGGTGAGCCGTCCGGTCGCACGGGCACGTTCCTCAACGGGTTCTACGAGTCGCGCCCGCTGCCCCACGCCGAGGCTGGCTACGGCTACCCGGAGTCCGGCGAGACGATGATCAACGTCACCAACGGCAAGGTCCTGCGGCTGCTCGTCGACGACGAGCCGTTTGACCTGCGCTACGGCACGCTCGAGCACCACGAGCGCCTGCTCGACCTGCGCGACGGCGTGCTGCGCCGCGACGTGCGCTGGCTCTCCCCCGCGGGGCAGGGAGTGATCCTGCGCACGACGCGCCTCGTGTCCTTCGTGCAGCGCGCCGTCGCGGCGATCCTCTACGAGGTCGAGCCCTACGGCGCGCCCGCGCGGATCGTCGTGCAGTCCGAGCTCGTCGCCAACGAGCCCGTCGAGGAGGTCACCCGCGATCCGCGCGCCGCGGCCGCCCTGCGCAAGCCGCTGCGCGGCGAGGCGCACGGGCACAACGGCCTGCGCGCCGGCCTCGTGCACCTCACGCGGGCCTCGCGGTTGCGCGTCGCCGCGGGGATGGACCACGTCGTCGAGGGTCCCAGCGACATCGTCACCGGCGCCGAGAGCGAGCGCGACCTCGCGCGCGTGACGGTGACCACGCAGCTCGAGCCCGGGCAGCGGCTGCGGATCGTGAAGTTCATGGCGTACGGCTGGTCGAGCCGGCGCTCGCTGCCCGCCTTGCGCGACCAGGTCGACGCCGCGCTCGCTGCCGTCATGCACACCGGCTGGGAGGGCCTGCTGAGATCCCAGCGCGCGTACCTCGACGACTTCTGGGCGCGCGCCGACATCGAGCTCGACGGCGACGCGGCGCTGCAGCAGGCCACGCGCTTTGCGCTGTTTCACGTGCTGCAGTCAGCGGCGCGCGCCGAGGGACGCGCGATCCCCGCGAAGGGCCTGACCGGCCGCGGCTACGACGGCCACTCCTTCTGGGACATGGAGACCTACACGCTGCCGGTGCTGACGTACGTCGCTCCCGCGACGGTGCGCGACGCGCTG
>Ga0136616_10002149_pt1 | contig 10441 bp, 8 predicted proteins | sample AntDrymUQ2992106_2_FD_106648 | JGI IMG/M metagenome (GOLD analysis project Ga0136616, IMG submission 106648) | Polar desert sand microbial communities from Dry Valleys, Antarctica - metaG UQ299 (21.06) | ecosystem: Environmental > Terrestrial > Soil > Desert | place: Antarctica: Dry Valley... | reverse complement strand
TCGAACCGCGGACCCCTTCATTACGAGGGAAGGACGAGTGAGGGACGCGCGTCCACTCGCGGGCACGCGCGGGCTCGTTTTCCCTGGAAACTGAGCGGTTCTTTAGCTCACGCAGTGGACGCGCGTGCCCGCGCGTGCCCGATCTGATGTACCCGTTTTGTACCCGCCGGAGGTTGCCGTCGATCCGGTTCGAGCTGATCACGACCGCCCCGCGGTTCTCGAAGAACTGCACGTCGCCCTTGATGGTGTTCCGGTCGACCGTGGCCTGGCGGCCCTGGACGACCTGGATGCTGCCGCCGACGTTCGACGCCTTCAGGTTCACCCGAGCGGCCCCTCCTGCCTGAACGTTGCCGATCACCCGGATGCCGGTCGCGTGGAGCGTGGCTGCTCGCTCGACCTTCACCGTTCCCTTGACCCTCGTTCCGTTGAGCGTGCGGGTCGCGCCCTGGGGTACGCGGAGGTTGTCGACGGTGATCGCGCCGAGTGTGCCGCGACAGCTGCGCTCTTCGGCGAATGCCGAGGGTGCTGCGGCGAGAGCGGCCGTTGCCGCGACGAGCGCGGTGAGCGACGCGACTCTGAGGTTCCTGATCATGCGATTTCTCCTTTCTCGTGATCCCACAGGTAGTGCCTGTGGCTGTCGAGTGGAGGCTTGCCGGGGCGATGAGGAAAGCGTGAGACCTGGAACCTGGATGAGACTTCGCTCATCCTCGTTACGGGCCGGTGGACGGCTTGTGAGTGTCCCGCAAGCAGGCTCGCCGTCAGCGACGTGCGCCCGCATTCGTCGCGCCCGCGCCTTGCCATCGAGCCGTTTCGCCCTCGGGTTGAACAGCGAGCCGCGGGCGCGCCGCAAGCTCTCCGGATGAAAGCTCGCCGCGAGCGAGCGCGATCGGGTCGCCGGCGAGTGCGGTGGCGAGAGGCAGCCTGGCGCGATCGTCGGGGGTGAGGTCGGAGAGCGGTTGCGCCCACGCGGCTTGCAGCGGAGCGGCGAGACCTGCGAGCGACCAGGCGTGTGCGATCTCCTCGGGCCGCGCGCCCGGCGCGCTGCGTACGAGCCAGGCGCCGAGCGGCTCGTCGGAGAGCGTTTCGGTCGGCTCGGTACCACCGCGGTCGGTCCGCTCGAGCACCCGCAAGCGCCTGCCGAGGAGCAGCTCGGTCGCGATGCCGAGCCCGGCACGGACGCTGAGGAAAACGACGAAGCCGAAGGTGTCCCAGAGGACCGCTGCGAGCAGCGGCCCGAGCGCTTCTCCGAGTGAGAGCGCGGCGTCCAGGGTTGCGGCGACGCGGCCCCCGCGCGGGCCGGCCCGGCGCGTCGCACCGCCGACGAGCGCGCCCCACGTGGGCCTGAAGGCGGCCTTGCCGGCGTCGTCCACGAGCCGCCCGGCGAGCATGCCGCCGAAGACGGGAAAGACGAGGTAGAGCAGCGACGAGCCGGCGTTCGCGATCCCGCGCGCGCTCGAGAGGGCGCCGGTACCGAAGCGGTCGGCGATCCAGCCGGCCGGGGGGCCGACCCCGAGCAGCGCGGCGATCGAGAGCGAGGTGATCAGGCCGATCTGCGCGGCGCTCAGCCCGGCGACCTCCGAGGCGTAGACCTGGAAGAGGGCGTTCGTCATGTGGGCGGTCGTACCGGCGAGCAGTCCCAGCGCGGCGACGAGACGGAGCCGCGGGTCGCGCAGGACGCGGTGCGCTACAGACGGATCGGGCGCAGGCGCGGTGGGCTCGGTCGCGGCCGGGATGGCCGGGACGTCGTGGACCCAGCGCCAGACGACGAACACGGGCAGAGCCGCGATTGCAGCGACGGCGATCCAGAGCACGAGGAAGGAGCCTGTCGCGGCGAGCAGCAGCCCGCCGATCAGCCCGGCGGACACCTTGCCCAGATCGCGTGCGCTCATGGTTGCGGCGAAGCGACGCCCGAGGCGAGTGCCGTCTCCTTGCTTCGCGATCAGCGTGATCGCAGCGGGATCTTGCGCTGCGGAGGCCGCGCCCTGAAGCATGCGCACCGCGATCAACGCGCCCATCGAGGACGCGAACGGCAGCACGAGCGCGCTCGCGAAGCGGAACGAGACCGCCACGAGGTAGCCGCGCCGGGCGCCGAGCCGGTCGATCAGCAAGCCCATCAGCGGCTTGACGGCCGGCTGCACGAACGCCTTGGCCGCGACGACGATGCCGATCTCCGTCAGGCCCAGACCGAGCTTGAGCGCGTAGAGGGGCAGCGCGAAGGTGACGATGCCGAAGCCGAGGCGATTGAGGAAGCCCTCGAGCATGACCGCCTGCACGGTGCGGTTGCCGTCGCGAATGCCGTTCCGGAGAGCGCGCAGTCTCATGCTGCGGCCTCGATCGTGTCGAGGACGACGGCCGCGACCCAGGCGGGCGCCTCGGAGACTGTGCGGTAGCCGGGAAAGGCGTTCACGTCCACGACCACCGGGCCGTCGGGCGTCTCGAGGACGTCGACGCCGTAGAGCTCGAGCCCGGCGGCAGCACCGGCGGCGCGGGCGAGCCGGAGGACCGCCGGATCGGGCCGTTCGACCGGCTCGCGCGGAAAGTCGATCGCCCCTGGCTCAAAGCACGCCCGGCGGACCGCAACGTGCTTGCGCACGCCGTAGAGCTTCAGGTCGTACCCGGGATTCGGCACCAACTCCTGCACGAGCCAGGGCCCGCTGCCAGCGGCGGCGGCGGCCTCGCCCGGCTCGAGCCGCCGAGCGCCGTCGCCGTGGGCCCCTCGAACCGGCTTAACGAAGCGCGGCCCGGCCGCGAGCGAGACCGCGAGCGCGTTCCGGTCGCCCGCGACGCTCGTCGCGGGAACCGGCAGTCCGGCGCGCTCCAGCCGCGCCAGCATTCGGCCCTTGTCCGCCGCCGCCTCCGTCGCCCCGAAGGAGTTGAGGCAGCGCGCACCGCGGTCAGCGAGGCAGCCGGCGGCGGTCAGGATCGCCGGGTGATCTCCCTTCAAGAGATACAGGTCGGCGTCCGGTGCACGCGGCGGCAGTTCGAGCCGCTCCGTCGGATCCCAGGCGACGAGCTCGATCCCGTTCCTCGCTAGCGCTGCTCGAAGGGGCGGCAGAAGCGGGTTGCGGTTCTGCGTCGAGCCCGCCTCGATCAGAGCGCAGACGCGCCGCATCGATCAGTACGCGCCCGGGAGCAACGCGGAGCCGGCGTAGACGGGCGGAAAGAGCGTCTCCTCGTCGGTGAAGACGAAGGTGCGGTAGTGCTGCTCGACGGCTGCCGCGAACGGATCACCCCGCTCGAGGCCGCAGGCGTCCGCGAGCACGCGCTCGAAGCCCTCCCGTCGGAGCCGCTCGCCCAGCTCGAGCGCCTGCCTGTCTGGCGCGTGGCGATAGAGCAGCGCAGCCGCGACGGCGAGCGAGAAGTACGACGGAACGCGTCCCGTGGCAGCGCGGATGAGCTCGACCGCCCCGAGCAGCCGGTCCCCGGGGGCGAGCTTGCGCAGTGGTTCGCGTGCGACACGCGTGATCGGATCCGCCAACTCGAGGTCGGCAAAGCGGCGGAGCGCCTCGACAGCCGCGCCGTGCGGGTCGCCGTCGAGCTGGGGATACGTCGTGACGAGCGCGCGGCGCGATTCGAGCAGGCAACCCGCGACCATCGGCTTCAGGAACGGGTCGGCCACCGCCTCGTCGATCGTCTGGTGTCCGCGCAGCCAGCCGAGGTAGGCGCAGATTGCGTGCGCGGCGTTGAATGTGTAGAGCTTCTCGTGCAGGCGAGCGAGATAGATGTCCGTAGCCTCGACCCCGGCCGGTAGGGCGAAGGTCGTACGCAGCGGATGGCGGTCGACGTACAACCGGCGCGGCCCGTCGCCGACGAAGAGCGGGCGACCCTCCCGCCGCCAGTCGCCGCGTGCGACGACGGCTGTCGCGACGGCGCCGGCGAACCCGATCTGGGGCAGCGCATCCCCGGCTGCCGTGCGAACGGCTGTGGCGAGGCCGTCTGCGCAGTCGTCGTTCTCGGCGACCCAGACGTCGAGCGGACGCGATGTCGGCCGCTGCGAGAGCGCGCAGGCGAGCGGTTTCGCAAGCGCGGGCACCTTGCCGACGCCGACCGCCGTACAGACCAGATCGGCGCTCGCCACGACCTCGTCGAACCCCGGCGTGCCGACGGCCACCGCCGTCAGGGGTGCGACCGCCGTCGTGTCGTCGGTCGTCGTCACCCGGACGTCGAAGCCGCCTGCCCGTCGGATCCGGGAGGCCGTCTCCTCGTCCCGCGCGGCCAGCACGATCTCCCAGCCGGCGTCCCTGAAAGCGGGTGCGAGGTAGCCGCAGCCGATCCGGCCGGGCCCGACGATCACGACGCGCATGCGACCCCGAGCTGAGCGGCGGAGCTCGTGAGGTAGTGCAGCAAGAGCGAGGCGGCGTCGGGCACGCCCTTGTAGCCGGGGAACGCGTTGACGTCGACGACGACGGGGCCGGCGGCACCGTGGAGGACGTCGACGCCGAAGAGCTCGAGTCCGAGCGCGCGTCCGGTCAGCAATGCGAGCTCCCGCTCGTCGTCGCTCGGGACGAAGGCGGTGCCGCGCTTGTCGGCGAGTGTGCGGGGCGGCCAGGTGCGGAGGACGCCGCGCACGGTCTCGCCGACGACGTAGAGCTTGCGGTCGAGCCCGTCCCCGTCGACGCGTTCCTGCACGACGAACGGACCGGTGAACGGCTCGCGCTCCGGGAGGGAGTCCCCGTCGACCACACCCGCGCCGCGCGAGCCGGCGTACGGTTTCACCACGACCGGCCCGGCGGACGCAAGCGATCGCACGTCGTTCCACCTCGGCACGGTCACCGTTCGCGGTCGAGGCACATCGGCGGCGCGAAGCGCCTGCTCCGTGGCCGCCTTGTCACGCGCGAGTGTCGTCGCGGCAACGGTGTTGCAACAGCGGACACCAGCCTGCTCGAGCCACCGCGCAGCGGCGAGCGCGGCCAGGTCGAGCCCTCGCAGCGCGACGACATCGGCGCGGAGCAGCGCGGGCTCGTAGGGCGACTCGTACACGTTCGCGTCGCCTCCCGCCTTGCGCATCCCGGCGACGATCGCGTGGAGCACCGACGCCGAGGAGGGCCGGTGTCCGACGAGGAAGGCGACGCGCATGCTCATGCGGCGCTCCTGACACCGAGCGCGCCGGCGACGAGGCGGCCGATCGACTCGGGCGCTTCGTCGACACCGGTGTAGTTCGGGAAGTCGTTCACGTCGACGACGAGCGGCCCGGCCGGCGTCTCGAGCACATCGACACCGAGCAGCGTCAGCCCGAAGGCCCGGGCGCAGGCACGGGCGAGGTCGACGAGCTCCCGTGACGGCTCCACGGGCTCGCAGCTCCCAGCGCCATCCGTAGAGACCATCCCAAGCGGCGATGGCCGCCGCACGGCCCAGACGCGCTCGCCGGCGACGTACAGCTTCAGGTCGACCGCGCCGGCGTCGACATATTCCTGCGCCAGCACCATCCCGTCCGTCCAGACGAGGTCGTCGAGCTCGTCGGGCGTGCGGACGAGCAGGATTCCCTGAGCGTTGTCACCCAGGTGGGGCTTCAGGAGCAGCGGGAACCGTTCGCGCGGCACGGCCTTGAGCGCCGTCAGAGTCGCTGCGAGGAGCGTTCTCGGCGTCGGGATCCCTTCCGCGGCGAGCGTCTGCGCGGCACGGGCCTTGTTCCGAACGGCTGCCACGCTCTCCCACGTGGTCAGGACGGTGACGCCCCGGCGCTCGGCCGCACGCAGGAGCGCCAGCGCGAAGCGGTCGCGGGTGCGGGCGACGACGACATCCCCAGGGCGAAGATCGGCCCAGGGATCGCCGCCGCCCGCGGTCCCCACAGAAGCGACGATGCCGTCCGCGACGAGCGTGCGCGCGCAGACGTGCTCGGCGTCGAGCCAGCCTACGAGTGCCTGCGGCATCCGCTGCCGGAGATAACGCTCGTCGGTGAGTATCCAGATGGACTCCATCGTGTAGCCAAGTGGTGTACCCGGCCGTTCTAAGCGCTGGGTGAGAGGCCCGTGAGACTCTTCTCATCGAGACCGCTTCATGAGCGAACTCTCATCAGGGGCTCATCGTCCTCTTACTCGGGCGTCGTAGCCTCGCTCGACGGTGAAAGCCCACGGCTCCCTCTGCTGCGTCATCGCCGTGACGGCGCTCGTCCTCCCTGCGTCCCGCGGCGAAGCTGCACGGTCGTCCGTCGAACGTCAGGCCTCACCGGAGCGCATTGCTGTCGTGGTGCGCGCGGAGCCGTTCAGCGCACCCCTCGCGGCGGCGCACATTTGGCGGCTCGGCGGCGAGGTCACACGCGCGCTCCCGATCCTCGACGGCTTCGCCGCACGCGTCCCCCCGCGGACGCTCGCCACGCTCGCCGCTTCCCCCGCCGTGGCCGCAGTCTGGCCCGATACCCACGTCCGGCTGCACGGCGGCGACGACGAAGACGAGGAAGACGAAGCCGATGACGACGACATTCCGCTCGCCGAGTACGACGCGCTGCCGCCGAACGACGTCTGGGAGGACGCGATCGGCCTGACCTCCCTCCGGACGCGCTACGACGGCGACGACGTCGCGGTGGCCGTGCTCGACACGGGTGTCGCCCGCGTACCGGATCTCGAGCAGCGCGTCGTGCTCCGAGTCGACTTCACACCCGGGCACGACGGGATCGACCGGTTCGGCCACGGCACGCACATGGCCGGCATCGTGGCGGGCGACGGGACGGCCTCGGGCGGCAGCCGCAGCGGCGTCGCCCCGGACGCCGACATCGTCGCGCTGAAGGTCGCCGGGCCCGACGGCGCGACGGATACCTCGGTCGTGATCGCCGCGCTACAGTGGCTCGTCACCCACGCCGACGAGCACGACGTCCGCGTGCTCAACCTCTCGTTCGGCACCGACGCGCGCCAGAGCGCGTTCGCCGACCCCCTCAACCACGCCGTCCAGCGCGTCTGGGACGCCGGCATCCTCGTCGTTGTCTCCGCCGGGAACGCCGGGCCGGGAGCGGGCACCGTCAGCAAGCCCGGTGACGATCCCTTCGCGCTCACCGTCGGTGCCGCAGATCTCGCCGGGACGGCCGACCCGGCCGACGATCGCGTCGCGGAGTTCTCCAGCCGTGGCCCGACCGGAGACGGTCTCGCGAAGCCGGATCTCGTGGCGCCGGGCATCAGCATCGTCTCGCTGCGAGCACCGGACAGCACGGCTGACCGTCTGCGGCCGCAGGCGCGGCTCGAGACGCACTACTTCAAGGGCACCGGCAGCTCGCAGGCCGCCGCAGTCGTCTCGGGCCTCGCAGCGCTGCTCTTCGAGGCCGCGCCGACGCTGACGCCGGCGAAGGCCCGCGCGGCGCTCGTCGGCACCGCCGGCGGCCCGCTCGCCCGGATGCCCGGAGGCGGCGCCGGGCTCGTCGACGCCGACGCGGCGGTCGAGGCCGTCCTCGCAGGGCGCTTCAACGGTGCGAGCGGCCCGATGGGGCGATCGAACGGGCTCGGCACCCTCGAGGGCAGCCGTGGCTCGGCGCGCGTCTACGCGGATCCCGACGGCGACGGTCAGCCGCAGGAGATCGCCGGCGAGCGCGACGCGCTCGGGAACGCCTGGTCGGCGCAGGCCTGGTCGGCGCAGGCCTGGTCGGAGGCGACCTGGGCGCTGTCGCCCTGGAGCACGCTCGTCGCCCTCTCGGTCGCCTGGGAGGCGCAGGCCTGGTCGGCGCGGGCCTGGAGCGGCACGGTCTGGGAGGCACAAGCCTGGTCGGGCCGAAACTGGGAGTCGTCCGCCTGGGTGGCGCAGGCCTGGTCGGCGCAGGCCTGGAGCACCTGGGGCTAGCGGGATGAGCGCGGAACGACGCCTTCCCGGCCGCGCGCGCGTGCTGATCGGCGTCGTCGTGGCCGCAGGCGGCACCGCGCTCCTCGTTCGTGCAGCCGAGGTCGTGGGCTGGGAGCGCCAGCAGGCGCTCGGATTCGCCGTGCTGGCCGTCGCCGTCGTCGTCTCCGAACAGTTCCAGCTGCCGTTCCAGCGCGGCTCCGAGACGCACAACTTCAACCTCACCGATGCGGTCTGGACCGCCGGGCTGCTCCTCGTCGCGCCGAGCGTACTGACGCTCGCCGTCGCCGCCGGCGTCCTGGCGGGAGAGTCGCTCAGAGGCTGGTCGCCGGTCAAGATCGCCTTCAACGTCGGCCAGTTCGTGGTCGGGATCACCGCGGCGACGCTCGTCTACGGCCTCCTCGACCCGGGTGCGCTCGACGAGCCGCGCACCTGGGCCGCGGCGGCGCTCGCGATGGCCGCCTTCTTCGTCGTCAACACGGTCGCAATCGGGCTCGTGCTCGCGTTCGTCCAGCGCGTCCCGATCGCCTCGGTGATCCAGCCCACACTCCCGCTCGGGACGCTCAACTGGGCAGGAAACGTCGCGCTCGGGACGCTGACCGCGATCGTGTGGAAGGTCGACCCGCTGGGGCTGCCGCTGCTCGTCGCACCGCTGGGCGTCGCCTTCGTGGCCTACCGGGGCTGGCTCTGGAGCATGCGCGAACGCGAGCGGATGGCCGAGCTGGCGCGGGTCGCCGACGAGATCGCAGCCGGCCGCGACCTCGATCGCCGTCTACCCGAGCAGGAACCCGGCGAGGCGACCGGTGCGCTCGCCCGGACGCTGAACAGCATGCTCGACCGCGTCGAGCGGGCGCTGCTGCGGGAGCGGCGCTTCCTCAGCGAGGTCTCGCACGAGCTGCGCACGCCGATCACGATCTGTCGCGGCCATGTCGAGGTGCTCGAGCCCGCGCCCACGCTCGAGGACGTTGCCGAGGCGCGCGAGGTGCTTCTGTCGGAGCTCGATCGGATGAGTCGCCTCGTTGAGGACATGTCGACGCTCGCACGCGCCGAGAACCCCGGCTTCGTGCGTCTGGAGGACGTCGACGTCGACCGCTTCCTCGCGGACCTGCGGTCGTCGGCCCAAATGCTCTTGAACGGCCGTCTCGCCGTCGAGCGCACGTCGTCGCACGTCGACCAGGTCGTGAGCGCCGATCCACAGCGGCTGACGCAGGCGCTCCTGAATCTGCTCCAGAACGCGGCCCTGCACGCACCGGCCGCGGGCAAGGTCGTGCTCGGCGTCGACCGCGAGCAGGATGCCTGGCGGTTCGAGGTTCGAGACGGCGGCGCAGGTCTGACGGCGGAGGAGCGGCGCCGAGTGTTCGAGCCGTTCTCGCGTGGGCGCACCGCTGCGCCGGGGAGTGGCCTCGGGCTCGCGATCGTGCGCGGCATCGCGGAGGCGCACGGCGGCTCGGCCGGGGTCGAGAGCGACCCCGGCCGAGGCGCGACGTTCTGGATCCGGGTGCCGGCGTGACGATCCTCGTCGTCGAGGACGAGACCCGGATCGCCGCGTTCGTGCGCAAAGGGCTCGAGGCTCGCGGGTACGACGCCGAGACCGTCGGCACGGGCGGAGCGGCGCTTGCGCGGCTCGCCCGGGGGGGCGTGGCGCTCGTGATCCTCGATCTCGGGCTGCCCGACCTGGACGGGATCGAGGTGCTTCAGCGCGTCCGTGGCGACGGTTCGCAGGTTCCTGTGATCGTCCTGACCGCGCGCAACGAGGCCGAGGAGGAGATTCGAAAGCTCGAGTTGCCGATCTCGAGCTACGTGACGAAGCCGTTTGCGTTCGAGCGCCTCGCGGAGTGCGTGCGCGCAGGGCTGGTCAACGGGGACGACCGCTGAGGGCTACGACGCCAGGCGCGCGGTCACGATGCCGCGCAGCTCGGCGAGGACAAGCGGCTTGGCGAGGAAACCGGCCCCTGCGTCGAGGCAGCGCTGCCGCACGTCCTCGCCGTCGTGGGCGGTGAGCACGACGACCGCGAGCTCGGGTTGCTGGTCCTTGAGCTCGGTGAGAACGTCGAGTCCGGATGCGCCCGGCAGGCCGATGTCCAGCAACACGAGGTCGAAGCGCTCGGTTGTCGCGAGAAAGATCCCGACCTCACCGTCCTCCGCGACGACGACGTCGTGCCCGTCCCGTCGGAGGAACTGGGCGACAAGATTCGCGATCCGCGCCTCGTCCTCGATCACGAGGATCCGGCCAGCCCCGGCAACTGCCGCGGCCTCGCGTTCGAGTCGGTAGCCCATACCGCGGACGCTCACGATCCTGTCCCTGCCGAGCTTCCGGCGCAGGTAGCCGACGTAGACGTCGACGATGTTCGAGCCGGGGTCGTAGTCGTAGCCCCAGACGTGGCTGAGCAGCTGCTCGCGGGAGAGAACCTGCCCCGGATGACGAAAGAGGATCTCCGCAAGCGCAAACTCGCGTGCAGTCAGCTCCACGTGCGCGCCCTCGACGATCGCCTGCCGCGTCCGCAGGTCGAGCGATGCGCCGCCTGCCGCGAGGACCGTCTCTTCCGGCGCGTGCTCACCGCGCAGACGCACCCGGACACGGGCCAGCAACTCCTCGAAGCGGAACGGCTTGGCGATGTAGTCGTCCGCGCCGCTCTCGAGACCCGCCACGGTGTCGGTCACCCCGTGGCGGGCAGTCAGGATG
>Ga0136616_10002148_pt1 | contig 10441 bp, 11 predicted proteins | sample AntDrymUQ2992106_2_FD_106648 | JGI IMG/M metagenome (GOLD analysis project Ga0136616, IMG submission 106648) | Polar desert sand microbial communities from Dry Valleys, Antarctica - metaG UQ299 (21.06) | ecosystem: Environmental > Terrestrial > Soil > Desert | place: Antarctica: Dry Valley... | reverse complement strand
CGCAAGGCAAGATCCTCTACGCCGGCTCGAGCAACTTCGCAGGGTGGCACATCGCTAAAGCGCAGGAGGCGGCCTCTCGCCGCACCTTCACGGGTCTCGTCTCCGAGCAGTCGATCTACAATCTCGCGACCCGCCAGGTCGAGCTCGAGGTCGTCCCCGCCTGCGAGGACTACGGCTTAGGCCTCATTCCCTGGAGCCCGCTCCACGGCGGCATGCTCGCCGGCGTGCTGCAAAAGGAGAAGGAGGGGAGCCGTCGCAACTCGGGACGATCCAAAGACGCCCTCGAGGACAACCGTTCCCGCATCGAGGCCTACGAGAAGTTCTGCGCCGACCTCGGCGACAATCCGGCCGATGTCGGCATCGCCTGGTTGCTCGCTCAGCCGGTCGTGACCGCCCCGATCATCGGACCCCGGACCCAGGAGCAGCTCGAGGCGTCGCAGCGGGCTCTCGAAATCAAGCTCGGCGAAGACGAGCTCAATCGTCTCGACGAGATCTGGCCCGGCCACAAGACCGCGCCCGAGGACTACGCCTGGTAGGTCACGCGTTCAGCGACGCCTCCCGAGCACAAGCAAGTACTCGCGCGGGTGGACGATCTCACCGTTGGCTCGGTAGTTGGTTTCGAAGAAGTCGACCCACGCCCGATGCAGCTCCTCACGCCGGTCGCCGAGAGAGTGCGCGAGCGTTTTCGTCGGCCCGTAGCTCGTAGAGAACAGCTTCCAGTATGTTTCGCCCGAATCGAGAGTGAGCGTCGAGGTGTCCTCTTCGACAGTGAGGTCGAACGTCTCACCAAGCAGATCGGCGACGACGGATCGATCACCCCAGTCGAACGGACTGCTCGGCGGGGGCGCGGGCTGGAACGGGGCCATCATCTTGAACATCTTGGCGAGGCCACCGGTCAGAGTCCAGTTCGCCAGCCCCAAGCGGCCGTCCTTCTTCATCACGCGTCCCAGCTCGCGCGCGGTTGCGGCGTGGTCGGGCGCAAACATGACCCCGCACGTCGATGACACGACGTCGAAACTCGCATCAGGAACCTCGAGCTGCTCGCAGTCACCCACCCGGTAGTCGATGTCGAGGTCGAGTTCCGCCGCTCGTTTCGTCGCCGTTTCGATCAGCGCCGGGGCGAGATCGACGCCCGTGACGTCGACCCCAAGGGCAGCCGCTCGCTCGGCCACAGCCCCCGTCCCACAGGCAAGATCCAGCCACCGCTCACCCGGCTCAGGAGCGAGACGATCGATCACCTTCTCGTGGATGTCTGTGATCGTCTCGGTAATTCGCTGGTAGGGACCGACGCCCCACATCACACTTTGCCGCGCCTTCAATTCCTCGTAAGCCACGCGTCTCCCTTTCTTCAGCGCGCCGCATTTTCTTTCTACATCTACGTCCATCAGTTGTGAAGCCCGCGCCGGCACATGTGTGACAAGCCCGACAAAAGCCAGACGACCAGGACAAACTGCACCTGATCCCAGCAAGATATAGCCATGCGTCGAGCGCGGACTCTCCGGCACGGACCGTTCTCCTTCGGCCGGGCACAAAGAGCAGGTCAACGGTCGGACTTGAGTGACGCGACCAGCCGCTTCACGGCATTCGCGAGGCCGAAGTGTTCGGCCACCGCCCAGACGGCCTCGACCGGATCCTTGCGCGGGCGCGCGAGATCGTCGTCGGGCAGCGGCAGATCGGTGGGGATGGTCACGACCTGCACCGCTCGTTCGAGGTAGTCAAGGTCGTGCGCCACCTTGCCAAGCGCGACTCTGGAGCCCGGCGTCTCGGCTGCGGCCATGATCGCGTCGAGGCTCCCGTAGGTCGTGATCAACGATGCCGCGGTCTTGTCACCGATGCCGCGCACGCCGGGTAAGCCATCGGAGGAATCGCCGCGCAGCAGCGCGTAGTCACGGTAGGCGCGCCCGGGGATCCCGAAACGTTGCTCGATGTAGGTCTCGTCCACACGCTCGACGACTGAGACCCCTCGTTTCGGATACAACACCCAGACGTCGGGATCGCGCACGAGTTGGAAGAGATCGCGATCGCCCGAGACGATCGCAACCGGACCCATGGCGCGCTCGGTCAAGGTGCCGATGACGTCCTCGGCCTCGTAGTCGGGGTGACCTCGCACCGTGATTCCACATCCCTCGAGCAGCCCGAAGGCGATCGGCATTTGCGCGGCGAGCGCGCGATCCGTCACCTGTTGGACGCTCCCCGACTCCGTGCGATGGGTCTTGTAGGTCGGGATGAGCTGCACCCGCCAGGCCGGGCGCCAACTCTCGTCGGTCGCGCAGCAGATGCGGTCCGGGTCGTGGTCGTCGAGGAGACGAGCCATCATTCCCAAGAAGCCGTGGACCGCGTTGATCGCCGTGCCGTCGGGAGCGCGGACCGTATCCGGCGTCGAGAAATATGCCCGGTAGATCAAGCTCGACGCGTCGACCAGAAGCGTGAGACTGCTCGTCACTCAGAGTCCAGAGTGGGGGCCTGCTCTTCTACAAGCTGCGTACATAGCTCGCGGTTGGCAGGGACGCTTACGAGCCCCAGAAGAAGTGCACGATGCGATCGCCCTCGGCGGTGCAGCGAACCTTGACCGACTCGTACCCGGCCTGCTTGTCGCGACAGCGGAAGCCCGGGCGCACATGGATCGTCACCGCTCCCCGGCGCGGACAGTTCCCCTCGAAGATGCACTTGTTCTCCCAGCGTCGGGCAACGCGTCTTGTCTTCTCGCATCCGACGTTGTGTCCGCGCGCCTTCCACCAACCAGCCCCGGGGCCATGCTTCCGGCCGCACCGATTCGGCGCGTCGTGTCCTGCCGCCGGTGAAGTCGCAAAGGCCGGCATCGCCAGCACCAGGCAGATCGCAAGCACCGCCACTCTCCTGCTCATCAAGACTCCCTTGAATCGACGTCGGACCTCCAGCATCGGCTCGTCCCGGGGCCGTGTCTAGGGGGATGACGGCTGCAACTGCCCGCCCAACTCCTAAAGCAGCCCAAAATAGCTCAATCAAGTGGAAGTACCGTGCCGGTCCTGCGCCCGTTCCCGCCGGCAGCACCAGTGACCGCATGAGTCGCCGTTCTTGACTTGTGCTCAGGGCCGACGCAGGATTCAAGCTGTCGAAAAGGAGGACGCGTTGGCCGTCGATTACTTCCTCAAGGTTGAGGGCGTTCCCGGTGAAAGCCAGGATGCAAAGCACGCAGGAGAGATCGACGTGCTCGCTTGGTCCTGGGGTGAGACGGCGACCGGTCAGGCTGGAACTGGATCGGGGGCCGGCACCGGCAAGGTGCAGTTCCAGGACTTCCACTTCACATCCCTGATCTCGAAGGCGAGTCCGAAACTGATGGAAGCCTGCGCCTCCGGCAAACACATCAAGAGCGCGGTACTCACGGCCCGCCGAGCCGGTAGCGGTAGGTCGGAGTTCCTCACGTTTTCTCTCTCCGACGTTTTGGTTAGCTCCTATCAGACGGGTAGCGGTGAGGACGACCGGGCGCCGGTTGACTCGGTCACCCTGAGGTTCTCTCAGATCCAGGTTGAGTACAGAGAGATGAAGCCAGATGGCTCGCTGGGAAGCCCCGTCAAGTTCGGGTGGGACATAGCAAAGAACAAGAAGGTGTAGCCGTTCGGTGGGCTCAGTGCTGAGTGCCTTCTTGATGGTCATCCTGTTGAGCGGTTGTAACGGTGGCTCGGGGACGGACGAGGCCCGACCGATCGCACTCCCGAGCCCGACCGCCACCTACGAGCCGCTCAATGAGACCAAGAATGGGCGCTTTGTTCTCAAGCCCATCTCGGCGCCAGTCGAGGTGGGCGTTTCCTACCGCTTCGATCTGTACATTCATTGCGGCGTCGACAACACAACGGACTTTGACGGCAGCTTCTGGGATGCCGTCGGGCCAACGGAGAGTGATGACTCTCCACGACGCAGCTTCGAGGATCCCGTTGACGAAGGCGTGATGACGCTGGTGAGTCAGACCCGGGCGGAGTACGTGGGGAGTTCCGGTGAGAAAGTTGAGTTCACCAGGCATCGCGGCCCGTTTGCGACTATTGGATGTATGTGACTCTGGATGAACCTTTCAGCTAACAGCTACCTGACAGCTCTTCGCATACCCGTTCATCCTGCTCTCGACTTCGAGTCGTCACTGGTTGCCGCCGACCTAACGTCGGTCGTCAGACACACCCCGTCCGCGCGACATTCTCGACAATCGCCTAGCGTGGGAGCACCATTACGAACAAGGAGTTTCGTCCATGAGAGTCATCATCGCAGGAGGACATGGCAAGATCGCTTTGCATCTAACCAGACGGTTGGTCGAGAGGGGCGACGTGGTCCGATCGCTCATCCGTAAACCCGAGCAGAGCGACGACATCCGAGAATCCGGTGCCGAGCCGGTGCTATGCGACCTCGAACTGGAGAGCGCCGACGAGCTCGCCCGAGCCGTTGGTGCGGCGGATGCAATCGTATTCGCAGCGGGAGCGGGCCCCGGCAGCGGCATTGCGCGCAAGGAAACCATGGACTACGGAGGCGCGGTGAAGCTCATCGCGGCGGCGAAGGCCAATGGAATCGGCCGTTACGTGATGATCAGCTCGATCGGAGCAGACGCCTCAGCCGAGGGAGACGACACCTTTAGCGTTTACCTGCGCGCCAAGGGTCGGGCCGACGAGGAGCTCGCCGCAAGCGGCCTCGACTACACGGTTGTGCGGCCCACGCGCCTTTCCGACGAGCCGGGTGTCGGCCGGGTTCGCATCGGCGAGCACCTCGAGAGAGGTTCCGTCGCGCGCGAGGACGTTGCCGAGGTCGTCGCGACGGTACTCCACGAGGCGGCCGCCAGAGGAAAGACCTTCGAAGTCACGGACGGCGATCAGCCCATCGAGGAAGCGGTTCGTCTCCTCTAGGGACTCGCCCGTTCTGCGTACTCAGCCCCCGTTTCCCGTGGGTTAGAAGCGCAGAGGTCGTGAGACGACGCCGCCCAGGAAGTCCCCGAAGCGGCGAGACGTCCGCTAACGTCCTTGTAGCTCTATCTCCAGTGCGGCGCCGGCCTCCTGCACGTCGACGACCGTCTCCCACGGTGCGAAACCGTCCGCCATGCACTGCAGCTTGTAGGTGCCCGTGGACAACACCGACAACGAGAACCTTCCCGCCTCATCACTCAGCGCGGCGACGTCGGGCCATGGTTCCGGCCCGGCAACAATGAAGAGCCGGGCGTCGGTGACGGCCTCACCTCGGTTGTCTCGGACGACTCCGGATACGAGCGGGCGACTCAGGCCTTCCATGCAAGCATGTTATTGGCGACCGGGGAGGAGACGCGCGTCCCCGAGTTGGTGGTGGCCCCGCCGTAGGCATGGATGGCCGCGCCGTAGCGACCTCCGCTCATGATTCGGTAGACGGAGCTGCCGCTTTGGCCTCCCATAGTGTCGATGTCGTAGTAAACCTTGCGGCTGTTTACCGATGCCGCTCTGTTCCAGTGGTACCAGAGCGTTCCTGCCGGCTTGTCGCCGGGATAGCCCGCTACGTTCAGCGTGCTGCCGAGGAGGTCGGCGTCCGAGTACACGCCGAAACCGAACCATCCGGTCCTGCTGCCGAGATCCGTTGGCAGAAGGATCGCGCCGTAGTCGTAGTTCTGGTCTCCCCAGGCAGTCCAACCGGTCACCGAACGAAGGTTGGAGCTCGTGACCGAGCCGAACGGAAGTTGCGCGCCGTTGCGCCCCGGCATCACGTCGACCCTCGTGGCCCAACCGTCGCGTCCGGGCACGCCGCTGTTCTTGATGTAGACGACATGACCGGCGGTCATCACCGTGCGAGGACCTATGAACCAGCCCGTGCCGATCCAGCGCGACCCGTCGGCCGCCGTGATCAACAACGAGCAATGCACACGCCACGGGTACACTGAGGTGCTCGTAATCTGAATGCGGTCATCCGGTCCGTGCACGGATTCGGCCATCGGAGGCGGGGGGCCGAACGACGCCTCGCCGATGTCCGGGAACTGAATCGTCGGAGGTGTGAAGAGTTCGGACAACGGCCCCTCGGGGTGCTCGTAGCCTTCGACGGCCTCGGTCCCCTCTGAGGTGACGTCGGTGGTCTGAGGGTTCTCGCCCTCTTCGGGAGGCTCGAGGAACTCCCCTCCTGCTGGGATCTCGTCTGTTGGTTGGCTCGCTACGGACACGTGACCAAGGACGGGATTGCTCGTTTCGTCTGGCATTGGCTTCCTTCCTCTAACTCCGTCCAAAAATGAGCAGGCGGCGCGCGGCCATCGTCGGCCACGACCGTCACCGGTGCGTCACACCGGCGTCACCACCGGCACGTCGTCGTGCCGATTAGGCTCTGGCGTCCGACGGATTCCATTGCAGAGGAGGAGCCATCGCGTTACCGCTGGTGCTCGCCGGTCCCATCCTGCGTCGCACCACCACCAAACAAGTCTGTGTCTGGCTGGCAACGAGCGCGCCCTGCGACGTGCATGCCGAGATCACGCACACCACCAACGAGGCAACGGTCGTCGGGGCGGGCGAGGGCCAAACCGTCGCCCTCGGCCCCCAGCTCTTCGTGCACCTCGTCATAGCGACGCCGGACCAGGGTGACTTTCCGACGGACACTCTTCTTTCCTACGACGTCACCTTCGAGCTCGACGGCAGCAAAAAGACTTTGGACGACCTCGGATTGCTCGAGGGGGACAACCGCGTCACGCTCGGCGGCGCGAGGCGACCCACTTTCTTCGTGCGCTCTGGAAACGTCCCGCTGAACATCATGCATGGGTCGTGTCGTCAGCTCCACGGCGGCGGCGAGGACTCGTTTCTTGCGGCCGAGGAGACGATGACCAAGACCTGCAACGACATCGGTGGGCGGCCAAGCGCCCTTTTCCTGACGGGCGACCAGGTCTATGCCGACGACGTCGCGGCTCCACTCATCGAGCACATCCGTTCGCTCGCCACCGCCTTGATGGGCGAGGACGATGCCACCTCGATTCCCGAACTCGGCTCGGTCGCAAATCTCGGCTCGGTCGCAAATCTCGAGGTCAACGGGCGCGCCGAGATCGTCACCGAGCACGTCGGGTTCACCTCCGAGAAGGCGGACAACCACCTCTTGACCTTCGGAGAGTGGGCGGCGATGTACCTGAGCGCATGGAACACCGAGGTCTGGCCGGAGTCCCTGCCCAAAGGCAAAGACCTGATCGTGGAGGCCGATGGCAACAAGGCGGAGATCATCAAGGCCAGACGCAAGGCGGAGGGCCAGCGAAAATCTCTCGAGCGCGCTCGCGACGCGCTTCCGGCCGTCAGACGCGTGCTCGCCAACGTCCCGACCTACATGATCTTCGACGATCACGATGTCACCGACGACTGGAACCTCACAGGTCATTGGAAGAAGCAAGCGGGCGACAGCCCGATGGGGCGGCGAGTCGTCGCCAACGCGCTCGCGGCCTACTGGGCCTTCCAGGGATGGGGCAACGACCCGAATGAGGCCGACGGAGAGCTCGCCGAATGCATCGGCTCCTTCATCTCAGGATCATCCACGGACGGCGACGGCTTCGACGAGACGATGTGGTCGTTCGATCGTTGGAGCTACGGTGCGCCGCTCACCCCCCCGGCGGTGGTGCTCGACACGCGCACGCAACGTCACTTCGACTCGCCCGAGGGCGGAGCACGCCTCATCAGGGACGCCGAGCTGCGTCGAGTAGCGAGGCTCGCCACCGATGCCGGGCACGAGCCGGGCAAGCCGCTGCTTCTCATCTCGCCCGTGCCCGTGTTCGGCTTCGAGTTCCAAGAGCGGCGCCAGAAGTACCTCGTGGGCAAACTCGGTCCCTATGAGGTTGACTTCGAAGCATGGCACTCGAACATGCACGGACTCGTCGACTTCATGCGGATGCTGATCGAGGAGCTTCAACCGGAGCCCTGCATTATCTTGTCGGGTGACGTTCACTACGGAGTGAACGCCGAGGCGTCCTTCTCGATCCACGACCGTGAGCTCGACGTTATCCAGCTCGTCAGCAGTGGCTTCAAGCACGCCAACCTCGCCTCAAAGTCCGCACTCAACGGGCTCGGTCATTTTCTTCGCACCAAGCACGAGCGATTCGGCTGGTCCAAGCCGCCCGATTACGAGGCGCCCGACGCCATCGGCAAGAAGGTCATGTTCCGCCGCGTCAACGTCGACGAATGGTCCGATGACTCTCCGGTGTTTCTCTCCCAGCGTCACATCAAGGTTCTCGGCATCAAGACGACTCCCGACTTCCGCGAGTTCCGGATCTATGTAAAGCCCGAAGGGCGCAACCGGTCGATGCTCATCGGCGAAAACAACATCGGCCTTGTGACGCTCGCAGGCGAGGGTGTCCAGCATCGAGTGCTCTCCCGGGGCCACCGCACTCACGTGCACCGGGCCGAGATCCGCCCTGCGAAATAGGCGACTTCAATGACCTGGTTACCACGCGCGGGTTTGGGGGCAAGCTCCAGGGCAGGCAAAATCCTGATTCATTTGAACGCAGGGGGAATCCGAATGAAAACGATCGTGCTGGTCGCCTACGTCGTCATCGGCGTCATCGTGGCGTCTGCTCAGGGCTATCTCGGTGAGCTCGGCAACCTCGGAGGGATCGTCAACCTCTTGCTCGCCGTCCTGCTGTGGCCGCTGCTTCTTCTCGGCGTGGACTTCAACCTCGAGATCGGCGACGGAGGAGGAGACCGAAACGGCGGTGGGCGCGAGCGCAGGAACGGCTCCCTCGTCCTGCTCGGCCCCGCGTTCGCACACGCCCGAGCCCGGGCCGCAACGAAGCTGAGCTCCTGCTCCGAGTGCCGGAAGGTGAGTCACTAAGCGACGAGTCGTGGCATATACTAGCCGTCGGCAAGCAAATGGTTGACGTAGGCTAGCACTCGACTGGAGGCGCCGTGGACGGAGCCCTGCGCAGTGAGGTCTGGTCCCGCCTGCACTGCGACGCTCCTTACGCTATCTCTGCAGGCGGCCAGCGCTCATCGGGGTTGACGTCTCGATGAGCCAGATCGAGGCCAGAGTCCCCGTCGTTCGGCGGTTCAGTCGCTTGTACACGAATGCCCTGGGTCTCTCGAGCAGCCGGCTGCTCGAGACGCCCTACTCACTCACGGAGGCACGGGTCATCTTCGAGCTGGCACAGGCGGAGCGGACCGAGCTACGCGATCTGCGCGGATCGCTGGACCTCGATGCCGGGTATCTGAGTCGTATCGTCGGCCGCTTCGAGGCGAGCGGCATCGTCGTCCGAGAACGTTCGACATCGGACGCGCGTCGACAGGTGATCCGACTGACCGATGAGGGATTCCAGGCCTTCGCACTTCTGGATCGTCGCTCTGCCGAGCAGGTGCGTGATCTGCTTTCGGGGCTAAGTGATGATCAACAGCATCGCCTGGTCGGCGCAATGAAGACCATCGAAGCGATCCTGGCCCCCGTTTCTCTTCCCAGAACCGTCGTTCTCCGTCTTCCTCGTTCTGGGGACTTCGGCTGGGTGGTCGAGCGACACGGCGCCATATACGCCGACGAGTACGGATTCGGTCCCACCTTCGAGTCTCTGGTCGCTCGGATCGTCGCCGAATACGTCGAGCATGCCGAACCCGACCGTCAAGCGGCTTGGATTGCGGAGGTTCACGGCGAACGGATGGGCTGTGTCTTCTGCATGCAGGAAACCGAAAGGGTTGCACGCCTTCGACTGCTCCTTGTGGAGCCAACCGCACGGGGCCTTGGGATCGGCGCGCGCCTGGTGGATGAATGCATCAGCTTTGCGCGCCGGGCAGGATACGAACAGATGACGTTGTGGACCAACGATGTCCTTCATGCCGCACGCCACATCTACGAGAGAGCCGGGTTTCAACTCGTGAAAGAGAAAGCGCATCACAGTTTCGGGCAAGACCTGGTCGGACAGGACTGGGAGCTAAACCTATGAGGCGAGGAAGCTACAGTGCGAGTCGACGCGCGCGCCTGCTACCGCCCACGGAGCCGACCTCAGTATGTTGGGAGCGCGCGCGTTGACCGAAGCGTTCCTCGAACAAGAGACTCAGGACCGGTTCGTCCCGACCGGGCACACGCAGGGACCGTGGGAGCCCGGCTTCCAGCATGGGGGTCCCTCCCGCCGCGCTTCTGGGCCGGAAATGCGTTTCCATCTCTCGTGTGGAGACTTTGACCGAGACAGAGATCCGAACCGTATTCTCCGCTCACGGCCCCGCCGGCGAAAGGCGAGCGGCCGCACTTACCGCGCTCCGAACCATCGTCCTCAACGACGGCCCTGAGGGGCCCTGACTCGGACACCGTAAAGCGCTGCTGAATCCGGTTCGGGCCCCAGGGCACTCGCCTGAGGCCCCGAACCCCGGTTGCTACTTCTTGAAGGCGTCCTTGATCTTCTCGCCCGCCTGCTTCATGCCGCCCTTGGTCTGGTCGGCCTGGCCTTCCCGCTCCATCTCACGATCGCCTGTGCTGCGACCGACGCCCTCCTTGGTCTTGCCCTTCAGCTCTTCACCCTTGTTCTTTGCCT
>Ga0136616_10002146_pt1 | contig 10444 bp, 7 predicted proteins | sample AntDrymUQ2992106_2_FD_106648 | JGI IMG/M metagenome (GOLD analysis project Ga0136616, IMG submission 106648) | Polar desert sand microbial communities from Dry Valleys, Antarctica - metaG UQ299 (21.06) | ecosystem: Environmental > Terrestrial > Soil > Desert | place: Antarctica: Dry Valley... | reverse complement strand
CCGACACCGACATCATCAGCGACGTCTACGTCAAGGACCTGGCCAGCGGGGAACTCACCCTGGCCTCCACCTCCGACAGCGGCGTCAAGGGCAACGGGAGCAGCTTCGCTCCGTCGCTGTCGGCCGACGGCAGCACGGTGGCGTTCGTCTCCGTCGCCACGAACCTGCAGCCGCCCGACACCAACAGCAGATTGGACGTTTACGTCAAGGACCTGGCCAGCGGGGAACTCACCCTGGCCTCCACCTCCAGCACCGGTGTCAAGGGCAACGGCGACAGTTCGCTTCCGTCGCTGTCGGCCGACGGCAACACGGTGGCGTTCAACTCCGAGGCCACGAACCTGGACCCGGCCGACACCGACGACATCAGCGACGTCTACGTCAAGGATCTGACCACCGGTGAGGTCACGCTGGTGTCCATCTCCGACGCCGGCGTCAAGGGCAACGGGAGCAGCTTCCGGTCGTCGCTGTCGGCCGACGGCGCCACGGTGGCGTTCGAGTCCCGGGCGACCAACCTGGACCCGGCCGACACCGACGGCATCAGCGACATCTTCGTCAAGGACCTGGACAGCGGGGAGCTCACCCTGGCCTCCACCTCCAGCGTCGGCGTCAAGGGCAACGCGGACAGCGGCGCTGCGTCGTTGTCGGCCGACGGCGCCACGGTGGCGTTCGAGTCCCGGGCGACCAACCTGGACCCGGACGCCACCGTCGACCTCACCAACCACATCTTCGTTAAGGACCTGGACAGCGGGGAGCTCACCCTGGCCTCCACCTCCAGCACCGGCGTCGTGAGCAACTCAGACAGCTTCGCTCCGTCGCTGTCGGCCGACGGCAGCACGGTGGCGTTCGACTCCGGCGCCACCAACCTGGACCCGGCCGACACCGACCCCAAAGCCGACATCTACGTCAAGGACCTGACCACCGGGGACATCACGCTGGCCTCCACGTCCGACGACGGAGCCAAGAGCAACGGGAGCAGCTCCCGCCCCTCGCTGTCGGCCGACGGCAGCACGGTGGCGTTCGAGTCCTCAGCCACCAACCTGGACCCGGCCGACACCGATGACTTCACCGACGTGTACGTCAAGGAGTTGGCGCCGCCCAACGACCCGCCACCGACCATCGCCGTCGCGGCTGGCGGGAGCTGCGATCCGAACGGAAGTACCGCCACCATCGCGATCACCGTCACCGTCACCGACCCCGACGGCGACCCCGGCGCACTGATGCTCACCGCCACCTCCTCCAACCAGGCCCTGCTGCCCGACACCGCCGTGACCTTCGGCGGCGCTGGCAGGGACCGGACCGTCACCACGGCCACCGACCCGGGCCAGTCCGGTCGGGCCACGGTCACGATCACCGTCACCGACGGCCAGGACACCGCCAGCACCACGGTCACCGTGATCGCCGGCAGCAACCGCAGCGACCGGCTGACCGGCACCAGCGGCGCGGACATCATGCTCGGCAAAGGCGGCAACGACTTCCTCAACGCCGGGGCCGGCAACGATCTGATCTGCGGCGGGTCCGGCAACGACCCGCTGCGCGGGGACGGCGGAGACGACACCCTCGACGGCCAGGCCGGCAACGACATCGTCAACTCCGGGACCGGCGACGACATCCTGCGCGGCGGGCCCAGCAACGACCTCCTGATCGGAGGACCAGGCGCCGACTTCTACTCCGGCGGTACCGGCCTCGACGTCTTCGTCGGCTTCAACCCCGAACAGGGCGACACCTCCGACGGCACCTAACCCACCCAGAGCCGAGCACCGCCTTCGTAGGCCGGAGTCACTATTCTCTGACGGCCGACCTGCAACCGCGTTGGTCGTTATCGGGTGCTGCTCGCCTCTCCCCTCCTGGACTACGAAGTCTTCCTGCTGTCCGCGATCATCACCGCCCGCCGCGACGGAGCCCACACCGACACCGCTGTGGCCACCGGCATACCCGCACCGGATGGATCATCTCCACCGCCGCAGTCCTCATCGTCGTCGTCTTCCTCGGTTCGCCACCGGTGACGTCCTGATCAGCAATCAGCGCGGAGTCGGCTTGACCGGCCTCGGCCATGTATCAGGTTTGATACATTCCAGTCTGTGGAGGAACCAGAGCTGGGCACCATGAGTCCTGTCCTGCTGATCGTCTTGGAGTCGGCAGCGCGGCTACAGGAACGCATCCCTGATGCTGTGTTGGTGGGCGGTTCTGCGGCTGCGCTCTATGCCGGGCACCGTGACTCCATCGACCATGACCATGTTCTGGCTGACCTGCGGGAGCGGTTTGACGCGGTCTTGGAGGCACTCGAGTCCGACGGCGACTGGGTGACCAACAGGGTCACGCCGGGGCGAATAATCCTGGGTCAGCTGGGCGACATCGAGGCCGGCGTGCGGCAGATGATCCGACGTCGGCCGTTGGAGCTGCGGGAGTTCGTGCTCCCCTCGGGGCGCAGTCTCCGGGTGCCCACTGCTGACGAGGCGCTTCGGGTCAAGGCCTTCCTGATGGTTCGTCGCAATCGGACCCGAGACTATGTCGACGTCGTGGCGCTCACCGCTCGGCATGGCGTGGCTCATGCGGCCGACGTCTTGTCCGGCATCGACGACTACTACGGCGATCAGCGAGCCGGGACTGACCCGGATTCACTTGGCATAGCAAGCCAGTTGGCCCGACAGTTGGCTGACCCCCGGCCCAAGGATGTATCGGTCACGCGTGAACTCGGCTCTTTTCGCAACCTGGCACCAGAGTGGAGCGATTGGGCCGAAATCAAAAAGGCCAGTCTGGCGCTGGCCATGGCCATGCTCGACCGAGCGGGCCGGAAGCGGTGACTGATGCCGCTGACATTTCGAAATATCACAACGTCCCCGGATGACCCGGTCGACACCTGGCCGAGCGAGGCCATCGTGACGGCGATGGAGCGGGGCGATCTGGTCTACCTCGCCCTGCTCGCATCGGCCATCGACGCCGACCCCTGGGGCAGGACGGCTCGCCAGATCGAGGAGGCGCTGGGCCATACCCGGCCCTATGGCGTGGCCGAACTCATGACCGAGGCCATCCGGCGGGCCCGTCGCCGGTCTGAGGAATCCGAACGCGCTGCAGTGGCCGATGCGCTGAGAGACCTGGTGTCGCGATCGGGCCTGAGCCGCGCCGAGTTCGCCAGCCGATTGGGCACCTCGCGCTCGCGGCTGTCCACCTATCTCAACGGCAAGGTGATCCCGTCGGCCGCTCTCATGGTGCGCGCGCAGCGAGTCTCGACGAGCGGGATCGGGTCGGCCGACGACGCGCCGGGACGCCGACGCATGGCGCCAGCGCGGCCGGGCCCAGCTTGATCCGGTCCGGCGGATCATCCGGGTGGATCTTCGGGGGCGGATCACGAGCGGTGGAGCCGGGTGCCTAACCGCCGGCGCCGACTGCAAGTCCCGGGACGACACCGCCGCTGCCACGCGCCGCCAACGCGGCAAGCGCCGCCCCGGGAATGGCGAGCTTGGATCGCCGTAGGCCACTGCCGATGATCACCCAGGACAGCGCGGCTACCGCGTCGTCGACGAGAACCGGCCACCCGAGAGGCAGACCGAGCGGCGTGATTCCGCCGTACTCCATTCCGGACTGCGCCACCGCCTCGTCCATGGAGAGGAAGGAGGCCTTGCGCACGTCAAGACGTCGCTTGACGATTCCGTTCACGTCGGCTCGGGTCGTGGCCAGCACCACACACGCAGCGATTCGTTGCTCCCCGTCGCGTTTGCCAGCCACCACGACACAGTTCGCGGAGATCTCGAGCGGGACGTCATAGGCGGCGCAGAAGGCCGCGGTATCGGCGAGCCCGGGGTCGATCGCAGCGACCGCCACATCCGCGAAGGAGGCGTCCTGCAGCGCGGCGTCCTCCAGTGCGGCCGCGACCGGGTCGGCAAGCAAGCCACGATGTGCCGACGCCGGTCCGAGGTCAAGGCGCCCGATCTGGACGGCCTCGCTCAAGTCGCCACCGTCATCCCCGCGCCGTCGCACCAGGCGGCCAGGATCGAGGCGTAGACCGCGACCGCCTGTTCGACCCGATCCGCTCGGCACCACTCGTCGACCACATGGCACTGATCGGGCTCCCCGGGGCCGAGGATCACGGTGGGCACCGGTGCCGGCCGGTTCGGCGAGCCGTTTGAGAGCAAGCCGATCAGAGCGGAGGCGTCGGTGAAGAAGCGAGCCGGCGGCGACGGCTCATCGGGAAGGCCGTTCACCACCAGGGCTTCGCGGACGAGCCCGACGAACGGATCGTCCACGGCTGTGTCGACCAGTGGCAGGTCGACCAGGTCGGCGACCGAAATGTCTTTGCCCACAATGTCTTTCACTTGTTGCCGCAATTTCGTCGGGTCCACGCCAGGGACGGTACGCAGGTCGAGCTGCAACTCGGCAGAATCGGGTACGACGTTGGGCTGTACCCCACCGCAGAATCTGCCCACATTGGCCGTCACCTGGCCGAACCGCTCATCCGAGGGCCAGGACGAGACGTCGTGCAGGGCCGTCACCGCGCGAGCCAGGCGGACCACCGCGTTGTCCCCGAGTTCGGGTGCCGATCCGTGTGCCGCCCTACCGCGGGCTGTCAGGCGAAGCCACAAGGCCCCCTTGTGTGCCGCGACGAGCGCGTTCGCCGTCGGCTCCCCCACCAGCAGCGGACCGCCCTGGCCAAGCACCGACGAGGGGACTTGCAGCGCACCCTGACATCCGGTCTCCTCGGCGGCGGTGAGCACGAGTTGGATCCCACGGCAGGCATGCGGCCGGCGGAGATGGCCGACCACGGCGGTCACCATGGCGGCGATGCCGCTCTTCATGTCCGACGTGCCTCTGCCCACGATCCGAACGCCGTCACTTTCGGCCGCCCAGGGGTCGACACTCCAGTCCAACCGGTTGGCCGGCACGGTGTCGACGTGCCCAGTCAGCGTCAGAGGCGGACCGTTTCCGTCGAATCGGGCGATCAGCTGCTCCCGGTTGGGTGCCCACTTGACGAACTGGGTCCGAGCGTTGACCGCATTGAGCATCAGCGCGCAATGCCGGTTGACCGTCCCCTCGTTGGCACCGGCGGAGGAGATCCGAACCAGGTCCTCGAGCAGCCGGACTGCCCCTGAGCTTCGGACAGAACTCACGTTCACCGCTCTCATCCTGGCTCGGCCATGGCAACTCGAACAGACGCTAGCAACGCCACACCCCGCCCCGTGAACTCCACGCCGTACCGATGCCATCATGGCTCGCGTGCCGACCGTATCCACCCGTGAACAACGTGTCCTGGACGCGATCGACGCATCCTGGGCGTTGGATCGCCTGGTCGAACTGATCGCCATCCCCTCGATCACCGGCAGCGCCGCGGAAAGCGACGCCCAGCATCGGCTGGCTGGCTATTTCGACCCACTCGGCCTGGACACCGACCTCTGGCCGATCGACCTACCCGAAGCCAAAGCCCACCCGGACTTTCCGGGCCTCGAAGCGCCCCGTACCGAGGCCTGGGGCCTGGTCGGGATCACCGGTGGCGATGACGGGCCCACCTTGATCCTGAACGGACACATCGACGTGGTCCCGCCGGGCGACTTGTCGCGGTGGTCCGGTGAACCCTTCCGCCCGCGGATCGAGGGCGACGTCGTGCACGGGCGCGGGGCCTGTGACATGAAGGCTGGCGTGGTGGCCGCTCTCGCGGCCGCAAAGGCGGTGACCGACAGCGGGATACGGCTGGCCGGCAGGCTGGCGTTGCATAGTGTCGTGGGAGAGGAGGACGGCGGCCTGGGCGCGTGGTCCACCTTGCGCCGTGGGTACCGAGGCGATGCGGCGGTCATCCTGGAGCCCACCAGCGGCACGGTGCACACAGCCAACGCCGGGGCGCTCACCTTCCGGATCGAGGTGACCGGCCGAGCCGCACACGGGGCCACCAGGGAGCTCGGTGTCAGTGCGTTCGAGTCCTTCTGGCCGATCCATCTCGCCCTACGAGAGCTGGAAAGCGAACGCAACGCCGACACAGACGTACGTCTGCGCGGGCACGACCTGCCTTACGCGCTGTCCATCGGCACCATCCGCAGTGGAGATTGGCCGAGCAGCGTCCCGGATCGCCTGATAGCCGAGGGACGGTACGGCGTCGCGATCGGTGAGCCATCGGCAGCGGCTCGCAAGGTCCTCGAAGACCGGGTCGTCGAAGCCTGCTCGAGCGATCCCTGGCTGACCGATCATCCCGCGACCGTCACCTGGTCGGGCGGCCAATTCGGAAGTGGCACGCTGCCGCCAGGGCATCCCCTGCTGGGCAGGGTGCAGGCTGCGGCAGCCGACATCCGGGGTGGCATTCCGCCGGAGGCCGCCGCGGCGTACGGCAGCGACCTCCGGTTGTATGCCGCCGAAGACATCCCCACCGTTCACTTCGGACCTGGAGATGTCCGGTTGGCGCACTCACCGCGAGAACAGGTGCATATCAACGATCTGGTGAGCACTGCCCGGGCGGTCGCGCTGTTGATCGTGCGCACCTGCGGAGTCCGCTGAGCTCGATGCCTGTGGACCTCGCCGCCGCATGGACCGCCGTCGTCGGGCCAAGTCAGCCGGCGCTCGACTGCTGGGCGGGTCTGATCACCCGCTGGAGTGAGCCGCACCGGCGCTACCACGGGATCGGTCACCTGAGCGCCGTCCTGCTGTTTCTCGATGAGTACGGCAACCACGGAACCGACCTCGACGCCGTACGTCTGGCTGCCTGGTACCACGACGCGATCTACGATCCACGCGCCGCCGACAACGAGGAGCGCAGTGCAGAGCTGGCGGTCGATGAGTTAGGCGCGCTCAGCCTCCCGAGCGACCGTGTCGACGAAGTAGCCAGGCTCGTGCGCCTGACCGCACGTCACGACCCGGTCGGCGGGGACCGAAACGGGGAATTGCTCAACGACGCCGATCTGATGGTCCTGGGCAGCCCGCCGGAGGCCTACGTGGCCTACCTCAACGCCATCCGGGAGGAGTACGCGCACGTCCCGGATCCGGAGTTCCGGGCCGGGCGGGCGGCCGTACTCGAGTCGCTCTTGGAGACGCCGTCGGTCTACCGCCTGGCGGTGCTCGCTCCGATGGAGGCCGTCGCCAGGCGGAACATGACCGCCGAACTCAGCCTCCTGCAATCGGGTCCGAGCTTGGCGACGCCAGCTGCTCCGGTGGCTGGCCAGCCGGCCGAGGGCGCCGTGGCGCCGTCCGCCGCAGACCTGCACGCCGCAGCGCCGCCAGGACCTCCCGACCGCTGACCTGTCGCGCCCCCAGGGCCAGCGCTTCGGCATGCCGTTCGGCGGGCAAGTCGTAGTGGTCGCGGTGGAAGGCCCGTTCGGGAAGTGCGAGCCGCCCGGCGAAGGCATGCAGCTCGGCATAGGACACGTCACTGACCAGGTGTGACCACAGCCGGTCCCGGAACGGCCACACCGGCGCGTCGATGAGGATGGCCACGGCATGCAGTCTATTGCCGTTGTCCGATGCTGTTTGGCGTCGTGAGCGAGTGCAACGATCCGCGCATGCGTCCACGGCAGTCGGCAGCCGTCGCCTGGCGGTCTGTAGCAAATGCCCCTGCTGATGTGCCTGGTGATGTGCGTGGTGGCCAGCGGTTGCAGCATGGCCGAGCCGGACCGTGTCGGCGGCCCCGGGCAGCGGTCAGAACGTGCTATCCAGCGAGATTCCCGTCGCCAGGATGTGTCCGGACGCCGGGCTGGACACCCGACGGGTACTCGACTGCCTGAACTCAGAGGCAGCCGGTTTCTGGGCGCGAACTGGTGCAGACATCGGCCCCCAGACCTTCGCCTTACTACGCCATTCCCGGCTCGGCCGAGTGCCGGCAGCTGCTGGCGTTGGGAAGCTGGTTCCGCTGTGTGAGCGATGACGTCGTCTACCTCTCGGTCAGCTCATCGAACGCGAGCGCGACCTCTTCGGTGTCGACATCGGTCTGGCAGAGAGCCGACGTGTCTCTCACCGCGGATTGCCTGGCTGGGTCTGGGCCGCTGACCTGGAGCAGCGCGACCGCCTGGACGCTTCTGTGCTGCACGCGGTCATCGAGGAGCAGTTGACGGCTGGCTACCGGGTGCCCGTACCGCCGGCTTTCCGAACTTCTCGCCAGATCTCGCCTACGGGGCCATCGCCGATCGACGGTCGGCCTCGACCGGGGCAGCAGTTCCAGAGCCGTCGGTGTCTGCGAGTTCGCCTGACCGGAATAGCCATCCCTACCCGGGGTTGCAGCGAATGTAGTCAGGACCTGTTGAGACGAACCTCGGAGACCCCGTGACCTGCCCGAGCCTGGCACTGCGCAGAGGTGCCCTGCTACTGGCCGATACGCCCAACCCGGCGCGCGCTGTCGCAGATCTGACGGCCTCGATACGGACCCGGCTTACCAGATGAGGGCACCTTCGCCCAGCCTTCCCGGTTCGCCGTTGTGGGCCTGCTAGCTGCGGGCTCTACGCCGCAGTCTTTGTACCTTCGGCTCGCTCGGCAATCTGGCTGCCAACCTGATCGGGACGGTGGCCAGCACCCTGCTGGCCAACGAGTTGCACCGTCGGCTCACCTTCCACGCCTCGGCAGCCGTCGGCTGGCAGCGCGCCCAGCTCGAGGGTGGCGGCCTGGCTGCGATCGGCCTGGCGGCGACGAGTCTGGCGCTGGTCGTCCTGCAGGCGGTTGTGCCCGACGCAGGATGGTTCCTCCAAGTGCTCTTGGTCGCAGCGGTCACCGGCGGGATCGGCCTGCTGCGCTTTGCCGCGCTGCGAGCCTGGGTCTTTGCCGCCGCACGCCGCGCCCGATCCCAGTAGCGGCGTCGACGCCCGCCGTTGACCGACAGAGGCCGGTTGGGTAGCGAACCGCCCCTTTGCCGCATCGCAATCAGGCGGTTGTGTGGCGAACCGCCCCTTCCGTACCGCAGACAACGCAAAAGGGCGGCCCCTTCGAATGCGGGGACCGCCCTTTGCGTCGTGCGTTGGAGCTTGTACGGGTCGATCTTGTCGTACTGGTGACGCGGACCTAGAAGTCCATGCCGCCCATGCCGCCGTCGCCACCGGGCATGGCCGGAGCGTTCTTCTCCGGCTTGTCCGCGATGACGGCTTCGGTGGTGAGGAACAGTGCGGCGATCGAGGCAGCGTTCTGCAGCGCAGAGCGGACCACCTTGGTCGGGTCGGGGATACCGGCCTTCAGCATGTCCTCGTACTCGCCGGTTGCGGCGTTGAGGCCCCAGCCGAGCTCGAGTCCGCGCACCTTCTCCGCAACGACGCCGCCTTCGAGGCCGGCGTTGATGGCGATCTGCTTCAGCGGAGCCTCGAGAGCAACCCGGACGATGTTCGCCCCGGTCGCCTCGTCGCCGGTCAGGTCCAGCTTGTCGAACGCGGTGGTGCCGGCTTGCAGCAGCGCGACGCCACCACCGGCGACAACGCCCTCCTCGACGGCAGCCTTCGCGTTACGGACGGCGTCCTCGATGCGGTGCTTGCGCTCCTTGAGCTCCACCTCGGTGGCCGCTCCGGCCTTGATGACCGCAACACCGCCGGCAAGCTTCGCCAGGCGCTCCTGCAGCTTCTCGCGGTCGTAGTCGGAGTCGCTGTTCTCGATCTCGGCGCGGATCTGGTTGACCCGTCCGGCGATCTGGTCGCTGTCGCCCGAGCCCTCGATGATCGTGGTCTCGTCCTTGGTGGTCACGAACTTCCGTGCCCGGCCGAGCAGGTCCAGACCAGCGTTGTCGAGCTTGAGGCCGACCTCCTCGCTGATGACCTGACCACCGGTGAGGATGGCGATGTCGGCCAGCATGGCCTTGCGACGGTCACCGAAACCGGGGGCCTTCACCGCGACGGACTTGAAGGTCCCGCGGATCTTGTTGACCACCAGGGTCGCGAGGGCTTCGCCCTCGACGTCCTCGGCGATGATCGCCAACGGCTTACCGGACTGCATGACCTTCTCCAGCAACGGGAGCAGGTCCTTGACGGCCGAGATCTTGGAGTTGACGACCAGGATGTACGGGTCGTCGAGAACGGTCTCCATCCGCTCGGCATCGGTCACGAAGTACGCCGAAAGGTGTCCCTTGTCGAAGCGCATACCCTCGGTGAGCTCGAGTTCGAGCCCGAAGGTGTTGGACTCCTCGACGGTGATGACGCCTTCCTTGCCGACCTTGTCCATGGCCTCGGCGATGAGCTCACCGATGGCCGGGTCGCCTGCCGAGATCGAGGCCGTCGAAGCAATCTGCTCCTTGGTCTCGACATCCTTGGCGGTCACGGTCAGCTGCTCGGACACCGCGGCGACGGCCTTCTCGATGCCCTTTTTCAGGTCCATCGGGTTGGCGCCGGCCGCGACGTTGCGCAGGCCCTCACGTACGAGTGCCTGAGCCAGGACCGTTGCGGTCGTGGTGCCGTCACCGGCGACATCGTCAGTCTTCTTGGCAACTTCCTTGACGAGCTCGGCCCCGATCTTCTCCCACGGGTCTTCGAGCTCGATCTCCTTGGCGATGCTCACACCATCGTTGGTG
>Ga0136616_10002145_pt1 | contig 10444 bp, 12 predicted proteins | sample AntDrymUQ2992106_2_FD_106648 | JGI IMG/M metagenome (GOLD analysis project Ga0136616, IMG submission 106648) | Polar desert sand microbial communities from Dry Valleys, Antarctica - metaG UQ299 (21.06) | ecosystem: Environmental > Terrestrial > Soil > Desert | place: Antarctica: Dry Valley... | reverse complement strand
GAGTCAGCATGGGCAAGGACCTGCTTCGTGGAGTCACTCACGGCCCGCGAGGAGAGATCGAGCACCTGCTGCGTCGAGTCGCTGACTGCTTGGGACGACAGCGCCCGCAGCTCATCGCGCAACTCCGTGCGGGAACGTTGAGCTCGTTGCTGACCGAAGAAGAAACCCAGGGCCGCCCCCACGAGCAGAGTCAGCGTGGCGATGACGAGAGTCGTTGCGTTCATGGTTCGAACTATCGCAGTGGACGCCGACAAAACGCGTGACCGCTCGCCAACAGAACCGTCCAAACACCTGCTGCCGCGCGAATCCGCGACCCAATCGCCCCGACTCGCGGGGCTAGCGCGTGTTCGGGCGCGGAGGCGGCGCGCGGCGCTTGGCACCGCGTCACGGTCCAGGTCAGATCGTCGGGCTCGGCTGGCTCACCGAGGAGGCGTCTCGTGCCGGAGTGCCCCGGAGCGCCACCCACGGCCACGTCATGAGGGCCCAGACCGCGACAACGATCGAGATCTCGACCACGACATAGAGCGGCCACGGGCCGAGGAAGTCGAGGAGAGAGGCAGTGGAAGGCTTGCGGTTGAGGAAGCCGTAGTTGGTCCCGACGACGACGTTGAACGTGAAGATCAGGACAGCCCAGCCCGCCGTGATCGCGACGGCCGTCCGGAAGACCCGCCACGTGGGTGTCAGCGCCATACCCCAGACCAGGTAGATCGCGGCCCAGACGATGAGGAAGTGCATTGCCCAGAACATCAGGTAGCGCGTGCTGGGGAAGTCCTGCAGCAGCGCTGGGGTGGCGATGCCTTGCGTGGTCAGCGTCAGCCCCCAGTAGTACGTGAGGCCGACCGCCCAGGGTCGATGCGTCCAGAGGGCATAGACCGCAGTCATCCAGGCAAGATCGCAGAGCTGGAGCGGCAACGAGCTGTCGAGATCCCAGTCGCCCGGAGTGAGCTGCAGGATCTGCAACGGAACCGTGATGACCGGGATCATCAGGGCGAACAGTCGGCTGAAGCGCAGGCCGTCATCGCTCCCGCGTTGCCGCCGCCCGACCCACACGATGAGGATGGCGCCCAACACGAAGACCACGAGCGCGCCGAGGTGCGAAGGGCCGTAGTTACGGAACTCCGCCGCCGCCACCATCGTGTGCATCCTGTCCCCGTTCGTCGTCAGGCCATTCTTACTGCCAACCGTGCCGTACAGCGAGTTTCTCTCATCTCGAGCTGCTCAGCGTCTGGACGTACGACGTGACCTCGGCACGCACCTGGTCCTCGTCGAGGCCGAGGTGCTCCAAGATGGTGTAGCGGTCCGGGCGGGTCGAAGGTGCGTGGGTCACCGCCGCGGCGAACTGCTCGTCGGTGAGGCCGAGATCCGTCGGCGTGAGCGGCAGCTCGTGCCGGCGTAGACAGTCGGCGATCTGGTCGAAGCGTTTGCGGTCGTCGCGCAGGTGGTAGGCGAACAGCGCCCCGGCGCCGGCGAGCTCACCATGGTTTGCTGTGCCTGGGTAGAGCGCGTCGACGGCGTGGATGAACTCGTGACAGGCGCCGCTGCACGGCCGTGAGTTTCCCGCCACCGACATGGCCATCCCCGACAGCACAAGGGCTTCGGCCAGCGCGATCAGGAAGTCGTCGTCGCCGATGCCGTCATCGCGGTGCAGGATGGCTTCGGCCGCGGTGCGCGCGAACGTGACGGCCAGTCCGTCGACAGGCTCGCCACGCTCGCGGTGGGAGAGCTGCCAGTCGTCGATGGCAGACAGGTTGCTGATGGCGTCGCCGATGCCGGACCGCACCATCCGCGCAGGTGCCGAGCGGACATAGTCGAGGTCGACGATGACGGCGAGGGGCATCGAGACGCCGTACGAACCCTTGCCGCCTCTGTGCTCCAGCGAGGCCACAGGGGAGCAGATACCGTCGTGGGCGAGGTTCGTCGCCACCGCGATCATGGGTACGGCGGCGCGGGTGGCGGCGTACTTGGCCACGTCGAGGGTGCGCCCACCTCCGATGCCGACGACGGCGTCATACGAACGTTCTTGCAGGGCGGCCTGCAGCTCACCGGCGACGGTGAGGCTGGCACCACTGACGGTGAAGACGCCGGCCAGCGGAAGGGAGTCCCTGACGCGGCCCCAGATCTGTTGCCCTTGGCCGGGACCGACCGCCACCAGCACCTGGCCGTTGGCGGAGATGTGGCGTTCGGTGAAGAGCTCGGCAAGGTCGTCGACAGCTCCGGCACGGATGTCGATGAAGAGAGGGCTCGCGAGCATCCGCGCTAGTAGTGGCATGCGATCTCCTGTGCGCGGGCGAGATCGCGGTGGTCGTCGACCTCGACCCAGGGGACCTGCTCACCGATCGGCGCGGTGCCGATGAAGCCGCCTCGGTCGACGAACTCCTGGAAGCCGTCCTCGTAGTAGAGGTCGGGGTCGCGCTCGAAGGTGGCCTCGAGCGCTTCGGAGAGAGCGTCGGCAGCCGACGCCTCGACGATGCTGGCGCCGATGTACTCGCCGTACGCGGTGGCCGGGTCCATCAGCTTGGTGATCTTCGTGAGGCCGTGCGCGGCGTCGACCTGGACCTTCATCTCCTCCTCGGCGAGGGGCTTATCCGTGTCGAGGGCGAGCAGGATGTCGGGACCGCGCGAGCCGAGCAGAGTCTTCTCGACGGACACCGGGTGGACGGTGTCGCCGTTGACCATGAGCATTCCCTCGCTGAAATGGTCTCGCGCCAGCCACAGGGAGAAGGCGTTGTTCCAGATCTCGGCCTTGTCGTTGTGAACGAGAGTCAGCGTGACGCCGTGGCGCTTCTCGAGGGAGGCCTGTCTTTCCTCGACGGCTCCAGCGGCATACCCGACCACGATGACGACGTCGCGCAGATCCACCGCGGCGAGGTTTGCCAGGGCGATGTCGAGAATCGTCGTGTCGTCGGCCACGGGGATGAGGGCCTTCGGCAACGTGTCGGTGTAGGGACGGAGCCTGCGACCCGCTCCGGCAGCAAGCACCATCCCAATCATGCGGTCCCTCTCCTGATGGCTCGACTGCCTCGGCGGACGGCTCCGCCACAGTCGCTCAGGCTATCGTGCATGCGCCGTACGCCGCTCAAGGCTCGACCGTTCTCAGGCCGACAGGGGAGCCGACTCCTCGGACGTCGGCTGTCAGCGCCAGTCGGGCCGACCCGACCGCTGGCCGGGAAAGCGAACAGGGGCAGGACAGCGGTCCTCGGACCGCTCGCCTTCCAAACACCGGCGGCGCACCTGGGTACGGCGTCCCCGCCGATTTCGGGGATGCTGCCGCTCGCCGTAACGTTGTCGCCCGTGGCACTCACCATCGGAATCGTCGGGCTCCCCAATGCGGGCAAGTCCACGCTCTTCAACGCGCTGACCAAGAACGACGTCCTCGCAGCGAACTATCCGTTCGCAACGATCGAGCCGAACGTCGGGGTCGTCGGTGTACCCGATGGCCGGCTCGACGTGCTCGCGAAGATCTTCAGCTCGGCCAAGATCCTTCCTGCCACCGTGCAGTTCGTCGACATCGCCGGCATCGTCCGCGGCGCATCGGAGGGTGAAGGGCTTGGCAACCGGTTCCTGTCACACATCCGTGAGGCGGCGGCGATCTGCCAGGTGACGCGAGTTTTCAGGGACGACGACGTCACGCACGTCGACGGCAAGGTGTCACCTGCCGACGACATCTCCACCATCCAGACCGAGCTGATCCTGGCCGACCTGCAGACGGTGGAGAACGCGATCCCGCGGCTGGAGAAGGAGGCGCGGCTGAAGAAGGAGACCGCGGTAACCCTCGACGCCGTACGTCAGGCCAAGGCGGCGCTCGAAGCGGGTACGCCGATCACCGCCACCAAGCTCGATACGTCACTGCTGCGCGAGCTGAGCCTGATGACGGCGAAGCCCTACATCTACGTCTTCAACTGCGACGCCGACGAGCTGGGCGACGAGACCCTCAAGCAGCAGATGCGTGACCTGGTCTCCCCCTCGGAGGCGATCTTCCTCGACGCCAAGTTCGAGGCTGAGCTCGTCGAGCTCGACGACGACGAAGAGGCGCGGGCGATGCTGGCCGAGATGGGGGTCGACGAGCCCGGCCTCGACACGTTGGCGCGGGTCGGCTTCTCGACGCTCGGGCTGCAGACCTACCTCACCGCCGGTCCGAAGGAGTCACGCGCCTGGACGATCAGGAGGGGCGCCACCGCGCCCGAGGCAGCAGGCGTCATACACACCGACTTCCAGCGCGGCTTCATCAAGGCCGAGGTCGTGTCGTACGAGGACATCGTCGAGCTGGGTTCCATGACCGCGGCCAAAGCCGCTGGCAAAGTCCGCATGGAGGGCAAGGAGTACGTCATGGCCGACGGCGACGTGGTCGAGTTCCGATTCAACGTGTGAATCACAGCGTTTGCGCAGGTCAGAGGGGGTGTAGTGGCGCCCAGTCCGCACAGAGTCCGCAAGAATCATAGTTTGGTTCGCCCGGAGGGCGTGTCTCCGATGCCGGGCGACTGTCCCCTCGTAGGCGCGCCCGTCCCGCAGCCCGCCTACGACTGGCGAAGTGACGCGGCCTGTGTTGCGGGTGGTCGTTCCTAATCTCCAGAGCCGTCGATATCCTCGCCATCGTCCGCCTGATCGACGTCGGACGTCACCCAGGCGGCCAAGTCGGTGAGGAAGGTCAGACCCTCCTTGAGCAGTACCTGGATGGCCTCGATCCCGCGGTCGGTGCCGACGTTCTTGGTGAGCATCTTCTGGTAGTCGCTGCCCTTGAGGTGTGCAGTGACACGCGACCGGAGCTCCTGAATCCTCCGGAGGTAGGTGATGTCACGCTCGACGTGCGGGTACCCCTGAGTTGTGAAGAACCGATTGAACTTGGAGATGCCCTTCTCGTCAGGGACCTTCGTGGCTAGCGCCCTACCGATTGGCCCCTCGTTCAGCGCGTCGCTCATCAGTTTGGCGAGCACCATCAGCGCGTCCTCGAATTCGTTCTGGCCGTCGTTGAGTGGCAGGCGAAGTTGCTGGAGGTAGACGTCGCTCTCCTTCGCTCCCGGAACAGCGGCCAGCCGTACCTCGCCGCCCATGCGTTCGTGGCCTGTGCCAGGAACGAGCGTCGATGTTCGTTTCGCTCATCGCTGCGTCGGGGACGATCATGTAAGCGCGCCAGTGGTCCCGCTCCGCCGCCGGCAGATCACGACCGATGTCCCCCCCAGGAACATGAGCACGCGGTCGTCGTGATCGTTGTCGATCTGGACGCCCCACAGAGACGCGCACCGCAGGTAGCCGTCCTCCACCGAGTAGATCTCCGGGTTGTCGTAGTACTTCTGGAGGACCTCCCGGCGGAAATGGACAGGTGTCAGATAGTGCGGCGCATCCGGGTTCTTCCCAAAGTAGTTGGAGAGCAAGTCGGGATTGCACGAGAATCTGACCGACGTGCCGTGCTCGTTCTCCCCGATGAGGAATTCAGGGAAGTGATCGTCCACCTCCTCGTACGGCCAGATGCCGCACGAGGTGACCGGGCCGTGCTCGATGAGCTTGGTGGCGCAGTACCTGCTGCCGTACGCGCCAGAGGAGCCCCATCGGTTTTCGAAGAAAACCAGGTCTCCGCCCACGTTCCCTGTGGTGAAGTTCTGCGTCTCGTCCGATACCGGCGGAGCGTCGGAGTAGACCTTCGAGTCAATGAACAGCAACAGGTCCATCCCGCGCGCCGCGATGTACCGCTTCAGGAGGGCGGTGCGGATCTCGATCTTCTCGCCGTCGAACCGCACCGCCAGGGTCTGGGTGCCGTCCTCGTTCATCTTGACGAAGGTTCTTGCCTCAGGGTCGTAACGCAGGTTGTGGAACAGCCTGAACTGCTGGTCGATCTCGTACTCGGTCTCCGCGGCGCCGTAGTACTCCCGGACAAGCACGAGCGGCTCGACGTCGCTGTCGTGAGATCCGTTCGGGAGGTAGGTGGCAACCCAAGCATCGTCCTCCCGCGACTGCGAGAACCCGGGCTCGCAACCAGGACCGCTATAAAGCCAAGCCGGTCGGTGCGGCCGCAGGCGAGAAGGCCGAGCAAGTGGCTCGCGAGCTCTTCGAGGCTGCCGTGGCCCGGGGTGTGACCCCGTGAGTTTCGACGAGCCGAGCGCCCGGCAGCGCCGTCGCGTTCGAGACGATCGCAGTCTCCAGCTACTTCGCGCTGGTCTGACGTGACGCTTCCGAAGACCGACCTGCACCGTATCCGTGCGTGGGCCTGCGGCCGCGTGCCGGAGCACCTGTGGCCCGAGCTCAAGGTGGAGGCCGACGTTGCCGACCGCTACGTCGACATCGTCGAGGTGCGCCCGCCCTGGGACGGCGTCGGCGAGCACACGAGGTTCCCGATCGCCCGGCTGAGCTACACCATGTCCACCGGTCAGTGGGCGATCTACTGGCGCGACCGGAATCTGAAGTTCCACGAGTACAAGCGCAAGCGCCCTACCAAGAACGTCCAGGCGCTGCTCGACTACATCGAGACCAGCGGCGACCCGATCTTCTGGGGCTGACGGTTGGACTCTTGATCTCGCAGGGTCCGCACCGAGCGTCAGCTGTTCCGTGGCCCCTCCACCCAGGCCGCCGGCCGCCTAGCTAGCCCTGAGCCATGGTGAGTCCCGCTCTGCAGTCAGCCATCGAGGCGATGACTCTCGATGAGCGATTCGACTTGATCGAATACATCGAGAGCACCGTGGATCGGTCCGAGATCGAGGTGGCCGAGGAACAGAAGGCGCTGATCCGGTCCGGGGCTGCCGAGCTTCAGGCGGACCCGTCCATCGGATTGACCTGGGAAGAGTTGGATGCCCGGATGGGCGCCCGCTGGAAGTGACAGATCGCCGCCTGATCTTTCATCCAGGCGTTGAGGAAGATCTCGACGCGATCGTTCGCTACTAAGGCTTGGCCGCTGACCCGAGCGCCCGCTCGATCCGGAGCGCGGCCCGGTCGCCGGCCCCGTCGGAACGGGTGCGGATCCGTCGGACGGTCGTCAGCCCCTGTTCGAGGGCGGCTGCGACGGCGGCGGTGACCTGCTCCTGCGTGGTGTCGCCGCGCGAGATCGAGCAGGGTGCGCAGGGGAGTAGTCACTCGCCAGGCCCCGTGGTCGAGGACGTCCTTGGTGAGTAGTTCGGTCGGGTGGGTCACGACTGCCGGGTCGACGGCCCGGAACTCGACAGGAACCGACAGGTGCACGCGGCGCGGATCGAGCTCGCCGAGATCGTGGACGAGCGCCGCCGAATCGTGGGACACAACGCCGCGGCCATTGCTCCACAGCGTCCAGCGCACCCACTGATCCTCCGGAGCCGGGGGCCAATCGGGTAGCCGGAACAGGCCGCGGTCGACGCGGAGCCAGTTGCCACTGTCGACCTGGTACTTCTGCGCCTGATAGCTGTAGCCCAGGTTGCGAGCCTGCGCGGCCGTGACGTAGCCGGCTTGGCTGAACGCGAGACGCTGCAGGCCGAGCCGCCAGTCCTGACGTGTGCCGGCCATGCGGGCAGCGTAGCGCTCATCAAAATCAATCAGTACGTTAGTTTCATGGAACCGGCGCAGCAAAAACTACAACTCGCGCTGAGCGGAACCAGTGTTGCAGCTTGCTAGCTGCCACCCTTCGGCACCGACGAAGTGTGCTGTGAGGGCGGGTTCTGCCATGCCTGCTAGTGTGTACACACAGATACACAATCGAGGTGACCTATGACTGCGACCAAGGTCGGGATCCGCGAGTTCCGCGCCGGTCTTGCGGAGTACATCGACGCTGATGCGGCGATCGCTGTGACTCGCCACGGGCAGACGGTCGGCTACTTCATCCCCACGAGGGGCGACCGGGCCGCCGAAGTGGCCAAGCTCAAGGCTGCCGGGGAGAAGCTCGACGCTCTGCTGCAAGTCGAGGAGTCAGAGGTCGACGTGATGGTCGAGGAGTTCAAGCAGCTTCGGCGCAAGGCCAGCAAGTAGTGGCTTCTGGCTCTCGGGTCGTCCTCGACGCCAACATCCTGATCCGTGCAGTCCTCGGCGCACGCGTCAAAATGATCATCACCGACCATGCGGAGCACGCCGAGTTCTTCGCTCCGGAGGTGGCGTACGGGGACGCCGAGCGCTACCTGCCAGACATTCTCGCCAAGCATGACCGTGCGGTCGAGATCGACGACGCACTGGCGTTCCTTGAACAGCTCAGGGCAGTCGTGGTGTCGGTGCCCGAAGAGCTCTACGAACATCGGAAGGCCGACGCTCTCTCGCGCATCGAATCCCGAGATCCTGACGACTGGCCCGTCCTCGCATCTGCTTTGGTCATCGAGTGCCCCGTCTGGACCGAGGATCGAGACTTCTTCGGCACCGGAGTGCCGACGTGGACGACGGACCGGATCGAGCTCTACTTCGGGCTGGGGCAACCGGGAAACAGGGGTTGATGCAACATGGACGAAGGAGTGCGCGGAAGTCTGCTCCGCGTGGCGTGGCCCGAGAGGAGGCCGCGATGATCCAGATCGACATCGACGCCGACCTCAACATGGAGGACGACCACGAGCGGAACTTCGCGCGCCTTCCCGCTAGCAATCCGCGGATCAAGGTGGGTGCGGTCACGTCGCGGGCCGCCCTGGCTTCTGGTCGTGGGTCCAGATCGACGAGATCGACGACACGATCGTGTTCTTCCACCAGGTAGCGCCCAGGAGGCGGCCGCCCACGGCGAGGTTGCCGCACCCCAATGCCTGAGCAGTCCGCAAACAGTCCGCAAAAGATCCCGCCGAGACCGCCATCGGCCAGCAACGCCCATCGTCGTCAAATCAGTGTTTGCGCAGGTCAGACGGCACTTTCCGGTGATCACCAGCGACGACCAACAACCACCAATTCACGGCGGAATCGTTCCGCTTCAACGTCTGAGAATCGGTGAACCCGCAAATCAGACTCCCGAGAGCACCAGCGCGAGAGCTCCCGGATCGGGACAGTCGATACCGATGCTTGGGAAGCGTGCTGTAGCCATGCCGAGCACCGTACGCCCAATGACGGACGATCCGCGTCCGGATGCTCTAGGCGACGGGAGCCAATCATCGAAGGGCCGTTTTACCGACGACCAGACCGGCCTGACCGGCGGAACATTGACGACGAAGGCGAGGCCCTGTGAGACTCACCCACACCTCCAGGTGGCCCATGCTCATGGCAAGGAGGTGGTCCCATCACGCTGGCAAGCGACAGCTGAGAATGTGCCCGTCCGGCGATCCACTACCAGGGTCACCTCCCGACAAAGCGCAGGTGAAATGAACAGTTCCACAGGGCGAGCCCTGGCCGGTCTCCTCATAGTCGTCGACCTGGGGGTGCTGATGTGGACCATCACGCTCGGCTTCCATATTGAGGGGACCCCAGCAGCCATCGCCGATGCGGAGCGTGGGCAGTCGATTGCCATCCCTGCGGGCGCATCGCTCGCATGTGCGCTCTACGCGATGGTGGCGGCCCGCCGCCCTTCGGGCAGGTGGGTGCTCACAGCTTCCGTCGCTTTGCTGGTCACGTCAGCGATCGTCGCGACGGTGACTGCCTGACGGGCCCTGTCCTTGAGGACCGCATCACTTCGGACGGACGCATCTTGCATGGGTTCATGTCCACGGCCGTGACGACTTTCATCCACCACGACCCTGGACTTGACCATCGCCACCCCCGGAGAGGGAGATGCGGCTTAGCTTGGAGTGATCCGGCCGTACCGCTCCTGCCCTTTCCGACACGGTTCTGCTCCGGACGCACGTCACCGACCCTGCGCGACGCGCTTGGGCCTAGCATTCGGAATCATGACCGACGTCGCGCTCGCTCTCCGGCACCCCACGCCCTTACTGGTCCGACGCCTGGATGTGAGCGCCAAGGCCGGTCTGCTCGCGCTCCTCGCCGCCGCTCTGCTGTATCCGGAGCTCGGCAACATGGAAGGCGAGGCGGCCGGGCTGCGCACAGTCGCGTACCCGGTGCTGGCGTTCACCGTGCCCGTCATCTGGTGGGTGGCCTGGCGTGACCGCGCATCGTTCCCGTGGCTCGCCGACCTATTGGTGACCATCACCTGCTTCAGCGACATCCTTGGCAATCGGATGGACCTCTACGACACGATCGTGTGGTTCGACGACTGGATGCACTTCATGAACACCGGGCTCCTGGCGGCCGCAGTGATCCTGCTGACCCTGCACCGAAGCTCGACCCTCGCCGCGACCCTGGACCGGGCCCTCGCCTTCGGGGTCACGTCGGCAGTCATGTGGGAGATCGCCGAGTACTTCGCCTTCATCGGTGGCTCATCCGAGCGCCAGCACGCCTACGCCGACACGTTGGGCGACCTCGGGTTGGGCACCCTCGGCGTGATCACCGCAGCCTGGGTCATCCACATCCTCTGGCAAAAAAGGAGCCTGAGCTCGGCCGCCCCTCAGCTCGATTCCCGCGGCGCTCATGAGTGCGTGCGACATCGCACCGGGAGTGACTTTGCACCGGATGCGTCCCCAAATATCGGCGAGCCGGG
>Ga0136616_10002144_pt1 | contig 10446 bp, 11 predicted proteins | sample AntDrymUQ2992106_2_FD_106648 | JGI IMG/M metagenome (GOLD analysis project Ga0136616, IMG submission 106648) | Polar desert sand microbial communities from Dry Valleys, Antarctica - metaG UQ299 (21.06) | ecosystem: Environmental > Terrestrial > Soil > Desert | place: Antarctica: Dry Valley... | reverse complement strand
GGAGCCGAGGCGCTCGAGCAGCTCACGCGCCGCGGCGGTTATCTCCGGGCCGATCCCGTCGCCGGGGAGGATGACGATTAGCGGTGCCACGGAGGCGGCGAACCGTATAGGGCGTGAACGATTCGGCGTCGGGCCTGCCTGCTCCCCCCGGGTCTCCGCGGGGGTCAGGCTCGCTCGACGACGGGTACCGGCGCGCCTGTCGCCGGCGCCGGGAGCCTGAGGACCAGCGCGAACGCGAGTGGAAGCGAGGCGAGCAAGAGCGACCCCGCGCCACCGCCGGCGGCGAGCCCTGCCACCAGGTTGAGCAGGCTGAGCGGCGCGCTCAGCGCCAGCGCCAGCGCGCGCTGGCGCCTCCGCGGGCCGCCCCGCGCGAGCAGCGCGAGCACCAACAGGTAGACGAGCGCGACGAACCCGTAGCCGGAAGCACGATCGCGGTGAAGTAGAACCAGGCGCCGAGGAGGTCGGCCAGATCCTCGTCGGCAGCGTAGCCGACGATCCACGCCAGCGCCCCCGGAAGGACGACCCACGCCATCAACGTGAGCGTGAACAGGCCCAGGTTGAGCAACAGCCAGCCGATGCCGGGGAGCGCCCTGCGGCGGGCACCAAGCGAACGATCGATCTGGTCCTCAGGTTCCACGCGCGGAGATGTTCAGCCGCACGTAGTCCAGCTCCACCGGCTGGCCGCAGCGGTCGGCCACCTCGCTCACGTAGCGGTCGCGCAGCTCCTCGGGCAGGCGCTCCACGTGGTGGCCGAGGCACACGGTGCGCAGGTACTCGACGGTGAACTCGGGCACCACCGGGCTCGGCTCGAGGCCCACCTCGACATCCTCGAAGCCGGCGGCGGAGAGCCGCTCGCGCGTCTCCCCTGGGTCGGCGAAGTTCCAGGGGCCCTCCCAGCCGCCGAGATACTGCGCGAAGGGCTTGCTCGCCGCGACCTCCCGCGCGAAGGCATGGAAACGCTCGACATTGCCCTTCCCGCCGCACTGGGCCACCAGGCGCCCACCGGGGCGCAGCGCGGCGTGCAGACGCGCGAACAGGGCATCGTGGTCGCCCACCCAGTGAAAGACGGCGTTGGAGAACACGGCGTCGACCTCCGCGTCGAGGTCCAGGGCGGTGAGCTCGACCTGCCTTATCTCGACGGCCTCCCCGAGCTTGGCCCGGGCCTCGTGGACCATCGAGGGCGCGGCGTCGACCGCGATCACCCGCCCTCGCGGCAGGCGTTCGGCGAGCATCTGGGTCACGCGACCGCTGCCACAGCCGGCGTCGAGCACCGTCTCGTCCCCGTTGAGCGCCAGGCGGTCGAGTACCCCGCGGGCCCACGCCACCTGGGGACCGGAGACGCGGTCATACGTGGCCGCGTCCCAGTCCTTGGCAATCACAGCGTCGTGACGGGCCCGTCGCGCTCACGATCGCGCTCGTAGGCGTCGATCGCGTCCGCTGAGAGCAGTGTCACCCCGATGTCATCGAGCCCACCGAGCAGCCGCCGCCGGGTCTCCGGGTCGATCTCGAAACTGACCTCTCGCCCGCCGAAGCGCACGACCTGCTCCTCGAGGTCGATCTCGGCCTCGACGGCGTCCATCAGCGCCTCGACCTCCTCCTCGGGCAGGGGCACCGGGAGCAGGCCGACCTTGGTGCAGTTCGAGTAGAAGATGTCGGCGAAGGAAGGCGCTACGAGCGCCTTGAAGCCGAAGTCCTCCAGGGCCCAGGGGGCATGCTCGCGCGAGGACCCGCAGCCGAAGTTGCGCCCGGCCACCAGGATCGGGTTCGGGTCGAGGTCCCAGCCGGGCTCCTTGGCCCAGTCGTAGAACAGGAACTCGCCGAAGCCCGAGCGCTCGACGCGCTTGAGGAACTGCTTCGGGATGATCTGGTCGGTGTCCACGTCGCTGCGGCGCAGCACCGAGATCGGGCCGCGGATCTTCGTGACCCGATTCACGACCACTCCCTGATGTCGACGAAGCGGCCTTCCACGGCGGCGGCCGCGGCCATCTTCGGGCTCACCAGGTGGGTGCGCCCGCCGCGGCCCTGGCGGCCCTCGAAGTTGCGGTTGGAGGTGGAGGCGCAGCGCTCTCCCGGGGCGAGCGTGTCGGGGTTCATGCCCAGGCACATCGAGCATCCGGCGGAGCGCCAGTCAAAGCCGGCGGAGCGAAAGACCTCGTCGAGGCCCTCCCGCTCGGCCTGCGCGGCCACCTGCTGGGAGCCGGGCACCACCATCGCGCTCAGAGTGGAGGCGACCTTGCGGCCCTTCACGATCTCCGCGGCCTCGCGCAGGTCCCCGATCCGTGCGTTGGTGCATGAGCCGATGAAGACCCGGTCGAGGTGGATGTCCTGGATCGGCGTGCCGGCCTCGAGGGCCATGTAGTCCAGCGCGCGCTCGTCGCCCTCGCTCGCGGGCGCGGGCACCGCGGCGGTTACGTCGGTGACCATGCTCGGCGTGGTCCCCCAGGTGACCTGGGGCGAGATCTCCGACGCGTCGATTGCCACCTCGGTGTCGAACCGCGCGCCCTCGTCGGTGTGCAGCTCGCGCCAGTCGTCCAGCGGCATCGGGTCCGGCGCGGCCTCGCGGTCCTGCACCCACTCGAAGGTGGTGTCGTCGGGTGCGATCATGCCCGCCCGGCCGCCGCCCTCGATCGTCATGTTGCAGACGGTCATGCGGCCCTCCATCGAGAGCGCCTCGATCGGCGGACCGGCGTACTCGATCACGTGGCCCACACCACCCTCCACCCCGATCCGGCCAATGGTGCCGAGGATCAGGTCCTTGGCGCTCACCCCGTAGCCCAGCTCGCCGCCGTAGAGGATCCGCATCGACCTGGGCTTGCGCTGCTGAAGCGTCTGGGTGGCCAGCACGTGCTCGACCTCGCTCGTTCCGATGCCGAAGGCGAGCGCCCCGAAGGCGCCGTGGGTGGAGGTGTGCGAGTCCCCGCAGACGATCGTCATCCCCGGCTGGGTGACCCCGATCTCGGGGCCGATCACGTGCACGATGCCCTGGCGCGCCGCGCCGATCGAGTGCACGGGCACCCCGAACTCCTCGCAGTTGCGCTCGAGGGTCTCAACCTGCACGCGGCTGAGGTGATCGGCGATCTGAGCGGCCACGCGCGAGCCGTCGGTGGGTACGTTGTGGTCGGCGGTGGCCAGCGTGCGGTCGGGCCGGCGCACGGTGCGCCTCGCCAGACGCAGGGCCTCGAAGGCCTGCGGGCTCGTGACCTCATGCACCAGATGCAGATCGATGTACAGGAGCCCCTCGGCTACCTCGTGGGACTGCCAGATCTTGTCGAACAGAGATGCGGGCACCTACGACCTCCTCAGGCCGGCCGCGACGACCGCGAAGAAGCGGGCCTCGGCCGAGCCGGTGTTCTCGAAGTGGTGGGGCAGGTCGGCGTCGAAGGTCACGGTGTCGCCCTCGGCCAGATCGTGGGCGACGCCATCGCAGACAAGGTCGACGCTGCCGCCGGTAACCACCGCCGTCTCGCGGCTGCCCGGCTCGTGCATCGGTGGATCGCCCGGCCCTCCCGTGGCCGCGCCCGGAGCGAGCGTGTGCAGCGACACTTCGGCGCGCTGGCCGGGCATAGGCGGCGTGAGCACCTCGTAGGAGTGCCCGCGGCGCCCGGGGCCTCCCCGCAGGCGCTCGCCGGGGCGGATGACGGTCACGCCGTCCCCTTCGTCGAGCCGCAGCAGCTGCGACAGGGTGAGCTCGAGCCCGGCGGCGATCCGAGCGGCCACCGCCAGCGTCGGGCTGGTCTCACCGCGCTCGACCTGGGAGAGCATCGGCGCCGACACGCCCGACCGCTCGGCGAGGTCGCGCAGGGAGAGCTCGAGGCCCTCGCGCAGCGCCTTCACGCGCGGGCCGACCGAGAGGCCGGGAGGAGCTTCGACTACCGCCATCGCTCGTACGTTATCACATACGTTTGTAAGATGATTGGCAAGGCCCCCCGCCACGCCCGAGCCGTCGCGTCATCGGAACTGCAGACGGCAACGCGGCCGTGGCCACGAGAAGCGCCGCGTAAGAGCAAGCCCCGCGAGGCGGAGCATCGTTCAGCGGGCCTGCTTCGAGGGCCGCACCAGGAGCTCGTTGACGCTCACGTGCTGGGGGCGCGAGAGCGCGTAGAGGATGGCGTCCGCGACGTCCTCGGCCTGCAGCACGTCACCGATCTGCTCGCGCATCCGTTCGACTCCCTGCAGCACGACCGGGCTGGTGTTCTGCTCCTGCAGCTCGGTCTCGACGAAGCCCGGCTCGATGCAGGTCACGCGGACGTTGGAGTGCAGGGCCTCCTGGCGCAGCGCCTCCGAGAAGCCCGTCACCCCGAACTTGGTGAAGTTGTAGACCGCCGCGCCCGCGGCGGCATGGCGCCCGGATGTCGAAGAGAGGTTGACGATGTGCCCGGCACCGACCGCGCGCATCAGCGGCAGCGCGGCGTGGGTGCAGTACAGGAGGCCGAGCACGTTCACCTCCACCATCCGCCGCCACGCGTCGGTGTCGGTGCCCTCCACCGGACCGAGCAGCATCACCCCGGCGTTGTTGACCAGGCCGTGCAGGCCTCCGAGCTCGGAGTGAGCGCGCTCGACGAACGCGCGCGCCTGCGACTCGTCGGAGACGTCGACCTGGACGGCCAGGGCACGGCCCCCGTCGGCCTCGATCCGCTGCGCGAGGTCTTCGACGCGGTCCTTTCGACGGGCCCCCAGGGCAACCGCCGCCCCGGCCCGCGCAAGGACGAGTGCCGTGGCCTCGCCGATACCCGCGGAGGCGCCGGTGATGGCAATCGCGCGACCTTCGAGGGGCAGGCTCATCGTCCGATCCTACTCCCCGCGGCGGGGCCCGATTCTGAGCGCCACCTGTAGCTCCAGGCGCGCATCGGCGTCGTCGAGCCGGTCGCCCAGCAGCTCCCGCAGGCGCGTCATCCGGTAGCGCACCGTCTGCGGATGCACGTGCAGCGCCGCCGCGACCCGCTCGGTACGGCCGCGCTCCGCGAGCCAGGCCTCCAGCGTATCCCGCAGCCGCAGGCGCGAGGCCGGTGTCTCCTCCCGAAGTGGTGCCAGCGCGGTCTCGGAGATGTCGCGCGCGAGCTCACGGTCGGCGCCGAGGAGCAGCTCCAGCGAGTGATCGGCGGCCACCACCAGCCCGGTGGTCCCGGCGTCGAATGCGCCGTCTTCTGCCAGGGCGAGCGCGGCTCGCGCCCGCTGGGCGCTCACACCCGCGCGGTGCCACGGCAAGGCGGGCCCGATCGCTCCCAGGCGCTCACCGAATGCCGCGTCGAGCTGCGCGCGCCGCCCCGGCGCGTCGGGGTCGGGTACCAGTGCGCACAGCCCCGAGCCGAGCGGCGTCGCGATCGCGTCGGTGCCCAGACGCATCGCCAGGCGGTCCGCGTCCTCACCCTGGGTGCACACCGCGGCGACTGAGCGGGGCAGCGTCCAGCCACTCGCCAGGGCCGCCGCCTCCACGGCGGCCGCGTCGGCCGGGGGATCCTGCACCAGCAACCCCGCCAAGCGGCGCCGCAGCCGCTGCGACTCGCCCGCCGAGGCCGCCTGCTCGCGCGCGTAGCCCTCGATCGACTCCCCCGAGAGCTCGTCGATGTAGGCGAAGATCGACTCCGCCAGCAGGTAGAGCGTCGCCGGCTCGAGGCCGGCCCGCTCCCCCGCTGCGGCCAGGCGCCGCCAGGCCACGCGAGCACCGAGGCGGTACGCGGCGAGGAGGGCGTCGAGGCTGCGACCGGCGCGCATCTCCCCCCTCCCGAGGTTTACGTACATCTCACGGCCCGCGCTGCGGTCCGCGCCGGGGCGCTCGACCATCTCCACGAACTGGCGCAGGGCCTCCGCGACGCCCACCCCCAGCGCGGCTCCGAACGGGCCCTCGATCGGGCGGGCGTAGTCCGGCACCGCTCTGCTGATCGCCTCGATGATTTCCTCCGCCAAGCCTGGTAGCTCCGGGCTCAGCACGTTCGCCACCTCGGGGGGCAGCCCGTTCCACGGTCGCTCGTTCAGGTCGGCAGTCATTGTAGATAGCCTACAGTTTCTACGTTGCGATCGTAGGTTTTCGGCGTAAAGGGCGGATGCGCCGCGGCCTAAGCTTCATATCGTGACCCGTTTAGAGAGAAACGCCAATATCGCGGCCGTGATCGTGCCCTTCGCGGCCTTCCTCGCGGCCCTGCCCCTGCTCTGGAACAGCCTCGTGGGATGGACCGATCTGGCGATCCTCGTCGGGGTCTATCTGTCCACCGCGTTCGGCATCACGATCGGCTACCACCGGCTGCTCACCCACCGGGCCTTCGAGACCTACCGCCCCCTCAAGTACCTGCTCGCCATCTTCGGCTCGATGGCCGTGCAGGGACCGGTGATCGGCTGGGTTGCCGATCACCGCAAGCACCACGCGCACACCGACGAGGAGGGCGATCCCCACAGCCCTCACGTGGGCCACGGCTCGGGCCTGAAGGGGCTGTACCACGCGCACATGGGCTGGCTGTTCGACACCCACGGGATGGCGGAGGCCAGGCGCTACGCCCGGGATCTGCGCGAGGACCCCGGCATGCGCTTCATCAATCGCCACTTCCTCGTCTGGGTCGCACTCGGGCTTGCGATCCCGTTCGCCCTGGGCCTTGGGATCACCGGCGAGCTGACCGGCGGGCTGACCGCGCTGTTCTGGGCCGGGCTGGTGCGGATCTTCTTCGTGCACCACATCACCTGGAGCATCAACTCCATCTGCCACTTCGTCGGGCAGCGGCGCTTTGACACCGACGATCGCTCCACCAACGTGTTCTGGCTCGCTCTGCCTTCCCTGGGCGAGGCGTGGCACCACAACCATCACGCCTTCCCGCGCGCGGCGACGCATGGCCTGCGCTGGTGGGAGATCGACATCTCGGGTCTGGTGATCCGCGCGCTGCGGCGCGTCGGCCTCGCCTGGAACGTGGTCCGGATCACCCCGGAGCGCCAGCAGCAACGCCTCGCCGCCCCCCAGCAGCAGCGCGTCGTCGCCCGGTAGCATCGGGTTCGTGAGCCCGCCTTCCGGAGTACCGGTGGCCTGCTCCCTCGACGCGGAGGGGATGGCGGCGCGGGGCGCCGAGGCGGCCCGGTTGCTGAGGGCGGGATCGGCCGAGCGGACGGTGGAGGAGGACGGTGCGCTCGTGCTCGTCTTCCGGGGCGCGGCGGGACTCCGAACCGAGGTTCGGGACCTCGTGCGGCGCGAGAAGGAATGCTGCCCGTTCTTCGACTTCGAACTGGTCGAGCGCGGCGAGGAGCTGACCGTCGTCGCTCGGGCGCCCGCCGAGGGCCGGGAGCTGCTCGAGGGTCTGTTCGCGCTGGACCAGGCTGAGGCTGGGTAGGGCGGCTTGAGTCCTCACTCCCCCGTGGCCGGCTGCGGGGATGGGTTCCAAGCGTCATGGGGCCCCGTAAGTCGTCACACCCCTTGGCCCGGCCGGGGTTGGATGGTTTCGAGCGTCATGGGGCCCATAAGTGTCACACCCCCTTCGAAACCGGGGGCTTGACGAGTTATCCGCACTACAAAGCGCGCCCCAGCAGGCCGAATAGGTCATGCTGCCCTGCCCCGCCAGGTGTTCCCCAAACCCCGGGGTGCGACGCCGCAGCCCTGGCAATCGCGCCGAGCTGGTCTTCGGCGACGCCGAGCTCGGCCAGCGTCTGGGGACCCGCGAGTGCGGCCAGTTCGGCTACCTTCGCGGCGGCCACCGCGGGGTCTTCGCGAGCCGGCAGGACACGTTCGCCGGCTGGCACGGAGCGTTCGCCACCCGCCGCCCCGAGGGCACCGGCCAGTGCGGCCATCGCCCCCGGCGCGCGCTCGGCCATGAAGGCGACGGTGTGGGGCAGCATCACCGCGTTGGTCTGCGCGTGCGGGGCGCCCACCTCGCGGACGATCGTCTGGCACAGCGCATGGTGGACCGCAAGGCCGGTGGTCCCGACCGCCCAGCCGGCGAGCACGGCGGCCAGTGCGAGGTCCTCGCCCCCCGGCGGATCCGCAGGCAGGCCGCGGGCGAACAGCGCCGCCGAGCGCAGCGCGGCGCCCTGGGCGACGGGGTTGGCGCCGGGCGCATAGAGCGACTCGACCGCGTGCGCGAGGGCGTTCATCGCCGTGGCTGCCAGTCCGGGCATCGGCGCCGAGGCCATCAGGGCCGGATCGCAGACCGCGAGCGCTGGGCGGACGAATGTGAGCTCCTCTACGCCCGCCGGCATCCGGTGAAAGGGCGTGAACGAGGAGCCGGCCAGGGTCGACGGTATGGCAGCGCAGCGCAGGCCGTCCGCCCCGGCGATCGCCTTGGCCGCATCGACCACCCGGCCGCCTCCCAACGCGACCATCGGTCGCCCGGCCACGGCCTCGCGCACGGTCGCGGCGGCCTCTGGGACGGGTCCGGCGGGTACGTGCAGCACCACCCCCGCGCCTTCCTCCAGCCCGGGGGGCGCCGAGCCCAGCGCGCGCTCGGTGGTCAGGAGCGCGTAGCCGCCGAGGCCATGCGCCTCAATCAGCTCGCGGGCCTCGGCAGCGGCGCCCTCGCAGAAGCGGATCAGCCGTTCGCCGTCGCGGAAGCTGAAGTCGGCACTCACCTGCCGTACGGTCCGCCTCGGCTCAGGGAGCGGGCGTCTCCGACAGCGCCTGGGGGGTGGGCCACGGCGCAGCCGCGGGCGTTGGAGGGCGAAGCCTCGCCGGATCCTCGGCCTCTGTCACTTGCGAATCCGCCAGCGCACTGGCGAGCGCGCGCAGGTAGGCCCGCCCGGACGCCTCCATCGTGTCGGGCGACACGCCCTGGCCCTGAGCGGTGGCGCCGTCGAGCTCCACCAGCACCGTGACCTCGGCGAGGGCGTCGCGACCCGCCGTGACAGCCGATACGTGGTACTCCTTCAAACGGCCCTCGTGGCCGGTGGCCGCGTTCAGGGCGCTGAAGAAGGCCTCGACCGGGCCGTCACCGGTGAAGCTCCCCTCCCCCGTCTCGCCGTTGGGCAGGCGAACCGACACCCGCGCGAAGGGTGAGCGATCGGACCCCGCGTCGATGGCGAAGGACACCAGCTCGAAGGCACTGGCCGACTGGCGCATCTCGTCGGACACGATGGCTTCCAGATCAAGGGCGGTGACGTTCTTCTTGCGGTCCGCCACGTCCTTGAAGCGCTTGAAGGCGGTGTTGAGCGCCGCCCCGTCGACCTCGAACCCCAGCTCCTCCAGCGCCTTGCGCAGAGCGTGGCGGCCGGAGTGCTTGCCCAGCACGATCGAGTTCTGGTGCAGGCCGATCGTGGTGGCGTCCATGATCTCGTAGGTGGTGCGCTCCTTGAGCACGCCGTCCTGGTGGATGCCGGACTCGTGCGCGAACGCGTTACGGCCCACCACGGCCTTGTTGGGCTGCACCTGGTAGCCGGTCAGGCGTGAGACCAGGCGGCTGGTGCGGGCGATCTCCTCCGTATTGATCTCAGTCCACAGCCCGTGCGCGGCCTCGCGGACGCGCAGCAGCATCACGATCTCCTCGAGTGAGGCGTTCCCCGCGCGTTCGCCGAGGCCGTTGACCGCGCACTCGACCTGCCGGCAGCCGGCCTGGACGCCGGCAAAGGAGTTGGCCACAGCGATCCCGAGGTCGTCGTGGCAGTGCACCGAGGTGGTCACGTCCGCCAGCCCGGGCACCAGGCGCTTGAGCTCTCTGAACATCTCGGCGTACTCGCCGGGCATCGAGTAGCCCACCGTGTCCGGCACGTTGATGGTCCCCGCGCCCTCCTCGAGGGCGACGGCTATCACCTCGGCGGTGAACCCGAGCTCGGAGCGGGTGGCGTCCATCGGCGAGAACTCGACGTCGTCGCAGAGCGCGCGCGCGTGGGCGACCGCCGCCCGGGCCTGGCCCTTCACGTCCTCGCGCGTGGTGCGCAGCTGATGCTCGATGTGGATGTCGCTGGTGGAGATGAAGGTGTGGATCCGTGGGCGCTCGGCGTCCTTGATCGCGTTCCAGGCGGCGTCGATGTCGCCGACCGCGGTCCGGGCGAGGCCGCAGATCACCGGCCCGTGCACCTCGCGGGCGATGGCCTGCACCGACTCGAAGTCGCCGGGGGAGGCGATCGGGAAGCCGGCCTCGATCACGTCAACGCCCAGGCGCGCGAGCTGCTGTGCGATCTCCACCTTCTCTGCGCGGTTGAGCGAGATCCCGGGGGACTGCTCGCCGTCGCGCAGGGTCGTATCGAAGATCCGTACCCGGTTTGCCTCGGTGCGCTTATCAGTGGGTGCTGCCATGCCGTTCGCTTCCTTTCTTTCTACCTGCGTTCTCCTGTGCTTGCGGCTACGCGGCCGCCACGCGTTACTCCCCCCGAGGGGGGAGGAGGAGAAGTCGTAGGTCGAGCGAGAACTGCATGCAGCTCGGAGGGTACAGGGTCAGTGAAGGCGGGATACACGCGCAAGTCCCCTCTACTGATGAGGCGGAGCCGGGTCGCCCGGTCCCGGTGGGTTGTCGGGCTCGGGGACGTCGAAGTCGTCGATCGACT
>Ga0136616_10002142_pt1 | contig 10454 bp, 12 predicted proteins | sample AntDrymUQ2992106_2_FD_106648 | JGI IMG/M metagenome (GOLD analysis project Ga0136616, IMG submission 106648) | Polar desert sand microbial communities from Dry Valleys, Antarctica - metaG UQ299 (21.06) | ecosystem: Environmental > Terrestrial > Soil > Desert | place: Antarctica: Dry Valley... | reverse complement strand
GCGGCGGCGCTCGAGTTCGGCCTCGCTCTCTCTGCGGCGTCCTTCGTGCTCCTGGCGACGCTCGCGAACGTCCTCACGGCGCTCCTCGCCCTCGCCGGCAACCTCTTCTACGTCGTCGTCTACACCCGCTGGCTCAAGCGCTCGACGCCGCAGAACATCGTCTGGGGCGGTGCGGCCGGTGCGATCCCGCCGCTCGTCGGCTGGGCCGCAGCGACGGGGAACCTCACGCTCCCGGCGCTCTTCCTCTTCGGCGTCGTCTTCGTCTGGACGCCGCCACACTTCTGGGCGCTGGCGCTTCTCATCCGCGACGAGTACCGGGCCGCACGCGTGCCGATGCTGCCCGTCGTCAGCGGGGTGGGCGCGACGACCCGGCAGATCCTCCTCTACTCGTTCGCGCTCGTCGGCGTGACGTTGCTCCCCGTCCTGTGGAGCATGTTCGGAGTCATCTACCTCGTCTCGGCGGCGGCGCTCGGAGCCGTCTTCGTCGTGCTCGCGTGGCGGCTGCGGGCGGATGCGACCCGCGCCCGCGCGGCCCTTCTCTTCCACTACTCGCTCGCGTACCTCGCGCTGCTCTTCGTCGCGATGGCCGTCGATCCCCTGGTCGTCTGATGGCACGCATCCGCCCCGACCTGCACGATCCCCTCGAGATCACGCCTCAGCTCGCGCGCAAGAACATGATCTTGGGCCTCGCTCTCGCCGGACTGGCGCTGGCGATCTTCGCGGCGACGATCGTGATCGCGTTCATCTACCTGGCTGTCTCTGACTGACGGGCGAGCCACGTGGCTCGACTGGGCGCGCCGACTGGACGCGATCGCGCGCAACGGCCTCACGTACGACCCTCATCCGTTCGACGCAGAGCGGTACGAGGAGGTCCGGCGGATCGCAGCCGCTATCGCCGCGGGCGGATCGGGTGAGGAAGTCGAGCTCGTCCACGCCTTCCTGGCGGATGGGGCGGGGCACGCAACGCCCAAGGTGGACGTTCGCGCCTTCGCCTTCCGCGACGACGAGGTTCTGCTCGTCCGCAACCTCGACGACGGCCTCTGGGCGCCGCCCGGCGGCTGGGCGGAGATCGGCGAGCGACCCAGCCAGGTGGCCGAGAAGGAGCTGCGGGAGGAGAGCGGGTACGAGGGGCAGGCGGTCAAGCTGATCGGCCTCTACGACAGGGATCTCCGGGGACGACTGCGCTGGCCCTTCCACGGCTATTCCATCCACTTTCTCTGCCGGCTCTCGGGCGCGGATCCGGGGGAGATCGACGAGCGAGAGGCCACCGAGGCAGGCTTCTTCGGTGCAGACGGGCTTCCCGACCTCTCCGTCCGGATCTGGCGCGACCAGGTGGCGAAAGCCTTCGCGCACCTCCACGACCCACTACTGCCGGCCGACTTTGACTAGCACCAGACTGTGAAGGGATTTGACCCCCTCGTCGGCTCACGGCATGTTGCGCCGGCGTCCGAGCGGATCGAGCTCGTCCGGGGAGACCTCACCACCCAGTCGGTGGACGCGATCGTCAACGCCGCCAACAGCTCCCTGCTCGGTGGAGGCGGCGTCGACGGGGCCATTCACCGCGCCGGCGGGCCGGCGATCCTGGAGGAGTGCCGCCTGCTCGGAGGCTGCGAGACCGGCGCTGCGAAGGCGACCGGGGCGGGACATCTTCCGGCTCGTTACGTCATCCACACCGTCGGGCCGGTTTGGCGCGGCGGCGATCACGGCGAGGACGACCTCCTCGCCTCCTGCCACCGCAGCTCGCTCGCGGTGGCCGGCGAGCGCGGCTGCCGCACGGTGGCGTTCCCCGCGGTCTCGACCGGGATCTACGGATTTCCCGTCGAACGAGCGGCACGGGTCGCCTTGGCAGCCGTCGCGGACGAGCTCCACCGACAGCCGGAGCTCGAGCGCGTCAGATTCGTCCTCTTCGATCGGCCGCAGTACGACGCCTTCGCCGCCGCCCTTGCCGAGCTGAGGAAGAATTGTGAAGGGGTCTGACCCCGCCCTGGCGTGAACAGAGACCTCGCTTTCGCGCTCGCACTTGCCGATCTCGCCGACGGCATCTCGCTCGCCCGCTTCCGCGCGCACGACCTCATCGTCGACACCAAGCCCGACCTGACGCCCGTGACCGAGGCCGACCGCGCGGTCGAGCAGGCCCTGCGCGATCGGATCGCTGCCGAGCGCCGGGGCGAGGGAGTCCTCGGCGAGGAGTTCGGCGAGAGCGGAGGCGAGGGAACGCGCTGGCTCCTCGACCCGATCGACGGCACGAAGAACTACACCCGGGGCATCCCGATCTGGGCGACGCTGATCGCCCTGGAGCGCCGTGGTGAGCTCGTCGCCGGCGTCGTCTCGGCGCCCGCGCTCGCCCGCCGCTGGTGGGCCTGCCGCGGCGAGGGAGCCCGGCTGAACGGCGAGCCGATCCGGGTCTCGCAGGTCGACCGGATCGAGGACGCGGCGGTGAGCGACACGCCCGCTCTCGCGGCACGCGCCTGGCACGCGCGCGAGCTGGGCGACTTCTGGCAGCACATGCTCGTTGCAGAAGGGGCGCTCGACGTCGCCTTCGACCGGATCGTCAACCCCTGGGATCTCGCGCCCGTCCTCCTCATCGTCGAGGAGGCCGGAGGCCGCATGACCGACCTGGGCGGGTGTGCTCGGATCGACGGGGGCAGCGCCGTCTCGACGAACGGCCTGCTCCACGAGGAGGCGCTTGCAGCCCTCGCACCCGTGCCCGTTACTCCCAGCGCGAGAAGATCTTCCACGCGTCGATGAAGAACGCGTCCTCGAAATCGCCGTCGCACCAGAACGGTTCCCCCGGCGGCCCGCACGCGCCCAGCCCGACCTCGACGTCGTCGGTCGCATCCGACCCGTGAACCGCACCCGCCAGGCGATCGAGGATCTCGCCCGTCTGCCTCACGAAGTCGCCTGCCGAGATCCCGGTCGCGTTTCTCGGCGCCCAGGCGTAGCCGAGCCGGTCGGCGGCGCCTCCAGAACACCTCTTCCGAAGGAGCGCAGCGCGTGCGTCTGCGAGGAGACGAACGCCTGCATCTCGAGGGCTGAGATCATCGTCCAACCGAAGCCGAAGTCCCACTGCCAGGCGGCGTTTGCGATCGGGTCGTAGGCGCGGAGCAGGAAGGTGCGCGAGACCTCGTCCTCCGCGGGCGCGGTCAGCGCGAGGAGCACCTTGTGCTGGAGGAAATCATTGAGGTAGTCCCGGCGAACCTCAAGCGGAGCACCGGGAACCCCCCAGTGGCGGGCGTCGGCGTAGACCTCCTGCGACCAGAAGCGAACGCCGCGGTCCATGTCGCCCCAGAAGTCGCCGTCGGCGAGCCAGTCCTTCAGCGTCGCCTTGTACTGCGACGCGTCCGCGAGCCGCTGCCCGAGCCCGATCACGAAGACGGCGCCCTGAGCGGCGGGCAGCGTGCCGTCTCCCTCGAAGAGGCCGCGCACGAACTCGCGCGCGTCCGAGCGCGCCGTGCCCAGACCTCTCCGGACACTCGAGGGGAACTCGTTGATCGCCCACGTGTCGCCCTGGGTGACGTCGTAGCCGGCCGCATCCATCCGTCGGCGAGCCTCGAGACCCGCCTCGTACCAGGTCTGCTCGTTGTCCCGGACCCAGGTCGCCCACGACGCCCAGTGGATCTCCGCGAGTGCATGGAAGGCCGGGCCCAGAGCACGGATGCGGTGAGCCTGGTTCGCTCGCGGCTGGGTCTTGTCGGCGACGAGCGGCGGCACCGAGATGAAGTACTCGGCGCAGGCGGACGCGTCGGCGGAAAGCTTCTGTGCGAGGCGGATCCAGTCGGTCGCCGCGTAGAAGACGACGTCGGCGGGTCGGCAGTCGGCCGGGGAGTCCTCACCGGCCGGGCGATCCCTCCCGGGCCTGGGGGCGCGGAAGTTCTCGGTGTACTCGGGATCGAGCGACTCGACGACCGGGAGATCCGCGCACTCGACGGCCCCGAGGGAGTTGCCATCGCCACAGGGTTCCGGCGGCGGCGACTCGTCGCTGCGGGCCGAGGCGGCGACGGGGGAAGCAAGCACGAACAGGCTCAGGAGAAGCAGGAGGCGGCGCATGGCTCTTCTCTCGGACGGTGGGGGAGGGGACGAATCTACACCGACCGGCGGCCGCGCTCGAACCCGAGGCTCGATACGGCCTCAACGGCCGCCTCGTAGATCGAGTCACGGCTGAAGCGGTCGAGCTCGGTCGAGAGCAGATCGCTCGGCGTGACCGACGCGACGCGCGGCCGCGCGACCTCCTCGCCGTCAACCTTGACGGCCTCGACCACGCCGGCGTCGGTGTGGACGAGCCCGAGATCGACGTCCAGGCGAGAGCGGAGCCAGCCGGCGAGAAGAAGCGCATCGGCGCGCGGCCCCGTGACGTGAAGTTGGCCCGCCTCGGCGATGCCCGGCCACAGGCCGGCAAGCGCGCGGCGCCACTCCAGGGCGCGGGCCCAGGCGATGTCCGAAACCGCGACCCGCTCGAAGAAGCCCGCGAGTTGCACGTACGCCGAGGCCGGATCGGCCCACTCCTCCGAGTCGACCACGAGGCGATCGACCGTCGCGACGAGCTGCCCGAACGGTTCCTCGCCGAAAGCGGGCCGGCCGCGCCAGCGGAGGAACACCGGCAGGTCGGAGATGAGCAAGGGCACGACCACGCTCGCCGGCACGGCCGAGCGTCGGCCGCGGAGCTGCAGCTCGATCACCTCGGAGCACACACTTCCCGCGCCACCCTCGGCGACAAAGCACTGCAGCGAGACCTCGGCGTCGATCCCGTCCTCGGCGTCGGGATCGGGCACGAGCAGAATCGTCCGCGACGGGTGGCGCTCCGCGAGTCCGGCCAGGGTCTCGCGGGCAGCGTCGAGCCACTCCTGCGGCACCCAGGCGAGGTGCGTCATCACGCTCGTCCGCAGATTCGAGCTGCCGGCCGCCGCGCTCGCGCGGCGCAGGCGCCCGAGCTCGAGCTCGATGCCGCGGACGCTCACTCCGCGACCGGTCCACTCGTGGTGCTGCGTGGAAGCTGCCACGGGCGCTAGTGGCGGCGCCAGGAGCGGCCGTCGCGGTGGAGGAGGTCGTCGGAGCTCGCCGGCCCCCAGGTTCCGGCCGGGTAGTTCGGGAAGCTCTGCCGGTCGCGCTGCCAGCCGGCGATGATGGTGTCGACGAGCGACCACTGCTCCTCGACCTCGTCGATGCGCGTGAAGAGGGTCGCGTCGCCGAGCATGGCGTCGAGGATCAGCCGCTCGTACGCCTCCGGCAACCCCGTCCGGAACGAGCCGCCGTAGAGGAAGTCCATGTTGACGTTGCGGATCGTCATCCCCTGGCCCGGCACCTTGGCGCCGATCGCGAGCGAGACGCCCTCGTCCGGCTGCACGTGGACGAGGAGGACGTTCGGGCGCAGGGCGTCGGCGGAGGTCTCCTGGAAGGGCGGGTGCGGCGCACGCTTGAACTGGATCGCGATCTCGGTCTCGCGCCTCGGCAACCGTTTCCCGGTCCGCACGTAGAAGGGCGTGTCCGCCCAGCGCCAGTTGTCGACGTAGAGCTTGGCGGCGAAGTAGGTCTCGGTCATCGAGTCGGACGCGATGCCATCCTCCTCGCGGTAGCCGGGCACGTCCTCGCCCTCGACGAACCCCCGCCCGTACTGACCCCGGACGACGTTCTTCGGCCCGGGCGTGTGCAGCGCCCGCAGCACCTTCACCTTCTCGTTCCGCACCGAGTCCGCAGTGAAGTCGATCGGCGGCTCCATCGCGGTCAACGCGACGAGCTGGAGCAGGTGGTTCTGGAAGATGTCCCGGATCGCGCCGGCCGACTCGTAGAAGCCGGCGCGGCCTCCGACGCCGATCGACTCCGCGACCGTGATCTGGACGTGGTCGATGAACTGGCGATTCCAGATCGGCTCGAAGATGCCGTTCGCAAAGCGAAGCGCGAGCATGTTCTGCACCGTCTCCTTGCCGAGGTAGTGGTCGATCCGGAACACCTCCGCCTCGGAGAACCAGCGCAGCAGCGTCTCGTTGAGTGCCTGCGCAGAGGCCCGGTCGTGTCCGAACGGCTTCTCGACGATCAGCCGCGTCCAGCCGCTCGCGCCCTCATTGACGCTGTCGCGCCGTTCGCCCAGCTCGTTCACGATCGTCTCGAAGGCGGCCGGCGGGACTGCCATGTAGTAGACGCGGTTCCCTTCCGTCCCGCGTGCCTCGTCCAACTCGTTCAACTGCGCCGCGACGGCGTCCTGCCCCTCGTCGTCGGCGAAGTCGGTGGCGACATAGCGCAGGCCGCCGGCGATAGTGGCCCAAACGGACTCGTCGAACTCGTCACGCGCGAACTCCTTGATGGCGGCCTCCATCGCCGCTGCCCACTGCTCCGTCGTCTGTTCGGTGCGCGCGACGCCGATCACACCGAAGCGCTCGGGCAGCAGGCGCCGCACGGCCAGCGAGTAGAGGGCGGGAAAGAGCTTGCGCGCCGTCAGGTCGCCGGAGGCGCCGAAGATGACGAGCGCGCACGGTTCCGGCCGGCGCCGGAGCTTCAACCCCTCGAGCAGCGGATTCTCGGTCACACTCATGCCCCTGCCCGCGTGTGCGAGCTCATGCGCGCGGATCCGGGCTCTCCTTCGCCTCCTCGATCGCGCGGACCGCGTGGCCGCCGAACTGGTTCCGCAGCGCGGCCTGCACCTTGGCGGCGAAGTTGATCTCGCGCCGGGACGCGAACCGGCCGTAAAGCGCGGCCGTAATGGCCGGCAGCGGCACCGCGTTGTCGATCGCGGCGTTGATCGTCCATCGTCCCTCCCCCGAGTCCTCCACGTAGGGAGCAATGTCGTCGAGATTGTCCCCGTGCTCCTCGAGCGCCTGGTGCAGCAACTCGAGCAGCCACGACCGCACGACCGAGCCGTACCGCCAGATGCCGGCGATCTCGGAGAGATCCAGCTTGAACTCGCACTGGTTCATCAGCTCGAACCCCTCGGCGTACGCCTGCATCATCCCGTACTCGATCCCGTTGTGGACCATCTTCACGAAGTGCCCCGAGCCCGGGGCGCCGACGTGCGCCCAGCCGTTCGGAGGCGCGAGCGCCTCGAAGATCGGGGCCAGCCGCTTCACCGGCGCCTTGTCGCCGCCGGCCATCAGGCAGAAGCCGACATCGAAGCCCCAGACGCCTCCGGAGACGCCGACGTCGACGAACGAGAGTTTCTGCTTACGCGCCTCGGCGTAGCGCCGCTGCGAGTCGTGAAAGTTCGAGTTGCCGCCGTCGACGATCGTGTCGCCTGGCTCGAGGATCCCTACGAGCTTCCGGAACGTGTCCTCTGTGACCTTTCCGGACGGCACCATCATCCAGACGTGCCGCGGCGGCTCGAGCTGCTTCGCGAGGGCGCGCAGCGTTTTCGCGGTCGAATCGACCTGCGGATCGTAGGTCGCCACCTCGTGACCGCTCACCTCGATCCGCCTCGTCATCCCCGAGCCCATCCGGCCCAGCCCGACCATGCCGATCTTCATAGGTGTGCGACCTCCTCCAGCTGTAGTCGGATTGCTCGGCGGCCCCGCTCCTCGAGCGTCGCAAGATCGCCGGCGGCCTGCGCCCGAATCAACCGGCCGAAGCCGAATTCGCGACCAGGAATCGAGAGCTCGTCGCCTACCTCGTCGACGACCTGGACGAAGAGACCCGTGTTCGGTCCGCCCTTGTGCAGCTGCCCCGTCGAATGCAGGTAGCGCGGGCCTAGCCCGCACGTGACGACGCAGCCGGTGTCGTGCGCGCGGACGAGGAGCGGCTGCAGCTCCTCCGCTCTGGCAGGATCGACGAAGGCCTGGATCGCGACGTAATCCCCTTCTCGAACCCCTCCCAGCAGCTCCTCCAGCGAGCCTCGCGGCTCGACGTCCGGCTCCCCTGCCGCGAGCACCTTGCCCGTCTTGTCCTTCGCCGCCTGCACGTCCGGCTGGTCGAAGGGGTTGATCCCCAGCACGTGGCCCGCCACCGCTGTCGCGAACTCCCAGCGGAGGAACTCCTGGCCGAGCTCGTACGGATCGGCGAGCCGCACCTCGCCTCGCTGGCGATCGGCACCCTCGGGCGGCTCACCCGGCGCCGGCACGAGGCCGTTGCCGCCCTTCCCCGTCGACTCCGCCAGCAACTGCTCGGCCCACAGGCCGAATCCCGACGGATGCTCGTCGAGGCAGACCTTGTCTCGCCCGGCCCGCCAACCGTCTCCGAGCTGCAGGCCGAGGTCGAGGCCTGGATTCCCTTCCTCGAGCCGCAGCGCCTCCACCATCTCGTAGGCACGGTCGAGCAACCGGTCGACGTCGACGCCCATCAATGCCGCCGGGACGACGCCGAAGTTCGAGAGCGCCGAGTAGCGGCCGCCGATCTCGGGCTCGCCGGGGAAGACCGCGCGGAAGCCGCGCTCGATCGCAACCCGCTCGAGCTCCGAGCCAGGGTCCGTGATTGCCGCGAACTGCGCGCCGCGGCCTTCGCACCGCTCCCAGAAGTAGTCCGCCTGGGAGCGTGTCTCGAGCGTCGAGCCCGACTTGGAGGAGACGAGGAAGAGCGTGCGGTCGAGGTCGACACTCCGCTCGAGGCGGCGGATGGCCTCCGGGTGGGTGGTATCGAGGACGTGGAACGACTCGGCCGCGAACGCTCGCCGGAACACCTCGGGCGCGAGGCTCGAACCACCCATCCCGAGCAGCACGCAGTTGTCGAATTGCTCGCCGACCGATTCCGCGAAAGCCGACAACTCGCTCGTTCGCGAGCGCACTCGGTCGACGACGTCGAGCCACCCCAGCCAGCGGTCCTCGTCGGACCCGGTCCAGAGGCTCGCGTCATGGGCCCAGATCCGCTGGACGATCCCTGGATCGGGAGAGCTCACGCCGCCGCGAGCTCTGCGCGCTTGGCGCGGATGCCGTCGAGTAGCTCCTCGAACGAGTCGGCGAACTTCTGCACGCCCTCACGCTCCAGGGTGTCGACGACATCGTCGTAGTCGACGCCGGCTCGGCGCAACTCGTCGAGCAGCGCTCGCGCCTCGTCGATCCCCTCCAGGAGTGTCTCGCCGCGCACCTCGCCATGATCCTGGAAGGCGGCGATCGTCTCCGCAGGCATCGTGTTGACGGTGTCCCGGCCGATCAGCTCCTCGACGTAGATCACATCGCGGTAGGCGGGGTTCTTCGTCGACGTCGAGGCCCAGAGGCACCGTTGGGGGGTCGCGCCCCTCGTCGCGAGCGCCTCCCAGCGCGGCCCCGAGAACGATTCCAGGTAGTGCTGGTAAGCGAGCTTCGCGTTCGCGATCGCGAGCTTGCCCTGCAGCGCCTGGTTCCCTTTCTCCTCGAGTCTTCGATCCGCTTCGGTGTCGACACGGGAGACGAAGAAGCTCGCGACCGAGGCGACGACCGACGGGTCCCCGCCCGCTTCGACGAGCCGCTCGAGCCCGTGCACGTAGGCCTCTACGACAGCCTGGTAGCGCTGCAGCGAGAAGATCAGCGTCACGTTGATCGACTTCCCCTGCGCGATGCAATCCTCGATCGCGCCGAGCCCGGGCACCGTCGCCGGGATCTTGACAAACAGGTTCGGCCGGTCGACCTCCTCGTGGAGCCGCATCGCCTGCTCGAGGGTGTGCTCGCGGTCGTAGGCCAGCCCCGGCTCGACCTCGAGCGAGACATAGCCGTTCTGACCTCCGCCCTCGTCCCAGACCTGTCGCAGGAAGTCGCATGCGTCCTTGATGTCTTCGATCGCGAGCCGGAGGAAGATGTCCGTCGGATCGTCCTCGTGCTTCATCACTTCGCGCAGTTGCTCGTCGTATCGGTTCCCGTCGGCCATCGCCTTCTGGAAAATCGTCGGATTCGACGTCACGCCGACGACGGCGTCCTCCTTCAGCAACCGCTCGAGCTCTCCCGTCTCGAGCATTCCGCGTGACAGGGAGTCGATCCAGACGCTGACGCCCTGCTCGCTCAGCTCACCCAGCCGTGACCTGTTCATGTCGATCTCTCCCTCTCCATCGTTTGTACCTTCCTCAAGCGTTCCACGTGGCGCTGGCTCCCGCTGAAGCTCGCGGCGAGAAATGCCCCGACGAGCTCGGCCGCAAGCTCGGCGCCGACAACCTCGGAGCCGAGGCAGAGCACATTCATGTCATCGTGCTCGACACCCTGGTGGGCGGAGTAGACGTCGTGACAGATCGCGGCGCGGATGCCTACGAGCTTGCAGGCGGCGACCGACGCCCCCACACCCGACCCGCAGACGAGAATGCCTCGCTCGGCCCGGCCATCCCGGATCGCCTCGCCCACCTCCCGCGCCTTGTCCGGGTAGTCGACCGGCACGGCGGCGCTGTCGGTGCCGAGGTCGAGTGCATCGTGACCCAGCGCCACGATCTCCTCGAGCACCCGCTCGCGGAGCTTGACCCCGCGGTGGTCGAATGCGACCGTGACCTTCATCGCCCGCTAGGTTACGACAAGCCACTCCGAGGGGAGACGAAGGCATGGACGAGCGCGAGCGCTGGCAAGAACTGGGACAGCAGCTACGAG
>Ga0136616_10002141_pt1 | contig 10461 bp, 9 predicted proteins | sample AntDrymUQ2992106_2_FD_106648 | JGI IMG/M metagenome (GOLD analysis project Ga0136616, IMG submission 106648) | Polar desert sand microbial communities from Dry Valleys, Antarctica - metaG UQ299 (21.06) | ecosystem: Environmental > Terrestrial > Soil > Desert | place: Antarctica: Dry Valley... | reverse complement strand
CGCAGCAGCGAGCACGCGATCTCGTGCGTGTCCGCCGGCAGTGTGCTCGCCCATCTCGACCGCGAGCGGTTCGACGTGGTCCCGGTGGGCATTGCACCGGACGGAGCGTGGGTGCTCGCGCCGGACGACCCCGAGGCGCTGCGCATCCGTGACCGGGAGCTGCCGGTCGTCGAGGCGACCCCCGCGGCGGCTGTTGCGCTGCCCGGCGACCCCACCCGCGGCGGCCTGGTCCGGCTCGACCCGGGCCGGACCGGTGAGGTGCTCTCCAGCGTCGACGTCGTGTTCCCCGTGCTGCACGGGCCGTTCGGCGAGGACGGCACCATCCAGGGGCTGCTGGAGATGGCCGGCGTGCCCTACGTCGGCGCCGGCGTACTGGCCAGCGCCGTCGGCATGGACAAGGAGTTCACCAAGAAGCTGCTCGTAGCGGCGGGGTTGCCGGTGGGGGCCCTCGTCGTGCTTCGGCCTGGCGTCGCGACGCTCACTGCCAAGCAGCGCGAGCGGTTGGGGCTGCCGGTGTTCGTCAAGCCGGCGCGTGCGGGGTCGTCGGTCGGCATCACGAGGGTCACCGACGCTGCCGGGCTGGACGCGGCGATCGCGCTGGCGCGTCAGCACGACCCGAAGGTGCTGGTGGAGGCCGCGATTCCCGGCCGGGAGATCGAGTGTGGGGTGCTGGAGTTTCCCGACGGCTCGATGCGGGCCAGCCTGCCTGCCGAGATCCGGATCGTCGGATCGTCGGAGTTCTACGACTTCGAGGCGAAGTACCTCGACGACGTCTGCGAGTTCGACATCCCCGCCAAGGCGGACGACGAGGTGATCGAGCGGGTGCGTGAGCTGGCCGTGCAGGCCTTCCAGGCGCTGGACGGCCAGGGGTTGGCCAGGGTCGACTTCTTCCTCGGGCCGGACGGCGCGCTGACCGTCAACGAGATCAACACAATGCCGGGGTTCACGCCGATCTCGATGTACCCGCGGATGTGGGCGGTCACCGGGCTCGACTACCCGATGCTGCTCACCACGCTCGTCGAGACCGCCGTGGCGCGCGGGACCGGGCTGCGGTAGCTCAGCCCGGTAGCGCGTTGCGGATGGTGTCGGACACGGTCTGCACCGGTCCGCTGCCTACCGAGCGCGGGACCGTCAGCACGACGAACACCGGCCGGTCCACCGCGACGAACGTGTCCGCGCCAGCACCGGCGAGCGTCAGCCAGCGCACCCCGTTGATCTCCAGCAAGGCCGAGGTCGGCGTCAGCTCCTCCGGCCGGGGCAGGCCGCAGCGCAGCACCACCGGCTCCGGCGCGGCGGCCCATGCCGCGGCGCCGGGTGGCGCCGGCTCGGCCAGAGTGCGGCGGGGCAGCCGGGCGTCGCCGCTGGCGTCGAGCTCGCTGGGCAGCGCGGCGAGCAGCCGCATGCAGGTGGATGAGGCGGCGTCCGGGGCGCTGACCGGTGGCAACGGCAGCGGGCCGGTCTGGGCGACGGGCGCATCCATGTCGCGGGCGGCGATCACGCCGAGGACGGCGACGGCGAGCGCGAGGGCGACCGGCAGCGCGATCGCGGCGAGCACGACGGGCCGCAGTCGGCCGTGCCTGCCGCTGGTCACGGGGTCGTCGGTCACCGGACTGGTCATGGAGGTGCGGTTCAATACAGGCCCGTTCAGGACAGGTGCACAACCGGGCAGGTCAGCGTCCGGGTGATGCCGGAGACCGCTTGCACCTGCGCGACGACCATCTGCCCGAGCTCGTCCACGCTCTGGGCCTCGGCTCGCACGATGACGTCGTATGGCCCGGTGACGTCCTCGGCGGAGGTCACGCCCTTGAGGTCGACGATCGCCTCTGCCACCGCGGCGGCCTTGCCGACCTCGGTCTGGATCAGGATGTATGCCTGGACCACGGCTGGCTCCTTTCAGTGCGGTACGTGACTGTGGGCTCTAGACGTCCGGTAAGAACGACGTGGCCGAAACTACCGCAGCCCGGCCGGAGGTGACGATGCCGACCACGACGGAGTCTGGCGAGCCGGATCACCCGACCGTGGCGGATCTGGGGGAGTTCGGGCTGATCGAGCGAGTCACGCGGCTTCGGCAGCAGCCCGACGGCACCCTGCTCGGGCCTGGTGACGACGCCGCGGTGGTGCTCGCACCGGACGGAAGGGTCGTCGCCACGACCGACGTGCTCGTCGAGGGGGTGCACTTCCGGCTCGACTGGTCCACGCCCGAGCAGGTCGGGGGCAAGGCTGCCGCCGCGAACCTCGCCGACATCGCCGCGATGGGCGCGGTGCCCACGGCGTTGCTGGCCGCGCTGGTGTGCCCCCCGGAGACCCCGGCGCAGACCGCCGAGGGGCTGGCCGTCGGGCTGTGGGCGCAGGCCCGCGCGGTGGGGGTGGGAGTGGTGGGCGGCGACGTGGCGTCCGGGCCGGCGATCGTCATGTCGGTCACCGCGCTGGGCGACCTGCAGGGCCGTACTCCGGTGACCCGGGCGGGCGCAGGCGCGGGAGAGGTGGTCGCGATGTGCGGACGACTGGGGTGGTCTGCGGCCGGCCTCGCTGTGCTGACCAGGGGATTCCGGTCGCCTGTCGCGCTGGTCAACGCCCATCGGCTGCCGGAGCCTCCCTACTCGGCCGGTCCGCAGGCGGCGCAGGCGGGCGCGACGGCGATGATCGACGTCTCGGACGGCCTGCTGGCCGACCTCGGCCACATCGCGCGCGCATCGGGCGTGTCGATCGACGTTCGCACCGCGGACTTGGAGGTCCCGGCCCGGCTGGCCGAGATCGGCTCCGCCGTCGGCGTCGACCCGCTGCGGTGGGTGCTGACCGGCGGTGAGGATCACGCGCTGGTGGCCACGTTCGGCGGCGCGGTTCCGGACGGGTGGCGAGTGATCGGCGAGGTGCTCGCGGCGCGGGACGAGCCGGCTGTGACGGTGGACGGCCGCGAGTACGGCGACGCCACCGGGTGGGACCATTTCGGTCCGCCCACTCATGGCCGAGGAGCCCCATGACCTATGCACTGCGGCTGAGCCAGGAGGAACGTGCCCGGTACCGGTTGATGGCGGAGATGGCCCACGCCGGGGAGGTGGCGGAGTGGGCTACGGCCGGAATCGCCGCGGGGGCGCGGGTGGCAGACATCGGCTGTGGGCCGGGGGCGATGCTGCGGGTGCTCGCCGAGACCGTCGGCCCGGACGGGCGTGCGGACGGTGTCGACAGCCACCCCGGCGCGGTGGCCGCGGCGCAGGAGGAGATCACCGGGCTGCCGCAGGCCTCGGTACGCGTCGGCCAGGCCACGGACTCCGGGCTGGAGCCGGATGCCTACGACGCGGTGATGTGCCGGCACGTCCTGGCGCACAACGGCGGCAAGGAGGCCGCGATCGTCGCGCACCTCGCCACGCTGACCCGCCCCGGCGGCGCCGTGTTCCTCGTCGACATCGACGGCGCGGCCATCCGGCTACATCCGGAGGACCCAGACCTGACCGATCTCAACCAGCGTTACCACGAGCTCCACCGGGCGCGGGGCAACGACCTGACCGTCGGCGTGAAGCTCGGCTGGCTGCTCGAGCAGGCCGGGTTGACGGTCGAGGCGTTCCGCGGCGGCGGCCCGATGCTGCGGGTGCCACCGTTTCTTCGGCCACCGAGCTGGGCCGCCCGGGATGCGCTGGTGGCCGCCGGACTGGCCGACGCGGACGACCTTGCCCGCTGGGAGGCCGCGTTCCAACGCGCCGACCAGCTCGTCGAGCGGCCGTGGATGAGCGTCGCCAGCTTCGTCGCGGTCGGGCGGGTGCCGGTCAGCTCGCCGGCTGGCTGAGGTCGTACAGCGTGGTGCCGCCGACCGACGTCGCGGCGAAGTTCCCCGGCACCCATGCCGCGATCTCTCGCCACTCACGCTGCCGCCGATACCGGGCCCGGCGCCACCACCGCTTCGACTGTGACCGCCCGCCAGGCACCTTTGCTTTGCTTACTCCCACGCATCACCGGGGGCGAACCGGACTTCATGATCACGGTTTGTGGCGATTTCCGTTCGCTGAGCGAACGTTTCGCTCCACAAACCGATCATGCCCGCGGGTGATGCGTGGGAGTAAGCAGAGCGGCGTGGGTGGGTGGCTAGGTGGCGGCTGGTTCGGGGCGGCCGCCGTTGCCGCCGGGCAGCCACACCGAGAACGCCGTGTGGCCGGGGCGGCTGTCGACCACCACGCCGCCGCCGTGGGCTCCGACCACGGCGGACACGATCGCCAAGCCAAGTCCGGTGCTGCCGGTGCCGTCGGCGGCCCGCGAGCGGGAGCGTTCGCCGCGGGCGAAGCGGTGGAACACCACCGGCAGCAACACGGAGGGGATGCCGGGGCCGTCGTCAGCTACCCGCAGGGTCACCCCGCCGCCGGGGTGCTTGACCAGCCCGACGGTGACGCTCGTTCCCGGCGGCGTGTGCGTGCGCGCGTTGGCCAGCAGGTTGGTCACCACCTGCTGCAGCCGCGCGCTGTCGCCGAGCATGGTGACCGGCTCGTCGGGCAGCTCGAGCCGCCAGTGGTGCTCGGGGGCCACCGCGTGCGCGTCGCTCACCGAGTCGACGACCACCCGTGACAGGTCGACGCTGGCCCGCTCCAGCGGCCGGCCCGTGTCCAGCCGAGCCAGTAACAGCAGGTCCTCCACCAGCGTGCTCATCCGCTCGGCCTGCGACTCCATCCGCGACAGGGCGTGACGGACGTCGGGCGGCACGGCGTCGCGATCCCGGCGGGCCAGCTCGGCGTAGCCGCGGATCGCGGCGAGCGGGGTGCGCAGCTCGTGGCTCGCGTCGGCGACGAACTGTCGCAGGCGCGTCTCGCTCTCCTGCCGGAACGTCAGCGCGGCGCCGACATGGTCGAGCATGCGGTTCACCGCGGCGCCGACCTGGCCGACCTCGGTACGAGGGTCGGTATCCGTGGCCGGCACCCGCTCCGGCAGCGCGACGTCGCCGCGGTCCAGTGGCAGCTCGGTGACCGCCGTAGCGGTGGCCGCGACCCGGCGCAGCGGCCGCAGCTCCCGGCGCACCACCGTCGCACCGGCGATGCCGGCACCGAGCACCGCGACCGCGAGCACGATTCCGCCGGCGGTGATCAAGCGTGCCATCGTGTCGTTCACCCCGGCCGTCGGCAGCCCCGTGATCAGGACGTCGCCGTCGCGGTCGGTGGCCGCGAGCAGTCGGTAGTCACCGAGCCCGCCGAGGTCGGCGCTGTGCGGTCGGCCGTCAACGGGCAGTGACTGGATCACCGCAAGGCCGTCGGTCGGTACCGCCTTGACCGAGCCCGTGCGGTCGATGACGAGCGCGTCGGTGACCGTCCCGTCGACGACCAGGGCGGCGAGCGTGTCGACGGACTGCGCCGGGCCGAGGAAGTCTACGTCGTGCGAGTCGCGCGGTGGCCGGCCCGATCCACCGGGTCGCTCGGGGCCGCTGCTGACGAACCGATCACGCGCCGCGTAGAGGTCGTTGTCGAGCTGGTCCAGCAGGAACGACCGCAGCGCCACGGTGGTGACGATCCCGACGACGATGCAGACCAGCGTCAGCAGCACGAGCAACGCCGCGACCAGCCGGGTACGCAGCGGAAGACCGGCGAGCCGGCCACGCAGGACGGTGCCGGTCGGCGGCACGACCTCAGCGGGCGGCGCGGCCTCAGTCGGCGGCGGGCTTGAGGACATACCCCGCGCCGCGCACGGTGTGGATCATCGGGGTCCGGTTGACGTCGATCTTCTTACGCAGGTAGGAGATGTAGAGCTCGACGACGTTGGACTGGCCGCCGAAGTCGTAGTGCCACACCCGGTCCAGGATCTGGACCTTGCTCAGCACCCGCTTCGGGTTGCGCATCAGGAACCGGAGCAGCTCGAACTCCGTCGTGGTCAGCTCGATCTGGGCGTCACCTCGGTGCACCTCGTGGCTGTCCTCGTCGAGCACGAGATCGCCGACCACCAGCTCCGAACCGTTGCGCGCAGCCGTCATCCCGGCCCGCCGCAGCAACCCACGCAGCCGCGCCACGACCTCCTCGAGGCTGAACGGCTTGGTGACGTAGTCGTCGCCACCCGCGGTCAGCCCGGCGATCCGGTCCTCGACAGCGTCCTTCGCCGTCAGGAACAGCACGGGCACCTCGGGCGTGTCGGCTCGCAGCCGGCGCAGCACCTCGAGGCCGTCGAGGTCGGGCAGCATGACGTCGAGGACGACGGCGTCCGGATGGAACTCCCGAGCGGTCCGCACCGCGGAGGCTCCGTCGTTGGCCGTGCGCACCTCCCAGCCCTCGTAGCGCAGCGCCATACTCAGCAGCTCGGCGAGGGTCACCTCGTCGTCCACGACCAGCGCGCGCACGGCGGTGCCGTTCGCACGACGTTGCCGGTCCGGCTCGGTACCACCCATCGCGGCCATGCTGCCACGCTGCCGGCCGGCACTGTGCCGCGCCTTGGCGGTTCCTGTGCAGCGGCTGTGAGCGGCTATGGACGGCTACGAGCGGCGCCGCCAGTAGTTCGTCGCGTACACCTGCCGCCGGTCCAGCCCGCGGTCGTCGAGAAGGTGATCACGCAGTTCCCGTACCGCGGACGCCTCGCCGGAGACCCACGCCTGGTAGCGCCCCTGAGGCAGCTGCGCGGCCCGCACCGCGGCGGTCAGCGCCGTCCCCGGTGCAGCATCGCCGCGGTGCAGCCACTGCGTCCGTAGCTCGGCGGCGCTGGACAGTGGCTGCTCCTCCGCCGCGTCGGCGACCTCGACGAACGCCTCCGCCCGCGCCCCGGCCGGCAGCTCGGCCAGGATCGTCGCGATCGCCGGCAGCGCGGACTCGTCGCCGATCAGCAGCAGCGTGTCGACCTCAGGGTCCGGGCGAAACCGCCCACCCGGGTCGGACACGCCCACCCAGTCGCCTGCCGCCGCCCGCTGGGCCCATGCCGCGGCCGGCCCTGCGCCGTCGTGCAGGACGAAGTCGACGTCGAGCTCGCCGGAGGCGGGGTCGAAGCGCCGCACGGTGTAGGTGCGCATCGCCGGCCGCGGCACCCCAGGCGGCCAGACCGGCCCACCGGAGGAGCCCCGCGGGAGCGCCGGGCGGCCCTGCCCGTCGGCGGGGAAGAACATCCGGATCCGCTGGTCCGGCCCGTCGCCGGGGAAGCCCGCCAGCTCGTCACCGCCGAGGGTGACCCGCACCATGCGCGGGGTGATCCGCTCGGTGCGGTGGACCTGGAGTGTGCGTGGCGTGGTGGTCATCGGGGCCTATTCAAGCCGATACTGCGGTGTGGTTCCGCTGCTGCCGCCGCTGGCCGACCCGTCCGCCCGGCTCGCGGTGTCCTTCGGCCCCGACGCCCTGAGCTACCGCGACCTGTCCGCGCTCGCCGCCGGGCTGGCCCAGCGGCTGCGCGGGCGGAACCGGGTCGCGGTGTGGGCGCCCCCCGGCTTGGCGACCTGCGTCGGCGTAGCCGGTGCGCTGGCCGCTGGGGTGGCCGCCGTCCCGATCAACCCGAAGATCGGGACCCGCGAGCTGGCGCACGTCGTCACCGACGCCGCCCCTGACGCCGTGCTCGCCGCCCCTGACGCCGTGCTGCCCGCCGCGCTGGCCGCGCTGCCCCGCGTCGCCGTCGACCCGAGCGCCGCCGACGCGGCGGCCGCTCCCGCAGAGCCACCTGCCGACGCGCCGGCCCTGATCGTCTACACCTCGGGGACGACCGGTCCGCCCAAGGGCGTGGTCCTCAGCAGATCGGCGCTGGCGGCCAACCTCGACGCGCTCGCGCAGGCCTGGGACTGGACGGCCGAGGACGTGCTCGCCCACGCGCTGCCGCTGACGCACGTCCACGGCCTGGTGCTCGGTGTGCTCGGTGTGCTCCGCCGCGGCGGGCAGCTGCGCTACCTGCCGCGCTTCGACGCCCCGACGGTGGCCGGCGCGATATCCGGCGGTGCCACGATGATCTTTGGGGTGCCGACGCACTACCACCGTCTTGCGGGTGAGCTCGCCGCCGATCCGGCGGCCGCGGCGGCAGTGGCGCAGGCGCGCCTGCTGGTGTCCGGCTCGGCCGCTCTGTCCACTGTGGACCTGCGTGCGATCGAGTCGCTGACCGGTCACCAGGTGCGGCAGCGCTACGGCATGACCGAGACGTTGATCATCACCGCCGCAAGGGCCGACCTGCTGCCGTCGCCAGGACGGGTCGGCCGGCCACTTCAAGGTATGGACGTCCTCATCGCCGCCGAGCAACCGGGCGAGCTTGGTGAGGTCGAGGTGCGCGGTCCTTCCCTTTTCAAGGGTTATCTCAACAGTCCGGATGCCACTGAGCGCGCATATCGCGACGGCTGGTTCCGCACTGGCGACATCGGGTTGTTGGATGCGGATTCCGGTGAGTTGGAGTTGTTTGGCCGGCAGGGCACGGACCTGATTTCCTCCGGCGGTTACCGCATCGGTGCCGGCGAGATCGAAAACGCGCTGCTGGAGCATCCTGACGTGGCCGAGGCGGCCGTGCTCGGGCTCCCGGACGCCGACCTCGGGCAGCGGGTGGTGGCGTGGGTCGTGCGGGCCGAAGGGGTGCCACACCGCGGCATGTCGGCCGCTGCTGAGCTCGTTGATCACGTCGTTGCGCTGCTCGGACCGCACAAGCGCCCTCGCGAGGTCCGCTACACCGCCGAGCTTCCGCGCAACGAGATGGGCAAGGTTGTCAAGGCGTGGCTGCCCGAGGCGACCACATTGAGCGATACCGAGTGACCCTATTACACGCCGCATCTAAAAGCGATGCGCACCTATATGTGCAGCTTAACACCGGTAACGATTCACACCGACTTCATTGACGTCGCTCGCAACACGACGGTAACTTCCGTCGAACTTTCCACCGGAGCCAATGGTAGCGCGGCCCAGCTGTGGGCGCCTGCCGATATCGGAAGGTGCGATAAATGCGTGCCGTGTGGTCCTGGCTTGTCGTCACCCTCGTCGGCGTACTGGTTGTTGTGCTGGTCTTCGCACTCGGTCTCTTCGGGCGTCTGAGCGCCGGCCAGGCAGTGCTCGACGACGTCGGTCCCATCCTCACCAAGGAACGCGTCGACGGCGCCGCAGCCGGTGTCGGCATCGTGTCGGATGCCGCCGACCTGCTCGACCCGGTGGTGACCACGTCCGGTGGCGGCACCGGTGAGGTCGGCAAGCTGGTCGCCTTCGTCTCCACCCAGACCGGCCTCTCGCAGGCCGCGGTGCTGACGACCCTGCAGACCAACTTCCCGAAGACCACGGCGCTGCTGCAGACGGTGCCGTTCGAGGCGGTCGCCAGGGAGTTGCCCGGCCTTATCCAGTTCCTGGCCACGACGCTGAAGATGACGCCGGACCAGGTGAACGCCGCGATCCAGCAGAACTTCCCGAAGCTGGGCCAGGCGATCGCGAACCTGCCGAAGGTGACCGCCGGCTGGAACAACGTGCCTGGCACGACGGGCTTCACCCGTTTCGACGGCTCGCCGGTCACGACGATGCCGCAGGTGCGTGACTACTTCAAGCTCGACGTCATCCCGGCACTGCAGCGCCAGCAGGCGAATGCCACCGCACTCGCAGGACGTGGCGGGGTGGGCTTCCTGGCTCCGTTGCTCCTGATCCTGGGCATCATCGTGATCGTCTTCGGCGTGCTGATGATGTTCCTGTCCGCCCGCAACATGCTGAATGCGGGTATCGCGCAGGTGGCATGGGGCGTGGTCATCGCGGTCGGCGCGCTCGTCGTGGTGCTGGTCTTCGCGCTGAACCTGTTCGGGCGGCTCGGCGGGGGTAACGACCTGATCAAGGACACGGCTCCGGTCTTCCAAGCGGAGCGGGTCGCGGGCGCGAAGGCTGGCGTCGACTTCATCTCCACGACGGTCGACATGGCCGACCCGGTTGTGCTCAAGGCGGGCGGTGGCTCCGACGAGGTCGGCAAGCTTGTCACCTTCGTGTCCGGTGCGGCGAGCCTTCCGCCGGCCGCGGTACTGACCGCGCTCAGGACCAACGCGCCCAACACCACCGCGTTGCTGACCGCGATACCGCTGGAGGACGTGTCGACGGAGCTGCCCAAGCTGATCACGTTCCTGTCCACCACGCTCAAGCTGTCCGAGGCACAGGTGACAACCGCAGTCGGGCAGAACTTCCCGAAGCTCGGCCAGGCGATCGGAGCGCTGCCCAAGGTGACGGGAGTGTGGGCTTCCGGCCCGCCGGTCGAGTTCACCAGGGTGAACGGCGCCCCGGTCAACACGGTGCCCGAGGTGCGTGACTACTTCGCGCAGGATGTGATCCCGGTGCTCGAGCGCCAGCAGGCGAACTTCCAGCGGTTGGCGGATCCGTGGCCGCCGGTCAACGTGTTCCCGCCGCTGCTGTTGATCGTGGGCATCATCGTCATCCTGTTCGGGTTGATCATGCTCATCGCGACCCGAAGGGGAGCCGGCAAGCAGTAGGTCGCGACCGGTAAGAAAGCCGACGCCGCCGGGCGCAGCAAACGCTGCGTTCGGCGGCGTCTGCCGTTTCCGACCTCGTTGATCGGAATTCTCCGGCGTGGGCT
>Ga0136616_10002140_pt1 | contig 10466 bp, 14 predicted proteins | sample AntDrymUQ2992106_2_FD_106648 | JGI IMG/M metagenome (GOLD analysis project Ga0136616, IMG submission 106648) | Polar desert sand microbial communities from Dry Valleys, Antarctica - metaG UQ299 (21.06) | ecosystem: Environmental > Terrestrial > Soil > Desert | place: Antarctica: Dry Valley... | reverse complement strand
GCTGCGCGCGGCCAAGGCCCACGCCGCTCTCGAGGGCCGCGACCACGCCCTGCCCGACGACGTCCAGGCGCTCGCGGGGTCGGTCCTCTCCCACCGCCTGCTGCTCGCGCCCGAGATCGCCGTCGCCGACGAGGCCGCCGCCGTGGTGGCCGACGCCGTCCGGCGCGTGCCGGCGTTGTAGCGACCGGTGGGCCGCGCAGTCTCGACCGCGCTGCTCGGCCTGGCGCTCGCCGGCGTCGGAGTCGGGTTCGGGGCCTCGGCGCTGGTGCTCCCCGGCTGTGCACTCGTCGTCCTCGCGCTGACCGCGGCGGGCTGGGCGGCACTTGCCGGCCGGGGACGGCTCGAGCGCCGGATAGGGGTCGCTGCGGTGATCGAGGATGAGCGGTGCCCGATCACCCTCGACGCCCGACTGCTTATGCCCTCCTCACCCGGCAGCGAGATCGTCGAGCCCTTGGCCGAGGCGCCCGGACGATCGGTCGGGTGGGGCCGGACTCATCGCCTCGAGACCGAGGCGCGCTTCCCGCGCCGTGGACGCCAGGTGCTCGAGCCCGCGCGGTTCGTCGCGCGTGACCCGCTCGGCGTCGCCTCTCGCGCGATCCGCTCACCCTCCGGCCAGGAAGTGCTGGTGCTGCCGCGGATCGAGGCCGTGCGCCCAACGCGCGCGGGAGTCGACAACATCTCCGCGCTGTCGCGACTGTCTGGGGAGGGTCTCGAGGACGGGCCGCGCGTCGACTTCGACACGCTGCGCGAGGCCCGGCCGGAGACGCCGGTCACACGCATCCACTGGCCGGCCGTTGCGCGCACCGGGACGCTCGTAGAGCTGGGCCTCCTGGTGCAGATCGACCGCCGGCCGCTCGTGGTCCTCGACCCGTCGAGCCCCTCCTCGGTCGAGGCGCTCGACTGCGCCGTTCGCGCCGCCGCATCGCTCTGCGTCTCGCTCGCCCGCGCCGGCGGCTGCGACCTGCTCCTGCCGGGTGAGCGGCGCCCGGCGCACGTCGACGCGACACTCGCCGCCTGGCCGACCATGCACGCCCATCTTGCGCTGGTCGAGGCGGGCGGGCACACAGTCGTCCCCACCCGGCTCGGGCGCACGGGTGCGATCTTCTGGGTCTCCGCTCCCGGCGCCGAGGATGACGGCGCAGACATCCCGCGGAGCCTCGCGCGCGGAGCCACCTGCTTCCAGGTGACTCCCGGCCCGGCGACGGCGTCCTCGGCGTTCACGGTGGCCGGCTGTCACGGCCGGCGCCTGGGCCGCGCGTCGAGGCGGGCGGCATGAGCTCGAGCGAGCGGGAGGGGCCATCGCCCTGGCGTCAGCTCGCGGCTTTTATGCCTCTATGCGCGGTCGCGGCTGCGTACTGGGCGGAGCTGCTGGTCGATCCTCCCGGGTGGCGGATCGCCGCGGTCGTCGCGATCGTCTTCGCCTGTGGCTTGGTGCTCGCCCTGTCGAAGCGCCTCGAGCCCTACGGCCGCGTCGAGGTGCGGACCATGCGGGTCGCCACCGTCGCCGTCGCGATGATCGGCGGACCGCTGGCCGCCGGAGTGCCCTCGGCGGTGCTCGCCCCGTCGGGGTGGGAGCAGCTCCTTGCCGCCGACGTCCCGAGCCGCTGGCCCTACGGCGGCGGCGATCCGTCGGTGCGGTGGACCGTCCTGCTCGCGATACCGCTCATGACCGTGCCCGCGGCGGCGTTCGCCCTCTGGCCGCCCGCGGCGGGGCCGGGGGGCGCCGAGGCCGCCGCGGCGCGCCGAGCGGGCGCGCTGCTGCTCATTCTGACCCTGATCGGGTTCGCCGGAGCGGAGCGCCCGCCGTCCGATCCGGCCGTGCGTGGCGCGGTGCTCCTGCTCGCACTCGTGGCGTGGCTCTTTCTGCCAAGGGTGCGCGCGCAGCCGACGGCGGCGCTGGCCGCGAGCGCCGCCGTGGTCGCGGCCGGCCTCGTCTCGCTGCCGCTCGCCACGACGCTCGAGCCCGGCCGACCGGCCCCCGACCGCGCGTCTCAGGAGCGCAGCACGAGGCCGCCTTCCGCGAGCTCCCAGCCGGAGCGTGGAGAGCGCTCACGCTCGCGGCGACAGCGTCGCAGGGCGCAGCAGCAGCGCCGTAGCGGCGACGGCTCGGCCAACCGGTCGGCCAACCGGTCGGCCAACCGGTCGGCCAACCGGTCGGCCAACCGTCCCAGGTCGCCGCAGAGGCCGAAGGGCGAGGACGGCCTTTCCGCCGGTGCCCCGATCCTCCTCGCGGTGGTCGTCGCGCTGTTTGTCTCGCTCCTGGTCGCTCGCCGCGTCCACCGGCGAGGGCGCCGCCGGGGCGCCGACGAGGCCGACGAGCTGCGCACCGCGCTCGAGCGGCTCGGCTGGAGCGTTCCACCCCAGACCACGCTGGCTGAGCTCGAGCGTCGGCTGGCCGAGGGGGCGGGGCCCGCCGCCGCCCGGTACGCCCGTCGCCTGCGCGAGCGGCGCTTCGGCACGCTCGTCGAGGGCCAGCCGCGGAGCCTGGACCGGCGGGGGCTACGCCGGGCGCTGACCGAAGGTCATGGCCCGCTCGGGCGCCTGCGAGGACTCGTCGCGCTGCCGCCTGCCGCCCTGCAGCTGCGCCGGTGAGCACCGTCCCTCGCGAGATAGCGGTTAGGCTGGACGCTTCCACCGCCCCGCGGGGCACCGCGGGCAGGAACGAGACGCATATGACTGACATCGTCATCACCTCCACGGGGCCGCGCGAGTTTCGGGTGGCGGTGCGTGGCAGCGAGGGCGAGACGAGCCACGACGTCACCGTTCCCGACGACTTGATCGCGAAGCTCGACCTCCCGGAGGATGACCTCGAGCGCGTCGTGCGCGAATCCTTCGAGTTCCTCCTCGAGCGCGAGCCGGCCTCCTCGATCATGTCGGAGTTCTCGCTCGACGTTATCCCCGGCTACTTCCCGGAGTACGAGGAAGAGCTGCCCCGCCGGCTCTCCTGAGCCGGCGCCCTCAGCGCGCGGCCTCCATGCACTTCACCCCGTCGGGCCCGACGGTGGCCCCGTGCTCGATGCCCGGCTCGATCTCCATGCGGTCGCCCGGCTCGAGCTCCATGTCTTGCTCGTGGGTGTGGAAGACGATGCTGCCCGACACGCAGTAGAGCACCTTGTGGTAGCCGTGCGAGTGCCACTCGTACTCGTAGCCGGGGCCGTTGCCCCAGTCGTGGGGACGGAGGCCCTCCTGCTCGAACCTGGCCTTGATCTCCTCGGGTCCCGCCGGCCCGCCGTTCGCCTTCTCCACTCGAGCGCCCAAGGCCCCTCCTTCGTCGATTGGCACAACTATGGCACCGCCCGGCGCGACGCCCTTGTTGATAGCTTGCCCGCCCGGACGGCCTCTTCGATGAACGACCCCGTGAAGATTGCGATCGCCGGTGGCGGCTACGGCTCCAAGGTGGCGCTGCCCGTCTACTCAGAGCTCGCGGGTTTCGAGCCGGTCGCGATCTGGTCGCACCGAGCCGAGCGCGCTCAGGAGCTCGCCGACGACGCGGGCCTCGAGCTCGGGACCTCGGACCTCGACGAGCTGCTCTCGGTGCCCGGGCTCGAGGCCGTGCATGTGGCCACGCCGGTGGTGACGCACCGGGAGTTCGCCCTGGCGGCCGCCGAGCGCGGGCTCCACGTCATGTGCGAGAAGCCGATGGCGGACAACCTCGAGGACGCACGGCGGATCGCGGCCGGCATCCGCTCGGCGGGGGTGGTCGGGGCGGTCGACTGGGAGCGCCGGATGCAGGAGTCGCGCCGGCGCCTGATCGAGCGCGCCCGCGAGGTGGTCGGACAGCCGCGGATGGTCTCGGTGTCGCTCGTCATGGACGATCACGCCGAGCCCGACTCGCGTCCCTGGACCTGGGTCCACGACGCCACCCTCGGGGGCGGCCGGCTCCAGGGTTACGGCGTGCACGACCTCGACCTGATCCTCGAGATCTTCCCCGACGTGGAGGCGGTCGCCGCCGCGACGGAGGTGGGCGTGCCAGAGCGCCCCGCGGGCGAGGACGAGATGCGCCGGGTGACCGCGGAAGACGCCTATGGCGTCCTGCTCCGCTTCCGCGGCGGCGGATTGGGGCTCGTCAGCCTCCTGTCCACCGCCCAGCACGGGCGCGGGGACGTGATCGAGATCCACGGGTCCGCGGGGACGGCCCGGCTCGACGGCGATCAGCAGGTCTGGTGGGGCCGCGCGGGTGAGGAGCTCCAGTCCGAGGGACCGCTCGACTCGAGCTCCAAGGAGGCGTTCAAGCAGGTGGCGCGCAACTTCTGGGCGGCGATCCGCGAGGGCGCCGAGTCCGACCCACCGCTCGAGGAGGGCCTACGCGTCCAGGCGCTCTTCGACGCGGTGCGCGCGGCCGACGTCGAGCGGCGCTGGGTCCAGCCCGAGCCGGTTCCCGCTCTGGCCTAGGGCGCCGGTCAGGCCGCAGCGACCCGGTCGACGATCCGCAGGAGGTCCGAGGCCTCGAGGCTGCCACGGGTCGCTCCGACTCCGTCGAGCACGTCGATGGCGGTGAACTGCTCGACGTTGTCGACGTTGACGGTGCCGCCGTAGATGACCTCCGGCCACGTGAGCCCCAGCTCGCCGAGCCGGTCCTTGAGCTGCTCGACCACCCCTCGTACGTGCCGGGAATCGGCCGGCCGGTCCGCTCCGATCGCCCAGGTGGGCTCGTACACGATCAGCACGTGGCGCCGTTCGAGGTCCACGTCGGCCAGCCCGCGCTCCAGTCGTCGCTCGGCCTCTTCGGTGGCGCTGGACGTCGGCTCGTCCTCGCCCACGAACAGGATCGGGGTGAGCCCCGCCTCGGCGGCCGCCGCGACCTTCCTGGCGATCTGAGCGTCGCTCTCTCCCGCGGCCCGCCGCTCGCTGTGGCCGATCAGGACGTAGTCCACCAGCCCCGCGAGCATCCGCGGCGAGACCTCGCCCGTGTACGGGCCCTCCGCTTCCCAGTGGCAGTTCTGGGCGCCGAGCTGCACGAGTCGCCGATCCACCAGAGGGCTCAGCGGTGCGAGCGAGGTGAACGGCGGACACACGATGAGCGTCGGCGGCTCACTGCCGAGGGGAAACCTCTCCGCGAGGCCCGCCTGAGCGGTTTGGAGCAGCTCGGCCGCCTTATCGCCGGCGAGGTACATCTTCCAGTTGGCGAGCACGTACTTCATCGGTCCGGTCCGACGCGACACCGTACCGGCCTCGGGTCCACGGCCTCATCGGCGTGGGCGCTAGGATCGCGCAATGGACGCGGTACCGGCGGTCTGGCAAGTCGCTCCCGGGGCAGACAGGGAACAGCTCGAGGATCTGGTGGGCCGGCTCGCCGAGCGGCTCGGGATCGACACCCCGCAGGTGGAAAGCGACTACGTGCTCCTGCCGGCGGCCTATCCGCGCGTGGCCCGGGCGCTCGATGAGGTCGAGCCTGGTTGGCGTGACGAGTCGCTGCTCATTCCGCCCGAGGCCTAGCTGCGAGGTCGGCGTGAACAGCCCGCCCTGGTGCGCCGCGACGGGCGGCGTCTGTGCCGACCTCCCGCCCGAGCGAGCGTCCGGCGACACATCCGCCGCGTCCGCGTGATTCCCCGGAACCCGGCGCGCAAACCCAAGCCCGCGGAGAATTATCCCGCGCCAGTGCCCGCGAGCAGCCGCTGCCGTAGATCCTCGGACCGGATGTCGGCGGGCTCCGAGTCCGCGACCAGCTCCTCGAGCACCCGCGCGACCGTGCGCGGCCTTTCGAGGTGCGGGAAGTGGCCGGCCTGGGGGAGGATCGCGAGGCGGCTGCCGGGCATCGCCGCATGGGCGTCGCGCCCGTGCTCGGCGGGGATCACGGGATCACGCTCGCCCCAGACGATCAGGGTGGGAACCTCCGCGGCGAGGTAGAGGCGGTCGTACGCGCTCACGCGCTGGCCGAGCGGGTCGATCACCGCGCGCAGGGTGTGGAGGAAGGCGAGGCGCGAGCGAGAGTTGCCGAGTGACGCGTAGCCGCGGGCGATCTCGCCGAGGTCCGAGGAAGGGCGCAGGCCGATCCGCGCCAGGAACGCGCCGACGGCCGCGCCCGTCTCGAGCACCTTGGGCGCGGCGATCAGCGGTAGCACGAGCTCCGAGCCCGGCAGCGAGGCCGCGCGCAACAGCGAATGCACCTCGCGGCCGAGCCCCCCGCTCGCGATCAGGGCCAAGCGCTCGCAGCGCTCGGGGAACTGGTAGGCGAACTGCATCGCCACCCCACCGCCGAGCGAATGCCCGACCACGGTCGCGCGGTCGTGTCCGAGCGCCGCCAAGAGGTCGCGAAGGCCCGCGGCGTTGGCGCCGAGCGAGTAGTCGCCCCGCGGCTTGGCCGAGTCGCCGTGGCCGAGCAGATCGGGCGCGACGACGGTGTGGCGCTGGGCCAGCAGGGGCAGGAGCTCGCGCCAGGTGTCGGAGGTGGAGGTGATGCCGTGGACGAGTGCGATCACCGGGCCTTCGCCGGCGGTGCGATAGCTCATCCGGTGCCCGTGGAGCACGATCTCCCGCGGAGCGGTGTCGTCTGTCAAGGTCGTCTCCTCGTGTGGTCGGCGGCGCCGGCGGTCGGCGCGCCCTCGCGACTCTAGCGTGCCGTCGCTTCATGTAACATAACCACGTGACAGAGTGGCCCGAGACGGGCCCGCGGCGAGCGGTCAGGGAGAATCGAGCGCGATGAGCGAGGCCGGCGCCGACGATCGCGACCCCCGGCCGCGTGCGGCGGGCCGCCGCACGCGCGGGTGCGCTGGAGTCACCGCCTGGTGATCACCGACGTGCCCGGCGTGCGCGTCGGTCACTACACGGACGTGGTCGCCCGGACCGGCGCCACCGCGGTCGTCCTCCCCGAGGGCTCGCGGGCCTCGGGCGAGGTCCGCGGAGGCGCGCCGGCCACCCGCGAGTGGGACCTGCTCGTGCCCGGACGGCGCGTCGAGCGAGTCGACGTGGTGATGCTGGCCGGGGGCTCGGCCTTCGGCCTCGCCGCCTGCGACGGCGCGATGCGCTGGTGCGAGGAGCAGGGCCGCGGCCATCCCACGCCCGCCGGGCCGGTGCCGATCGTGGTCGGCGCGGCGTTGTTCGACCTCCTGCACGGCGACCCGGGCGTGCGCCCGGGGCCGCGGGAGGGTTATGCAGCCTGCGCCGCGGCGAGCGACGACCGGCCCGAGCTTGGGGCGGTGGGGGCGGGCACGGGCGCGATGGTCGACAAGTGGCGAGGCTTCGAGCACGCTCGGCCGGCCGGCATCGGCGGCGCCGCCGAGCGCGACGGCGAGATCGTGGTCGGCGCGCTGCTCGCGGTCAACGCCTTTGGCGGCCTGGTCGAGCCGGGCGCGGCCCGCCCCCCGGTGTCAGAGCTGATCGTCGCTGGGGGACCGATCGAGAACACGACGATCGGCCTCGTCGCCACCAACGCGCGGCTCGACAAGGCGAGCTGCCGGCTTGTCGCCGAGTCGGCGCACGTCGGGCTGGCGCGGGTGCTCGAGCCCGTCGCCTCGACGCTCGATGGCGACGCGGTCGTCGCGGCGTCTACCGGGGCGCTGGCCGGCGCTCCGCTCGAGCGAGTGCGCATGCTCGCCGCCAGGGCGGTCGAGGCGGCGGTGTGGTCAGCCGTGAGCCCGTAGCGCTTCGGCCCGGCGCACGCCACGGAGCGGGCGAGAGAGCTACTCCTCGTCCTCGCTGGAGCCCTCGCCTTCCTCCTCGCCCTCGGAGCCGTCCTCGCCTTCCTCCTCGCCCTCGCCGTCGTCCTGCTCCCGCTGGCGCTCCTCGACGGCCTTGCGTCCCCCGAGAACGTCCTCCTGCTCGTCCTGGATCCCGGGTACGCCCTGGTCCGAGACCTTGGCGCCGATGTCCTGACGGGCCTCGTCGGTCTCGCGCTCGAGCTTGTCACGGCGCTCCTGCATCTCGTCCGCCTCGCGCTCGAGCTCGCGGCTCGGCCCCTGGTAGTCGGTCTCCTCCATCGCTCCTCCGGTGTCTTGGCTCGTCGGCCGGGATCCTACGGCCCGGGTTCGCCGTCGCTCGCTTCCTCGGCGTCCTCGCGATCCGCCTGGCGCTCGGCCTCGGCGCGTTGCTCGAGGCGCTCGCGCAGGTAGGCGTTCTTGTCGGCACGGCGCGCGTGCTCCTCGGCGGCGTCTTCGGTCGGGGCCTGCTCGGCCAGCTCGCGCTCGGCCCCCTCGCGGCGAATCTGACGGACGCGCAGCTCCTGCGTGGTCGGATCCTCCTCCATCGCCTTCACCGTACCCGTCTGAGCGCGGGAGCGACCCTCGGCGTCGATGTTCCAGGTCCGCGCGGGCGGGAACCATCACCGCGGAGCACGACAAAGGAGGTATTCATGCCCGGCCGCGAAGAGCTGCCCAGCACCCTCGAGAAGTCGTCGGAGAAGGCTCAGCGCACCTGGATCAAGGCCCACGACAGCGCCGTCGAGACCTACGGCGAGGGCGAGCGGGCCCACCGGACCGCCTACTCCGCGCTCAAGCATTCGTTCGAGAAGGTGGGTGACCACTGGGAGGCCAAGGACGAGAAGGGCCCGTCCGATCCCCAGGCCGCCAAGGGCGCGCCGGAGGCGCTCGAGAACCCGAGCGAGACCTTCGGAGGGGTCGACGTCGAGGGCTCGACCAAGGAGGAGCTGTACGAGCGCGCGAAGGCCGTCGACGTGCAGGGCCGCTCGGACATGTCTAAGGAGGAGCTGGCGCGGGCGGTGGCGCGCAAGGGCGGCTAGTGCTTCACCTCAGAGCCAGCGCCCCGGAAAACCAGAAGAGCCGGCCGCGGGGCGTCCCCGGGCCGGCTCTTCGTTCAGCCGTGGTGGTTGGTTGAAGCTTCCGCTCAGGCCGCTTCGCGCAGCCCCTCGACCTCGCGCTGCATGGCGAGGTGCTCTAGGGCCTCCGACTCGAGCTGGCGCACGCGCTCGGGCGACAGCCCGAGGCGTCGCCCGGTCTCGCGCAGCGGCGTCGGCTCGTCGCCGTTGATGCCGTAGCGGAGCTTGACCACCTGGCGCTCGCGCTCGGGTAGCTGCTCGACCGCCTCGCGCAGGGTCTGCTCGCGGAGGCTCATCTCGACCTCCTCCTCGGGCTCGGCGTACTCGCTCGGGAGCAGGTCGCCGAAAGCGGTCTCGCCCTCTTCGCCGACCGGCCGGTCGAGGCTCGTGATCGTCCTCGCCGCCGAGCGCACCTCGAGCACCTGGTCGAGCGGAAGCTCGGCCTCCTTGGCGATCTCCTCGTCCTCGGCATCACGCCCGAGCCGGCTCGCCAGATCACGCTCGGCGCGCGCGATCTTGCGCTCGCGCTGGCCGATGTGGACCGGGATCCGGATCGTGCGCGCCTTGTTGGCGATTCCCCGCTGGATCGCCTGACGGATCCAGAACGTGGCATAGGTCGAGAACTTGTAGCCCTTGCGCCAGTCGAACTTCTCGGCCGCCCGGATGAGCCCGAAGATGCCCTCCTGGATCAGGTCGAGCAGACCAAGCTCCTGGCCCTGGTACTTCTTGGCGATCGACACGACGAGGCGGAGGTTGGAGTTGATCATCCGCTCCTTGGCCTCCATGTCGCCGCGCTCGATGCTCTTGGCGAGCTCCACCTCCTCCGCTGCGGTGAGCAGCGGATAGCGCCGGATCTCGTTCAGGAACAGCTGAAGCGCGTCCGTGGTCGTGCCGGCGAGGTTCTCGTTTACGTAACGAGTGGCCTCGACCCCGGTGCGTCCACAGTCGTCGCTCACGTCGATGTTTCGGTCATCAATCAGTTCGTAGATTTCTCGCACGTCGTCCTCCTGCAACCCGATGCCCTGCACGAGCTCGTCGAGCTCCGTGAGGTTCAGACAGCCCTGTTCCTCCCCGCGATCGAGGAGGGCGGCTATCTGGATCTGGGGTGCTTCCTGGTTAGTCACTCTTTCTACGTCCGGTGGGTCGATTCGTTACAGAGGAGGGGCTTCGAGGCCTTTTACCCGCCGCCTGCTCGGCCGACGCGGACTCCACACTTCCCTAACACTCCTTCGCGCCGGGTGGCGCGGCGGATGTCTTCAGGTTCCCTAAACGCGGCTTGAGCGTTCCCTAAACCAGCCCGTCTCAGGCGCTATCTGCGGCTGGGGCTCGAGCGGCTCGTCCGGCGTCTCGGGTCCCTTGGGATCGGGCTCCGGAACGTCCGGGCTGAGCGGCTCCGGCTCGATGGGCGGCGAGGGCTCCGGCACCCCCGGGCGACCCGGCTCGCTCGGCATCGGCGATGGCGAGGGGTCGGGGACGCTCGGCGGCGGGCCGGGCATCGGCATCGGCTGGTCGGGGATCGCTGGGCCGGGAACTTCCATCAGAAGGTGTTACCCAAGGCGGCGAGGAGGAAACGTCGCCTCGTCGGGCGCGCGCTCGGGGCGACGCGCCCGTTCGCCCCTACAATTCGAGGCCTCGGAGAGGTGGCCGAGTGGCTGAAGGCACTCGCCTGCTAAGCGAGTAGGGGGCGCAAGCTCTCTCGCGGGTTCGAATCCCGCCCTCTCCGCTCCGCGATTTGCAGGGACTTCGCCTCTTTGGT
>Ga0136616_10002139_pt1 | contig 10466 bp, 10 predicted proteins | sample AntDrymUQ2992106_2_FD_106648 | JGI IMG/M metagenome (GOLD analysis project Ga0136616, IMG submission 106648) | Polar desert sand microbial communities from Dry Valleys, Antarctica - metaG UQ299 (21.06) | ecosystem: Environmental > Terrestrial > Soil > Desert | place: Antarctica: Dry Valley... | reverse complement strand
GTTGCAGGCGAGGGTTGGGGCCAGCGTCGTCTCGCGGCTGGGGGACCTGAATCCCGCCGACGTTCTCGCGTTGCCCGCCGGGGAGATCGCCGCTCGCGTCAAGCTCACCGAGAAGGGGCGGAGAGCCTTCGAGGAGCTCAAAGAAAGTTTCGATCCGGCAACGGTTCTGGCCCGCCTCGAAGAGAAGGGAATCTGGGCAGTCACCTTCGCGGACGAGGGCTATCCTTCGGCGCTCGCCGAGATACCGGACCCTCCGCCAGCGCTCTTCGTGGACGGGGAGGTTCCTCCCGGCCCGACAGTGGCCCTCGTCGGCTCCCGCAAGGCTTCGGCGACGGGGATCGAGGCGGCGCGAACCCTGGGGCGGGCCCTGGGCGAACGGGGGGTGTGCGTGGCGAGTGGGCTCGCGCTCGGGATAGACGCGGCGGCGCACGAGGGGGCTGTGGAGGCCGGTGGACCTACGATCGGGGTGCTCGGGTGCGGGATAGACGTCGTCTACCCCAGGAGCAACCGGCTCCTCTTCAGGCAGGTCAAGAGCGGGGGCGGCATCGTCTCCGAGTATTATTTGGGGGAGGCGCCTTTGAAGTGGCGGTTCCCGGCCCGGAATCGGATCATCGCTGGTTTGAGCGACGTGGTCGTGGTGGTCGAGGCGCCCGAGAAGAGCGGCGCCCTGATCACCGCCCGCCACGCGCTGGAGGCCGGGCGCGACGTGTGGGCCGTGCCAGGGCCTTTCGCCTTCGCCGAGTGCCGGGGCTCGAACGCGCTCCTCGCGGACGGCGCGGGGGTTCTCTGGGATCTGGACAGGTTCGTGGAGGTTGTCGCCCTGGAGGCAGCCTCTGCGAGGCTGCCCGTCGCGCAAGACGCGGCCGCCGGGATGGAGCCGGTCCCGTCCGAGCTGCCCGAGAAAGAAGCCGCGGCGCTCGCGGGCGTGGGCTTCGAGCCGGCTGGGGTGGACGTGGTAGCCAGGCGGATCGCCGACTTCACCGGCGGGGTCGAGATGCGGGAGCTCCTCTCCGCGCTGGCGCTCCTGGAGCTCAAGGGGTACGTCACGCGGGACGCGGGCGGCGCCTTCGTGAGAAACTCGATCGGCGGCCCGAGCCGGAATCCGGGGGGGATGCGGTGGTGACCGGGCGGACCGTCGGGCGGCTCTGGGCACGGTACCTGAAAGTTCGGAAAGAGCTTCGGAGTGGTGAGGGGTTCTCGGACGAGGAGGCGCGGCGGGAGGCTGAGCGCCAGGAGGGGCACCTCAGGGACCGGCTCGTCGTCAACTACTCGCCGCTCGTCAAGTACGTGGCCAACCGGGTCGGAGCGCGCGTGCCCGGGGCAGTCGAGCAGGAGGACATGATCTCCTGGGGAGTGCTGGGGTTGCTCGATGCGGTAGAGACCTACGACCCGGAGCGGCCGGCCAAGAGAGCCAAGTTCGAGTCGTACGCGATCTCCAAGATCCGGTGGGCCATCCTCGACCAGCTCCGTAGCCAGGATTGGGTACCGCGCCGCGTCCGCCTGCGCGCCCAGCAGATAGAGGCGGCCAGGGCAAAGCTGACCCAGGAGCTCAGGCGTCTCCCCACGGAGACCGAGATCGCGGGGGAACTAGGCCTCGGGATCGGGGAGTACCACGACTTCCTGGACCAGTACTCGCGTGCTCAGGTGGCCTCGCTGGAGGCACGCCTGGAGGTGGATGGCAAACCGGGGATAGAGTATGGGGCGCTCGTCGAGGATGCTGCGGCGGTCGACCCCCAGTCTCACACGAACCTCGTGGATCTGCGTTCCCAACTCGTCGAAGCCGTAGGCCGGCTCGAGGATCGGGAACGGCTCGTCGCGACCTTCTACTTCTACGAGGGCCTCACCCTCAAAGAGATCGGCAGGGCCTTAGATCTGACCGAGGGGCGCGTAAGCCAGATTCTCCGTGGTGCCCAGACCAAGCTGCGGGAACACCTCAAAGGGTCTCCTCTCGAGCACGACGAAGCCGGGGGCTGGCGCAACTTCAATTAATGGACCGGCGTCGCTGGGCAGGCTAGAAGCTCGTGGCTCGCTATGCTACTATCTGCGGAGTTTCTATCACGCACGCTCGCCGTAGGGGCTGTTTTGACAGGCCCAGGTGGTGGTCCGCGGAAGTTTCTTATCGAATCATCTTGCGGATTGCGAGGCGCGGGCGGAGGCTATCAACCACCTGAAAAAGGAGAAGCAGAAACTTTGGAGACTACAACCCAGCAGATAGGCGTCAGGGAGCTGCTCGAGGCCGGCGTCCACTTCGGGCACCAGGCCAAGCGGTGGAACCCCAAGATGAAGAGATACATCTTCGCCCAACGGGCCGGGGTACACATCATAGACCTGGATCAGACGCTCACCCTCCTAGACCGGGCTCACCAGTTCGTCAGGGGCGTGGCCGAGGCCGGACGCGAGGTCCTCTTCGTCGGCACCAAGAAGCAGGCCCAGTTCACCGTGGCCGAGCAGGCCTTGAGAAGCGGCCAGCCGTACGTCGTCGAGCGCTACATAGGCGGGATGCTAACGAACTTCCAGACCATCCAGCCGCGCATCCAGTACTTCACGACGCTCGCCCAGACCGTCGAGGAAACCCCCGAGGAGGAGAGGACGGGCAGGGAGTGGTTCGCTCTCTACCGCGAGTACCAGAAGCTCCGGCGCAACTTCGCCGGCATCACCGAGATGGAGCGCCTGCCTGGGGCGGTCTTCGTGATCGACCCGAAGCGCGAAGAGCTCCTCGTCAAAGAGGCGAACCGGCTCAAGATACCCGTGGTCGCGCTAACCGACACGAACTGCGACCCGGACGTAGTCGACTACGTCATCCCGGGCAACGACGACGCGATCCGCTCGATCTACCTGATCTCTCGCCTCATCGCCGACTCGATCCTCGAAGGCCGGGGCGAGGACGTTACCCCGGCGGACGACCGTCCCTTGCCCCCGGTCGTCGAGGAGGCCCTGGTCGACGAAGAGGAGGCGACGGAGCCACTCTCGGAGGCTGCCAGTGAAGGCGGCCTCGCCGACGACCAGCCCACGGGCCTCGCCGATCCCGTGGAGTCTGCCGGCGAGATCGCCCCGGAGGAAGACCCGACCACGAGCTATCGCGACGCCGAGGATGGGGAAGAACTGGTACTCGAGCAGCGTGGCAACGCCGCGGATGACGCGCCTGGCGGATCACAGACCGGTCCAGACTCGGGCGACACCGCCGAGGGCGTGCCCGGCGACGGGAGCTTGAGGCCCGGCGAGGAGGTCGCGCTGGACGAAGGTACCGCCGAGGCCGCTCCAGACGGCGACGCGCCTGCGGAGCCGGCGGCCTTGGAGCCGGAGTCCCCGGAGACCGAGACGGGCGAGCAGCCGCCCTCGAACGGGGAAGCAACGCGCGACGAGGCCGACGAGAATAACGAATAGAAGGAAGTAAGAGATTTGGCTAGCACCATAGAGAAGATAAAGCAGCTGCGGGAGGAGACTGCCGCGGGGATGATGGACGTCAAGCGGGCTCTCGACGAGTCCGACGGCGACGTCGAGGGCGCCCGGCGCGTTGTAAGGGAGCGCGGGCAGGCCATCGCGGCCAAGAAGAGCGCCCGGGAGACGCACGAGGGCTTGATCGAGGCTTACGTACACTTCAATGGTCGGGTCGGGGTCCTTATCGAGGTGAACTGCGAGACGGACTTCGTGGCGCGGACGCCGGAGTTCAAGGAGTTCGCCCGCAACGTGGCGCTTCACGTGGCGTCGATGAACCCCTTGACCGTCTCGCCGGAGGACATCCTGCGGGAGGCGCTCGACGAGGAGCGTGCGATCGCGGAGAGTCAGGCCGCCGAGATGGGCAAGCCCGCGGAGATCACGACCAGGATCGTCGAGGGCCGGATGCAGAAGTTCGTGAACGAGAAGGCCCTCCTGACCCAGCCCTACGTAAAGGAGCCGGACAAGACTGTCGGTGAGCTCTTGCAGGAGACGATCCAGAGGGTCGGCGAGAACATCGTGATCCGGCGCTTCGTCCGCTACGAGCTCTAGGGCTCCGGGCGAACCGAAACCGTGGAGGAAGCCGCCCCAAGAGGGGGAGAGAAGGCAGCGTCCATAGAGTCCGAGCTGGGACCGGTAAAACGCGTCGTCCTCAAGCTCTCGGGAGAGAGCCTCGCGGGTGACGGGGGCTACGGTATAGACCCCCCGAGCCTCGACGCCACCGCCAATCAGGTCGTCGAGGCCGTCGAGGCGGGGGCGGAGCTGGCGGTCGTGGTCGGCGGGGGGAACATCTTCCGCGGCTCGCAGGTCGCCGACGTACTGGGCATCGAGAGCGCGACGGCCGACTACATGGCGATGCTCGGGACCGTGATAAACGCCCTGGCGTTGCAGGCGGCGTTGGAGCGGCGCGGTATCCCGACGCGGGTCCAGTCGGCGATCCAGATGCAGGAGGTCGCCGAGCCGTACATAAGGCGGCGCGCCATGCGCCACCTGGAGAAGGGGCGGGTGGTGATCTTCGCCTCCGGCACCGGCAACCCGTTCTTTACGACGGACACCGGGGCAGCCCTGCGCGCTCTGGAGATAGGGGCCGACGTCATCCTCATGGCCAAGAACCGGGTGGACGGCGTCTACGATAAGGATCCGCGCACTTACCCGGATGCGATCCGCATAGAGCGGTTAACCTACATGGACCTCCTCTCGAAGAACCTCGCCGTCATGGACTACACGGCGGCCACGCTGTGCAGCGGGGAGCATCTGCCGATAGTCGTTTTCGATATACTGAAACCAGGCAACCTGCGCGGCATCCTCAGGGGCGAGCGGGTCGGTTCCCTGATCTGGAGTGCGGGTGGCGGTAGTGGAGACGTACCCGCGGACGGGGCCGCGGGTGGAGGAGAGTAGAGATGTCCGACATCGTTGACCTGACGGCGGCCGAGAACCGAATGCGGGGCGCTTTAGATTCGGTCCGGCGCGAGTTTTCGACCATCCGCACCGGGAGGGCGAGCCCTTCGATCCTGGACCGCGTCGAGGTCGAGGCGTACGGCTCCAGAATGCCCTTGAGGAGCGTGGCGAACGTCAACGTCCCCGAGCCCCGGCTGCTCACGGTTACCCCGTTCGATCCCGGCACGATCAAAGCAATCGAACGCGCCATAGACACCTCCGACGTCGGGCTGAACCCCCAGAACGACGGCAAGATCATCCGTTTGCCCATCCCCGAGCTCACCGAGGAGCGGCGCAGGCAGTTCATAAGGCTCGCCCGCCAGTACGCCGAGGAGGGTCGCGTCTCGATCAGAAACGTCCGGCGCGACGAGATGCGCGACCTGAACGAGCTGATGAAGATGGGCGAGATCTCCGAGGACGACGAGCGCCGGGCCGAGACCGAGCTCCAGCAGATGACCGACAAGTACGTCGGACGCATCGACGAAGCCCTCACTGACAAAGAGGCCGAGCTCCTTGAGGTCTGAGCCCTGCTGAACCCCGCCCGAAAACGCCTCTCCGAACGGGGGACCGATCGACTCTCCGAGACTCCGGAGCGTCGGGTCCTGGCCCCCGTAGACCGGGAGAACCTGCCCCGGCACGTCGCCATCATCATGGACGGCAACGGCCGCTGGGCGAAGGCTCGCTGGCTCCCCCGGGCCGCCGGACACCGCGCGGGCGTCTCGGTCCTCACCCCGCTCCTCGAGGCCGCGGGCGAAGCCGGCGTCGAAGCACTCACCCTTTACGCCTTCTCCACGGAGAACTGGGGGCGTCCCGAGACCGAGGTCGATTCCCTGATGACCCTGTTCCTCGAGACGGCGAAGGGCAAGGTTCCGGAACTGAACGAGCGCGGCGCGCGCCTGCGTTTCCTGGGCCGCCGGGGGCACCTGCCGGAAGCGGTTCGGACGGCCATGGGAGAAGCCGAGGAGCTGACCAGGGAAAACGACAGGCTCCACGTATACATCGCGCTTAACTATGGGGGCCGGGCGGAGATCGTAGACGCCGCCCGGCGCATGATTGAGGACGGTCTCTCGCCAGCGGAGGTCGACGAGGCAACCTTCGCTTCTTACCTCTACGCGCCCGAGGTTCCGGAGGTAGACCTCGTGATCCGGACTAGCGGGGAGCTGAGGATCTCGAACTTTCTCCTCTGGCAGATCGCCTACGCCGAGTTCTACGTCACCGAGACGCTCTGGCCGGACTTCTCCCCGGAGGAGTTCCGCCAGGCCATGGACTCCTACGCGGCCCGCAGCCGGCGTCGCGGCGGGGTCTAAAGGACCTACGGGGAGGTCCTCTTTGCTTCGTTGGCGCTTCGTCACTGCCCTGATCCTGGCGCCGATAATCCTCGGCGCGATCCTCTACGGCGGCTGGGCGATTCCCGTCATGATCCTCCTCGTCGTCGCCCGCGCCGCTCAAGAGCTAGCCCGCGCCCTTAAGCCGCTGCCCTTCCGGGCGGCGTTCGGCGCCGGGGCGTTCCCGGTCTTGCTCTCGATCCCCTACGGCGCGACCGGCGCCCTCGCCGGGGTGGTTCTGAGCCTGCCGTGGGCGCTGTTGTGGCTCGCCGGACATCCCGAAGCCCGCACCTTGAGAGCCCTCCTCGCCCTGCTCTTGATGGCGCTATGGGTTGGCGCGCCCATGGCGCACCTCGGCCTGATCGAGGACGAGTTGACCGGCGGTGGTTATCTGATCCTCGTCGCCGTGGCGGGACCCTGGATCTCCGATTCTGGCGCCTACTTCGCCGGCCGCTTCTTCGGCCGTCATCCGCTATTCCCGAACCTGAGCCCGAAGAAGACCGTCGAGGGTGGTATCGGGGGCGTCCTGTTGACGATGGTCGCGGTCGGTTACTTCACGTACGAGTTCCTGGACTTCGGCCCCGTCGAAGCGGCGCTCGGAGGATTGGCGATCTCCGTCCTCAGCCAGGCCGGAGACCTCTTCGAGTCTATCCTCAAACGCATTCTCGACCTCAAGGATCTCGGGCGCGCCCTCCCCGGCCACGGCGGCATTCTGGATCGTATAGACAGCCTGCTCTTTACCGCCCCCGCTATCTACTACTTCTACGTTCTCTTCGCCCTATGAGCCCCTCCGAGCGGCGGCGCCTCACTATCCTCGGCTCCACGGGCAGCATTGGCCTCCAGGCCCTCGACGTAGTCCGCTCCCACAGAGACCGCTTCGAGGTAGTTGGCCTCTCCGCCAACAGCGACGCAAAGACGCTCGAGCAGCAGGCCGAAGAGTTCAGACCCGACTACGTCGCCCTGGAAAGCAGAGACGCTGGCGCCCTCGACAATCTGCGCGCCGAGAAGATCAGGGGCCCCGGAGCCGCGGCCACACTGGCCGAGGTCCCCGCCGACGTGGTCCTGAACGGCATCGTCGGCTTCGCCGGGCTTGCCGCTACCGTCGGCGCCCTGAAAAACGGCAACATCGTCGCCCTCGCCAACAAGGAGTCCCTCGTCGCCGGCGGCGAGTGGGTAATGCGGCTCGGCGCTACCGGCGAACGGATAATACCCGTCGACTCGGAGCATTCGGCGATCTTTCAGTGCCTGATCGGGAGAGCCGAAGGGGAGGTGCGCGAGATACTGTTGACCGCCTCGGGCGGGCCGTTCTTCGGCTACGAAACAGCGGAGCTTCTGGAGGTGGGACCGGAGGAAGCGCTGAAGCACCCGACGTGGCGGATGGGGGCGAAGGTCACGATAGACTCCGCCACGATGATGAACAAGGGTCTCGAAACCATCGAGGCGCACCACCTCTTCGGCGTGCCGTACGATGAGATACAGGTCGTCGTACACCGCCAGTCGGTCGTACACGGCGGCGCCGTCTTCGAGGACGGCTCGGCGATACTGCACGCCGCACTCCCGGACATGCGGCTCCCGATCTCCTACGGCATCCTCTACCCAGACAGGGTGGACGTGGGCGCGAAACCGGTCCCATTCGGCACCGCGTCCTGGACCTTCGAAGAACCCCGCAACGACGTTTTCCGCTGCCTGCCGCTAGCAATGGAGGCTGGGCGGGCCAGCGGGGCCTACCCGGTCGTGCTCAACGCGGCCAACGAGGTCGCGGTTCAGGCCTTCCTTGACCGCGGGATACAATTTCTGGGTATACCCGACGTCATTGAGGAGGTCCTCGAAGCTGTGCCGGATTTCGGTGCGATGGAGAGCATGCAAGCAATAGTAGCCGTAGATCGCTGGGCCCGGGAAGAAGCAAGTAAGGTCGCGAGCAAGCCCGCGCGGGGCACGCGATGACGATCCTCGTCGCCATCCTGGGCCTGTTCGCCCTGATCGTCATCCACGAGATGGGTCACATGCTCGTCGCCAAAGCCCTCGGCGTAAACGTCCCCGAGTTCGGCATTGGCTTTGGCCCCGCCCTGTTCAAGAAAAGAATCGGTAAAACCGTCTATTCTCTCCGCATAATACTTCTCGGAGGTTTCGCCAAGATGGAGGGGATGGAGGGTGCGGCGAGCGTGGAGGAGACGACGGCGGAGCGCGGGCCGCGTAGCTACCTCTCCAAGCCTCCCTGGAGGCGGGCGCTCATTATCTTCGCCGGGCCGTTCGCGAACCTGGTGGCGGCGGTTGTGATCCTCGCGGGCGTCTACATGGTCGGCGTGCCGACGGATGCTACAACGGAGGTAGAGGAAGTCGTCCCGGGCTCGATGGCTTCCGAAGTTGGGGTGCAGGAGGGGGACCGGATAACGTCCGTCAACGGCGAAGGCATAGAGTCCTGGGTCCAGTTTCAGGAAGTCCTGGAGGGACAGCAACCGGGTGATGAGTTGGAGCTCGCCGTTTTACGCGGCGGGGAGCAGAGTGAGTTCTCCGGGGAGCTCGCCGGGGATCCCGAGGACCCGGACAGGGCCATAGTTGGTGTCCGCCCGGTTGTCGAATACACGAGCTACGAGCCTCTTGAGGCTCTCTCGCTCGGGGTTCAGAGGACGGTCGAGATAATAGGGCTCTTCGGGTGGTTCTTGGGGCAGCTGGTGACCGGCGACATCGGCTTCTACGACTCCGTCTCCAGTCCGATAGGGGTCGTTTCGGTGAGCAGCGACGTTGCCTCGCTGGGCGCGCAGAGCTTCGCGCAGCTTTTGGCTTTCATCAGCATAAACCTGGCGGTCTTCAACCTGCTCCCCATTTTGCCGCTCGACGGGGGGCACCTGTTCTTCATCGCGGCGGAGAAGGTTTTGGGGCGGCCCGTGAAGGCCGAGACGGTCGGAAAGATCGCCGCGTTCGGTATCGCGCTCATACTGATGCTCTTCGTCTTCGCAACCTACGCGGACCTTAGTAAAATCTTTACAGGACAGCCCTTTATCCCCGAGAAGGGGCCGTAAGAGTCTTAGGAGTGAGATGACAGAGGCAGCGGTACAGGAACGACCGATCACCAGCCGCCAGATAGTGGTAGGCGGCGTGCCGATCGGCGGTGGCGCCCAGGTGGCCGTCCAGTCCATGACCAATACCATGACCCACGACGTCGAGGCGACCGTCCAGCAAGTGTACGACCTGAACGCCGCCGGCGCAGACCTCGTGCGCATTTCAGTCAACGGCTCCAGGGCTCTCAAGGGCTTCAAAGAGGTCCTCTGGCGCACCCCGGTACCCCTGATCGCCGACATCCACTTCGACTACCGGATGGCGCTCGGGGCGGCTGACGCCGGCGCGGCATGCGTACGCATCAACCCCGGCAACATCGGTGGCGACGACCGCTACCGCGCGGTCATCGAGAAGTGTGTGGAGACTGGCGCGGCGATGAGGATAGGCGTTAACTCCGGCTCCGTCGAGAAGCGGTTCTGGGACCTCCCGAAGGCCGAGGCACTGGTGGCGAGCGCGCTCCACAAAGTCGAGATCGCCGAGGAGATGGGCTTCACTAACTTCAAGGTCTCTCTCAAGGCGAGCCATGTCCCCGAGATGGTCGAGGCCAACAGGGAGTTTCGCCGTCACTCCGACGCCCCGTTGCACCTCGGTGTCACCGAAGCCGGAACGAAGCTGCCCGGAGCGATAAAAAGCGCGGCGGCCCTCGGACAGCTCCTGCCGTACGGCATCGGGGACACCATACGCATCTCGCTCGCCGAGGACCCGGTAGAGGAGATACCGGTAGCGTACCAGATCCTCTCCGCCGTAAACCTCAGGCACCGCGGCCCCAACGTCATCGCCTGCCCGAGCTGCGCTCGTACGTTGGGGTTCGACGTGATCGGGATGGCTGCTCAGGTCGAGAACCGGCTCAAGCACTACGAGGACCACTTTACCGTCGCCGTGATGGGCTGCATCGTCAACGGCCCCGGCGAGGCTCGCGACGCCGACTACGGAGTCGCGGGCGGCAAGGACGACGGCGTCATCTTCGCCAAGGGCCGCCCGTTGAGGAAGGTACACCGCGACGAGATCTTCTCCGCCCTCTTCGAGGAGATAGGGAAGGACGGCTGGAAGTAACGGTAAGCTCGGCTTCCCCGAAAGGTTAGAGAGTTCATACCGAATCCGGCTGAAGAGTTCTCGGAACGTCACGACGCCTGAGGCCACCAGTGGTAGTTGGTGAGGTCCCTGATGGCCTCGGTTTGGTCGAGCAGTTGCACGCAACGCTCCACCAGCGCC
>Ga0136616_10002138_pt1 | contig 10471 bp, 10 predicted proteins | sample AntDrymUQ2992106_2_FD_106648 | JGI IMG/M metagenome (GOLD analysis project Ga0136616, IMG submission 106648) | Polar desert sand microbial communities from Dry Valleys, Antarctica - metaG UQ299 (21.06) | ecosystem: Environmental > Terrestrial > Soil > Desert | place: Antarctica: Dry Valley... | reverse complement strand
GAGGTAGGCATCTGACTTCTCTGAATCTGGAAGTCGCTCCGAGGCATTCCAAAATCATTCCAAAGATTCTCACGAAATTGCGGTTAAGTTGCTGTAGTTTCAAAGGTTAAACAAAGCAAAATACTGGTTGACACTGCTTCGCCCGGTGGGTTATAGTCTCAAGCATGGTCGGGCGCAGTTGTTATAGCTGACCGGACGCCCGTCACGATTGAGTTCTTTGGATGTCGCTTGCAAAGGCCGCTCAAGTATTGCTTCAGTGAGCGGAGCTTTGGAACTCAGACCGAAAAGGCACACCTCGTGCGAGCGGGGGTCGCAAAGCCGACGGGAGTCAGCCGTTGCAGTATTAACCGCTGACTTGGCCGGGTTGCCGAAGTGAAGAACGACGCGGCGCGTCTCTCTCGATACTTGCTGCCTCAGGTCCAGCCGCACACTCCCCTCTTCATGTGCTATCCGTACACGGCGACGGCGTGATGATTCCGGGTCGATTCATGCTCTCTCCTTTCGCCGCGCGGTTAGCGTTGTTCAGCAGGATGAAGATTACGGACACACTAAAAGGTCTCCACATGAAGAACCTCACTTCAGTTTCTTCAGCTAAAGCATCTGCGCGCCAAATTCGTCTCAGAGCGCGTCGCATCCGTCTCCGGCTTCGCCTGTCCAAGCGGCAGCAAGCCAATCGTGCGGCAGGGAACAGATAAGTCATGTTCAAAAGAAAAAATTCCGGCCAGAATCTCGTCGGCTTGGACATCGGCTCCAGCTCGGTCAAGGCGGTCGAGTTGCAAGGCAAACTCGGCAACCTCTCGCTCGCGGGCATCGGCCAAGAAAAGTTGCAGCCCGATACGGTCGTGGACGGCCAGATCATGGAATTGAACGATGTGTCGAACGTCATCGCCGGACTGTTTCAGTCGAACGGGTTCAAGACTGATCGGGTGGCGGCGGGCGTTAGCGGCAGCTCCGTGATCGTTAAGAACATCATTGTGCCGCCGATGAGCAAAGAAGAGTTGGCGGAGTCCATCGACTGGCACGCCGAAGAGCATATCCCGTTCGACATCGCCGACGTGAGTTTGGATTATCAAGTGGTTGACTCGAACGCCGACTCGCTGCACATCTTGATGGCTGCGTGTAAGCGTGATTTCGTCGCGAACATTAAGCAGGCCATTCAACTCGCGGGCAAGCGACCGGCGGTGATTGACGTGGATGCCTTCGCTTTGCAGAACTGCTACGAAGTGAATTACGAGCCGCAGGCGCGAGAGACTCTCGCGCTCTTGAACATTGGCGCAGCGACGATGAACATCAACATCTTGCAAGGCACGCGCAGCGTCTTCACCCGCGACATCTCGCTCGGCGGCAACCAATTCACCGCGCTGCTGCAAAAAGAATTGGGCCTCACTTACGAAGACGCCGAACAGATCAAGTGTGGAGCGGCTCAACTGCAGGACGGCGGCGTTCAGGATATTAGTTTCGCGCTCAAGAATGTTTCCGATCAGCTGGGTCTGGAAATCCAAAAGACCTTCGATTTTTTCCGCGCGACTTCGGAAAACAAAGAAAGCGTGGTGCAAAAGATTCTGCTCTCAGGCGGTTGCTCGAAGCTGCCCGGGTTCGTCGAATTTCTCTCTGAGCGCTTCAGCCTGCCGGTCGAACGCTTCGATCCGTTCCGCAAAATCACAGTGGACGCGCGCCGCTTTGACGAAGCGTACATGCGCGAAGTGTTGCCGGAGATGGCGGTCGCCGTCGGACTCGCTTTGAGAGGAGTGGAAGCCTGATGATCAAAGTCAACCTCTTAGACTCCGTCACGGACAAGCACAGCGGCGTCGCCGCGATTGAGACTCACGTTGGCAACCCGCGCGCGCAGGGCAAGCTCTTGCTACTCGCGGTCGGCGTGCTGGCCGTCGTCGTGATGGGCTTCGATTACGTCAGCGCCAACTCGGCTCACAAAGTCGCGCAAGAGAAACTCCAGCAAGAGCAAGAAACGGCGCGGCAGATGGAATTGATCAAGAAAGAGATCGCCGAGTTGGAGCAGAAGACGAAGGACGTGCAGACTCGCATTGACGCGATCAAGCAGCTTCGCGCTTCACAACAAGGCCCGGTCGCAGTGTTATCCTCGATCAACGCCCGGCTTCCGGCAATCGCTAGTTTTCACTTAACCGGCATTGAACAGAAAGACGGACAAATCACGATCACCGGCGATTCGCCGAGCGAGGCCGCCGTCACGCAGTTCGGGCGCAGCCTCGAATTTTCGTCCGGGCTGTTCACCGACATGAGCATCGAGATCGAGCGCAAGCCGTTAGAGTACGCGAAGGACGCGCAAGCTTCCGGCGCTGAGCCAGTCGAGAAGATCGAAACGGTCAGCTTCAAACTCAAGTGCAAGTACAATGCGCCGGCCCCGCCCGTTGCCGGCGCAAACGGCAGCGACTCCGCCAAACAGGTGGCCCAGAAATAACTCGCACCCGCGCCGCTGCCGGCAGCGCCCCGTGAGGACACGACGATGAACTACATGGCAAATTTACTGGACAAGCCGTGGCACTTGCAGCTTTTGGTGTTCGGCCTCGTGGCAGCGATTTTCTGCGGCGGCTTTTGGTACTTCGTGACGAGCGGGACACGCGCCGAGACCGCCGCGCTCAACGTGCAGATCGAAGAGTTGCAGCAAGCGAACGCTAAAGCTCAAGTCGCCTCGCAGCGGATCAACGATTTCCGCGCCGCCTATGCGCGCGCGCAAGCCGACCATGCCGATCTCGTCGCGCTGCTGCCCGAACAGCGCGAGTTGACCAACGTGTTGCAAGGCTTACAAGATCACGCGCGCGGTCAATTGTCGCTCCGCCGTTTCACGCCGAAGGATGATTTCCAGAAAGACTTCTACTCCGGCAAGCCCATCGAGATCGCAGTCACCGGCACTTACAACAAGCTCGGCAAGTTCTTCGCGCAGATGGCGGCCTACCAGCGCATCGTCTCGATCACCGACTTCCAGATCAAACAACTTGACGAGCAGAAGACGAGTACCATCGACGGCCAATTCACGCTCACGGCCTACTACGTTTCGCCGGAGCAGTTGCAGGCCAAGCAGTCCGCCAAGCCCGCGCCGAAGAAGTAGGCCAACTCCAACTGAAACGCAGCGAGCCAAAGAGTGCATGATTAACTCGCGCATGGCTCCGGCAACGTGGAGACGATAGAAATGAAAGCTATGAGAGACACGAAGATTCGCAACACCATGAGCGGCCTGCTCGCCCTCGTCGCGCTCGCGCTGTGCGGCGCGGGCATCGTCACGGCGCAGCAAGCCAGCACTGTTTACAGGCCGACTTCACGCGATCCGTTCGTGAAACCAAAGCCGCCGGTCAGGAAAGCGAAGAAGGCCGCTGCGAACATCGTGGAGCCGCCTTCGATCCAATCGCGCATCGAAAACTACAAGCAGGAGAAGCTGCGCGCGATGAACGTCCAACTGCCCGCGCCGAAGCCGACGACGGCTCTCCTGCTCAGTGAGTTTCAAGTGATCGGTATCTTTCGCACGCCGCGCGGCTACGCGGCAATGGTCGAAGCCACGCCGATCAAACTCTCATACACGATCTACCCCGGTGAAACTTTCTACGACGGCCAACTCGTCGCCATCGAAGAAAATCGTCTGACCTTCCGCCGCGAGACGCGCTTCACGAACGGGCAGCGCGCGCTGGCCGTCGAAATGAAACCGCTGCGCCAGCCAAGCGTCGCCGATCAAATGACATCGACGAACAGCGCGCCCGCCGCTCCCTCCGCCGAGCCGCAAAAAAGTAAGTCCGAGCCGTCCGTCGCCGCTACCACGTCGTCGCCGGTCGGAAATCAAAACTAACACACCCCAGCAAGCGTGCGGCGCGCAGCCTGAAGCAAACCGCACACCCCGTTTAGCAATTGCTCGTGCATCATGCCGGGCCGCTGCCATTCGGCAGCCAGCCGGTCGCAGCTTTTTGATAAATGTTTCGTGAGGCTTCGCGTTGTGCGGCGCGCGCTTGAAGGGAAGAGCCGGAAGGCGATTCGACGAGCGTTAGCGCGTGGCGGAGTTCTCAGCAGCCAACCCCCCGAAGGACGAAAATATGGCTTTCAACTTTCCACAATTCCTGAAGAGCAAATTGAGAGGTGCGCTCGCCCTCTCGCTCATCAGCGCCTCCGCCGTCCCAGCGTTTCCCAACCACGCGCCTTCGCCTGCCTTTAGCCGCCTCCACACACACGGCGAAAACGTCGCCGCGCATTTCGTCGAGACACCGCAGCAGCGTCCCACCCCGACGCCGACGCCGGCCACGATCATCACGGCCCCGCCGGGTAGTCCTGCCAACGTGCAGCAATCAGAGCAGGGGCGGCAATACGGCAGCCCCGGTTTCGTCGGCGAGCCGATCAACCTCAACGTCGTCAACGCCGACATCCGCGATTTGCTCAACTACATCACCGAGCAGTACGGCGTCAACTTCGTCATCGATAGATCGGTTGGCGCAGTTCCCGTCACCGTCAACGTCACGGACGTGCCGTGGAACATTGCGCTCGATTCGATCCTGCGCGCGAATCGGCTCGGCATCGACGTCAGCGGCAACATCCTGCGTGTCGCGACGAGAGAAGTTTTAGCCGCTGAGTCTGCTCAACAAGCGCAGATCAACGAAGGGCGCTTGAACGCCGCGCCGCTCGTCACCGAATTTATTCGCTTGAATTATGCCCGCGCCGTCGGCACATTGGCGCAAGCCGCCGGTTCAGCGGGCGGTTTCGCGGGCGGGACGACGGGTGGGAGTTTTTCAGGCGGTTCTGGCGGAGACGCGACCGGGCGCAGCGGCGATCAAGGTATCCTGCCGATCATTTCGCGCCGGCTCTCGCGGCGCGGCAGCGTCGAAGTTGATGGGCGCAGCAATACGCTGATCATTACGGACGTGCCGGAAAACATCGCAGCGATTCGCCAGTTAATCACGCTGCTCGATCAGCCTGAGCCGCAAGTTGAGATCGAAGCGCGGATCGTCATCGCCAACCGCAACTTCAGCCGCGATCTCGGCGTGCAACTGCAAGCGGCTGTCTTCGGCTCGCGCGGCCAAGCCGGAGCTTTCGAGACCGCGCCCGCCGCGCCCGGCTTGCTTCCCGGCGGCATTCCCGGCGGCCTGTCGAACGCGCCTCCGGCCTCCGGCGCTCTCGGAGCTACTGCTCCTAACACCGTCATCGGCTTAACCACCGGCATCTTCGGCACGGCCCAAATCTCCGCGCTGATCACCGCCGCCGAACTGAAAGGCCAAGCCAAGACGGTGGCGACCCCGCGTGTGACAGCCATGAACAATCGTCCAGCGCAAATCGAGACCGGGCAGCAAATCCCAGTAGTGACTCCGCAAACCGGCGCTGGCGGCACTGGCGGTGCGCTCATCTTTACGACGACTTATGTTGCCGTGCCGCTGCGCCTCTCCGTCACACCGCAAATCAGCGATGCCGGAACGGTTATTCTTCGCGTCGTCGCCGAAAACAACACCATCAATCAAGCCATCGCGACGGTTGGCGCACCGGGCATCGACACACAGCGGATGCAGACGGAAGTGCTGGTCCCCGATGGCGGCACAACCGTCATCGGCGGCGCGCTCAACGACACTGAGGCCGAAATACAAAACCGCACGCCCGGCCTCTCCGGCATTCCCGTAATCGGCAATCTCTTCAAGCGCAAGAGTACTACCCGCAACACCGGAGAAATCTTATTCTTCATCACTCCGCGCATCTACCGCCCGGACTATCAGGGACGCCCGACGAGCGGCACGGTCAGCGACCGGACGCGCACCACGACGATCCCGCAGCCGGTCCCGCTCGGCAACCCGCCATCGAACACGCCCGTGCCGATTCAGCCGCAGCAGCAACAACCTGTGCAGCCCGCCATCGTCACGCCGGCCGGCCCGGTCTTGACCACTCCGCCGGTGAACCCACCGGCAGACCGCCCCTAAGTAGAATTTGAAAAGTTCAAGGCGTCTTCTTTGCGGTTTTGCTTTGCGCCTCCAGCGTGAAATTTCCTCTGACAAAAGCGCCCCGCACTTTCCAACTCTTAACTTAGCAGAGAGGAACTGAAATCATGGTCTTCAAAGACATTCTTAAACAAACGCTCGAACGCACCGAAGGCGCACTCGGCGCGCTGATCATGGGGATGGACGGCATCGCCGTTGAGAAATACTTGCTCGACGCCGGGCGCGACGCCAACCTCGATGTCGCCGCCGCCGAATTCAACCAACTGCTGCGAAACGCGCAACGAGCCGGCAAGACGATGGGCTATGGCGCGCTCAACGAGATGGTCGTCTCGCTCGATAACATGAAGTTCGTGATGCGCCTCCTGAGCGCTGACTACTTCATCGTGCTGGCGATTGAACCGGACGGAAACTTTGGTCGCGGACGCTTCGAGCTACGCAAAGCCGAGCTTGATCTCGCCCGCGAGTTCATCCTTTAAGAAGCTCTCCCCACTCTCCCCCAGCAGAAAGACCGGCCACCTCGTCGCCGGTCTTTCTCTTTATGAACTTCCGCTCGGCAGCCGCACCGATGGTATCCCGCGCAAAATGATGCGTTGGCGGCGGCGCACGCGGCGCGGGTTCGTTTGTGGGTTGAAGACGGTGCGCGGGTTTGGGATGACGGCGGCGAGGAAGGCAGCCTCGTTCGGCGTCAGATCGGCGGCTGATTTTTTGAAGTAGTGGCGCGCGGCGGCTTCAGTCCCGTAAATGCCGTCGCCCCATTCGATAACGTTGAGGTAGAGTTCCAAGATTCTCCGCTTCGACAAATTGCGTTCGAGAAAATAAGTGATTGCGGCCTCGCGCGCTTTCCGCACCAACGATCTCTCAGAAGTTAAATAAAGATTTTTCGCCAACTGCTGCGAGATGGTCGAAGCGCCGCGCTTGAAATTTGGCATCTGCGGTATCCAACTCGACTCGTCTTGCTCGCCCGCCGCTTTCGCTTCCTTCTCCGCCTCGCGCTGCGCTCCCTCCCAAGCCTTCTGAATCGCTTCATAATCGAAGCCCTTGTGTGCCAAAAAATTTGAGTCTTCGCCTGCAATCACCGCGCGCTGCAAATTCGGCGAGATGCGCTCAAGCGGAATCCACATCTGCACGCGCTTCGGCTGCGCGCCACGTGCGCGCGCCTCGTCAACGCGCGCCTCGATCATCGCCGTCGTCTCCGGGTTGTTGTCCCGCAGCTTCTTGACGTTCGGGAACGTCGCTATCTCATACAAAATCCAGAAGACGACGAACGCGAGAACGCCGAGCGTGACGACTTTGATCAGCTTCCACAATATCCCGAACATCAAATCACTCCGACTTTCAACCTGCCTGCCCGCCGATCAAATCGGCGACGATTTTGCCTGAGCTGATCACGCCCGGCAAACCGGCTCCGGGATGCGTGCCGGCTCCGGCAAAGTAGAGATTCTCGATGTCTTCGCTTTGATTGTGCGGGCGGAACCAAGCCGATTGCGTGAGGATCGGCTCGACCGAGAACGCGCTTCCCAAATGGCTATTAAGTGTATCCCGGAAGTGCAGGGGATCGATGTAATGCTCGGTGACAATGTGCCGCGAGAGGCGGGGCAGGTAACGCTCTTCGAGATACTTGATAATCGCATCACGGTAAGGCCGCGCTGCTTGCCGCCAGTCGGTCGTCCCGCCGAGATGCGGCACAGGCGATAGCACGTACCAAGAATCGCAGCCCTCCGGCGCGAGCGAGGGATCGGTCGCGGTCGGGCGGTGCAGGTACAGCGAAAAATCTTCAGCCAGATGTTTGCGCCGGAAAATGTCCTCGACCAATCCGCGATAGCGCGGCCCCATCAGAATTTCGTGATGAGCGATGTTTTCATACTTTCGATCCGTACCGAAATAGACGACGAACAAAGACATCGAATAACGCATCCGTTCGACTTTTCGGTCAGTGTTCTTGCGCCGGAACTCGCGCGGTATGAGCCGCAGATAAGTGAATGCGACATCGGCATTAGACACTACCGCATCGGCTGGCAAAACCTCGCCGCCCTTGAGTTGCACGCCGCTCGCACGCCGGCTCTGCGGATTGACAAGGATGCGCTCGACCTCCGTGTTGAGCCGCAACGTGCCACCCATCTCTTCAAACAGACGCACGAGCGCACGCACAATCGCGCCCGTCCCGCCCATCGCGAACCAGACGCCGAACTCCTGTTCGAGCTTATGAATCAGCGCGTAGATCGAAGTGCTTTGAAACGGATTGCCGCCGACGAGCAACGGGTGAAAGCTAAAGACCTGCCGCAGACGCTCATCGCGAATGTGCTGATTGACCAGACCCGCGACCGACTTGTGCGACTGCAAGCGGACGAGATCAGGAATCACCTTCACCATATCCGCAAAGCGCGTGAAGGGCTTATCGATCAGTTCAAAACCCTTCTGAAAAATTTGCTCAGTCGCGCGCAGAAATTTTAGATACCCGGCTTCATCAGCCGCATTGAACTCGCGAATCTGCCGGAGCAGAAATTCGCGGTCGTCGTTGTAATGAAAGACCGTGCCGTCTTCAAAACGGATGTTATAAAAAGGATCGAGCGGGACCATTTTCAGATAGTCTTCCGAGCGTCTGCCGCAGAGCGTGAACAAATCGTGGATCATCCACGGCGCAGTAATGATCGTCGGCCCGCCGTCGAACACGAAGCCGTCCTGTTCATAGACGTAAGCCCGCCCGCCCGGCCCGTCACGCTTCTCAATGATCGTGACCTCATGCCCCTGCGCCTGCAATCGGATCGCCGCCGCCAACCCGCCGAAGCCGCTGCCGATAACTGTTATTTTCATAAGTTCAAAGTTCAAGGTTCAAAGTTCAAAGCTGCTCTTAACTTTGAACCTTGAACTTTGAACCGCGTCGAAGACGCCGCGAGCCGCGCGGATCGTGTTGCAATGAATTTCCACCGTGTCGTTGATGTCCATCGCGTAACCGCCTGACATCACCGTGACGATTGGCACGCGCCGTGAGCGGCATTCGCTTAACACCAACTCATCGCGCGCACGCAAGCCTGCCAGCGAGAGCGCGAGCCTGCCGAGTTTGTCGCCCACGTATGGATCGGCCCCGCCGAGATAAAAAATGATGTCGGGTTGATGCGCGAACACTTCCGGCAAATGTCGTGCGAGCGTCTCAAGATATTCTGCGTCGCCCATCTCGTCCGGCAATTCCACGTCAAGCGTCGAGCGCGCTTTGAAGAGGGGATAGTTTTTCGCGCCGTGCATGGAAAAAGTAAAGATCGAATTATCTTCGGCGAAGATCGTCGCCGTCCCGTTGCCTTGATGCACATCGCAATCGACGATGGCCGCGCGTCCGATCAATTCGTCGCGCTGCAACACGCGGGTCGCAATCGCCACGTCATTCAACACACAGAAGCCTTCGCCGCGCTCTGGGAAAGCATGATGAGTTCCGCCCGCGAGATTCGACCCAACGCCCGCTTCCAACGCCCAACGCGCCGCGCCAATCGTCCCGCCCGCCGCGAGAAACGAACGCCGCACGAGAGCCTTCGACCACGGCAAGCCCAACCGCCTGATCTCGCGCGGCGTCAGCGTCCCGGCCCGCAGGCGAGTCACGTAATCCTCTGTGTGAACTAATAGCACATCAGAGAGCGGCGCGGGCTGCGGCTCAACAATGTCGGCAGTCCGCAGCGTGCCTTCTCGCAGCAGACGCTCTCGCACCAACTCAAACTTACGGATCGGAAAGACATGCCCTTCGCCGATGTCCGCGTAATAACGAGGTGTATAGAAGACGCGCAGCATATCAATTGCGGACGGGCGGATTGCAGAATTTGAACCACGAAGGACATGAAGCTCACGAAAGACACGAAGCTAAAGAAAAGGAAATGGTTAACGATCCTTTCCAATTGTCCGCTTCGTGCGCTTCGTGTCCTTCGTGAGCTTCGTGGTTAAAAATTTTCCTGCTCGCCGCTTAACGCTTCCTTTGTCGTGGATCGAGATACTCGCGCAGCCCGTCGCCGACGAAATTAAAGGCCAGCACCGTCAACGCGATGGCGATGCCCGGCACAAGGAGCGCGTGAGGCGCGGATTGCAGCGTCGAGAGGTCGCGCCCCTCTTCGAGCATCACGCCCCACGACGGCGCGGGCGGCGGCACGCCTAAACCCAAGAACGAGAGCGTCGCTTCCGCCAGCACCGCGCCCGCCATGCCGAGGCTCGCCTGCACGATGAGCGGCTGGATCGCGTTCGGCAAAATGTGGACGAACAGAATCCGCAGATCGCTCGCCCCCAACGCCCGCGCCGCCTGCACGAAATCATACTCGCGCACCTTCAACACCTGCCCACGTATCACCCGCGCGTAACCGACCCACCCGATCACGCACAACGCGAGGATCAACTTATTCAACCCCGCGCCCAAAAAAGCCACCATCGCAATCGCCAACAGCAAACCCGGAAACGCGAGAAAGACGTTGAGCAGATAACCCGACACAATCGAATCAACCCAACCGCCGTAGTAACCCGCGAGCGCGCCGATAAGCGTGCCGACGATTGCCGACACGGTGACGACG
>Ga0136616_10002137_pt1 | contig 10471 bp, 7 predicted proteins | sample AntDrymUQ2992106_2_FD_106648 | JGI IMG/M metagenome (GOLD analysis project Ga0136616, IMG submission 106648) | Polar desert sand microbial communities from Dry Valleys, Antarctica - metaG UQ299 (21.06) | ecosystem: Environmental > Terrestrial > Soil > Desert | place: Antarctica: Dry Valley... | reverse complement strand
GTGCAGATACCGCTCCCCGGCCAGCTTGGAGACGCCATAAGGGGAGACGGGGTACTGTGGGTGATCCTCCCGCGCTGGGAACTCCCGTTGCTCACCGTAGACTGCCCCACCCGTCGAGGCGAAGACGACCTTTTGGACTTCGTGTTCGACGCAGGTTTCGAGGAGACGGATCGTACCTAGCACGTTCACGTCCGCGTCGAAATCCGGCTCCCGCACGCTGCGGCGCACGTCCATCTGGGCCGCCTGGTGCGCGACCGCCTCGGGACGAAACTCCTCGAAGACCTCGCCGAGTCCGGAGCGGACATCCGCCTCATGGAAGCGAACCCCATCGGGGACGTTCTCCCGCTTGCCGGTCGAGAGGTTGTCCGCAACGGCGACCTCATGGCCGCGCTCCAGGAGATGATCCACGACATGCGACCCGATGAATCCGGCCCCGCCGGTTACGAGGACCCTCATCGCCCGGCGGACGCCTCCACGCGCCCGAATCGCTCCGCGAACCAGCTTATGGTCGCTTCGAGGCCCTCACGCGCCGGGGTGCGAGGCTCCCAGCCCAGAGTCTCCCTGGCGCGGGTTATGTCCGGGCAACGTTGTTTGGGGTCGTCCCGCGGGAGCGGTTTGTATACGACCTCGCTCCTGCTGCCGGAGAGCTCCAGTATCAACTCTGCCACCTCCCTGACCGAATATTCAACCGGGTTGCCGATGTTCACCGGGCGCCATTCCGTGCCGTGCATCAGGCGGAAGACGCCCTCCACCAGGTCGTCCACGTACTGCACGCTGCGGGTCTGGGAACCGTCGCCGTAGACGGTGAGCGGGACGCCGGCGAGGGCCTGGGTGGTGAAGTTCGGGATCATGCGCCCGTCGTCGGGGCGCATCCGGGGGCCGTGGGTGTTGAAGATGCGCACGATGCGGGTGTCCACTTGATGGTGGCGGCGATATGCCATCGTGATCGCCTCGGCGTATCGCTTGGCCTCGTCGTAGACGCCGCGGATGCCGATGGGGTTGACGTTCCCCCAGTAATCCTCGCGCTGGGGATGCACCAGCGGATCTCCATACACCTCCGAGGTCGAGGCCAGCATGAGCCGCGCGCCCTTCGCCCGGGCGAGGCCCAGGGAGTTGTAGGTGCCCAGAGCCCCGACCTTCAGGATCGGGATCGGGATACGCTCGAAGTCCACGGGGCTCGCGGGGGAGGCGAAGTGGTAGATCTCATCCAAATCTCCGGCGATGCCGATGTGGGTCGTTACGTCGTGGTCCACGTACTCGAAGTCCGCGTCTTTCAGGTGGGAGACGTTCTCCAGGGAGCCGGTGCGGAGGTTATCCATGCAGATGACCCGGTAGTCCTCCGCGAGCAACCGCTCACACAGGTGGCTCCCGATGAACCCGGCCCCACCCGTGACGAGCGCCCGCTTTTTACTCACGCCCGAAGCCCCTGTAGAGCAGGCCGGCGTCGCGGGCCGCGGTTGCGTCCAGGGTGTTGCGACCGTCCACCAGGAGTCTCGGGGGCTCCATGAGGGAGGCGGCCTCCTTCAGGTCGAGGTCCCTGACCTCCTCCCACTCCGTGACCACGACCGCCGCGTGCGCCCCGGAGAGCGCCTCGTAGAGGTCGAAGACGACCTTCAGGTCGGGGAGACGCCTGGCGGCGGCCTTACCGGCTACGGGGTCGTAGCCCACGACCCGGGCGCCGCGGGAGGAGAGGGCGCGGGCTATCTCCAGGCTCGGAGCCTCCCTGATGTCGTCTGTGTTCGGCTTGAAGGCGAGGCCGAGCAGGGCTATGCGCTTGCCCTTCAGGGTGTGCAGGTCGTGCTGGAGCTTGGAGACTACGCGCCGACGCTGGCGCTCGTTCACAGAGACCGTGGCGTCCAGCAGCGTGGGCTCGTAGTCATACTCGCGGGCGATGGAGCGGAGGGCGGAGACGTCCTTTGGGAAGCACGAGCCGCCCCAGCCGATGCCAGGGCTCAGGAAGCGGCTACCGATGCGGGCGTCGAGGCCGATGCCCGTCGCCACGCTGGAGACGTCCGCCCCGACAAGCTCGCAGACGTTGGCGATCTCGTTGATGAAGCTGATCTTGGTGGCGAGAAAAGCGTTGGCAGCGTATTTGATCATCTCGGCGCTCGCCAGATCCGTGGTGACGAACGGCATCGCCGCCCTGGGCCTCGTATCCATCTCCGTCGGGAAAGTCTGCTCGATGATGGGCCTGTAGAGTTCGCGCATCGTATCCAGCGCGTCACGCGCCTCTGAGCCGAGCACGATCCTATCCGGGAACAGCGAGTCGTGGACCGCGCTCCCCTCCCGCAAGAACTCCGGGTTTGAGACCATCCGGTAATCCACGTCCCCCCCACCGGCATCGGCCGCGCCTTCCCGGATGAGCATTGAGACGTAATCGCCGGATCCCACGGGCACGGTGCTCTTGTTGACCACGACGAGCGGGCGTTCCCGGCTGGCGCCGGCCAGCGCGCCGCCGATGCCGCGGGCGACAGCGGCGACGCTCCCGAGGTCCGCCGATCCATCATCACCCTGCGGAGTGTCCACGGCGATGAAGACCACGTCCGAGTCGCGCACGACCTCGGGCAGGCCGGTGGTAAAGGAGAGCCGTCCCCGGCGCGCGCCACGCGAGACCAGCTCTTCCAGACCCGGCTCGAAGATCGGCATCCGGCCCTCCTGAAGCTGCTCGACCAGCGCCTCGTTCTTGTCCACGCACGCGACGCGGTGCCCGACGTGCGCCAGGCAGGCGCCCGTCACGAGCCCCACGTACCCGGACCCCACCACCCCAATGCTAAAACTCTCGGCCAAGACTTCTCCCTGAACGCCTGTCACGATCCGCCCGCGAAGCCTCCGGGCAACCCCGAAAACTTACACTCTCGGTCCCCGACTTACAAGGAAGCGCCGCGTCAGTACGCGCCCTCGCGGCGCAGAACGGCGCCCAGGGTTCGTAGGATGATCTTCACGTCGAAGGAGAGTGACCAGTTCTCTATGTAGAAGAGGTCCAGGCGCACCATCTCTTCGAAGGGCAGGTTGCTCCGGCCGCTGATCTGCCACAGTCCCGTCATCCCCGGAACCGCCGCGAGACGCCGCTTGTGCGGCTCTCCCATCCGCTCGAAGTCCCGCAGCGGCAGGGGACGCGGCCCGACCAGGCTCATATCGCCCTTGAGGACGTTCACGAGCTGCGGCAATTCGTCCAGGCTCCAGCGCCGCAGGAAACGGCCGAACGGGGTAACACGGGGATCGTCCCTTATCTTGAAGGCGGCGCCTTCTGCCTCGTTCAGGATCTCCAACTCAGGCTGGCGCAACACGGCGTCTTCGTGCATTGAGCGGAACATCAGGCAGATGAAGACCTCCTCGTCCGCCCCGGCGCGCTTCTGGCGAAACAGTACAGGCCCTGGGGATGTCGTCCTCACGAGCACCGCCACGGCCAGGAGGAAAGGCGAGAGGAGGGCGAGCGCAAGCGCCGAGACCGTCACGTCGAGGGCGCGCTTCATGAGCCGCTGCGTGTTGTCCAGGCGAGGATAACGGACCTCCACGAGCGGCAGTCCGAGGCTCTGGGAGATCGTGGGCCGGCTGCGCATGAGGGCGAGCGCGCCAGGGACGACCCTCATCCGCACCCCCCGGAGCCGCACCGAGCGGAGGAGGTCCAAAAGCTCCTCGTCCGGTAGCCGCTCTCCCCCGACCAGGATGACGCCCCGCGCCCCGGTGCGGTCGAGCGCCGCCCGTAGCTCCGGGAGGTCTACTTTCCCCTCCCCGAGGTCCACTTCGGCCACGCAGGCGTGGGCGCTTGAGGTCTGCTCCATCATCCGGCGCACCCTCATCCTCCCTGCCGCGTCGCCGACGACGACGGTGGGTATGCGCCCGAGTCCCCTGCGGTAGAGAAGCTCCACCGCCTGCTCGTAGAGAATCCGCAGCGCCCCGTCCACGAGGAGAGCAAGGAGAACGGCGAGCAGGACCATGCCGGTAGTCAGGCCGCTCTCTGGGTAGATAGCGCCCCCCACCACGAGCAGGCCAGCCCAGACGAGACCGGCCCCCAGCAGCGCGCCGGGGTTGCGCCTGACCCTGGCGCGGTTGTAGAGGTCATAGGCTGCGAAGATCGAGATCCAGACGGCGAGCAGCACCGGCGCGAGGTACAGGGTCCCTCCGGTTCGGCCTTCCGTCAGGTACGCTGCGGCGGCGAGGCCCGCGAGCATCGCCGCCGCGTCCATCAGCATCAGGATAGCGACGCTCAGAAAGCGTCGCGGCGCACCGGTCGAAAACAGTCTCTTGAGGGTCGCTCTCAAGGCTTGAGGAGTTCCTTTCCGAGCGTAGTATATCGTCGCGGCCGGAACTCGGCTTATCCTGGTGTTATCCGGAAGCCAGGGTCTTCTATCTTCCGCGCTTTCAGCCTTCAGTGGCTGATTCTGTCTCCCTTGGACTTCTGCTTCCGGGTGTGCGACCAGCCGAGCTTGTGGATGCCGCCGTCGCCGCGGAAGTAGTGATGGTAGAGCGTCTGTAGACCCCTGCCGCCGTAGGGCGCACCATCTTTATTGAACCTCGGGTTACGGTAGAAAGCCTGATGCAGGTGAACCCGTCCGACGGCGATGTTGGGGCCGCCCGAGTCGCCGGCGAAGCCGATGACCGTGTTCCGGTCCACCTTGGCGCCGCGCTTGATACCCCGCGCGAGCCCGCTCAGGTGCGACGAGAGGTTAACGTACTTGCCGTTGTTCGCCCTGATGGAGACGAAGATGCCGTAGTCCTCGTGGGTTTTGTTGCGTCCGGCGAATGTCACCGTGCCTCTGCGGAAAGGCGAGAAGACGGCGTCTCCGCGGCCGAGGGGATAGTCCACTGCGAACTTGTCGTTGGTGTAGTACCGCTCCTTGCACCGGCCGTACTTCAGGTTGCCGTGGGTATACTCACCCCAGTAGTTCGGTTTGCCGATAATGGAGTAGCCCGTGCGAATGCCATCGCCGGAGCGTTTGTTGGCCCTGGGACCATGCTGCGTCTGGAAGAAGAACCTGCTGTTCGCCAGATAGCAGCCCTCGCTGATCCTCTTCTCCGAATACCTCGGTATCCTTCTGGTGGACGGCGTGCCGAATGTCCTATTCGTCTCCTCTTCCGCCGCCGCTTCCGTCACTGCTTCGTGCGCCGACTCCTCCTGCTCGACGAGCGCAGCATCCCCCTCATAGTACGTCGAGGCGTTATCACCATCCGGCAGCCCGAGCGATTCGACCGGCCGGGATGGCGTCTGGAAGCGGAGGTTCGATAGCAGATCCAGGTCCCCGGCATCGAGGCCCTCTTCACCGGGCCGGGTGGCGTACACGTTGATCCGGTACACCCGGTCGTCAACCGGGACGTATACCTCCGTCGAGGGCGTGCTGCCAGGTATCGGGCCGACCGCCACGCCCTGGTGTTTTTCGGCGCCGGCGCTCACGGTCCTCTTCTCAAGCGGCAGGTCCGGGTACTCGGCCAGCCTCTCCCGGACCGCCGCCTCGATCCCGGACGGCTCGAGATCGTAGGCGCGGGCGACGCGCAGCACCGGCGTCCCGCCGTGGTCGTGGGCGGCCGGGCCGGACTCCGGCTCCCATAGGGTGAAGCCGTACGTGTCGTCGAAGGTCCGCTGCTCTCGCGCCACGGTCCAATCGGCGGGATGGGTGACCGAAGCCCCCACCACTTCGCCCTCCGTGCTCTCGACCGGCGCTCCTTCGGCCGCTTGCCTGCAGCGGAGTTCATAAGAGTTGGCCCACCTCATCGGCGAATACGATCCGTCCGGGACAATATCTGCTGATGCTTGAAACGGATCAATCGTTTCGCAAGACGCTGTATCCGAAAGCAACGCCTGCCTGGCCTCGGCGCCTGGACCGGCGGCTGCCATGACAAAGACTAGACCCAGACTCACGAGCATCATGGTTCCGAAACGCAAGAGATCCCCCTCCGCGAGAATTCTTTTTTCAACTATAGAGGATTATCGTTCCGAAACGCAAGATACTTTAGCGTCCGGCGAGAGAATTTCCACACCTTATACATCCGATAGTCTCTGGTCCCCGAACGCTGCTCGAGGACCCGCGCCAGGAAAAGCGGGTTGCCCAGCAGATACCGCCGCCACAGTCTTCCGGGTTTCATGAGAAGCCGCGCCAGCCACTCGAAGCCGTTATCCGTGAGCAGACGCGGTCCCCGCCGCAAATCGCCGGAGACGTAGTCGAAGACGGCCCCGCCGGCGAGGGCGACTCGTGCGTTCAGGTTCCTCCGGTTCTCCATCAGCCAGCGCTCCTGGAGCGGCATCCCGAGGCCAACCAGGAGGATGTCCGGCTCTTGAGCGTTGATCTCCCGTACCACGGCCGCGTTTTCCCGGCTCCCGACGGCGTGGTCGAAGTAGCCATGCCGTACGCCCACGACCTTCAGGCGAGGGTGACGTTCCTCCAGGTTCTTCGCGGCCTTCGCGGCGACGCCGGGCCGAGCGCCGAGGAAGTAGAGTGAAAGCCCCTCGGCTTCGGCGAAGGCGGCCAGCCGCCAGGCCCAGTCGGCGTAGGTGATCCTCTCGGGGATGCGCTCCCCGAGCAGCCGGGCCGCGACCATCACCCCGACGCCGTCGCAGAAAACCACGTCCGCGCGGTTCAGGAAGTCCCGCATCGCCGGATCCCGGTAGCTCAGGTTGAGGCAGTGCGCGTTGGCGTTGAGCACCAGGGAGAGCCCATCTTCGCCGGCGAGACGCAGGACCTCCTCGCGCAACTCGTCAACCGTCACCGGGTCCACGCCGACGCCGAGGATTTCGATCCGCGAGCCTTTCAAAGCCTGCTCGAAAGCGCGGCTTCGATCTCCTGAAACCGCGCGTCCCAGGAGTTCTCGCGAGAGAGCGCGGCCCTGGCCCGCGCCTTCTCGTCCGTCTCGAGTTTACCCAGACTCCGCAGGACTTGGACGAACTCTTCCGCGTCCCGCGCCGGGTACACGTGCCCGCCCAGTTCGATCAGAGCCGGGAGCGGGGCCGCCACGACGGGCTTGCCGGTCGCCAGGCATTCGTAAGTCTTGGCCGGAGAGATGCTCCGGGTGAGCCCGTTGACTTTGTACGGAAGCACGAAGGCGTCCACGCCCGCCAGGGCCTCCGGAAGCTTCGCGTGTGGCACTTCTCCGAGGTGATCCACGCCGGGCGTCTCCAGGAAGCCGCACGGCACGTGGCCCAGCCCGCCCACAAGCCGCACCCGGAATCCCGCCCCCGCGATGGCCCGCAGCGCGTCGAAATCCAGACGCCCGTCGTCGAGATGTCCGAAGAAGCCCACGGTTCGTATCTCGCCGGATCGGTCTTCTTGCAGGACGGAGAATCGCTCGTAGTCCACGCCGGGTCCGTTCAGGAAGGCGTCAGGGCGCAGTGGCTTCACCTTTTCGAGCAGCGGCGGCGAGGTGCAGGAGACGAGGTCGGCGCGCCGCAGCAGCTCGCGCTCGGTGATGACGATGTCCCTTGGGACGCCGGGGAATGCCTCGTAGTTTTCCGAGCAATCGTAGAAGAGGAGCCGGGGTTCGAGGACGGAGATCAGGTCAAGCGTCGTCCGGGTCGGCGGATAGGCAACGACCACGGGGTTTGGGCCAGAGAGCTTCTTCAGATCCCGCGCCACGCGGGGCACGAGGACTTTGCGGTTGATCCAACGGAACGCCCCGTGGGTCGGCGGAGCCACGAGCGGAGCGTACACGGTGAGTCCCGGCTCCTCCGCGGGACGGCCGCCGCCGGAGTGGGAGAGCCGGGCCGCGACCTTCCGCGGCGTCTTCCGGTTCACGCGGATGTTCGAGAGGCCCGTGGTCTCGACGAAGACGGTCGGGTATCCGGCGCGCGCGAAGTGGGTGGCGATGGTCTGGTGCCTCTGCCACAGAAATTCCCACCGGATACCGGATAGCATCACGACCGACGGCCGGCTCACGCGGAATCCGGGTAAAGAGTCCTGTCGCCTGGGGGTTGCGGGAGCCGGGGCTCGGGAGAACGAGGTCTCGATTCCCGGCCCCAGATCTCCCGGCCAGGATAAGGCCCGAAGTTATCACCCGGATTCCGCATCATCCCTCAGCCCCTCTCCGGGAGCTTTTTCAACCGATCCCTCATCATGGCGTAGGCGCCCTCGGGATCAGGCATGGGTCCCTCGCCGTATACACGGTCGAGGCCGAACAGGCCCAGTATCTCGATGGCCCTCTTCGTCCGGGCGGGACCCACGGCGCGGCGCCAGGCGCCGGGTGTCCGCCCTTCGGGCGGCGTGCCGGCCCGGCTCATGGGAGATGGGCGGTCCAGGGTCTCGTACACCCGGTCGTCTAGATCCCGGCCCAGGAACGAGAAGAGGCGCGGTATCTCCTTTTCAGGGCTGGCGAGCAGCTCCTCGTAGAAGATGAGATGCGCGTCGTCCGGTGAGAGTTGCCGCAGGGGGACGTAGTTCTCGATGCACCAGAGGAAAACGTGGCGCTCGAAATCCGTGTTCGCGGCCTGGATCTCAGCCTCGAACGGGCTAAGGTGGTCCTCGACGAGATCATCCTGGTCCATCACGCCGGCGAGGTTGTCCTTCCAGCTCAGCGCGAGCTTCGAGGCGGCAACGGCGCAGGGATGGCGCAGTAGCAGGATGATGGGCATGCCGGGGAAGTTCGCGCGCATCCAGCCGAGGAGCAGGTTGGCTCTTATGTCCTTGATCAGGCGCCGCCGCGCCACGAACTTGCGATGGAAGCGATCCGTCCAGGTGTTCCTCAAGCCTCCCGAAAGAATCCTCCGGGCCGAACCGAGATACTCGTCCCTCCCGTCGTCCGGTCTCAGGTATTGCTTGCGCCGGAAGTTTCGGCAGAGGGAGACGTACTCCGGATTAAAGGGCTCGAACACGAGCCGGTACTCGCGCCGGTGGTTGACGATCTCGGAGGCCCATGTTGTACCGCTCCGGCCACACCCCGCGATGAACACGGAGCGGCGATAATCCCTGTTCGAGTCCAGGTAGAAAGGCGCGAGCAACCGTTCCACGGTCCCGCCGCCGGTCACGGAGCCCGGCTCTCTCCCGGAAGGGCGCGTTATCCCTTCTCCTCGGCCGGTTCCCGCTCCTCCCAGGAAGCCATCTTCACGGCCATCGCCGAAAGGATGAAAAAGAAGAGGGTCGAGGGAGGCAGATACCAGTGCCATTCGATGACGGAGGAGAGGAGGTAGATCACCTCCGCCGCCACCAGCCCAGAGAGGAGCAACCTCCGGCTCCCGGAGGCTCGCCACGCCTCCCTCGCGGTGTATCCGAGCAGCAGCCCGGCGAACCCGACCATCGCCAGAAACGCGAACAGCCCCGTCTCCGTGCCCTGCTCCAGGTACAGATTGTGGACCTGCTTGACACCGGTGTCCACGGGCCGTTCGCGCAGCCAGGTGTACTGGAAAGTTCCCGCCCCCGTGCCCGTCAGGGGTTGCTCCTTCCACTCCTCCCAGGCGACCATCCAGTAGTCTTCTCTGAAGCCAATGCTCAACGAAGCGAGACGCTGCCTGGCGCTCTCATCGCCCTGCGGGTCGCTCAGAAGCGCGCCGTAAGCCTGGCGCGCTCCACCATAATGATCCATGACCAGCAAAGCGCCCCCGATCACGGCCACCACAGCCCCTGCCAGGAAGATCCCGCCGATGGCACGGCGGGCCTGGGAGGTGATCTCGTACCGGTTGACGAACAGTGCGTATCCGCACTGAAGCACGAACGCCGCCGCGAGCGAGATCACGAGGTCGTTGCGCAGTTCCAGTCCGGCGGCGAGCTTCTGCTGGTCTGAGGCGCCGGCCTGCCGGAGAGCCTCGAGACCCTGCATCCTCCAGACAAGCCACGCCCCAGGCAAGGAGACCAGGAGCAGGTTGGAGACCATCTGCAGCCGGTGGTTGGAGAGGAGGACCATGACCCCCCCGGCTATCCCGAGCGAGGCGATGCCGCCGCGAGAAGCAGTGAGGTACATGGTGGCGAGGAAGGCAAGGATCAATGCCGCCAAAAGTCCCCGGATCGCCACGTTCCTGGATTGCGTCAGGCGCGCCAGCGCCAGCACTATTCCAATGCCCAGCACGGCGGCGAGGGTGTTCGAGTAATCCAGCGTGGAGTCAACGCTGACGTCGTCCACGGAGGAGACAGGGTACTCCAAAGGGCTGATCTTCTGCAGCAAACCGTACCCGGCCACCGCGGCCGTCACCAGCACGGCGGCGTCCATCATCGAGCCCACCTGACGCCCCGATGAGAGCGCGGCCAGCGCCATGAGGAAGGCCGCCAGGTACATCGAGGAGCGCAGCACCTCCTCGATAGTCGCTATCTCGCTGACAGTCCACAACAAAGAGAGACCCTTGATACCGGCAAGCGCCCCCATCAGGGCCGCCAGCGCCCATCCGATTAGCGGCACGTCCTGATAGAAGCCCCTCGCGAGCAGGGTGAGGAACATCAGGGCCAATACCCCCGCCGCGACGGGCAGCCAGAGTTCAGGGGCATAAAGGCCCCGATTTAGCATCCCGAAGGTGGTCACGGCTACCAGCGCCAGCAACACCACGGCCTTGAACACAGCC
>Ga0136616_10002136_pt1 | contig 10474 bp, 12 predicted proteins | sample AntDrymUQ2992106_2_FD_106648 | JGI IMG/M metagenome (GOLD analysis project Ga0136616, IMG submission 106648) | Polar desert sand microbial communities from Dry Valleys, Antarctica - metaG UQ299 (21.06) | ecosystem: Environmental > Terrestrial > Soil > Desert | place: Antarctica: Dry Valley... | reverse complement strand
TGGCGCAATCGCCTTCGGTGTTGCCCCGGCATTGGTCGGACCCGCCGGCATCGATTCGCTCGCCGTCTTGTTCGGCGTCGGTGGAATCCTGATGTCGTTGTGGTTCATCGTGGTCGGGGTGAGTGCCCTGATTCGCGCTTCGTCCCGTCGCCGTACGGCCGCGCTACCTTCCTGAGCGCGAAGGCTCTCTCGGTGCGCCTTCGTGTAACGGGTCACGCCAGAGCACTACGGTAGGATCCTGGATGCTGGCGATGTCCAGGTTGACCACCACCGGTTCCTGACCGCTGCGAGTCAGCACACAGACCAAGGGCTCGTCGGCTGAGGCGTTGATCTCCTGGTGCGGAACCTGCGGTGGTACGTGGATGAAGGCACCTGGACCAGCCTCGGCTGTGTACTCGAGCCGCTCACCCCATCGCATGCGGGCCCGGCCGCTGACGACGTAGATGACACTTTCCACCTCACCGTGATGGTGCGCACCGGTTTTGGCGTTCGGTTCGATGGTCACGGTGCCGGCCCACAGTGCGGTGGCTCCGGTACGTGTGTACGAGATCGCCGCCGCGCGCAGCATTCCCGCTGTCTGCGGAGTGTTCGTGTCGAGGGAATCCGCAGGTACGACGTGGACTCCGTCGTGGCGCCAGCGATCGGTCATGGTGGACGATAGATTGCCGCATTCCTAACCGTGTTTCCAGTGGTGCGAGAGTGAAGGTTGTTGGGCGAAGGTCTCGCAGTGCCCGATCATCATCGCCTCCCCTGAGGCGGCCACACCGGGACCGAGATCATCGGGCAGGTCTTCGACACTGCGGATGATGACCCGCGCCTGAGTCAGCGATACATCACCAGCTGCCATCGCCACCGAAGTGGCAGCAAACCCGCGCCGCAGCGAGCGGCTGGCTCGGACCAGCCGCTGTCCTGGTGCGAGGCCCATCACATCCGCATCACATCCTCGGCTGGCACCAGGGCGGGCGGACTGACCAGAGCAACGGTGTGCTCCTCTGCGGCTATCACCACCGCGAGATCGAACACGGTGGTTGGCAGGTCTTCATCCGCGATAGCCGAGCCCGGTTCCGGCCACCAGTCTGAATCGACCCACAACGAAAGCCCCTGCTCAACCCTATGCACCACCCGCCGCCGACCTTAACCTGCTTGCGGCTCGGCGATCCGGGAATCCAGGGCGCGCTGGTCACTTTCGGCGGCCGCACTGACTCGGCGCAATGTCTCCGTCATACCGCGACGAAGATCGCCGCGGCGGTCGCGGTTGCCGAACAGCTTCTCGATGACGAACCAGCCGAGCCGACTCACCGGTTCCAGGACCGTGTAGGACTCCGTCAGCCGCGTTCGGCTGCCTTCGGGCTCGAGCAGGTAGCGCCAGATGATGGTGCCGGCGAACTTCTCGGTACGGCTGAAGGCGAACTCCCGTCCTGGGTCGGCGACGGTCACGACGGGAGTGTTGTTCCACGACGGCCGCCGGGGGTTGGTCTTGTTCGTCGCCTTGAACCGCGCGCCGACCGCCGGCCCGGTAGCGCCGTCGAGCCATGAGCAGCTGATGATCTCCGGGCTGAACTCCGGTGTCCGGGTGACGTCGGAAATGAGTGCGTAGACGACATCGGGTCGCGCATCGATGGTTACGGACACCTCGTCACGATCGAGGGTTTGCATGGTCGCCTCCTCGGCGTTGGTAGTGGGCTAGGAACATTTCGAAAGCTTCGTCGGTGAGCCGGGTGAAGGCACCGGTCACGTACGGCATACCTGGCTCGTTGGCCATCTGTTGCGAGACCAGGCCACTCATGACGACCGTGAGCAGGCGAACGGCGTCCGAACTGTCGGCTGCCTCGTCCAGCTGGCCGAGCCTGACAGCTTCGGCCAACTCGGCGCGCATGTCGCCCATATCGCTCTCACTGGCCTGAAACGTGGTCGGGGAGGGTGCAAACCCCGGCACCGGCCGCCAGAACATCAGTTGGGCCAACGCCGGGTTGGACACGCACCAGGCCACCGTTGCCCTTGTCGCGGCGCGGAGCCGTTGCACCCCGCGAGGCAGTTGCTCGATCGCCGTCCAGATGGCTTGATGGTGTGCGGCAAGCCCGCGTGCGAAAGCAAGGTCGTACACGGCATGCAACGAGGGAAAGTACTTGTAGAGCGACGGACCGCGAATTCCCATGCGTCGAGCCATCTCTGACACGGTCAGAGCACCGACCCCGTGCTCGGTCATGATCTCGAGGGCGTGCTCGAGAGCCTCGTCAATCGTCCGAGCCCGCTGACGCTGCCGGCGATCAAGGCGCGGTACGGCGCGCTCCGGAGATCGGCTAGAGGGCGTAGCCATGGCTACATAGTCAAGCTTGACCCCTAGTTGTCAATGTTCAGCTCAACCGCCGTGGCGCTACTCGCTCGACTCTGTCGCGGTCTCCTCGGGTTTCGGCTCGTCGTCCTGGGACGGATCCCGGGAGAGTAGTTCCAGCACGCCGTCGTGCAGAGGGCCGTTGGTGGCCACAGCGCTTCCTCCATCCGGACCTTCCGCACCGGACAGATCGGTGAACCGGCCTCCGGCCTCGGTGACGATCACCGATGGCGCGGCGAGATCCCAGAGTGAGACTTCGGGCTCGCAGGCGATATCCACGGCGCCCTGCGCGAGGAGCATGTAGGACCAGAAGTCGCCGTACGCGCGGGTCCGCCCGACGGAGCGGGTCAGGTGCAGGAAGTTCTCCAACCGGTAGCGCTCAGCCCAGCCGCCGAGGCTGGAGTACGACAGGAAGGCATCGGGCATCGAGGCGACCGAGGAGACCTCGCAGCGGGATGCGGCACTCAGACTTCGGCCGGTCCACGCGCCACCGTCCTTGCATGCCCACCAACGACGTTGCAGCCCAGGGGCGGCCACCAGTCCAACCACCACATCGTTCCCGTCCATCAGGGCGATCAGCACAGCCCAGACCGGCACGCCGCGAACGAAGTTCTTCGTACCGTCGATCGGGTCGATCACCCAGCGACGCGAACCGTGGCCGGATTCGCCGTACTCCTCACCCAGCACCGCATCGCGTGGCCGTACCCGGGACAGCGTGGATCGCAAAGCGTCTTCGATGGTCCGGTCGACATCAGTGACCGGCGTCTGGTCTGCCTTGGTCGAGATCGTCAGGTCCTGAGCACGGAAGCGCTCCAGAGCCATCGAGTCGACGCCATCGGCGAGGGCATGGGCCAAGCGCAGGTCCTCAGCGAACCGGCTCGGTCCTCCTGAGGCATCGACCACGCGCGAACGTTAGCGCGTGAGATCCTCTGGATCCGCGCGCCGAGCACCCGCGAGCCGCCGGTAGGACTCCAGGCGCTCCGTTTCGGCGTGGCCGTCGGCGACCCACGCATCCAGCGCGCAGCCGTCCGCAGCGTCCATGTGCGCACAGCCAGGCGGGCACTGCTCGGCTCCCGGGGCCAGATCGGCGAAGGCGCTCAACAGGTCGTCGGCACTGACATGTGCTAGACCAAAGGAGCGAATACCGGGCGTGTCGATCACCGAACCGCCACCTGGCAGCGGCAACAAGATCGCCGAGGACGAGGTGTGCCGGCCCCTACCGATCTTGCTCACGTCCCCGATCGCGCGGAAGGCGTCCGGGACCAGCCGGTTGACCAGGCTCGACTTGCCGACCCCGGAATGTCCTATGAGGACACTCGTGCGCCCGCCCAGCCGCTCGGCCAAGGAGTCCAGTGGCGCATCGTGGCGGACGACGACGGCGGGTACGGACAGCACGGCGTAGGTGTCGAACAGCTCCGTGGCATCACCGAGATCGCCCTTGGTCAGGCAGAGCAGCGGTTCCAGGCCCGCAGTGAAGGCGGCCACCAGGCACCGGTCGATGAAGCCGGTCCGCGGTGGTGGATCGGCGATCGCCGTCACGATCACGAGCTGTTCTGCATTCGCCACGACGACCCGCTCGGTGGGGTCGGTGTCATCGGCGGTACGGCGTAGCTCACTCACCCGCGGGTGCACGGTCACGATGCGCGCCAAGGCATCTGCCCCACCCGACATGTCACCCACGATCCGGACGCGGTCACCGACGACGATCGCCCGCCGGCCGAGTTCTCTGGCCCGCATGGCGGTGACCGGCTCGCCGTCGACCAGACACCGAAAGCGACCACGGTCGACGACGAGCACGACGCCGAAACGGGCGTCCTCGTGCGCCGGCCGCGTCCGCGTACGCGCCCGTGAACCGTGCCGCGAGGGACGAACCCGGACCGAGTCCTCGTCGTAACGATCACTGTCGATGTGCGAGCCGCGAGAACTCACTCGAGGGCTGCTCCGTAAGTTCCATGGTCGAGCATCGCCTGCCAGCGGTAGGTGAAGTCGGGCATCGTCTTTCCCACGGTCGAGGCGCCAAGAACGGCGATTCCTTTGACAGCCAGACCCAGGACCGCCGCGGCCATCACCAAGCGATGGTCGTCGTAGGTGTTGAAGGATCGGCCGTGCAGCGGACGCGGGACGATGACCAGCCCGTCGGGTAGCTCGCTGACCTCAGCGCCGCAGGCTGACAACTCTGTCCAAAGCGCAGTGATCCGATCGGTTTCGTGGCCGCGGATGTGGGCCACTCCGGTCAACCGGGAGGGCGAATCGGCAAGGACGGCAAGCGCGGCGAGCACCGGGACCAGTTCGGAGACTTCACTGAGATCGGCTTCGATTCCGTTGATCGTCGCGCCGCCGGTCACCGTCAGCCCCTCGGCAGTGATCGCGCACGTCGCGCCCATCGCGGTCAGCCACCTGGGCAGCTGGCCACCGGGCTGGGTCGTGGACTGTGGCCATCCCGGAATGGTGACCCGACCGCCGGTGGCCAGTGCGGCGGCCGCGAACGGGGCAGCGGTGTTCAGGTCGGGCTCGATCCGAACGTCGCGTGCCCGCACAGCCCCCGGTGCCACCCGCCAACGTCCGCGCCCAGCGTCCATGTCGGCCTCGACCTCGACGCCACGGTCGCGCAGCATCGCGATGTTCATCTCGAGGTAGGGCGCTGACGGCACGGCGCCGGCCGCGATCACCTCGACCCCATCCTCGAATCGTGCTGCGGCGAGCAGCAGGCCGCTGATCATTTGCGAGGAGCCGGTGGCGTCCACGGTCACCGACCCGCCGGGCAGCGCCCCGGTCCCGCGAACGACGAATGGCGCTCTACCGCGGCCGGCGTCGTCGATGTCGGCGCCCAGTTGACGCAGCGCACCGATCAAGGAGCCATTGGGTCGCTCGCGGAGCCGTGGATCCCCGTCGAAGCGGACCTCTCCGTGCGCCAGGGCGGCAACCGGGGGTACGAAGCGCAGAACCGTCCCGGCGAGCCCGCAGTCGATCTCGGCCGGTCCGAGGAGGTGCTGCGGCGTGACGATCCACGATCCGTCGTTCTGGTCGGTGATCTCGGTCCCGATCGCGCGCAGCGCCTCGGCCATCAGGGCGGTGTCCCTGGCCCGCAGCGGAGCCTCGATCCGGCTTGGCCCCTCGGCAAGGGCGGACAGGACCAGGGCGCGGTTCGTCATGGACTTCGAACCCGGGACGCTTGTCCGGGCAACGACCGGCGCAGCAGCGTACGGCGCCGACCAGGGCGCGGTCGGGGTGAGTGTCTCGATGTCCATCAGGCGCAGTCTCTCGCATCTCGCCCGCAGGCACCGCCGCATAGAGTTGACGGCATGTGTGGCCGGTATGCGGCGAGCAACAACCCGGACGATCTCGAGGTGGAGTTCGAGGCGATCCTGGCCGATGACGCCCCAAACGTGCCCGCCGACTACAACGTGGCACCGACCGACCCGGTCTATGCCGTGCGCACCCGAAAACCGAAGGACGACGACCAGCAGCCCTATCGGGAGTTGTCAGTGGTCAGCTGGGGGTTGGTCCCGTCCTGGGCCAAGGACCGCAAGATCGGCTCCAAGATGTTCAATGCCAGAGTCGAGTCGCTGACCGACAAACCGGCCTTCAGGAAGGCCTTCGAACGGCGACGGGCGCTGATCCCCGCCGACGGCTGGTACGAGTGGATGGTCACCGGCTCAGGGGCCAAGGGCGCTGTGAAACAGCCGTACTTCATGACCCCCGAGGACGGCTCGGTGCTGGCCCTGGCCGGCCTGTGGGAGATCTGGGGGACCAGACCGGACCTGCTGCTCACCTGCACGGTGATCACCATCCCGGCGGTCGGCCCGTTGGTCGAGGTTCATGACCGGATGCCGTTCGTCCTGCCGCGCGAGCGCTGGGATGCCTGGCTGGACCTGGAGCAGCACGATCCGGAGGTGCTGCTGGAACCGACTCCGCTGGAGGTCGTGGAGTCCCTGGAGCGGCGGCCGGTCGGCCCCGAGGTCGGCAACGTCAAGAACAACGGTCCCCAGCTGCTCGAGCGGGTCGACCTCGGCCGCGCCGACCAGGAACAGGCCCAGCAACTGAGCTTCGACAACCCCGAATGAGCGAGTTGGCCCCACGGACCCGAGAACTACATCCCTACCTCGCCGCGGCGCTGGTCTTCGGAGCCTCGGCCGCTGTCCTGGTGCTGGAGATCACTTCCCTGCGACTGATCGCTCCGTACGTCGGCATCACGCTGGAGACCAACACCGCCGTCATCGGGTTCGCCCTCGCCGCGATCGCCCTCGGTGCCTGGGCCGGCGGTCGGGTCGCAGACCAAGGCGACCCACGCCGGCTGATCGGGCCGCTGTTGCTGGCCGGCGGTGCCCTGGTCCTGCTGATCACTCCGATCGTGCGGTTCGTCGCGCAGTGGGTCGGCCCGAGTCAGGCGGCAAGTGTCGCCTTGCTCTTGGCCGCCATCACCGTGTTCGCCCCCGCGGCCCTGCTCTCGGCGATCCCGCCGATGGTCGTCAAGCTGCAGTTGGCCAGCCTCGCCGAGACCGGCTCGGTGGTCGGGAGGCTGTCGGGCATCAGCACTCTCGGGGCGATCGTGGCAACCTTTGTGACCGGATTCGTCCTGGTCGCCCTGGTCCCGACCAGCGTCATCCTGCTCGGCACCGGGGGACTCCTGGCCCTGGCCGGCCTCGGGATGCTGCTGACCTCCGGTGGATCGGCGACCGGCGGATCGAGAACGACGCGGCGGTCAACGGCGGCATTGCTCGTCCTGGTCGTCGTAAGCGCGGGTCTCGGTGTGTTGGCACCACAACCCTGTGATACCGAGACGCGGTATCATTGCGCCAGCGTGCAGTCGGTTTCGGGCAGCGGACGGCTGCTGATCCTGGACACCCTGCGGCACAGCTACGTGGACCTCGACGACCCGACCCGCCTCGAGTTCGCCTATTCGCGTGCCATCGCAGCCGCTCTCGACGCGCATGCGGCCCCGGGTACGCCGCTGTCGGTTCTGCACATCGGTGGCGGGGGGATGACCCTGCCGCGGTACCTGTTGGGTACCCGACCCGGTGGAGTCAACACAGTTGTGGAGATCGACCCCGGAGTGGTCGCCGTGGACCGCGAGCGGCTTGCGCTCCCAGACGTCGGCGACCTACGCGTCACGGTCGGCGACGGACGAGTGGGCCTGGCCGAGGCGCCGAGCGGCCAATCCGATGTCGTGGTCGGGGATGCCTTCGGTGGGGTGGCCGTTCCCTGGCATCTGACCACTCGCGAAGCCGTCGCGGAGATTTCGAGGGCGCTCGTGCCCGGCGGCCTGTACGCGCTCAACATCATCGATCACGACCCGCTGGACTTCGCCCGCGCAGAGATCGCCACCGTGGCAGCGATCTTCGACCACCTGCTGGTGATCAGCCCCACGGGAGACCTGCGCGGCGCGCGCGGCGGGAACATCGTGGTGCTGGCCTCCGACGAGCCACTGGACCGGGTCGCGATCGGCGCAGGTCTGCTCGATCGGGCCACCCCGATGTCGATCGTGAGCCAGCCGCAGCTCGACGACTTTCTCGGCCCGGATCCATTGGTTCTGACCGACGACTTCGCTCCCGTCGATCAACTTCTCACGCCGTACGGGTGACGCAGCCGGGCTCATGAGCTTGTGCCGTAGGCACAAAAGCCCGGCCATGGAATTTATGGTCGAAAGCGGCTACCCGGGCTTGCTTGGCGGGGAGATGATGAGACTCCGGTCACCGGACCGGACATGATGAGTGCTGGCTGGAGGCACGATGCGTGGCGGTTTCGGCGCGCTCCTGCCGGCGCGGGTTTGAGCACGGTCGTCAGAGGGGCGGCCTGGCCCCGACCGACCAGGCCCTCGTGGTCGGCACGTTCGATGTACCTGTTGCATCACCTGCTGACCCCCGGCACGGTGAAGCGTTGGTTCGCCCGTTTCCTCGAACGGCACGAGCGGCTGTGCACGGCGTTCACCCAGGCCGAGAAGCAGGTCAAGGGCAGCGCCTTCGGGTGCCGGATGTGCGGTCAGTGTGCGCTGCCGGCAACCGGCTACGCGTGCCCGATGACCTGCCCTAAGCAGCTGCGCAATGGCCCCTGCGGAGGGGTGTTGGCCACTGGTGCCTGCGAGGTCTACCCCGACACGCAGTGCGTCTGGGTCACCGCGTACGAGCGGGCCGAGCAGGAGGGCAGAGTCAGCGATCTGACCCTGCTGCAGCGTCCGATCGACCATCGGGAGTGGGGCAAGAGTTCCTGGGTCAACTACTGGCAGGGCCGCGACGCCGACCTGTGGACCACCGATGACGGCCTGACCCGTACCCACCTGGTTCTGACCGATCTACGACTGGTGGCCGGGGGACCGAAGGCATGATCCCCGCCGGTGACGGACGGCTCCGAACCGCGCTGCACTCCGGCCGCTTCGCGGTCACTGCGGAGATCGGGCCGCCGCGCGGGGCCGATGCCGAGGCCATCGCAGCGAAGGCGGAGCTGCTCCGGGACTGGGTGGATGCCGCCAACATCACCGACAACCAGGGCTCGCACACCCGCTTGGCGAGCTGGGCGGGCAGCATCCTGGCGCTGCGCAGCGGTGTCGAGCCAGTCATGCAGTTGACCACCCGCGACCGCAACCGGATCGCGCTGCAATCGGATCTGATCTCGGCCGGCGCCGTCGGCATCCCGAACGTCATGATGCTGTCCGGGGATCATCCCACTTTCGGCGATCATCCCGACGCCATGCCGGTCTTCGACCTGGACAGCGTCCAGCTCATCTGGACCGCACGGCTGATGCGTGACCAGGGACGGCTGCTGTCCGGTAAGCCGGTGAAGCCGGCGCCGCACTGGTTGATCGGCGCGGTCGAGAATCCCTTCGCGCCACCACTGCGCTTTCGTGCCCAACGGATGGGCAAGAAGGTCGCCGCCGGGGCGGAGTTCATCCAGACCCAGTTCGTCTTCGACCTGGATACCTTCGGCCGGTGGATGGGGGAGGTCACCGACCTCGGGCTCGAGCAGCGCTGCGGGGTGATCGCCGGAGTCGGACCGATCCGCACGGTACGGGCAATGGAGTTCATGCAGTCCAAGGTTCCCGGCATCCACATTCCCGACCATGTCGTACGGCGGTTGCGCGGAGTTCCCTCGGATCAGGTTGCGGCGCAAGGGATGGCATTGTGCGTCGAGACCATCGAGACGCTGCGTGAGACGGCTGGTGTGGCCGGCGTACACGTCATGGCCTTCGGTCATGAGCAGGTCGTCCCCGAACTGCTCGAGCGCGCCGGCATCCCGCCACGTACGGCGACCGCGCCCACAGTAACCGGAAGGACACACGATGCTGGTTGAGGTTCGTCCCACCAAGAAACTGCGGGGCGCCAGAGCGCTGGACCTGACGGCGTGCCTGTCACCCATCGTCGACGCCCTGTGCGAGGACGCTCTGGACCTGTCCCGGCTGCGGCTGGTCTGTGACTGGGTGCAGTACAAGAACAATTTCCGGGATGTCATCGACGTACGGCCGATCCTGACGCCGGCTGCGCGCAACGGCGGCAACGCCGAGCCGGACGAGGACAACCTGGAGATCGCAGTCGACCTGCGTCGGTGTGCTGACACCAATCTCGCCGACGTGGTCCGCAACGTATTGGCCCGTCGTGGCGAGCCCGAAGGGCTGGAACGGGTCTATCTCGAGGACTGGTCCACCGGAACCACCAGCCGGATCTGGGAGTTCAATTCGCTGTACTGGCGCTTCCTCGGGGTCTGGGAGAAGGCGACGGGTCGGTTGTATGAGCAGGCGTTGCCCGGCGGGGAGAGCGATGCTCGAAACATCGCCGGCGTCCACGAGCTCATCAAAGAGATGTTCGTCGTCTGGGATGATCTGGCCGCGCACAACGCTCTGCCCGACGAGCTGTACGTCATCGAACTCGGCGTCGGGAACGGCAACCAGGCCAAGACCTGGCTCGACGAGTTCGCAAAACTCGATGCCGAGCACGGAGCGGAGTACTACCGCCGGCTGCACTACATGATGTGCGACTACTCCGAACACGTGCTGGCACTGGCCCGAGAAAACGTGTCCGACCATGCCGCCCACGTGAGTTCGTTCGCCCTGGACGCGACCACCCCGATGACCGCATTGGGTTTCCTGCGTTACAAGGTCTTCCTGGTCTACATCTCCAACGTCTACGACAACCTGCCGACCGAGGACGTTGC
>Ga0136616_10002133_pt1 | contig 10482 bp, 9 predicted proteins | sample AntDrymUQ2992106_2_FD_106648 | JGI IMG/M metagenome (GOLD analysis project Ga0136616, IMG submission 106648) | Polar desert sand microbial communities from Dry Valleys, Antarctica - metaG UQ299 (21.06) | ecosystem: Environmental > Terrestrial > Soil > Desert | place: Antarctica: Dry Valley... | reverse complement strand
CTGGAGGCATATCCGGCGATCCGCGCGTGGCTCGATCGCGTCGCGGCCCAGCCGGGGCACATTGCGATCGATGCGTGAGCTGTGGCTGTCCGCGTCCGCTTCGCGCCGAGTCCGACAGGCTCGCTCCATCTCGGAAACGCGCTGACGGCGGTCGCGAACCGCCGCTTCGCGGACGAACGGGGGGGTGTGCTCGTCCTGCGGATCGACGACACGGATCCGACGAGGACGGTGGAGGGCGGGGAGGAGGCGATCCTTCAAGACCTGGAGTGGCTCGGAATCGGCTTCGACGAGGGTCCGGTGCGCCAGAGCGAGCGTGGGGATCTCTACGCCGAGGCAGGTGAGCGGGCGATCGCGTCCGGCGCCGCCGAGCATGACCCGGAGGGCGCTGTACGACTGCGGGGTGGCGGCGCGACGCTGCTGCGCGTGGACGGGAGCGCGACCTATCAGCTCGCCTCGGTCGTCGACGATCTCGCTCTCGGGATAACCCACGTCCTCCGTGGGTCGGATCACCGCCCGAACCTGGAGCTGCAGCAGCGCATCGCACGGGCGCTCGGAGGCGGGCTTCCCGAGGTGATTCACCACGGGCTCGTGCTCGGCCCGGATGGAAAGAAGCTCTCCAAGCGGCACGGGCACGCCTCGATCGCAGACTTGCGCGACGAGGGATTCCCGCCGGAGGCGGTGCGCGCATATCTCGAGGAGCTGGGCCTCCCCGAGCACGACGTCCAGCTCGATCTTCCGCGGCTCCGGCGGCTCGCGACGGACGCGATCGCCGAAATGGGAGACGAGGAGTTGGCGGCGGCGGCCGGCGCGCCAGTCGACGCCGTTCCGGCGCTTCGCGGGGCGCGATCGCTCGTCGAGGCGCGGGAGTACGCGCGTTTGGTCGTCGAGCCTGGCCGGATCGCGCTGCCGACGGAGGCGCACGCGACCCTGGAGCGCTTCGCCGAGCTGAGGGCAGCGGGCCCTGGCAAGCTCTCGCCCGACGAGTCGCGTGCGGTGCTTCGCGAGCTCAAGGCGGTGGGTGGCAATCTGCGCTCGCTCCGCCTCGCGCTGACGGGCGCCGCGAAAGGGCCGGAGCTCTGGGCCGTGCTGGCCGCGGTGCCGCGAGACGAGGCGCTCGCGCGCGCGAGCCGTGCGAGCGGCGCCTGAGTACGATCGGTCGATGCGCCTGTACGACACGTCTACTCGCGGATTGGTGGAGCTCCCGGAGCCTCCGGCGACGATTGGGATGTACGTCTGCGGGCCGACCGTCTACAACCGCGCCCACATCGGAAACGCGCGACCTTTCGTTGTCTTCTCTTGGCTGGCGAAGTGGCTGCGCGATGCGGGATACGACGTGACCTTCGTCCACAACATCACCGATGTCAACGACAGGATCTATGAGGCCGCTCCGGGTCGCAGCGCCGAGCTCGCTCGCGATGCGACCGCGTGGTATCTGCAGGACACCGGCGACCTCGAGCTCGGCATGCCGGACGAGATGCCTCGTGCGACGGAGACCATTCCCGAGATCGTCATGCTGATCGAGGAGCTTGTCGCGAGTGGGCATGCGTATGCGGTCGAGGGTGACGTGTACTTCCGTGTTGGTCGCTTCCCCGATTACGGACGGCTCTCTGGACAGCGGCCTGATCTTGTAGAGGAGCAGGAGCCGAATCAGCTCAAGGAAGATCCCAGGGACTTCGCTCTGTGGAAGGCGAACAAGCCCGACGAGGACACGTGGTGGGAATCGCCTTGGGGCCGCGGCAGACCGGGTTGGCACATCGAGTGCTCGGCGATGGCGGAGAAGACACTGGGGTCCGAGTTCTGGATCCACGGGGGAGGACTCGATCTCGTCTTCCCGCATCACGAGAACGAGCTCGCGCAGTCGCGCGCCGTCGGCCGACCATATGCGCGGATCTGGATGCACAACGGCATGCTCGCGTTCGGCGGCGAGGAGATGCACAAGTCGCTCGGGAACGACGTCTCGCTTCGCAACGTGCTCGACGAGTGGGGGAGGGAGGCGACACTCGTCTACTTCCTGAGCGGCCACTGGCACGGGCCGATCGATTTCTCCGACGACGTGATACGCACTGCGTCTGCCCGTGCAGACGGCTTTCGCGAGGTGTTCCGAAACCCACACGAGCCCGCGTCCGCCGGAGCCTGGGAGCAGTTCGCCGAAGCTCTCGAGGACGACTTCAACACACCCGCCGCGCTCGCTGTCATGCACGCGTGGCGAGACCACGAGCTACTCCGGCGTGCTCTGGGTGTCTTCGGGCTCGAGTCGCTCGCCGAGGACGACGAGGCGCCGACAGAGGCAGTCGAGCTTGCAGCGCTGAGGCAGGCGGCGCGGGAAGCGCGAGACTTCGAGGAGGCCGATCGCCTGCGAGCCGAGCTCGTGGGAGCAGGCTGGGAGGTGCGAGACGAGGCGGGTGGCTACCGGCTCGTCCGGGTCCGGTGACGCGCGATCTCGTCTACGGGCGGCGCCCGGTTCGGGAGCTCCTGCGCGGCCCGCGTGAGCTGCTCGAGATCTGGGCGACCGAGCGGGCGGCCGCGCAGATTCCCTGGCTCGACTCCGGCCCGCGCGTACAGACCAAACCCGAGCGGGTACTCAGCGAGGCGGCCGGCACCCGAGACCATCAGGGGGTGGTCGCCTGGTGCGAGCCGTTTCGCTATGCGGACGCCCACGAGCTTGCCGCGACCGACCGGCCGCTTCTCGTCTGCCTCGACCAGGTGACCGACCCGCACAACCTGGGCGCGGTCATCCGCAGCGCCGAGGGCGCCGGGGCGACGGGAGTCATCCTTCCGGCCCACGGCTCCACGCGTGTGACCTCCGCGGTTTGCCGGTCTTCGGCGGGCGCGGTCGAGCATCTACCCGTCGCGGTCGTGGTGAACCTCGCGCGCTATCTCTCGGAGATCAAAGGACCCGACCTGTGGACCTACGCCGCCGACTCGGAAGGCTCACTCTCGATGTGGGACGCGGATCTGACGGGCGGGATCGCGCTCGCCCTCGGCGCCGAGGGCAAGGGCGTTCGCCCACTGGTTCGCCGGACGTGCGACGCGGTCGTCTCCATCCCGCTGGCCGGCCGCGTCGGCTCGCTCAATGTCAGCGTCGCCGCGGCATTGCTCTTGTACGAAGCGCGGCGACAGCGCGGCAGGTCCCCCGCCGGGGAGGGCGACGCAAGCCTCGCCCCTACGACAACCGACGGGAATTGACCGATGGCCGATCCGACCCTGTACCTCTTCGACGGCTACAACGTGCTTCACGCGGGTGAGTTCTCGGATCCCGGCGATCTCGTCGACACGCTGGCGAGCTTCGTCGCCGCGCGCGGGGTGCGTGGGGTCGTCGTGTTCGACGGCACGGGCGAGGAGCGTCAGATCGGCCCGCTTGCCGTCCGCTACGCGGTGCACGCGGATGACCTGCTCGAGCGACTCGCTGCCGAGCACCGTGGCAAGGAGCTCGTCTGCATCGTCTCCTCGGACGATGCGGTGCGAAGGGTGTCCGGTCAGGAGGTGCGCAAGCTGACGTCCCGGCTCTTCCTCGCCGACCTCCGACCGGCGCAGCATCGCGAGCGGGAGCAGCGTGGGGCGGGAAGCCGCGTCGGCGATCGGCTCGACAAGGAGACCCGCGAACGGCTCGAACGTCTTCGCCGGGGCGAGTAGATGCAAACCGCGTCCCAGGGTCGTCGCTGCGGCGCGACGACCCTGGGACGCGAAGCGAAGACTAGACCGAGCCGCGGATGTCCGGACTGGGCGACCCTCGAGCAGGTGCTCTGCGTGGGTGCTTACGCGTCAGGCGAGTCGGACGGCGATCTGCGAAGGCGAACATATGTTCTTAGCAATCTACGAAATTCGCAAAGGCCTTGTATCGCTTGCCGAATGGTGCTAGGTTCTTCCTCAACTTCAAGGTGAGACTTTGGTCGAGCGACCTACAGAAGCTCGGGCAGAGAATCGCTCAACCACGGCGCAGACACCGGGGGTACGCGATGGCCGCTCAAACTGCAACAGCACCAAAGTCAGCTCAGAAGGTTCAACGAGAGCTTGAAGACCTGCAACTCGTGCTCCGTGCTCGCAATGGCAGCACGGAGGCGCTCGACGGCCTGATGCGGAAGTACACCGGCTTCGTTCGCCTGAAGGCGAGCTCGTACTTCCTCGCGGGTGGTGACGGCGACGACCTCGTGCAGGAGGGGATGATCGGGCTCTACAAGGCCGTCCGCGACTTCCGTCCGGACATGCAGACGTCGTTCCGAAGTTTCGCCGAGCTCTGCGTCACGCGGCAGATCATCACCGCGATCAAGACCGCGACCCGCTTCAAGCATTCCCCCCTCAACACGTACGTGTCGTTCAGCCATACGCCTGCCGGCCAGGAGTCGGACGGCGACTGCACCCTCGGGGACGCGCTCCCCGGGCCGACCGTCAACGATCCCTCCGTCTGCGTCATCTCGACGGAGGAGCTCCAAAGCCTCGTCTTCTGTCTCGGCTCCGGCCTTTCGCAACTCGAGTCCGAAGCGCTCCGCCTCTACCTCGAGGGCAACTCGTACGACGAGATGGCCGACGACCTGGGCTGCGACACGAAGACGATCGACAACGCCCTCCAGCGCGTGAAGCGCAAGATCCTCGCACACCAGAAGACGCGCGAGGTGCTCGCTTGACGGACAACGCCGGCACCGTGACGGTCCCTATCTGGTAGTCGGCGGCGAGCCTGATTCGCTTTCGCTGCCCGTTGCGTGCCGGCTCGACTCGAAGCACCGCCGCGGCCCTCGTCGGTACATCGTCGATAGGGATGAGATAGACCCCTTGTGTCGCCGCGCAGTGCACGCCGAAGAAATCGATCTCGCCCTGATAGGCGCGACGCGACACGGGTGCGTGGCGGTGATGGAGATACGTGCTCGCCGTACTGAACAGCACGGCTCCCTGGCGGAGCCTGCCGGTCTTGCATTGGACGCGGCTTAGCCCTTCACCATCATCGACCACCAAGTCGTCGCGAGTGTTCTTACCGAACGGGATCGCGATTACGTAACCAGCTTCCCGTAGCGCGACCATGACCGCAAGTGTTGTGCGGTCACCGAAATCCTTTGGATGATCCACGCCCCGAGCCTAGCTCGTTGCTCGGACAGACAACGATCGCTAGAGCCGGAGGAGGGACTCGAACCCACGACCCACGCCTTACAAGGGCGTTGCTCTACCAGCTGAGCTACTCCGGCGTACTCGAATCGTAGACACCGTCCCGTCCGGAGGCTCACGGTCCGTGTGCGTACGCGCTGAAATCCCGCTCTAGTAGGTGCATAATCGCCCGATGTCCGTGAGGGAGGGCACCCAGTCGGAGCGGATCGCGGCGGACCGGACGCGCTACGTCGCCCCCGGAGTCTCGACGCCGCGGCTCGTCGTCGCTCACGCGGAGGGCGCACGCATCACCGACGTCGACGGGCGCTCGTTCATCGACTTCGCCGGCGGGATCGGCTGCCAGAATCTCGGTCATCGGCATCCCGCCGTGGTCGAGGCGGTGAAGGAGCAGGCCGACCGCTTTCTCCATCAGTGCTTCGTCGTCGGCACTTACGAGCCCTACGTCGAGGTGTGCCGGCGGCTCGCCGAGCTCTCGCCCTGCGGCGCCGGCGAGCAGCGCTCGATGCTCGTGAACTCGGGCGCCGAGGCGATCGAGAACGCGGTCAAGATCGCGCGTGCGGCAACCGGCCGCCCGGCGGTCGTGGCCTTCGAGTATGCGTTCCACGGACGCACGCTCCTCGCCATGACGATGACCAGCAAGGTGAATCCCTACAAGGCCGGCTTCGGCCCGTTCGCGCCCGAGGTCTACCGCGTCCCCGCTCCCTATCCCTACCGAGGAGTCTCCTTGGACGACGCGATCGCCGCTCTCGAGCATCTCTTCAAGGCGGACGTCGATCCCTCGACGGTCGCATGCGTCGTGCTGGAGCCGGTGCAGGGTGAGGGCGGGTTCATCCCGATGCCTCGTGATTATCTCCTGCGCCTCCAGGACGTGTGTCGCGCACATGGGATCCTGTACGTCGACGACGAGATTCAGACCGGGATCGGCCGCACGGGAGAGATGTGGGCGGTCGACCACCATGAAGGTGTCGAGCCGGACCTGCTCGTCTCGGGAAAGTCCATCGGGGGCGGCCTTCCGCTCGCAGCCGTCACCGGCCGCGCGAAGGTCATGGACGCTGTCCACGTGGGCGGCCTCGGCGGCACTTTCGGAGGCAACCCGCTTTCGTGCGCGGCCGCGCTGGCTGTTCTCGACTTCGTCTCCGAAGACAGCTTCCTGGCGGCCGCGAGAGCGCAGGGCGAGCTTCTGCGCGCGCGACTTGACGCCCTCGCGAGCCGACACGCCGAAATCGGCGAGGTGCGGGGGCTCGGACCGATGCTCGCCTTCGAGTTCGTCGAGCGCTCGCCCGACCGGGCACACGCCGTCGTCTCGGCGGCGTTCGACCGCGGGCTCGTCCTCCTGTCTTGCGGTCTCTACGGCAACGTGATTCGCCTTCTGCCGCCGCTCACGATCGGCAAGGAGGATCTCGAAGGAGGTCTCGAGATCCTGGAGGAGTCACTGGCCGCATGACGCGGTTCGCTGACGCGGTCGACGTCGAATCGTAGCGGCGAGGCTCGCCTCGCCCTGGTCTACGAGGCGCTCTGGACGCCGGTCGAGATCGGGCAACTGACGCCGGTGCCGCCGAGCCCGCAGTAGCCGTTCGGATTCGCGGCCAGGTACTGCTGGTGGTACGGCTCCGCGTAGAAGAACGGCCCTGCCTCCGCGATCTCGGTCGTGATCGACCCGTGCCGCGCGCTCGTGAGCTCGTGCTGGAAGCGCTCGCGGGAGTCGAGCGCGGCGTCACGCTGCGCGTCGCTCGTCCAGAGGATCGCTGAGCGGTACTGGGTGCCGACGTCGTTCCCCTGACGCATTCCCTGGGTGGGGTCGTGCCCTTCCCAGAAGATTCGGAGCAGCTCGTCGTAGGTGGTCTCCGAGGCATCGAACACCGCAAGCACCACCTCCGTGTGCCCGGTCCGGCCGGAGCAGACCTCCTGATAGGTCGGGTTCGGGGTGAACCCGCCCGCGTAGCCGGCGGCACTCGTGTAGATCCCCGGCGCTTCCCAGAACAACCGCTCGGCGCCCCAGAAGCAGCCCATGCCGAAGATCGCCTGCCCGGTTCCGTCCGGGAAGGGCGGCGTCAGCGGCGTCCCCAGGACGAGGTGGTCGCCGAGGCCCGTCATCTCGGCATCGCGACCGGAGAGGGCGGCCTCCGGCGCCGGCATCGCGACCTTCTTACGCAAAAAGGACATGCTCCAAGGGTACCGCTAGGCGTGCGGGGGAAGATGTGGCGCCGTCCGCGCGTCTTGAGGTCGAGGTTCAACCGAGGGAAGGAGCTATGGATGACCACCGAGCTGGCCACCGCGCTTTCGGAGCGACTGTACGGGGACAGGCCTTTCGCTACGGCATTCGAGCGCGATCCGTTCACGACGCTCCGGAACGAGGGCTTCTCCGACCTCGCGACGGCCGCAGAGCGGGATCGCGTTCGTATCGGCGAGCTGGTCGATCGAATCTACGCTGATGACGATTTCCGGGAGAAGGTCGAACAGGATCCGCTCGCGGAGCTCATCGGCTGGGGTCTCCCCGCGGTCGCGGTCGGACCGTTGTTGCTCATCGCCGGCGCTCCGGCTGACGTGATCGAGCGAGCGACGGCCGACGTCGAGGCGCACATGTCCGCGCGGAAGCCGGCGACGGTGGCTGCGGTCGCGGCGCTGCTCGGAACCTTCGCGTTCGCGCAGCAGGCCTCGGCGAGCGTGCAACCGGCGCAATCGCAGGCTCAGATCAGTCAGGTTGCGAAGGCGGGCGCCCAGATCAGCCAGCCCGCGCGGGCGACCGTGCAGATCAGCCGGACCGCCTTGGCGAAGGCGCAGATCAGCCAACCGGCACAAGCGAAGGCTCAGGTCGCGAACGCCGCGGCGAAGTGGCACGGCATCCAGTCGCAACAGGCGAAGGCCTTGGGCGGGCTCACTTCGTTGCTGCGCGCCAACAAGCCCTAATACGTCGGTTTGGAGGCGAGGCTCGCGGGAGCCTCGCCTTTACGGAGTCACTCGAGGGTTCTCCGCCCTCATATTCGAGACTCGAGATCTCATGTCGTTGCGAGCGCGCGCTCGAGGTCGATCCACAACGTCTCGGGATCTTCGAGGCCGACAGACAGCCGGAGCAGTCCCGCCGGCACGCGGTTTCCCTCCCAGCGCGACCGGGCTTCGATCCGTGAGGTGACGCCGCCGAGACTGGTCTTGTTCGCGATCAGCCGCGTGCTCGTCTCGACACGCCGCGCGCTTTCAGCGTCGGCGACGTCGAACGACATCAGCGCACCGAAGCCCGGGTAGCGGACGATCTCGACGGCGGCATGCGCGCGGAGGCGCTCGGCCAGCGCGCTGGCGCTCTCGGTCTGGCGGGCAACGCGCACCTCGAGCGTCTGCAGCCCTCGAAGGAGGAGCCACGCGACATCGGGCGCGGAGACCGATCCCGTCCGCGAGCGGAACTCGCGTAGTCGCGCGGCTATTTCGGCGTCACCAGTGACGATGGCGCCGACCAGGGCGTCGTCGTGACCGGCCAGACCCTTGGTCGCCGAATGGAGCGCAATCTGGCATCCGCGCGCGAGGGGTCTCACATGGAGCGGAGTGGCAGCCGTCGAGTCGCAGACGACCGGCGCCGGATGTGCCGCGGCCGCTTCGAAGTCAGGCATCGTCAGGAACGGGTTGGAGGGCGCTTCGATCCAGACGAGATCCACGTCAGGTGGCGGCGGACCGGTCTGGTCGAACTCCACGTGTTTCACGCCCCAGCGTTCGAGCTCCGCGAACAGCACTCCGGTTCCGTAGTACGCGCCTTCGGCGAGGGCGACCGTCTGCCCTGGCGAGAGCAGCGCAAGGATCACCGCGGTCGACGCGGCCGCGCCCGATGCGAAGAGAAGCGCTTCTCCTCCGTCAAGCGCGCCAAGCGCTTGCTCGGCGGCGGCGACCGTAGGGCTCGAGAACCGAGCGTACGAGAACGGACCTGGCTCACCGTCCTCGTACGGCCACGTCGTCGACCGATCGATCGGGACGGAGCCGCTCACTAGCCGACTCTAACGCGAGGGCTCGTCTTAACAGCGCTTGTCTCTGTAAGTGTCAAGAGCGCGCGCCAATCGTTCCACCATTAGGCTCGACGTCTAGGCTGGGCGCCGGATGGCCGAGAAGCACGACACGACCGAGGCGAAGCTTCGCTGGCTCGAGGAGCTTCGTGAGGAATCGCTGCACGCGGGGAGCGAGAAGCACGTCGCGCGTCAGCGTGAGCGCGGGAAGCTGCTCGCGCGCGAGCGCCTCGAGAAACTGCTCGATCCCGGCTCGTTCGTCGAGCTCGATCGCTTCGTGCGACATCGGGAGGCCGAGTTCGGAATGAGCGAGAACCGGCCTTGGGGCGATGCCGTGGTGACCGGGTACGGCACGATCTTCGATCGCAAGGTCTTCGTCTTCTCGCAGGACTTCACCGTCTTCGGAGGCTCGCTCTCAGAGGTCTTCGCCGAGAAGGTTTGCAAGGTCATGGACATGGCCGTCAAGTACGGCTGCCCGGTGATCGGGATCAACGACTCGGGTGGCGCCCGGATCCAGGAAGGGGTCGTCTCGCTCGCCGGGTACGCGGAGATCTTCTGGCGGAACGTCCAGGCCTCGGGGGTCGTGCCGCAGATCTCGCTCGTCATGGGGCCGTGTGCGGGCGGCGCTGTGTACTCCCCGGCGATGACCGACTTCGTGCTGATGGTGGAGGAGACCTCGTACATGTTCATCACCGGCCCCGATGTCGTGAAGACCGTCACCGGCGAGGACGTGAGCTTCGAGGAGCTCGGCGGCGCAGCGACGCATGCGACGAAGTCGGGAGTCGCGCACTTCACCGCGCCGGACGAGGAGACGTGTCTCGAGGAGGCCCGCTACCTGCTCTCCTTTCTCCCCCAGAACAACGTCGACCCGCCCGCGTTCGCGCATCCGTCGGATCCTGTGGGTCGGGAGGACGCGTCACTCGACACGATCGTTCCCGACAGTCCCAACAAGCCCTACGACATGAAGCAGGTGGTCGAGCGGATTGTCGACGACGCCGAGTTCCTCGAGGTGCAGCCGCACTGGGCCGAGAACATCGTGTGCGGCTTCGCGCGCCTCGGGGGCCACTCGGTCGGGGTGGTCGGGAACCAGCCTGGCGCGCTCGCGGGAGTGCTCGACATCGACGCGTCCGTCAAGGCCGCCCGGTTCGTCCGCACGTGCGACGCTTTCAACATCCCCCTCGTGACCTTCGTCGACGTGCCGGGCTTCCTCCCCGGGCCTGCGCAGGAGTGGGGCGGGATCATCCGGCATGGCGCAAAGCTCCTCTACGCCTACGCCGAGGCCACCGTTCCGAAGCTCACGGTGATCACGCGCAAGGCCTATGGCGGGGCGTACGACGTCATGTCCTCGAAGCACATCCGGGCCGACTTCAACGTCGCCTGGCCGACTGCCGAGGTCGCGGTGATG
>Ga0136616_10002131_pt1 | contig 10486 bp, 9 predicted proteins | sample AntDrymUQ2992106_2_FD_106648 | JGI IMG/M metagenome (GOLD analysis project Ga0136616, IMG submission 106648) | Polar desert sand microbial communities from Dry Valleys, Antarctica - metaG UQ299 (21.06) | ecosystem: Environmental > Terrestrial > Soil > Desert | place: Antarctica: Dry Valley... | reverse complement strand
TTCACAACCTCACGTTCATGGCGGCACTGATGGCGGGAATCCGGGAGGCGATCGCGGCCGAGCGCTTCGAGGACTACGCGGCGAGCGTGATGAGCGGTGCCGCGCCCTATTAGGGCAGTGTCATGGGCGGCTCGTCGCTGGACTGACCGTCGCTCGGGCGATCTACTGGCGCGAGCGACCGCTCGGCCGGCCGCGACCGGGGAAGGCCGGGCCTCTCCGTGCGGACGCTCGAACTTACGACAAATTCTTTGACTCCCAGGGAAACTCTTTGTCTGGGGGTCAATTTTCTTGTCGTAAGTGCCTAGCGCCCGCGTGGCGATCGCGGCATCGCGCGAGCCGTAGCGACTACCGCGTCGCGCGAGTCCCGGGGGCGGGCACGTCGTCCCCGCCAAGACGCCTAGGGCTGCACGTTGTCCTCGATCAGGTCGCGGAGACCCTCGACCTGGTTCGGGAAGCGCTCCTCCACCACGCGCTCGACGCGCGTCTCCGTGGCTTGAGCGAGCACCAGTGCGACGGCGACCCCGGCGGCCAGCAGCAGGAGGCCCAGCAGCAGGAGGCTGAGGCGCCGGCGCCGGCGACGGGCGAGAGCCGCCCGGTCCGGCGCGCGGCGGGCGGGCGCAGCCGCCGGGGCCGCCCGCCGTCGCGGCGGCGCCGGCCGTGACTGGGTGCCGAGCGCCTGCGTGGCCCCGGTCTCCGAGGCCATAGCCTGCGTGGCCTGCGTCTCGAGCGCCTGCGTGGCGTCGGTGACCTCGTCGTGCAGCCCCGCCTCCACCGCCTCGCCGAGCTCGAGCGCCGAGCCGTAGCGTGCAGCCGGGTCGCTGCGCAGGGAAACCAAGATCGCGCGGTCCAACGCCGGCGGCACCTCTGGCCGGAAGGCCATGACCGACGGCACCTCAGCGCTCTGCTGCTTGAGCGCCAGCTCGGTGAGCGAGCCGTGCTCGTGCGGCAGCCGCCCCGTCAGGAACTGGTACGCGCAAACCCCCAGCGAGTAGATGTCAGAGGCCGGGCCGGCCTCCTCGCCGCGCGCCTGCTCGGGCGAGAGGTAGGCGGCGGTGCCAAGCACCGACCCGACCTGCGTGAGGCGCGTCTGCTCGGCGGCCTTGGCGATCCCGAAGTCGGCCAGCTTGACCGCGCCGGTCTCGGAAACGAGCAACAGGTTGCCCGGCTTCACGTCGCGGTGCACAAGCCCCGAGCGGTGCGCGTAGTCGAGCCCGTTGCACGCGCCTTCGATGACGGTCGCGGCCTCCTCGACGCCGAGGTACTCCTCGTCACGCAGGAGGTCGGCGCACGAGGGACCGTTCACGTACTCCATCACGATGTAGTGGCGCTGGGAGTCGCGATCCTCGCCGGAGTCGTAGACCTGCACGATGTTCGGGTGCTGGAGCCGCGCGGCGGCCAGCGCCTCGCGGCGGAAGCGGGCGACGAAGCCATCGTCCTCCGCCAGGTGCTCGGCTAGCAGCTTCACGGCGACCTGGCGCTCGAGCACCGTATCGGTGGCCAGAAAGACGGTGGACATGCCTCCCGCGCCGAGGCGGCCCTCGAGCCGGTAGCGATCGGCGACCTCGGAGGGCGTGGCCATCAGCCGTCCTCTCCTGGTTTTGGTTTTGGTTTTGGTTTTGGTTCCTGGCCGCCAGAGCCCGGGCCGCTGCTGTCGTCGGGGATCGGCGCGCCCCCCGGGAAGTTGTTCTCGAGGTTGTCCTCGGGCTCCGGCTCCGTCTCCTCGGTCTCGGTCTCGGTCTCGGTCTCGGGCTCCGTCGGCACCGTCTCCTCGGTCGTCGTCGGCGGCGCCGTGGGCGTCGTCGGCACCGTCTCGGTCTCGATCTCCGGCTCCTCGCAGTCGGCCCTGAGCTCGGTCAGGTCGTCGACCCCCGCGCTCAGCGCGTCGCGCAGCTCCGGGTCGACGGACGCGGGCAGGTCGTCTACCTGCGCCTGAACCCCGGCGATCGACCCGGGCAACTCGTCGCAATCACCGTCGTCGAACTGCTCCTCGAGCGCGTCGAGATCGTCGACCAGGGCGTTGGCGTCGCCGCGGGGGATAAGCGCCTCGTCGTCGCCGCCGCAGCCCGTGCCAAGCAGCGCGAAAAGCACCAGTGCGAGGGCGAGGAGCTCCGGCTTCGGTCGCCGCATCATTGCCCGTAGTAAAGCCGGTCGGCGAGGCTGGCGGGAAGGCCGGCGGCGCGGATTGCGGCCGTCGCCTCGTCGATCGGGTACTCGACTCGGCGCCAGTCCGCGGTCCAGCGCTCGAGGTCGAGCAGTAGCCATGCAGCGCGCGAGTCGCCGTCGCGCGGCTGCCCGACGGCGCCCGGGTTCAGCAGCCACTCGCCGCTCGAGAGGTCGGCCTCAGTCCCGGACGGTGCCTGCTGGCCGTTCACGCGCCCGTCGCGGCGCTCGAAGCAGAGCGCGACGTGGGAATGGCCGATCGCGCCCACGCGCGCGTCCATCGCGTGCATGCAGGCGTCGGCGACGAGCTCCGAGAGCACGTACTCCCAGATCGGGTCGCGCGGGCTCGCGTGGTAGAGGCCGATCGCTCCGTCGGGCCGAGCGGGATCGAGCTGGGAGAGGAACCGCACCGCATCCTCGCCAATCCGCTCGCGCGTCCACAGCGCCGCCGCTGCTGCGGCCGGCGAGAACTCGGCTGCGCTCAACCTGTCGATCGCGACCAGATCGTGGTTGCCGACGAGGCATAGATCGCACGCCTCGGCCGCCAGCGCTACGCACTCGTCCGGCTGGGCGCCGTAGCCCACGAGGTCGCCGAGGCACCACGTGGCCTCCGCTTCGGCCGCGGCGATGTCGGCCAGGACGGCCCGCAGCGCCGGCAGATTCCCGTGCACGTCGGAGATCAGGGCGACGCGCACCGGCGCCGGCGGAGTGCTGTCTAGAGTGTCCTCGGGATGCGCGCTCATCAGTACCGGCTGCCGTTGGCGATCGCGGCGGCGGCGGTTGCGGCGGGGGCGGCGACGCTTCTACTGCGCCCGCGAGGCCCGCTCATCGACCCGGCCGCCGTGGAGCCGGCAGCATATTTCAGCGCCGCGGAGCTCGAGCGCGCGCGCGACTTTCGCGGCCCCCAGCGCGTGATCGCGTTCGCGTCGCTCGGGCTGTCGGCCGGGGCGCTGGCGTTGCTCGCCCTGTGGCCGCCGGGGCCGGTGCGCCGCGTCCTCAACGCGGCCGCGGCGCGCCCGATCCTTGGAGCGGCCGCCGCGGGCGCGGGCATCGCGGTCACGCTGACGGTCGTCACGTTGCCCCTCGACGCGCTCGGGCACGAGCGCGCGGCCCTAGTCGGGCTCGCAACGCAGAGCTGGGCCCCCTGGCTCGCCGACGTGGCGAAGTCGACCGCCGTCAGCGCCGTGATGGTCGCTGGGGGATCCGCTCTTGCTCTCGCCCTCATCCGGCGCTTTCCGCGCGCCTGGCCCGCGCCGGCGGCGGTCGCCGTCGTGGTGCTTGCGACCGCCTTCGTCTACGTCTCGCCGGTCGTCCTCGACCCGCTCTTCAACCGCTTCGAGCCGCTGCCTGCCGGAAGCCTGCGCGCGAACGTGCTCGAGCTGGCGGGGCGCGCCGGCGTCGACGTGGGCGAGGTCTATCGCGTGGACGCGAGCCGGCGCACCACCGGCGCGAACGCCTACGTCGGGGGTCTCGGGCCCACGAAGCGAGTGGTGCTCTACGACAACCTGATCGAGCGCTTCCCGCCCGAGCAGGTGAGCTCGGTGGTGGGCCACGAGCTGGCGCACGTCAAGAACCGCGACGTGCCCCGCGGCCTGCTGTGGCTCGCCATCGTCGCCTTTCCGAGCATGCTCGTGGTACAGCGGCTCGGTGAGCGGCTCGCGCGCTCGAAGCGGGCGGCGCCCGCCTTCAACGCCGCCGGCCAGGCCACGCCCGCGGCGCTCCCGGCGTTCGCGCTGGCGCTCGCGGTCGTCTCCTTCGCCGGCGGGATCGCGGGCAACGCGCTCTCGCGCTCGGTAGAGGCGCGCGCCGACGCGTTCGCCCTCGACCTGACGCGCGAGCCGGATGCCTTCATCGGCCTCGAGCGCTCGCTAGCGGCGAGCAATCTCGCCGAGCCGGAGCCCCCTGCTCTGCTCCATGATCTCTTCGGCACGCACCCGACGACGATCGAGCGGATCGGCTACGGCGTCACCTGGGCGCGCGAGCGCTGATTCCGATCGACCCCGCCGCTGGGGCCGGCGACGCCGCTAGTCCTGGGGCGTCTCGGGCAGGTTCTTGATGCCCTCGCTCGTGCGCCACTTGGAGTACTGATCCTCCATCGCGTCGATCAGCTCGCGCATGAAGCGCGGCGAGAGGCTGACCCGCGAGACGACGACCCCCGGCACCTCTTCTTCCTCGACCTCGTGGTCGACGCGCGCGAAGGTGACGGTGAACTCGTAGTCGGAGTGGCTGACGTTGGCGAAGTTCGAGTACACGCCAGCCATCACCTCCGGCGAGGTGTGGATGTTGATCTGGCGCTCGCGTGGCTCGTCAGGCACGCCTCTAGTATCGCACCCCGCGCGCGCCCCCCGGACGAGGCTCGCCGACCGTCGATGCGCACCATCGTTCTAGCCGTCGGGCGCCTCCGCCCGCCCTTCGCTGACGACGTCCAGCACTACCAGCGTCTCCTCGCCCGGCACGCGCGGCTCGAGTTGATCGAAGTGCGCGAGGACGAGCGCGTGACCGGACGCCTCCCCGATCGGGCGTTCACGTGCCTGCTCGACTCGCGCGGCGAGGCGCTCGACTCAGTGCGGCTCAGCGAGTTCGTGGAAGAGCGGCGCCAGTCGCGCCAGGACCTCTGCTTCGTGATCGGCGGACCGCGCGGGCTCGACCTCGACCACTGCGATCTTCGCCTCTCGCTCGGCCCGATGACCCTGCCGTACCAGCTCGCGCGCGTGGTGCTCCTGGAGCAGCTCTACCGAGCGCACAAGATCCTGGCGCGGGAGCCGTATCACTACTGAGTGCGCGTCCCCGCCGGGACGCTCGTTTGGAAACCAACCGCCTGGCGCGCAGTGGCGATACGCGGATAACGTGGCGACCGTGACCGATCCGATCGCGGAGCTCCTCGATGCCGTGGCCGCTTCGGCCGACGCCCTGGAAGCCGGCGAGACCTCGATTGCGCCGCGACTGGAACGCCCACCACGGGCTGACTTCGGCGACTACTCCACGAACGCGGCAATGCTGCTGGCCCCGGCCCTGGGGGAGCCGCCGCGGGTCGTGGCCGACCGGCTGTCGGGGCCGCTCGCGGAACGGCTCGGACCGGCGCTAGAGCGCATCGAGGTGGCGGGCCCGGGGTTCCTCAACCTGTTCATGTCGGCCGCCTGGTACAGGCGCGCGACCGCCCGTATGGTCGCCGCGGGCGAGCGTTTCGGCGAGGGCGCGGCGGAGGGGGGCGAGCGCGTGCTGGTGGAGTTCGTGAGCGCCAACCCGACTGGTCCGCTCACGGTGGCGAGCGGCCGCCACGCCGCCTACGGCGATGCGCTGTGCCGGATCCTTGCGATCGCCGGCCACCGCGTCGAGCGCGAGTACTACGTAAACGATCACGGCAGCCAGGTGGTGCGCTTCGGCGAGTCGATCCGCGCCCGCGCGCGCGGTGAGCAGCCGCCGGAGGACGGCTATCGGGGCGCGTACGTGGCCGAGCTCGCCGAGCGGATCGAGGGTGCGTCGGACGCGGACGCAGATACGCTCTCGCGGCGGGGCGTGGAGCTGGTGCTCGAGGCCGTCCGTGCCACCCTCGAGCGCTTTCGCGTGAGCTTCGACCGCTTCTATTCCGAGCGCGAGCTGCAGGGCGGTGAGGCGGTCGAGCGCACGCTCGAGCTGCTGGAGGAGCGCGATCACGTCTATCCGCTCGACGGCGCCGTCTGGCTTCGAACCTCGGCGCTTGGCGACGACAAGGATCGCGTGCTCAAGCGCTCGTCGGGCGAGCTCACCTACTTCGCGGCCGACGTGGCCTACCACGAGGACAAGCGCGACCGCGGCTTCGACAGGGTGATCGACGTGCTCGGCGCCGACCACCACGGCTACGTCGGCCGGATGGTCGCGGCCTGGAGCGCGCTCGGAGCCGACCCCGAGCGCCTCGAGCTCCTGATCATGCAGCTCGTCAACCTGCTCGAGCAGGGACGGCGCGTGCAGATGTCCAAGCGCGAGGGCGAGTTCGTGACGCTCGACGACCTGATGCACGACATCGGGGTAGACGCCGCGCGCTTCTTCCTGCTGCAGCGAAGCCACGACACGACGCTCGATCTCGACCTCGCCCTGGCGCGCGAGCAGAGCCAGGAGAACCCCGTCTATTACGTGCAGTACGCGCACGCGCGCATCGCGAGCATCCTGCGCAAGGCCGGGGAGGATCGCGTCGAGCGCGCGCTCGCGGCCGATCTCGAGGCGAGCGCCGAGGATCCGCATCCGTCGGCGCGCGCGCTGGTCAAGCGGCTGCTCGAGTGGCCTGAAGAGGTGACGACGGCGGCCGAGCGCCGAGCGCCCCACCGGATGACCGTCTACGTGCACGACGTGGCACAGGGCTTCTCGGCCTTTTACCGCGATTGCCGAGTGGTGGGCGCCGCTGAGGAGGGCGGCGACGAAGACCTCCGGATCGCGTTGAGCGTGCAGGCGCGACTGGTGATCGCCCGTGCGCTGGAGCTGCTCGGGGTCTCGGCGCCGGAGCGCATGTAGCCGTGGCCGATCGAGACGCACCGACCGCGCGCGCTCGCCAGCGCCCGACCGTGATCCTCGGCGGTGGTCCGGCCGGTCTCACGGCCGGGTACCTGCTCGCGAGCCTGGGACTGCCCGCGATCGTGCTCGAGGCCGGCGGTCAGGTCGGCGGACTGGCGAAGACGGAGGTTCGCGACGGCTACCGGTTCGACCTGGGCGGCCACCGCTTCTTCACCAAGGCGAAGGAGGTCGAGGCGCTGTGGCACGAGGTGCTGGGCGAGGAGCTCATGCTCAGATCGCGCATGTCGCGCATCTACTGGAACGGGCGGTTCCTCGACTACCCGCTGCGGGGCTCCGACGTGGTGAGGAAGCTGGGTCCGGTCGAGCTGGGCCGCGCCGGCATGTCCTACTTCGCCGCCCTCGCGCGACCGCAGCGCGTGGAGGAGACCTTCGAGCAGTGGGTCTCGAACCGCTTCGGCAAGCGCCTCTTCGACCTCTTCTTCGACTCCTATACCGAGAAGGTCTGGGGAGTGCCGACCTCGGAGATCAGGGCCGAGTGGGCCGCTCAGCGGATCAGGGGACTGTCCTTCTTCAGCGCCGCGAAGGCGTCCGTCTTCGGCAACAACGGCAACAAGGTGAAGAGCCTGGTCTCGCAGTTTCACTATCCGCGCCTCGGCCCCGGTCAGATGTGGGAGACGATGGCCGACGAGATTCAGCGGCTCGGCGGCGAGGTGCGCGTGGACGCCCCCGTCACGAGGATCGCGACCGAGGCCGGCCGGGTCACGGAGGTCGAGGCCGGCGGTCGCCGGCTGCGCCCCGGCGCCGTGATCTCCTCGCTCCCGCTTCCCACCACGGTCGGGGCGGCGTCGCCGTCCGCTCCCATCGCCGTAGCGCGCGCCGCCCGCGGCCTGCGTTACCGGGACTTCTTGACGGTCGCGCTCGTGCTCGATGGCGAGGACCTGTTCCCGGATAACTGGATCTACGTGCACGAGCCGCGCGTGCGGGTCGCTCGCATTCAGAACTACCGCTCGTGGAGCCCCTGGATGGTGCCCGACCCCGCGACGGCCTGCGTGGGGCTCGAGTACTTCTGCTTCGAGGGCGACGCACTCTGGTCGATGCCCGACGACGACCTCGTCGAGCTCGCCACGTCTGAGCTCGAGGAGCTCGGCCTCGCCTCGCGCGGCAAGGTGCGCCGCGGCTTCGCGGTGAGGGTCCCCAAGGCATACCCGATCTACGACGCCGAGTACGCCGAGCGCGTGGACGCGATCCGCGACTGGCTGGAAGGCATCGAGAACCTGCAGCAGGTCGGGCGCAACGGCCTGCATCGCTACAACAACTCCGATCACTCGATGCTCACCGCCATGCGGGCCGTCGACAACCTCACGCTGGGTACCGCGTACGACATCTGGGCGGTGAACGCCGAGAGCGTCTACCACGAGGAGGGCGAGGAGGACGAGCAGCCCTACCGTCAGGCGCCCTCGACGCCGGCGATGGACGAACCGCCGGCGATCGAAGAGCCGCTCGCGAGCCCGGGAAGCGCCTGATTCACGGTCTGAAGCGAGCTGTCAAGACGGCTTGCCCAGCATTCGAGCGAGCGTCCCCGTGAGGCCATACCACCAGACGGCAAGGATCTCCCGCAGCTGCTGCTTGACGCGTCGTCGGAGGAGACCCTTCCTGACGGTGGCCGCCGCCGGACACGCCACTGGCTCGAGCCCCTGGCGGCGAGCTTCCGCGACGATACGCAGCATGTGATGGCGCGAGGACACGAGGAGAACCCGCCGACCCCGGTAGCGCGCGAGTCCGCGGAGGGTGTGCCGCGTCGACAATCCGTGCTCATCAGCGGCGATCGCCTCGGGCGGGATCGACTCGGCGGTGAGCGCCGCCCGCATGGCGTCCACCTCCGCCTTGCCGCCGCTGCACCAGATCGTGGGCGCGTGATCGGCTGAGTAGAGCTCGGCGGCGCGGTCGAGGCGCGCCTGAAGCAGCGGCGTGGGGCCGAGACGGGTGAGGCCGGCCCCGAAAACGACGATCGCGTCCGCACTTCCCACGGGTCCCTGTTGGCCGCTTCGCCTCATGGCGACGTAGGTCGCGGCCGTCGCGGCGGCCAGCGCTCCGCCGGCCGCCCCAGCCGTGCGCAGCAGCGGCCGAATGTGCCGGCGACGCGTGGGAATGGCTCGAGCGGGCACGGGCTTCGCCGGACCCGGATCAGCCGGACACGACCGGCAGAAGCTTGCCCTGACCGGTCTTCGCGATTCGCTCGCAGAGCTCGACCGTAACCTTGGTGTCCGGGCCGAGCACGTCGCGCCCGCGCTGGACGAGCGACGCGCGGAGGTCCTCCTCGACCACATCGGCGAAGGGAACGATGCGCCAGCGAAGGGCTCCCCGTTCGGGGTGGGCTATCTGCACCTGGCGCGTTCGCCGCAGCTCGACGCGGAAGAGCCCCTCGAGCGAGAGCGAGGAGATGCGGCGACCGTCCGCGAGCGTCACGACGTCGGACCGGCGGCCCTCCAGCCGATCGAGGATCGGCAGCGACCTGCCGCACCCGCATGCTTCGACGCCGAGGGCGGCTCGATCTCCCTGCCTGTAGTTGAGCAGGGGCATCGCCCGGTTGTGCAGGTTCGAGATCACGACCTCACCGATCTCGCCGGGGGGAGCCGTCCGTCCATCGGCGCCAACGATGCAAGTGGCGCAGAGGTCCACGTTGAGGTGAAAGCCCCCTGTGCGCTCGCACTGGAACCCGATCTTGCCGGCCTCCGCGGAGGAATAGGAGGAGTAGAGCCGGCACCCGAGCTGCTCGGCCAGCTCCCGCCCTCGCTGAGAGATCATGTCGCCGGCGAAGACCCAGAGGCGGGGAAGCGCCACCGACCTGCCGCAGTCGGCGAGGTAGCGGAAGAACTCGTCCGCGTATGAGCCGTACGAAAAGACGATCCGAGGACGAATCGAGTCCATGCGATCGGCGGCGATCTCGTAGGGGTCTTGCGGTGACAGCAGGTCGTAGTGGGCGGCGCGTCGTGGAATCAGCGTTCGCTGGCTGAGGATGGCCCGCTGAGTGCGGGAATTGAGGTCGGCGGGAAAGATCGACAGCCGCCGATGGCCATCGGGATCTCCGGCCACGCGGGCAACGACGGCGAGACGGCCCGGAGCTCGCTCGCCCGCGAGCTCCCTCAGCATCGTCCGAGCGGGCGCTTCGCCCGCCAGCCGGTTCAGAACGACGCGGCTTCGCTCGGCCCGGGCCGGCTCCAGGAGGAGCGCGCGATCGTCCCAGTAGACGAGCCGGCGCAATCCCGCCTCGGACCCGCTGGTGTGAAAGCCCTGCCGCGAGCTGCGCGCGTAGCGCCAGGACACGAACTGGCGTGGATCGCTCTGCACGAGGGCGCCGTCGATCAGCGGTAGCTCGGAAAGATCCGACGCCCGTCGAAAGTCCTCGGGGCGAAGCCCGCGCTCGGTCATCGCCCGGCGGTAGAAGGGCACCGTCTCGTAGGCGTGCTTCACAGTCGCTTCTACACGGCGCCGCTGGAGCCGCTCGACGATGGGCGTCGGCAGGAATGGAACGCGCCGCTCGACGCGGCCAAGGGCGGCGATCTGGAGAGTGTTGGCGACCCTTCGGGCGCGGTCGTTTGGCCTCGGTGGGCCTGTCGCGCGAGCGCTAGTCATCGCGGCCCCGTGTGACCTCGTCCACCGGCGAAACCGCGAGGCGACGAACGTGCACCGCCATCCGGCACGGTGACCGCCCAGCGCGCGTAGGATCGCCCCCTTGCCAGATGAGACGACCCTCCCGTCGACAGGTGACGCCGTCGCGACGCCCCCGGCCGCGGGACCGGCCCCCGCGCCACCGGGCACCACGGGCGCGAGCCGAGCGGTC
>Ga0136616_10002130_pt1 | contig 10490 bp, 10 predicted proteins | sample AntDrymUQ2992106_2_FD_106648 | JGI IMG/M metagenome (GOLD analysis project Ga0136616, IMG submission 106648) | Polar desert sand microbial communities from Dry Valleys, Antarctica - metaG UQ299 (21.06) | ecosystem: Environmental > Terrestrial > Soil > Desert | place: Antarctica: Dry Valley... | reverse complement strand
GTCGACGGTGGCCTCGGGATGTAGGGACAGATGAGCGCAGACAACGGGAGACGCAGAGTGGTGGTTACCGGCCTCGGCATGGTCACGCCGCTCGGTAAGGATGTGGAGTCGACGTGGTCGAGCCTGCTCGCCGGCGACTCGGGCGCGGCGCCGATCCAGCAGTTCGACGCCAGCGAGTTCCCCGTCCAGTTCGCCGCAGAGCTGAAGGATTTTGATCCGACCGCCTGGATCGACCGGAAGCAGGCGCGGCGCATGGACCGCTTCGCGCAGATGATCCTCGCCGCAGCCCGGCAGGCCGAGTCGGACTCGGGCCTCGACATCGCCAGGGAGTCCGATCGCATCGGCGCCTCAATCGCCACCGGAATCGGCGGCCTCGGCGCCTTCCAGGACTGCTACCAGACGCTCATGGATCGCGGTCCCGATCGTGTCAACCCCTTTTCGATCCCGGCGATCATCCCGAACATGGGGGCCGGCTGGGTCTCGATGGAGCTTGGCACCCAGGGCCCGCTCTCGTCGCAATGCACGGCCTGCGCGGCCTCGAACATGGCGATTGGCGAGGGTGCCGACGCGATCCGCCTCGGCCGCGCCGACGCGATGTTCTGCGGTGGGACTGAGGCGGGGATCACACGCGTCGGCATCGCCGGCTTTGCCGCCATGCGCGCGCTCTCGCGCCGGAACGGCGATCCGACTGCGGCCTCGCGGCCGTTCGATGCCGGGCGGGACGGGTTCGTTATGGGCGAGGCCGGCGCAGTCGTGCTGCTCGAGGAGCTCGAGCACGCCCGAAGGCGAGGGGCGAAGATCTACGTAGAGCTCCTCGGGTATGGCGTCTCGTCCGACGCGAACCACATCACGGAACCCGATCCAACGGGTACGAATCCGGCCCGCGCGATGAGGATGGCGTTCGCGGACGCGGGCATCCAACCCTCCGAGGTCGACTACATCAACGCTCACGGCACCTCCACGCCGCTCGGCGACGCGTCCGAGACGCGGGTGATCAAGCTCGCGTTGGGCGAGGAGGACGCACGCCGCATCCCGATCTCCTCGACGAAGGGAGCCACCGGTCACTGTCTCGGCGCCGCGGGAGCGGTAGAGGCGATCTTCACCGTGCTGGCGGCGACCCAAGGCGTGCTTCCGCCCACGATCAACTACGAGGTCGAGGATCCCGCCTGCGATCTCGATTACGTGCCGAACGAAGCACGCAAGGCGGACGTCGAGATCGGCGTCTCGAACTCGTTCGGCTTCGGCGGGCACAATGCCTGCGTCGTCTTCCGCAGGTTCGACAAGGCTCCGGCGCCTGGCGCCTGATCTTCAACCGGAGGTACGGGCGGCGGGCCTCACGTACGAGCGGGCCAAGGAGCTCGAGGCAGAATCCACACGGCCCGGCATGCTCCGGCTCTTCGCATGTCGTTTCCGCCGGTTCCGCCGGAGATCGCCGGACGCGTATCTCGCGCTTCCCCTCCACGATCTTCTCACGGACGACGCCGATTGGGACGAGCCGGCTTGGACGATGGAGCCGAAGGGCCTCGCGGAGCTTGCAGTTACGCTCGGGTGGCTGCACGGCCAGCTCCCTCAGGGCTTCGAGTTCTTCGCTGCCTGGCCGCCGGACGACATCGACACGACCGTCGATGTGTCGATTGACGAGCTGGTTGCTCTCGTTCGTGAGAGCCGCATCGGGACACGGAGCCGCTATTGGGTAGCGGCTCCTGCAACTCGATGAGGCGCGCGCAGGTGGCGGTACGGCCCGGTCGTAGTCGTGCGTTCGCACACGCGCTCGCAGAGTGGCCTCAGAGACGATCGGAAGACGGACTACCACCACCGCAGCGCAGCCGCAAGTGGCGTTTCGGGACAGCTGGCGAGGCGGGCTGAGTAAGCTCCCGGCCATGACTCGTTGGGCCACGTTCGACTGCTACGGAACCCTGATCGACTGGAACGCCGGCATCGGTGCCGCACTCGAACGGCTCTACGGCGCGGAGAGGGTGCCGGAGCTCCTTCGCCTCTACCACGAGCTCGAGCCGCAGGTGCAGTCGGAGGCGTACAGGAGTTACGCGGAGGTGCTCTCGCTGACGCTCGAGCGGCTCGCGAGCGAGACCGGCTACGGGATGCCCGAGGGGGAGAGCGGCGTCCTCGCGCAGTCGTTGCCCGACTGGCCGGCGCACCCGGAGGTTCCCGCGGCCCTCGCCGAGCTCCGGGCTCGCGGCTGGCAGCTCGCGATCCTCTCGAACACGGACCGCGAGCTGATCGCGGCCTCGCAGCGAACGCTCGGCGTGCCCTTCGACCTGGCCGTCGTCGCAGAGGACGTCCGCTCGTACAAGCCCGCTCACGCGCATTGGGAGCGCTTCTTCGAGCTCACCTCGACAGACCGCGAGCACCACGTGCACGTCGCCGCGAGTCTCTTCCACGACATCGCCCCGGCCCGGAAGCTGGATCTGAAGACCGTGTGGATCAATCGGGAGGCCGAGGAGGCCGACCCGGAGCCGGATCGCGAGCTAGCCGACCTTTCACACCTGCCCGACGTGCTCGACGAGCTCGTGCCATCATGATCCGCCCGTTCGGCGAGGAGGACGTCGCCCCCTCGGTGGCGATGTTCAACGAGATCGCGCAGGCCGCCTACGGTGTCGACGACACGAGCGAGGCCGAGCTGCGGCTGGTCCTTTCTGAGCCAGCGATCGAGCCCGAACGCGACATGCGGGTGATCGAGCGCGACGGCACGATTGCCGGTTACGCAGACGTCTTGGATCAGAACGGATGGCACACGCGGTACTGGTGCGACATCCGCGTCCACTCGGAGCGCGGCGACAGCGGGGTCGCAGAGAGCCTCGTGGCGTGGTGCGAGGAGAGAGCGCGCTCGAACGCGCAGAACGGCGCCTTCCTGCGCACGTACGTCCCGACGGAGTACCGCTTCCTGCACGAGGTTCTGCACTTGCGCGGTTTCGACGTGATTCGAGCCTCGTACAGGATGGCGATCGACCTGGATGCGGAGCACGAGCCGGAGTGGCCGGCGGGGATCAGCGTGCGCAGCATGCAACCGGGCGAGGAGCGTGCCGTCTACGACGTCAACGAGGAGTGCTTCGCCGACCACTGGGAGCACGTTCCCGAGCCGTACGAGGAATGGGCTCACTGGACCGTGAATCGCGACGACTTCGACCCGGGTCTCTGGTTCCTCGCGCTCGACGGAGACGAGATTGCCGGTTACTCGCTCTGCCTGCCTCACGACGGCCAGCAAGACACCGGTTGGGTTGGCAACCTGGGCGTTCGCCGCCCGTGGCGGCGGCGTGGCCTGGGTGAGGCGCTGCTCAAGCTTTCCTTTGCCGAGTTCCGGCGGCGTGGCTTCAAGCGAGCGGGCCTCGGCGTCGATGCGGAGAACTTGACGGGCGCGGTGAGGCTCTATGAACGTGCCGGCATGCACCTCGCCAGACGGTCGAACTGCTACGAGAAGCGGCTGGGGGATGTGGCATGAGCCTCTTGCGCGCCCGTTGTCCCGACTGCCGCACACTCACCGCAGTCGCGCTCGATCCCGACTACCAGTGCCACTCGTGCGGACGGGAGTTCCACGCCGGTCTCGTCCGTGTGCCACGCGCCTGGGGCACCGGCGGCGAGTCGATGGCAGAGGCGGCCTGGATGGAGCTCCCGTATCCCGAGGCGGGTGTGATTGAAGAGAGCTCGCTCGCGGAGCAGTCCGTCGCGCTTGCGGCCGCGCTCCCGGGCCGCCCGCTCGTCCTCGGCGGCTGCTGCTGCGCTCACATCGGCGCCGTCGAAGGACTCGCCGCACGGGGAGACACGCTTGCGCTGGTGTGGATCGACGCACACGGCGACCTGAACACGCCCTCGACCTCGCCCTCCGGAAACGCGTGGGGCATGCCGCTACGGATGCTGATCGACGGGGGCGCCGTCTCGCCCGAGCACGTGGCGCTGCTTGCCGCGCGCAACCTCGATCCGCCGGAGGCCGAATTCATCGAGCGCAACGGGATCCAGGCGGGTGACGACGCGGTGTCGCGCGCGCTTGCCGGAGCCGACGCGGTCTACGTCGCGCTCGACTGCGACTCGGTCGAGCCTGGCGAGCTCGACGTCTTCATGCCGGAGCCGGGCGGTCTACGGTTGGACGAGCTCCGGCGGATCTTGCGCGATGTCTCCGAGCGGAAGCGGGTCGCCGGGGCCGGCCTGACCGGCCTGGTGGATGCCGAGGCCAACGAGCCGAAGCTCGCCCAGCTCGTCTCTGCGCTCGGCTTGTAACCGAGCCGAGAAAGGCCGAGTCTAAACTCACCTCATGGCCAGGATAGACGTCTCGATCGAGCACAAGCACGCCCCGCCGGAGCCGCCGGCGAAGAAGCACCCGAATACGTGCCCCGGTTGCGGCTCGCACTACCGTGACGACGAGCTCGAGGCGGCGCTCCGGGTCTGCCGGCAGTGTGGGTACCACTTCCCGGTCAAGGCACGCGAGCGGATCGGGCAGCTCGTCGATCCGATGAGCTTCGAGGAGCAGGCGGAGGATCTTCGGTCGGCCGATCCACTCGAGTTCTTCGACCTGCGTGCGTACAAGGAGCGGCTCGCGGAGGCGGAGCTCGCGACCGGCCTCGGCGACGCGATGGTGATCGGCTCCGCGACGATCGAGACGCAGCCCTGTGAGCTCGCTGTCATGGACTTCTCCTTCATGGGTGGCTCCATGGGCTCCGTGACCGGGGAGAAGTTCGCGCGGGCGTGCGAGCACGCTGCCGAGGCCGGTGTCCCGCTCGTGTCCGTGTCGGCGTCCGGCGGTGCACGCATGCAGGAGGGGATCCTGGCGCTGATGCAGCTGCCGAAGACGGTCGTCGCCGTCGAGGAGCTGCACGAGGCTCGCTGTGCGCTGATCAGCGTGCTTGCGCACCCGACGACAGGCGGCCTTCTCGCCAGCTTCGCGAGCCTCGGCGACGTACTGCTCGCAGAGCCGGGTGCACTGATGTCGTTCGCCGGACCGCGCGTCGTCGCGCAGACGACGCGTGAGAAGCTGCCCGACGACTTCGGCCTTGCCGAGTCGAACCTCCGCTTCGGTCACGTCGACGCGATCGTGCCCCGCCCCGAGCTGCGAATGACGCTCGCGCGGTTGCTTCGGCTGTTCGGATCGGACTAAGGTGCCTCGTGACGCGGAGATCAGGCTCAGGGATCGGTTGAGCAGGCTCGGCGGGCTCGATCTTCTCCGTGGCGCGCGACTCTCGGGTGAGCTCGAGCGGCTGCAGCGTCAGCTCGACCGCATCGAGGCGGAGCCGACCGACGAGGAGATCTGGCGGTCCGTCGAGCTCGCGCGTCACCAGAACCGTCCGTACACGCTCGACTACGTGAACAGGATCTTCGAGGATTTCTTCGAGCTCCATGGCGACCGGGGCCGCGGTGACGACGCTGCGCTCGTGACGGGTCTCGGGCAGCTGGAAGGACGGACGGTCGCGATCGTCGGCCACCAGAAGGGCCGGGATCTCAAGGAGCGGACGACGCGGAACTTCGGCATGGCCTACCCGGAGGGCTACCGGAAGGCTGTGCGGGTGATGGAGCTCGCCGATCGGCACGGCTTCCCGCTCGTGTCGCTCGTGGACACCCCAGGCGCGTATCCCGGCGTGGCGGCCGAGCAGCACGGTCAGGGAGGAGCGATCGCACGGTGTCAGGCGGCGATGGCTCGCCTCGGCGTGCCGACCGTCGCCTGCATCATCGGTGAGGGCGGCTCAGGGGGTGCGGTGGCGATCGCGCTCGCCGATCGTGTGCTGATGCAGGAGAACGCGATCTACTCGGTGATCTCGCCGGAAGGGTGCGCCGCGATCCTCTGGCGCGACGCCGGCGAGGCACGCAAGGCTGCGGCTGCGTTCAAGCCCGACGCCGCGCACTGTCTCGAGCTGGGCGTGATCGACGGGATCGTGCCGGAGCCCAAAGGCGGCGCCCAGGGAAATCACGACGAGGCGGCGAGGCTGCTCGCTGCCGCGCTCGCCGACTCCCTCGAGGAGCTCGAGGATGTGCCCCGGCGCGAGCTCCGCGCCGCGCGACGGGAGAAGTTCCGTTCGATGGGCGTCCTCGCCTGAGCGCCCGACTTTCCACATCATCCACAGGCTTTTCCCCCGCGTGCAGCACGGTCTCAGCAGCCGAGCACGGCTCATTTCACCACCAATCGCCGCGTCCTGAGCAAGACGCCTGCCCCCAAGCGTCGTGTCGAGGGCCGGCGTGGGGGGAAGGGCGAGGGTGTGCCTCCGCTTCGCGACTACCGCCGCAAGCGTGACCCGGCCAAGACGCCGGAACCGTTCTCCGACGATCGCGGCGGCGCGGGCGATGCCCACCTTGTCTTCGTCGTCCAGCGTCACGACGCTACCCGGCTCCACTACGACTTCAGGCTCGAACGCAACGGGGCGCTCGCGAGCTGGGCCGTGCCCAAAGGCGTTCCGCTCGAGCCCGGGACGCAGCACCTCGCCGTGCACGTCGAGGATCACCCGCTTTCCTACGGCGATTTCGAAGGGGAGATCCCCAAAGGGAATTACGGCGCGGGCACCGTCGAGATCTGGGATCGCGGAACCTACGAGCTCGTCGAGGAGAAGCGCGACGGCGGCTTGACCGTGCACCTCCACGGGGAGCGACTCGAGGGGCTGTGGACGCTCGTGCCGGCCAAGCTCTCGGGAGACCCGAAGAACTGGCTGCTCGTGAAGAAGCGGGAGCTGGAAAGCGCAGAAGCAGCACCGAGCCGCGCCCGCACTGTCTACGCGCCGATGCTCGCAACGCTGGCGAGCGACGTGCCGATGGGGCCGGGCTGGCTCTACGAGGTGAAGTGGGACGGCTACCGGATGATCGCGACGATGCGCGGCGGCGAGATCGACCTGCGAAGCCGAAACGGCAACAGCCTCAACGAGCGCTTCCCCACGGTCGTGCGCTCGCTCGAGCGCGCACTCCGAACCCCCGACTGCGTGCTCGATGGCGAGGTCGTCGCGATCGGCGCAGACGGTCGCGCGACGTTCTCGGCGATGCAGCAGGGCAAGGAGGGGACGTCGTACGTCTTTGTCGCGTTCGACGTGCTCGAGCTCGAGGGCGAACCGTCGATCGGCCTCCCGCTCGTAGAGCGGCGTGAGCAGCTCGCGGCGCTGATCGACTCGCGCCGCGCGGGGGTACAGGTCTCGGAGGCCTTCGGCGACGGGAGGTTGCTCTTCCGCGCTGCGGAGGAGCAGAGGTTCGAGGGGATCATCGCCAAGCGAGCCGACTCCACGTACGAGCCGGGCAGACGCTCGCGGGCGTGGTTGAAGATCAAGACGCACGGCCGCCAGGAGTTCCTGATCGCGGGCTATACGAAGGGGCAGGGCCGCCGAAGCGGCCGCTTCGGCTCCCTCATCCTGGCCGTCGCGGAGGGCGGCCGCCTCCGCTACACCGGCAACGTCGGAACCGGCTTCAACGACGAGGAGATCGAGAAGCTGCTCGCGCGGTTGCGGCCACTGGAGCGGCCGGCGAGCCCGTTCGACGAGGTCCCGAAGCTGCCGAAGGTCCGCAAGGGCGACGTCGTCTGGGTCGAGCCCGAGCTGGTCGTGGAGATCGAGTTCGCGGAGTGGACGCACGACGGACGCCTGCGCGCGCCCTCCTACCAGGGCCTGCGCGACGACAAGCCGCCGGAGGACGTGCGCCGGGAGCGAGCGGCGATCGGGCCCGAGCTCTCACGCGGAACGCGGGTCCTGAAGCTCTCGAACCTCGAGAAGCCGTTCTGGCCGGACGAAGGGATCACCAAGGGCCACCTGCTCTCCTACTACCGGGACGTCGCGCCCGTGCTCGTGCCCCACCTACGCGACCGCCCGTTCACGATGAAGCGCTACCCCGATGGAGCGTTCGGGAAGTTCTTCTTCCAGAAGGATGCGCCGAAGCACATGCCGAATTGGATCCCGACGCGCCGGTTCGAGGCCTCGACGCGGGAGTCGCCGCGGCGTGTCCGCGAGCTCGACTTCTCCCTCGTGAACGATGATCTCGCCCTGCTCTGGATGGTGAACATGGGCTGCATCGACATGAACACCTGGTACTCGCGCGTCGACAGGCCCCACCGCCCGGACTTCGTTCTCTTCGACCTCGACCCGTCGCCCGACGTCGGCTTCGCCGAGACGATCGAAGTGGCTCTACTCGTGAAGCAGACGCTCGATCTCCTCGAGCTGCAGTCCTTTGCCAAGACGAGCGGTTCCGAGGGGATCCACGTGCTCGTTCCGATCGAGCGGCGCAACACGTTCGACGAGACCCGCGAGTTCTCCGAGATCGTCGCGGGAGCGATCGCACGTGCGCATCCGCGCCTGGCGACGACCGAGTGGTCGAAGGCCAAGCGGCGGGGAGTGCTGATCGACTCGAATCAGAACGGGGAGGGCAAGACGATCGCCTCCGTCTACTCGGTTCGGCCCAAGCCGGGCGCGCCCGTCTCGACACCACTGCACTGGGAGGAGGTGAACCCGTCGCTCGACCCGGCGGCCTTCACCATGGACGCGGTGCTCGAGCGGGTTACGCGTGAGGGCGACCTCTTCGAGGGCGTCCTGACGACCCGGCAGTCGCTCCGAGCGGCTCTGCGGTCGCTGCGGTAGTCGGCCTAGAGATCACTGCGGGCGAAGCCCCACGCTGCGGCCGTGAGGATGCCGGCAAGGTAGAGCGCGGCCCACACGGGCAGCCAAGAGCCGTAGGTCTGCCCCCCGCCGAAGGGGCCAAGCTCGACCGCGAAGCGCGTGAGCCCACGTGCGTCGAGCGTCAGTCGCTGGAGGCCGTCCTGGTAGAGCGCCTCGAACGGGAGCGCCCAAGAGGTTCGCTCAGCCACGGTGAGCAGTGTCGGCGAGTTGATTGCCTCGCCGATCTGGCCCAGGAGCCCACCGACGAGCCCGGCGCCGAAGAGCATGAACACGGCGATGCCGTTGGTCGTCGCGGAGAGGAACACTGAGCCGAGCAGCGAGATTGCGACGAGGAGGACGACCGCCGCGGCAAGCTCCACCGCCGGCGCGACCAGGCGGTCGGGCCACCATCCCCCGGCGTTGCCCGTGAGTACAACCGCAGCGGTGAAGACAAGCACGACGTAGACCGCGCAGACCGCCGCTGCCCCGGCGAAGCGCCCGAGCAGGAAGGTCGTCCGCCCTAGGGGCCGGACGACGAGCGGCTGCAGCAGGCCACGCTCGGCGTCGCCTCGGACGGCTCCGAGCGTCAGGAAGACCGCGAGCACGGTCCCCAGGAAGAGCGTCGCGAACATGGCCATGCCAAGTAGCGTCGCGCCGATGAACTCATCCGGTTCGACGCCGACGGGCGGAAAGGCATCCTCCGTTTCCTCGAAGGCCTTGCCTGCGCCGAGACGGTAGAGAAAGAGGAACGCGGTCGTGAGTAGCGCAACGACGACGAACACCCGCCGGCGCAGACTCTCGCGCAGGGCGTAGAGCGCAATCGTGAACGCGTGGATCACGCGTCCTCGCCGACCGCGTCGAGGTAGACGTCCTCGAGCGTCGACCTCAACACGCGCACGCCGAAGACCTGCTCTCCGGCGGCTACTGCTTCGGAGATGAGGCGCGGCACGTCGTCTCGGGAAGCGCGCTCGACCACGCGAATCCCCTTACTCGTCTCGAGCTCGACGCCGCGCGGGCGCATGAGTTCGTCGGGGCGCCCTGAGGCGACCACGCTCCCATCCAGCAGAATGGCGACTCGGTCACACACGAGCTCGACCTCGCTCAGGAGGTGGGAGTTGAGCAGGACTGCGATGCCCCGCGCCCGGAGTTCCTCCAGGATCCCCCGGACAGTGCGCCTGCCGGCCGGGTCGAGCGCGCTCGTCGGTTCGTCGAGGAAGAGCACTCGCGGCGAGCCCACCAGGGCCTGCGCAATTCCGAGCCGCTGCTGCATACCCTTCGACATCGTCTCGACCCTCCGCCGGCGCGCATCCGAGAGGCCGACGAGCTCGAGCAGGCCGGCTCGCTCGGCCTCTCCACCGTGCGAGCGCGCCAACCGCTGGTGCAGGGAGAGCACCTCGTCTGCCGTGCACCAGCCCGGGAAGCGAAAGAGCTCGGCGAGGTAGCCGGTTGCGCCGCGCGCAGCCAAGGAGCCCGCCGGCGTCCCGCACACCAATGCGCGGCCGGCGGACGGGCGGACGAGGCCGCAGCCGATCTTGACCAGCGTCGACTTGCCGGCACCGTTTGGGCCGAGCAGCCCGAAGAGCTCGCCGTCGGCAAGCTCGAGGTCGATGCCGCGCAACGCGGTGATCGATCCGTACCGCTTCTCGAGCCCCTGAACCGCGAAGGCCGCGATTACCCGTCCAACCGCTGCGGGTGGCCGAGGAGCGACAGCTCGGCAGTGTCACGGCGGAAGAAGAGCGAGGTCGTCCAGTCGGTGACGACACGTAGCTTGCGCGAGGGCAGCGGCAGCTGCAGGAGGTGGTAGCTGCGGGTGACGAACCAGCCAGGGAAGCCGCGCAGGCGGATCCCGAGGACGTCGGCGATCCCCTGGTAGCGCCCGAGGGTCGCGACCTGGCCGAGCATGCGATAGCCGTATGGCTGCAGGTCGCC
>Ga0136616_10002126_pt1 | contig 10492 bp, 8 predicted proteins | sample AntDrymUQ2992106_2_FD_106648 | JGI IMG/M metagenome (GOLD analysis project Ga0136616, IMG submission 106648) | Polar desert sand microbial communities from Dry Valleys, Antarctica - metaG UQ299 (21.06) | ecosystem: Environmental > Terrestrial > Soil > Desert | place: Antarctica: Dry Valley... | reverse complement strand
CAGGGCATCGTCCACGTGATCGGCCCCGAGCTCGGCGTGACCCAGCCGGGTATGACGATCGTCTGCGGCGACTCCCACACCGCGACCCACGGCGCGCTCGGCGCGCTCGCCTTCGGGATCGGCACGAGCGAGGTCGAGCACGTGTTGGCCACCCAGGCCCTCCAGCAGTCAAAGCCGAAGGCGATGCTGATTCGCTACGAGGGGGAGCTCGGCTTCGGCGTGACCGCGAAGGACCTGATCCTCGGGACGATCGGGCAGATGGGCGTCGAGGGCGGCGTCGGTCACGTGATCGAGTACGCCGGGCCCGCGATCGAGGCGCTCTCCATGGAGGGGCGAATGACCGTCTGCAACATGACGATCGAGGGCGGCGGCCGCGCCGGAATGGTGGCGCCCGACGACCGCACCTTCGACTGGCTCGAGGGTCGCCCCGCCGCGCCCGATTCGATCCCCGACGAGTGGCGTCACCTGCGCACCGACCCCGGCGCGAGCTTCGATCGGGAGGTGGTCGTGGACGCCGCGGCGCTCTCGCCGCAGGTGACGTGGGGCACGAACCCCGGGATGGTCGCCCCGGTCACTGGCACGGTGCCCGATCCGGAGACGGAGGGGGAGGAGCGCGCGCTCGTCTACATGGACCTCGAGGCTGGGACGCCGATCGAGGCGATCGCGCTCGACCGGGTGTTCATCGGCTCGTGCACGAACTCGCGCGTCGGCGACCTGCGGGCGGCGGCGGCGATCGTGGAAGGCCGCAGGGTCTCGGGGAGCCTTCAGGCGATGGTCGTGCCGGGCTCGCAGCAGGTCAAGGCTCAGGCCGAGGCGGAGGGGCTCGATGAGGTGTTCCGTCGCGCCGGCTTCGACTGGCGCTCGGCGGGTTGCTCGATGTGCCTGGGGATGAACCCCGACGTCCTCGCCCCCGGTGAGCGCTGCGCCTCGACCTCCAACCGCAACTTCGAGGGCCGCCAGGGCCGTGGCGGGCGCAGCCATCTCGTCAGCCCGCAGATGGCGGCTGCGGCGGCGATCGAGGGCCGCTTCGTGGACATCCGGGACTGGTCGTAGTGGAGCCGGTGAACGTCGTGGAGGGGGGCGTCTCGGTGCTCGACCGCCACGACGTCGACACCGACCAGATCATGCCGAAGCAGTTTCTCAAGCGAGTCGAGCGCTCGGGCTTCGGCGAGTTCCTCTTCCACGACTGGGCGAAGGAGCCGGGCTGGCGCCTGGAGCGCAACCCGATCCTCGTGACCGGACGCAACTTCGGGTGCGGCTCCTCGCGCGAGCACGCGCCCTGGGGCCTCCAGGACTACGGCTTCAGGGCAATCGTGGCGCCGTCGTTCGGCGACATCTTCCATTCGAACTGCACGAAGATCGGGCTGCTGCCGGTGGTGCTGCCCGACGACGAGGTACGAGCGCTGATGGAGGCCGGCGAGGCCCGTATCGACCTGGAGCGCCGGACGGTGGAGCACGGTGGGCGCCGGGTGTCGTTCGACGTCGACGACCACGTGCACCACCGGCTACTGAACGGCCTCGACGACATCGGCATCACGCTTGGCCAGGCGGACGCGATCGAGGCGTACGAGCGCGAGCGCCAGCGCGCCGGCCCGGTCACCACCGCGCTGTGAGCGAGCAGGCGGGCGCCGCCGCGAGCGGGCCGCGCGACTGGGACGCCGAGCTCTACCACCGCGTCTCCGACTTCCAGTCCGGGCTCGGACTCGAGGTACTCGACCGGCTCGTCCTGCGTGGCGACGAGACGGTGCTCGACGCCGGCTGCGGCACCGGGCGGGTGACCCGCGTGCTCGTCGAGCGCCTGCCTCGCGGGCAGGTGATCGCCGTCGATGCCTCGGAGGACATGGTGCGAAAGGCGAGGGAGACGCTGCCCGGGTCGGTCGAGCTTCGCACGATGGACCTCGCGGAGCTCGAGGTCGACGAGCCGGTCGATGCGATCCTCTCGACCGCGGTCTTCCACTGGATCCTCGACCACGACCGGCTCTTCGCGCGCCTCTACGCTGCGCTGCGCCCCGGCGGGGCGCTCGCCGCTCAGTGTGGGGGAGAGGGGAACGTGGCGACCGTCGCGGAGGCGATCCGCGGAGTGCGCGAGACCGAGCCCTTCGCGCCGCACCTCGGCGGGTGGGAGGGCCCCTGGCGATTTCCCTCGACCGACGACGCCGCCGGACGGCTGCGGGGGGCCGGCTTCCACGAGGTCCGCTGCTGGCTCGAGCCGCGCACGCTCGTGCCCGAGGATCCGCCGGCCCACCTGCGAGCGGTCACGCTCGGCCGCCACCTCGAGCGCCTTCCGAAGGAGCTTCGCGATCCGTTCGTGCAAGCGGTGCTGGAGCGCATGGCCGAGCCGGTCGCGATCGACTACGTGCGGCTGAACATCGACGCCCGCCGGCCGTGAGCCAAGAGGAGTACGGAGACGTCTACCCGGTCGAGGTGCAGTGGTTCAGGCCTCGCCGGGTGACCCACGCGGAGAGGAGGCCGCGGATCGCGTGCCTGCCAGGCGACGGCATCGGGCCGGAGATCATGGACGCGGCGCGCGAGCTGCTCGTCCGCGTGGACGACTTCGAGCTGTCCGAGCATCCGATCGGCGGCGCGTCGATCGACCGGCACGGCGCCGCCCTCACCGACGAGGTCCTGGACGCCTGCCGCGCGTCCCACGCGGTGCTGCTCGCCGCCGTCGGGGGGCCGCGGTGGGACACGACGGAGCCCGAGGCGCCGCGGCCCGAGCAGGGGCTGCTCGGTCTGCGCAAGGGTCTCGGCCTGTTCGCGAACCTCCGGCCGGTCCGCCCGAGCACGGCGCTGCTCGACGCGAGCCCGCTGCGGCGCGAGCGCATCGAGGCCACCGACCTGCTGGTGGTACGCGAGCTGACCGGCGGCATCTACTTCGGCGAGCGCGGCCGCGAGGGAGAGCGAGCGTTCGACACCTGCGCGTACACGGTCGAGGAGATCGAGCGGATCGCCCGGGTGGCGTTCGGGCTCGCCCGTCGCCGGGTCACCAGCGTGGACAAGGCGAACATCCTCGAGACCTCTCGCCTCTGGCGCGAGACGGTGGAGCGCGTGGCTGGCGACCACGCGGGCGTCGAGCTCGAGCACATGCTGGTGGACAACGCCGCGATGCAGCTGGTCTCGCGCCCGGGCCACTTCGACGTCCTCCTGACCGAGAACATGTTCGGCGACATCCTCTCGGACGAGGCGGCGATGCTCACCGGCTCGATCGGGATGCTCCCCAGCGCCTCGATCGGCGCCGACGGCCCGGGCCTCTTCGAGCCGGTGCACGGCTCCGCGCCGGACATTGCCGGCACCGGTACGGCGAACCCGCTCGCGATGTTCGGCTCGGTGGCGATGATGCTGCGCTTCGGACTCGGGCGAGAGGAGGGAGCCGCACGGATAGAATCCGCCGTCGATCGTGCCCTCGAGACGGGCCTTCGCACACCCGATCTCGGCGGCGATGCCACGACGGAGGCCGCCACCAAGGCGGTCCTCGGGTACCTGTAGGGGACACCTCGAACGGGAAGCGAAGGATGGAGCAGCGTTGAGCACTGCGGACCTCATCTGGATGAACGGCGAGTTCGTCGCTTGGGAGGACGCGAACGTGCACGTGCTCACGCACGGCCTCCACTACGGGACCGGCGTGTTCGAGGGGATCCGCGCGTATGAGACCGAGCGTGGGACGGCCGTGTTCCGCCATCAGGAGCACCTGGACCGGCTGCGGCGCTCGGCGGAGCTCTATTACATGAAGCTGCCCTATTCCGTCGAGGAGCTGCGCCAAGCGACTCACGAGCTGATCGGCCGCAACGGGTTGAAGAGCTGCTACATCCGTCCGCTCGTCTACCGCGGCCACGGGCCGATGGGCCTCGACCCGCTCGCGAACTCCGTGGAGGTCGCGATCGCCGTCTGGGAGTGGGGCGCCTACCTCGGCGAGGAGGGCCAGCGCGATGGGATCCGCGCCAAGATCTCGACCTGGCGGCGGATCTCGCCCGACTCGCTGATCCCGCACGCGAAGGCCACCGGTCAATACCTGAACTCCGTGCTGGCAAAGGTCGAGGCGAAGCACGCCGGCTACGAGGAGGCGATCCTGCTCGACCACCACGGCCACGTCTGCGAGGGGACCGGCGAGAACGTGTTCGTCGTGCGCGACGGCGCGATCTCCACGCCCGGGCACGCCAATGGCATCCTCGACGGGATCACCCGCAAGTCCGTCGTGGAGATCGCCCGCGACCTCGGCTACGAGCTGGTCGAGCGCCACGTCGCGCGCTCCGAGCTCGTGCTTGCCGACGAGGTCTTCCTTACCGGCACGGCCGCCGAGCTGGTCCCCGTGCGCGAGGTCGACGACCACGAGATCGGTCCGCCCGGCGAGGTCACCCGAGCGATCCAGCGGACGCTCGACGATGCCCTCCACGGCCGCGCCGAGCGCTACGCGCACTGGCTCGACCTCGTGGCGGTGCCCTCCCGAGCCTGAGATGACCGATCGCATGGCGCACGAGCGGGTCCAGCTCTACGACACGACCCTGCGCGACGGGATGCAGGGCGAGGGCATGTCGCTCTCGGCCGACGAGCGTGTGCGAGTCGCGCACGCGCTCGACGATCTCGGGGTCGGGCTGATCGAGGCCGGCTTCCCGAGCTCGAACCCGAAGGAGCAGGCCGTGTTTGAGCTCCTGGCGGGCGAGACGTTCGAGCACGCCGAGGTCGCCGCCTTCGGGATGACGCGGCGGCGCGACGCCGCCGCGGCCGAGGACCCCGGCCTGCGGACGCTCGCGGACTCGTTTGCCCCCGTGTGCACGCTGGTGGGCAAGACGTGGCGCCTTCACCTCGAGAAGGTCACGCGCGTGGACCCCGACGACAACCTGGCGATGATCGCCGACTCGGTCGCCTTCCTGCGCGATCAGGGCAAGCGGGTCGTCTACGACGCCGAGCACTTCTTCGACGCGTTCCGCGAGGACCCCGACTACGCGCTGCGCTGCCTGCGCGCCGCAGTCGACGCAGGCGCCGAAAACGTGACGCTGTGCGACACGAATGGGTCGTCGCTTCCGGACGCGGTCGCCGACGCGACCGCGCGGGTCGTGGCGGAGCTGAGCGCGCACGCGGCGGTCGGCATCCACACCCACGACGACGCCGGCTGTGGCGTCGCGAACTCGCTCGTCGCCGTGCAGGCGGGCGCGCGGCTCGTGCAGGGCACGGTCAACGGCTATGGCGAACGCTGCGGCAACGCCAACCTGATCTCGATCGTGCCCGCGCTCGAGCTCAAGCTCGGCTTCGACTGCATCGGGGTGGAGCGCATGGCCCGGCTGGCTGAGACGGCTCACCTGGTCGACGAGATCTGCAACGTGACCCCGCAGCCCAACCAGCCCTACGTCGGCAAGAACGCGTTCGCCCACAAGGGTGGGATGCACGTGGCGGGCATCGTGCGGGACGCGCGGACGTTCGAGCACGTGGATCCGAGCACGGTCGGCAACGACCGCTCGATGCTGGTCTCGGAGCTCTCAGGACGGGGGACGGTGCTCGCGCGCGCCGAGCAGGCGGGCATCGAGCTCGACGACATGGACGCCGCGCGCGCGGTGGAGCGCCTCAAGGCGCTCGAGCACCGCGGGTTCCAGTTCGAGGCCACGGACGGGTCCTTCGACCTGCTGATCCTCAAGGAGTCCGGCGAGTACGAGCCCCTCTTTCGGCTCGAGTCCTTCCGCGTGATCGTCGAGAAGCGCGAGGACGGCCGCGTCCAGACCGAGGCGACGATCAAGATTTGGGTCGAGGGCGAACGGTACGTTCGGACCGCCGAGGGCAACGGCCCCGTGCACGCGCTCGACCGCGCCCTGCGCGACGCGATCGGCGAGACCTACCCCCACCTCCGCGACATCGAGCTCGTCAACTTCAAGGTCCGCATCCTCGACGAGGACAAGGGCACCGGCGCCGTCACGCGCGTTCTGCTCGACGCTAGCGACGGCATGGACCGCTGGGGCACGATCGGAGTGTCCGAGAACGTCATCGAGGCGAGCTGGGAGGCGCTCGTGGACTCGCTCGAGGCGGGGATGCTGCCGGCGCGGGCCGAGCACTCGCGGGGCCGAGCCGGCGGAGCGGCCGTCCCCCCGCCGGCTTCGCGGTAGGCAGGCCCGGTGGCCGCTAACGGACAGAACCGCCTCCGCACCCGGCCCGTCTCGCGCGACGACCTCGACCGGCGCACCGCGCGCATCGTCGGGCTTGCGGGCTTCCTGTGCGCCGCGGCGCTCCCGGTCGTGCTGTGGCACCGAGCGATCGAGATCATCGCCACCGACTTCCGGCTGGAGCTTGAGTATCTCGTCACCGGGTGGACCGCGTACGCGCTGATCGCCGCCGGCCTCCTGTTCAGCGTGCCCGTCATCCTCTCGATCGGGCGCCGGCCCGAAAGTCGTCTCTATCCACGCAGCAGGCAGGCCTACGCCGCTTGGGGCGTCGTCCTCTACCTGCTCGGCATGCTGCTCGCGAGCCAGGTCGGGCAGATCGCCGCGACGCCCTCGACCTAGGGCGGGCCCCGCCGGACGCTCCCAGCGTCGCTCATACACTGCGCGCCCATGTCGCGCTTCTCGGATTCCCAGGACGCGCTGTTTCGGGCGCTCAACTCGTCGATCGCGTTCGATCGCCGCCTCGCCCCGTATGACGTCGAGCAGTCGCTCGCCCATGTGCGCATGCTCGCGGCAAGGGGGATCATCACCGACGGCGACCGCGCCGAGCTCGAGCGCGGGCTCGAGGCGGTGCGAGCCGAGGTCGAGACGGACGGCCTGCCGGCGGACGCCGGGGACGAGGACGTCCACATGGCGATCGAGCGGCGCGTGACCGAGATCGCTGGTCCGGTCGGCGGCAAGCTCCATACGGCGCGGTCGCGCAACGACCAGGTGGCCACCGACCTCGCGCTGTTCGTGCGCGCACACGCGCTCGCCGGACGCGAGGCGGTACTGCGCTTGATGGGTGTGCTGGTGGAGGTTGCCGAGCGCCACATCGACTGGGCCATGCCCGGGTACACGCACCTCCAGCGAGCTCAGCCCGTCTACCTCTCGCACCACCTGCTCGCGTACTTCTGGAAGCTCCGCCGCGACCGCGACCGCTTCGAGTTCTGCCTCGTCGCCACCGACGAGCTGCCGCTCGGAGCAGGGGCGCTCGCCGGAGTCAACTTCGACACGAGCCGCACCGACGTCGCGCGGGAGCTCGGCTTCGGCGCGGTGGCTGAGAACTCGATCGACGCCGTGTCGAACCGAGACTTCGTGCTCGATTACCTTGCCGCCGCCGCGACCTGCGCTACCCACCTCTCGCAGCTCGGCGCGGAGATCGTCCTCTGGTCCAGCGAGGAGTTCGGCTTCTGCGAGGTCGCCGACGCGTTCGCCTCCGGCTCGAGCATCATGCCCCAGAAGAAGAACCCCGACGCCGCCGAGCTGCTGCGGGCCAAGGCGCCCCGCGTGGCGGCGCACCTGGTGGCGCTTCACGGCGTGCTCCACGGGCTCCCGCTCACATACAACAAGGATCTCCAGGAGGACAAGGAGCACCTGTTCGACGCGGTGGACACGCTCGAGCTGTGCCTTGCCGCGGCGACCGGCATGATCGAGAGCCTGGCGTTTCACCGCGAGCGCCTCGCGTCGGCCGCGGCCGACGAGTTCCTCGGCGCGACCGACGTCGCGGACCTACTGGTCCGCCGCGGGGTGCCGTTCCGTGACGCTCACCGCATGGTCGCCGGCCTCGTCCGCCACGCGCTCGAGCGTGGCGTCGTGCTGTCGGAGCTGACCGACGAGGAGCTCGAGAAGGGCGCCGCAGGCTACGCGGACGAAGTACGGGCGATCGTGCTGGGCGGTGACTGGATCGCGTCGAAGGTCTCGCGCGGTGGCACCGCGCGGGCGCGGGTCGAGGAGCAGCTCGAGCGCGCGCGCGAGGTGCTGCTGGAGGGCCGCGGGTGACGGGCCCACGGTCACGGGCCTTCTACGCGCGGCCGGTGACGGAGGTCGCCGCGGACCTGCTCGGGTGCGTGGTGCGCTACGAAGGCGCCGCGGGGCGGATCGTGGAGGTCGAGAGCTACCACGAGATCGAGCCGGCCTGCCACGCCTTCGCCGGCCTGACCGAGCGCACGCGCGTCCTGTTCGGGCCTCCGGGACACGCCTACGTCTACCGCTCCTACGGCGTCCACGCGCTGCTGAACTTCGTGGCGGAGGAGGACGGCGTCGGCGCGGCGGTGCTCGTGCGCGCCCTCGAGCCGCTGGAGGGGGTGCGCGAAATGGAGCGCCGGCGCGGCCCGCGCGCGCCGCGCGACCTGTGCTCGGGGCCGGGAAAGCTGACCCAGGCGCTCGGCATCTGGCTCGACCGCAACGGTGTGTCGCTCGAGTCGGGACCGATCGCGGTCGAGGCGCCCGCGCCGGCCGCTCGTCCGCCGGCGCCGGTCACCGGCGCCAGGGTCGGCATCACCAGGGCGACCGAGCTTCAGTGGCGGCTGTGTGACGCGACGAGCGACTGCGTGTCGCGGCCGTGGCCGCCCGCCATGCGGCGGCCCCGGCGGTCGCGGGCGGCGGCTTAGCCGCCTCGCCCCGAGGCCTCGACCGTGCGGGCTAGCCGGGGACGCAGCCCTCGACGGTCGCGACCTCGCCGGGGCCACAGATCGTGGACTCGGTCGGGGCCGGGGCGGTGGGCTCCACGGGCACGGTGGGCTCGACGGGCACGACCGGCTCGACGGGCACGACCGGCTCGGTCGGTTCGACGGGCGCCACCGGGGCCACCGGCTCGACAGGCGCGACCGGCGCCGTCGGGACCGCCAGGTCCCCCTCGGCGGCCTGGCAGGCGCCGTCCAGCGCGATCGCCTGGACCATGTAGTCGTGCCAGATCTCCGCGGGGAAGCTCCCGCCGGTCACCGGCCCGCCGTTGTACTCGGTGCGCATCGGCTTGACCGAGTCTGGGTAGCCGACCCAGACTGCCGTCGTGCACTGCTCGGTCGACCCGACGAACCAGCCGTCGCCGTAGTTCTCGGTGGTCCCGGTCTTGCCCCAGACCTGCGGCCCGCCGACGAGCTGCGCCGCCGTTCCCGTACCGCTGGTGACGGCCCCGGTGAGCAATTCGCGCGCGGTCTCCCCGACCTCCTCGGGGAACACCTGCTTGCTGATCAAGGAGTTGGTCTCGTCGTCGCCGCTCGGATCCTCTACCCGCTCGATCCCGACCGGGCCCATCGGGCTGGCCGCGAGGTCGCCGGAACGGCGCACGCCGTCGTTCGCGAGCGTTGAGTAGGCGAACGCCATCTCGAGCGGAGTGACTCCGACCTCGAGCCCCCCGAGCGTCATCGCCGGGTTGGTGGACAGCTCGGTGTCGATTCCCATCGCCTCGGCCGTCTCGGCGATGTTCTCGGTGCCCACCTGGAGCCCCAGCTCGGCGTAGATCGAGTTGTCGGAGTTCGTGGTCGCGTCGCGGAGCGTGGTGGTGTAGGTGTAGGCGTCGTCGAAGTTGTGGGCGACGAAGCCCTCTCCGAGCCGCTTCGGCTCGGATACGAAGGTGTCCTCGGGGCTGACGCCCTGCTCGAGCGCCGTGACGAGCGTGAACGGCTTGATCGCCGAGCCCGGCTGGCGGTGACCGTTGGTGGCGAGGTTGAAGGAGGTGCCCTCGAAGTCCTCGCCGCCGACCATCGCCTTGACCTCGCCGGTGCGGTTTTCGATCGTCACCACGGCCGACGCCGGCCCGACGCCCGCGAGCTTCGCGTCGACCGCCTCCTCGGCGATCTGCTGGAGGCCTGGATCGATCGTGGTGGTCACCTCGAGCCCGCCGCCGAATACCTTCCCCGCGCCGTAGCGGTCCACCAGCTGCTGGGTGACCCAGGTCGTGAAGAATGGGACGGTCGAGTCGAGCTCGGGCGGCTGGATGTCCTTCTCGGTGGGTACCGGCTCGTCGATCGCGCCGTCGTACTCGGCCTGCGTCAGAAGCCCCTGCTCGAGCATCGAGTCGAGGACGAAGTTGCGTCGCTCGAGCGAGGCCCCGGGATTCTGGCCCGGGTCGTAGGCCGAGGGCGAGGAGATGATCCCGGCGAGCAGCGCCGCCTGCGCCGGCTCGACGGCGGTGGACAGGCGGTCCTCCGCGTCGTACGTCTCACCCTCGCCGAAGTAGGTGCGCATCGCCGACTCCACCCCGTAGGCGCCGTTGCCGAAGTACACGCTGTTGAGGTACTGCGTGAGGATCTTCTGCTTCGACCACTGGCGCTCGAGGTGGTAGGCGAGCGCGGACTCGCGCAGCTTCTGGAACACAGTGCGGTCGCCCTGCGCCGCGAGCGCGTTCTTGACGAACTGCTGGGTGATCGTCGATCCGCCCTGCACCGCCGAGCGGTTGACGATGTCCTGCACGAACGCGCGCCCGATGCCGAAGTAGTCCACGCCCTCGTGCTCGTAGAAGCGGCGGTCCTCGATGGCGATCACCGCGTTCTTGAGCGTCGGCGAGACTTCGGACTCGGAGATCAGGATCCGGTTCTGGTTGCCGGTCAGCCGGGCGATCTCGTCGCCGCCGGCGAGCAGCACCGAGT
>Ga0136616_10002123_pt1 | contig 10501 bp, 9 predicted proteins | sample AntDrymUQ2992106_2_FD_106648 | JGI IMG/M metagenome (GOLD analysis project Ga0136616, IMG submission 106648) | Polar desert sand microbial communities from Dry Valleys, Antarctica - metaG UQ299 (21.06) | ecosystem: Environmental > Terrestrial > Soil > Desert | place: Antarctica: Dry Valley... | reverse complement strand
TCGAACAGCTCGGCCGACGGTGTCTTGAGCCCCGCGCCCCCCGCCGACTCTGCAAGGGAGGTCTTGTCTACAAGGTGCTCCACCGGCGCGCCCAGAGCCAACAGTGCAGCATCCGCTGTGACCAGCATTGTCAGGTAATTACCGGTAGCAGTCTCGCTCTCGACTGCCTGCCTGAATCCGTCGTGCCCGACTGGGGGAATGCGGATCGCCCGAGCACAATGTCGAGACGCGGTGACAACCGAGGCTGCTCCGGGCACCGCCACCGTCGTCGCGTACCCTGAGGCCGCCAGCGCTCGCACAGTGGCCAGCGTGGAGCGCGCCTGGCCCTCCCCGGCCTCCACCACCAGAACTCGCGAGCTCAAGGGATCAGGGGCCGGCCGGCTTCGTAACCTGGATCATTCCAGCACACCAACGTCTGGGTGATAGCCACATACGGGTGGTCACAGGATGTCCAGACGGAACGGCGAAGAGAACGGGTCCGAAGGCTCCAGGAGCCTAGGGCGTCTGGCGTCCCGACATTCCTCTTTTGCAGCGAAGGATGCGCCATCCCACATCGGAAGCTCAGCCGCCTTGATGATTCAAGTCCGTGGCATTCGTCCCAAATTCGGTAATGACATGTTGGTACCTCTCGATCGGAGAGCATTCCGGAAATGGATCTACCCTCCCTGGCTCGCTCAACTAAATCCATTACTTGGAGAACGGTTCCCGGAAAACGTGTGGTTGAAGAGTAACTTGTCTCATCTTAGTTCTGTCAGCCAGTGCTTATCCGGCCGGTTCGCTCAGGAGAACCCTTGCCCTTCGGCTCAACCTCCTCCCTCCGTACCAGACTCCGGGTACGGAGGGAGGAGGAGTGGACGAAGCGGCCTCTGGGAGAAGTCGAAAGACTCGAGCAGGTCACCCAATTCGGGAACGGTCTCCCGAACGGTGGGGCGACCGTCCGGCCGGTCTAGCGTCTCGGGATCCAATCTCTCGCCGTCGAGAAAAAGGTCCTCGATAAGCTTAAGGTAAGCATCGAAACTTAACGTCTGGTGGTCGACGAATCCTTGCTTCGCCCAGGGACTCACAACCAGACCGGGGACCCTGATGCCATACCCAAAGGGATCCACGCGCACAGGAACCACGTGATCGTAGAAACCTCCCCAGTCATCCCACGAGATGAAGATCGCCGTGTGCTTCCAGTCGGGGCTGCGCATGACTGCGTTGACCACTCTCGTCACCCACGCCTGACCCTTGCTCACAAGGGCGGGGGGGTGCTCGCTGTCCTCATAGCTGGGTAGCACCCACGTAACGGCCGCCAGCCGACCTTTCGAGGCCGCCTGGAAGAAGCGCCTGCTGCTCTGGACATTGCCTACCTGATTGTTCTCTTGAACGGTGGTAAAGTCGGGCAGTGGATTCCAGATCTCTGGGGTTCCCTCCGCTCCAGACACAAGCAGCGGCTGTGGAGCACACGCCTGCTCACCCTCCTCCGAGTCGCACTCCTTGGTCGTGCCGGGCTCGACGTAGTAACGCCAGCTAACCCCATGCTTGTGCAGCAGGTAAGTGATGTCCGTCCATGCATAGCTGGGCGTTTCTGCGACTCCGTCCTTATCAGCCCAGTCCAGCTGCGTCGTGCAATTCGTCACTGCAGTAGGAGGACTGCACTCTGCAGACCACCCTGACACCATGTAGAGGTGAGCTGGCTGGCTCCACCCAAGATTCGATGCAAACATTCGGTCTTGAAGTACAAAGCTTTTGGCGTACTCCCAATAGTTGGGTATCTCTCGATCATCATGGTATCCGACGACGCCGGGTCGCTCCGATCGCTGATGGCAAACAAGCGTCGATGGGTTGTCGGAGCAGTATGGAGGTCGGTTCCTAAACCACTGGCTGATGAAGCCATCCATCTTGCCGCCATTGATGTTTGCAAGCGCGTCCTCGAGGTCATGAGGGCCGCCTTGATTCTCGTCACGAGCGTCGTGCCAGGGTCGTGTGCACCCCTCTGGTGCTCTAGAGTTCGGTATGCAAACGGGTAGTCCCTCTCGTATGGGGATTCCGTCGGCTCCTGGAAAAGTGCCGAAGTAGTGATCAAAAGATCGGTTTTCCTGCATGATGACCACCACGTGCTTTATCTTCTTTCGTGCCTTCATCAGCTTGGGGCTCACACTCGGTTCAGGTGATACTTGTGGCGACGAGCCTCTTTCAAGCTGATCTACGGTGCTACCCGTGCACGCCACAAGAGCGACAGGCGCAGCAGTGAGAAAGGAGAAGATCAAGATCATTCGTCCGCGGGAGGCTCGAGCCTGTGAGCGCAATCTTCGGCTCCTCCCCCTCATGCGCAGAATAGTACATGGTCTCCTGCTACCCAAGGCATCCTCGGCCGCGAATATCCGCGAACAGGGGCAAAGTAGACTTTCCTCGTGACTTGTAAGCGCTGGGCAACTTACTCAGGCACCCGCAAGATGACGCCAAGCAAAAGGCGCGTGCTGCTGAGCCTCGCGGGCATCTTCCTCGTCGGCTGCACGGGCGTGGCAGTCGAGCAGGGAACACCGAAGGCAGATCCGCGGAAAGCCATTGAGGCCGCCGTCCGCGAGTACCTCGTAGCGGTCGCCCATAACGACTATGCCACTCGAGCAAGGGGCACGGTCGGCGAACTACAGGAGTGGAACTCATGGATAGAGGCTGCCGGATACGTCCGCGGTGTGGAGAAGGCCGAGCTGGAGATAAATGAGCTGAAAGTCGCGCGAGTTGCTGAGAGCGAAGCGACCGTCGATTTGCAGGCGACTCTCAGATTTACCACGGGACGACAGGTACGGCTCTCCGGCCCTGTCGTTCTAATGCGTAACTTCCTGGACTGGAGGATCGTCGACTATCGCAGGGACGGCCGGAGTCAGCGTCGTGCTGTGGTCAATCGAGTTCAGGGAGAAGTAGCCGTCGACGGCCTCACCGTGAAAGCGGTGGGTTGGGTACTTCAAGAGCATTACGTAGACGTGTTCGTTCGCGTGGTGACGAGTAAATATGGCACACTCAAACCACTACAACCCAGTCTTAGGGACGGAAGCGGGCGCATCCTCCGTCATGGCACGGTTGGACCAATTACTGATGGGGTGATGTCGGTACACATCGAGGGAACAGGGCGTGCGCACCGAACGCCGGGAACCTACGGTAATCAAAGGGTTCTCGAGATGGATCAGGGGGTTGCTGTCATGTTGGACTATTACTGGGCCGATCGGGAGCTCGACGTAGGAACGAAAGAAATCGATCTGCTGCTCGGGTTCCAAACGTCGGCGCCCTCAAAGCGGCTCAAGGTTGCCCTTGCGATTCGAGCTCCTGGCAAGTGAAGCGACTTGGGTGGAATCGCGGCGGGTTGCTGCGTGCTCATGCGGCTGCGCGACTTCTCCAGCTCTCGGAGTGCCGGGGCACTTACCACGACATCCAGAGGGGTGCCTCAAAATTCGGCAAGAAGAAGGATGTCTGCCCTCGCCCGAGGTCAAGAGCTTGTGGAGAGTCTCGATCAACATCGAGGCTCTGTCCTCCCAATACAGCAACCAACGGCCGGCATTCGGAGGTCGCCATTAAGCCCCCTCCAGCGAATATGGAACGCTGCCCGCCAGTCACGGACCTCTATCACCTGAACTTGCGAGCTCAGGGGATTAGGTTCAAGGAGTGAGCGACGAACTCATCACAATCATCGTCCCCGCACGTAATGAAGAGGGTTTCATAGAAGGGTGCCTGGATTCGATCCTGAGCCAGGACGTGACGGGCTTGCAGGTGATCGTGGTCGACGGAGCGTCGAGCGACCGAACTGCCGGCATCGTTACCGATTACGCCAAGCGGGACCAGAGAGTCGAGCTACTGCATAATCCGATTGGGGCCATTCCCCGCTCGCTTAACCTTGCTCTGGAGGCTGCAGCCGGGCGTTTCCTAGTCCGCGTGGACGCGCATTCCACAATTCCTCAGACCTACGTGCGCACAGCGGTTGGGCACCTGAAATCGGGTCCATGGGGAGGCGTTGGGGGCCGCAAGGATGCAGTGGGAAGGACCGTCGCGGGGCGGGCGATCGCCGTGGCCCTGGGCTCTCCATTTGCAGTGGGCGGCTCCGTCTATCACCATGGGACCAGGATAAGAGAGGTAGACCACATCCCGTTCGGCGCCTACCCGACCGAGCTTGTCCGCAGGCTGGGGGGATGGAACGAACGCGTGCTTGCTAATGAGGACTACGAGTTCGACTACAGATTGCGACAATTGGGCTACCCTTTGCTCTTCGATCCGGAGTTACGAATCGAGTGGCTCTGCCGGCAATCGATCCCGGATCTCCTCCACCAGTACCGGCGTTACGGACGCGGCAAAGCATCCGTGGTGAGACTTCACCCTTCCTCCGTGCGCATCCGGCATGTTCTTCCCCCGGCTTTGGTGTTAGCGTTGTTCGGCGCAAGTCTGCTTGCCCGCAGACACCCGATCGTCCTCCGCCGGCTTCTTGCTTCTTATGCTGCGGTGCTCGTGGCGGGGACGGCCACCTCCGCAAAACGCCTGGAGCAACCGTCTTCGCTCCCCTACCTCCCCACCGCCCTCGCCGCTATGCACCTGGCCTGGGGCGTGGGCTTCTGGCAGGGAACGTGGAGCTTGGCCGTGGAGTCGCTCGGCAAGACAAAGCGGAGCTAACGATCCGCCGCGGCGCCTTGCTGAGCTAGTAGAGTCCTCGAGGAGCGGAGACCAAGCTGGTGGTTTCCCGGTTGCTTTCGTCGGAAGGAACTCATTGACGCTGCTCTTCATAATCGGCACCGGCAGGTGCGGATCCACGATGGTGCAAGAAGTGCTTGCCCGCCATCCCGATGTTGGTTTCGTGTCAAACCTCGATTCCCGTTTTCCTCGGCTAAAGTCGAAGGGCCGTTTCAACAACTCCATCTATCAGCTCACCCCCCTGAAGTACACCCAGCGAGACCGACGGCGTCTGTTTGGGCAAGGAGAGCCGGGAGAAACTCACTTCGGTCCCTCCGAGGCGTACCGGATCCTGGAGCGAGAGGTGTCCCCCATCATGTCGGCTCGCTACCGCGATTTGACCGGCGACGACCTGACGCCTTGGCTCGAACGCCGACTGCGTCGCTTCTTTGAGAAGCGGATCGAAGCCCAGAAGAAAGCAGTATTCCTCCACAAGTTCACGGGCTGGCCACGCGCCGGTTTCCTGCACGAAGCTTTTCCCCAAGCAAAGTTCCTTCACGTGGTCAGAGACGGCCGGGCGGTGGCAAACTCCCTGGTTCAACGGTGGTGGTGGCTGGGATATTCGGGCCCGCCCAACTGGGGGTTCGGGCATCTATCGGAGATCGACGAGAAGCTGTGGGAGAAGAGTGGCCGCGACTTTATTGTGCTGGCGGGCTTGGAATGGAAGCTCTTGATGGAAGCCTTCGAAACCGCTCGAACAGCGATCCCCAGCGACTTGTGGATGCAGGTCCGCTACGAGGACTTCGTCGGAGCTCCCCGAGAGAACATCGAAAGAATAGTGAATTTCATCGGGCTTCCCTGGTCGGACGAGTACGAAGTCAAATTCGACCAGTTCGCTTTCACCAAGGCGAAGAGAGACCGGCATCACCGCGACTTGACGGAAGACCAAATCGTTTGGCTCGACAAGGTGTTGAGCAACAGCCTCCGCAAACTCGGTTATGAGGTCGACACCACCACCGGAGTGACGAGATAGCTGCTGTGAGCTCTCGGGGGAGTGGTCACGCCCGTCTTGCCGTTGCAGGCCTCGATGGCGCCACGTTCCGGCTTCTGGACCCGCTTCTCGCTCAAGGTGCGATGCCCCACCTGAAGAAGGTCATCGATCGCGGCGTACGGGCCGTCCTAAAGTCGACGGTGCCCACCTACACCCCACCCGCATGGGTATCGATGATCACCGGAGTCAACCCCGGGCGGCACGGAGTCTTTGGCTTCCTGGATACCACCCCACAAGAACCCCCCCAGCTCGCCCACTCCGGACTCATCGATGCAGCTCCAATGTGGCTTCACTTGGGGCCGGCAGGGATACGTTCTGGAATCTTCAACGTGCCCATCTCCTATCCCCCAATGCCGGTCGAAGGCTTCATGATCTCGGGTGGTTTGGCTGCGGGATGGGCAGACACCGAGATGCCTAATTTTGCCTCGGATGTCGATCTGGGCCGCTTGGTGACTCAGCTAGCCGGGGGGTCCTATCCGCTTGACACCCCGGTCTCCTACGAGAACGATTGGGCATCGCCTACGGTCGCCACAAGAATCGAAGGGGTCCAGCGAATGCGCCACCGGGTCCTTACCTCTCTTTTGGAGCGCAACGAAGTGGACTTTGTGTTCGCCGTATTCGAAGGTCCCGATCGTCTTCAGCATCTCCACTACCAGTACCTTGTGGAGGGCTCCTCGTGGTACGGGCGCCCCGAGGCCGGCGCACACCGAGACCGCGCATACTCATTCTTCGCTGAGGTAGATCGGGCGATTGGGAGCTTAAGCGAGTGGGCCGGCCCGGATGGACACGTATTAGTGGTCTCAGATCATGGCTTCGGACCGTGGGAGAAGACCCTCAACGTCAACTTGCTCTTGGAGGAGTGGGGCTATCTGCGCCTTCCTTCGATCAGCCGCGTCACGCGGCTCCGCTCGGTCGCCGGGACCGGTCAGAGAATCGTCCGGCGCGTGATACCTCGGCGCCTGCTGCAGACACTCAAGTCGCGGGTTGGACGGGGCATCTCCTGGGAACAAAGCCGGGCGTTTTCGTCCCATGTCGCCGAGCAAGGCATACATATCAACGTGCGCGGGGAGCTCCCGCGCGGTTGTGTCGATGCGGGGGAAGCAGAAAGCATCGGGACCGAATTGAAGGAGCGCCTGCTCGAGTTCCGCGATCCCGCCGACGGCGACTTGGTGGTTGACCGGGTTGTTACCAGAGAGGAGGCGGTCCGGGGACCTCACTCCAAGCGCGCACCGAATCTGTTTCCCTTCTGTCGCGACCAACGCTACGAGCTGAGCGATACGTTGGCCGCATCCTCGGTACTCACCGATCACAGGGACCGGCCGTGGGGGTACCACCACGAGGACGGAATATTCATCGGGTCGGGACCCGGCCTTCTCAGAGGAACCTTCGACTTCCGCATCGATATAGTCGACGTGATGCCGATCGCGCTTCATCTGTTGGGCCAGGCCATCCCTGATGATCTCGACGGCAGGGTACCGGTAGACATTCTCTCTGGCGAGGCGAAAGCCAGACCGATCACGACATCCGGAGCCAGTCCGGAGCACCAGCGCCGGGAGGCGAACCCCTACTCCGCCGAGGAAGAAGCCTCCATTGAGGAGTCCTTGCGTGGTCTTGGCTACATCGAGTGAGGCGAGTCCGATACGCTCTCGGTTTCGACAACGGCCAGAGCCGAATAGATCTCGAAGATCTCCCGGATATTCCTCGTGAGACTGAAGCTCTCAAGCACCCGGCGACGGGCCGTTCGCGCAAGATCGGCCCTTTGTTCTGGCTGCTCGATTAGCGCGCCGATGGCTTTCGCCAACTCCTTTGTATCCTGCGCAGGTACGAGCCTTCCCGCGGCCCCATCGTCGAGGATGCGGGGGACATCCCCTACCGCCGTAGCCACGATACCGGTCTCCGCCGCCATGGCTTCGAGCAAAGAGATCGGAAAGGCTTCCCAGTGTGAGGGGAGGCAGAAGATGCTGGAGCGTGCCAGAAGACTCGCTACCTCCGGTCGCTCCAGCCGTCCCAGGAACTCGACGCCATCGAGACCGGCAGCCGAGAACGCCTCCCGCATACGTTCGAAGACATTTGGACCCTCCTGCCGCGCATCACCGACGATCACCACCTTGAACGGTAGCAGGCCCTTGAAATCCTCCCGCACAATCTCCAGGGCTCGAAGCAGGTTAAGCAGACCCTTCCGCTCGCACACCGTGCCCACGAAGGACAGCAGCGGGGGATCCTCATCCTTGGGTCCGGTGGGAGCTTGCTCCGCGGCAATTCCGTTGTCGAGGCGCACTACGCCATCCAGATGACTCATGGCACGACCGGCCTCTGCCGAAACGACGATCATGATTTCTACCACCTGGAGGAGGACGCGCATCAACATCCTATAGACCGGTCTCAGCATGCACCCTGCAAGTCGTCCCGAATGAGCGTGCAAAACCACTCTCGCCCCCGAACCTCTTACGATTAAGCTGAGAACTATCGCTCTGCACAGGGGGGCCAGGGGCGCCGGGGCCAGATTGAGGTGGACAATGTCGGCCCTACGGCTCCTTGAGAACAGCGCCACGGCGTCCGCAAGGAGTTGGCGAACGTTCCCAATGTCGAACTTGCCCGGTCGCTTGATCCAGCGAGGGGTGGTGTTCAGATAGTCGATGTCCACCTTCGAACGCAGCCATTCATCGGTTACCAGAGACGTGACGAAGGAAGGTATGCCTCCCGCGGCGGGTGGTCCCTGGCCGACCACGAGCACGCTCAGGCGATGATGGGCGGCGTTCTTCATTCGTATCCAAGCTCGTCGAGCAAAGGACCGCACGCTCGCCTGACTGCAAGCTGAGTCTCGCTGGGCCACCTCGAGTACCTGCCGCTGTTCGGCTCGATCTTGCGCCTACGTTTGACGTCAGGGTCACCAAAGCCAGCATGATGAGTAAAGCTGGAGTAGTCGATGACGTTCGGCTCCCATTCCTCTTCCAGAAACGCGAATAGAGGCCTGAGCGCCTCCTCTGGACGGGCGGTAAGCACCTCATAGCGAATCTCGAAACTAGAATCCGCATGCAGGCGTCTGAACTCTACGATTCTTCTTGTCTTGTCGGCCCAGAAGAGCCCGGCTGCAACGCATTCGTCACCACCGGCCTCTTCGAGATAGGGATCTATGGCGGGATAGTGCCGGTTCGGGTCAGCTAACGATGCGGCTACATCAAGCCCATGCCTCACTATCAAGACAAATCGAGCTCCGGCCACTCCGAACAGCTCCCACAGCTCGGGCAGGCAGTCGACATAGTTCGGAGTTTTCTCGGCCCAGCGCGCTTTGCCCTGAGCCTTCGCATAGCCGTCGAGAAAGCTGCGACCCAAGGCGGCCAAGGCGGCCGCCACTTGTGCCCTGTCGTAACCGAGTGAATCCAAACCTGCCAGAGCTTTGGGGTCTCGCAGGATCTGGGTGAGCGGATAGAGGTACTTTGTTTCCGGAGGGCTAGCGATGTGCGAGTGCGAGTCCAATATCCTCCGAAGCAGGGAGGTTCCGCTTCTCTGAGCCCCGATGATGAATATAGGGGCTTCCCGCTCTTCCGGAGCATCGCTCGTGGAAAGGCCTATTCGTGGGGCTCGCTCATCCTCACGTTCTCGCAAACGTCCGACAACGCGAGCACGCAGGCTTCTGGTCATCTTTGGAATGAGACCCTCAAGATTGCTCGAGGAGACTATTCAATGTAGCCGAGGTCGCGCAGATGGTCGGTAATCTGTTGCTGCTCTTCGTTCGTCAACTCAGACTGACGACGGGAGTCCCTGATCGGGCTCACGGTAACCTCGTGTCCGCTTGATCCGCTTATCTCCTGGATTGGACTTCCGGCCGAGGAAGGGGCCCGCAGCCCGTGGAACGCTAGAGCAGTTGGTGCTATGTCGCGCAGATGGCGGACACCTAGATCACCGGGAGCAACGTGGGGGCCGTGAGCCACAATGATGCCTGCGCGCCGGTGCCGGCCCGTGGGCCACCGCGTGTAAGACGATAGGCCGTCGCCCTGCGAGCTCGAAGACATTCCCCACAGCTCGCCGGCCTTGACGAAAAGATCGGGCGCGAGGTGCAGAAAGGGTCCTTCGTAAAGAGACTCCCGGGCGAAAGTCTCTGCGATGGGCCTCTCCCCGCTCTCCGGATCGACGTACTCCAACAGAGCGGCCGAGAGCTCTGACCTGACCTTTTCATAGTCGTGCGGCTCGACAATGCCGTGAGGCTCACGGCCCTTCAGGTTCAGCGAGAGGCCCCCTCCGGTCGTCGCCTTGTAAGCGCGAGTTCTCGACCAGTCGAGAGTTGAGGGCATCTTTACCTTGCGCCGTAACGGAGCCGCTACCTTCGTCCTCTTCAATAGCCTTGCGGCCGATGATCGGCGAAGAGCGGTGGTGGCCGTGGCGCTGCGCGCTCCCGAGGCGAACCCAAGATGCTTCAAGAGCCGGTTGAGGTCAAGCTGTCGCGTGATCGGGCGGAAACCGTGGTCCGACATCAAGATGACCGCTGTTTCGGGACCGGCCGCCCGCACCAGGCGCTCGGTGCACGCATCGAGAAGACGGTAGACATCCCGTAAAGACTCGCCAAGCTTCGAGGCCGCAAGTTTCTCGTGATCGGGATGGCTGGGCAGCAGGTAAGCGCCGAAAGCGTGCTGCAGCCGGTCCGGCTCCACGTAGATGCAGGCGGCCGTATCCCAGTTGCCCTCCAACAACACCTCGAAGGAGGCAGTGCGCTGCTCGATCAGCTGGCGAGCCTCCTCGAGTAACGATTCGGGATCGTGCTCGTAATTCATCCACTCCAGCCCGTTCACGGGGAACGGCGCACGACGCTCCAGCTCC